>Ga0180431_10007543_pt1 | contig 12650 bp, 6 predicted proteins | sample SS_ome_11_FD_132459 | JGI IMG/M metagenome (GOLD analysis project Ga0180431, IMG submission 132459) | Hypersaline lake sediment archaeal communities from the Salton Sea, California, USA - SS_1_MS_1 metaG | ecosystem: Environmental > Aquatic > Non-marine Saline and Alkaline > Hypersaline >... | reverse complement strand
ATGGAGCCGGGCTGACATACTTCTGAACGCACGACCTTATACCCTGCCATTTGGGTCACGAGCGCGTTTCCGGTGCAGTCAATCAACTGCCTGCAATGAATCGTTGCCTGGGTTCCTTTTCCTGCCACATCAACGATCCAATTGCTGCCATCGAAGCTCGCCCTGACGGGAGTTTCATAATACCTGAGTTGGACCCCTGCTTTCCGGCATTTCTCTTCGGCCAAGAGTGCATAGAGATAGCGATTGACATGGATATGATGTGCGCTGTGACCACGAGCCCAATTATTGCCGTATGGTCTGGTGAAGTCTGGCAGACGATCGCTGTTCATTCTGACGGTTTCTTCAACCAACTCCCAACCAATGCCTTTGATCACATGTTTGCCATGTGCATGAAACAGGCCGGGAAATGAAACGCCGCCCGTCGTCGTCGTACCTCCAAGTTGGCTGCCGCACTCAACGAGGACTGTTTTCGCTCCGGCGCGAGCGGCCTGGAGGGCCGCCATGATCCCTGCCGAACCACCGCCGACAACCAGTACATCCACGTCGTGCGTGCTCTTGCCATCCGCATCAAAGGCCGATTCCTGACGCTTCTCAGCTCCTGCACCAAGTGCCATAGTTGATGCGGTGGCCAGCGTAACGCCTACAGCGGAATACTGCATGAATTGTCGTCTTCCTACGTGACTGTCCTGCATCTCTTCCATCTCTATTTCCAATGGATAACTCGTTGTTCCACGGAGAACCTCCTTTAGCTGGAGATTGGGGCTGATCCGGCTGTTTACGGTATTCGCCGGCCCCGGCGCGGTCAACCAGAATCATCACGGATCTCGAGTCAGCCGCGCGCCCGACCGGTCCCTGGCTCGTCCTCGTCGTCCTCGTCCTCGGTCGTTCAGGCGTTTGGCGCCGAACGGCCGAGGACGACGACGAGGAGGACGACATGGACCCTTCGACTACGCTCCGTTCGACTGCGCTCACGGTCTACGACAGGGCCTATGACCGGCTACTGACTACCGGCTACCGATCACCGCCGCAGCTACCAGATCCGGCGGAGGGAGCGGGAGTGGAGGTAGTCGGCGAAGAGTTCGGCCATGTCGCGGGAGGTGTTGCAGAGCAGGCGTTCGCACTGGTTGGCCGCGGCGATGGTCTCGAGGCGGTCGTTGAACGCGTTCAGCGCCTCGAGGTACGCCCTGCGCGTGTCGTCGGGGCTGGCGTGGATCTCGAGGTCGTCCTCGAGCCCGACGAAGCGGATCGACCCGGGCATCTTGAACTCGAGTTCGTCGTTGTGCAGCACCTGCATGAGCACGACCTCGTGGTTGTCGTAGCAGAGGCGCTGGACGGCGTCGTTCAGGTCGTCGAGATCCACGAAGAAGTCGCTGAAGATGACGATGACGGCCCGACGGCCGGCGCGGGCGGCCAGGTCCAGCAGCGACGGGCCGATCCGCGTCTTGTTGACCGGTTCGGTCAGGTCCAGCATCTCGCCCATGTTGATGACCTGGGCCAGCGAGTTGGACGGGGCCAGCGCGTTGACCACGCGCTCGTCGAACGTCGTCAGCGAGACGCGGTCGGACTGCTCGACGATGAGGTTGCCCAGCGTGACGGCCATCCGCGAGGCGTACAGCAGCTTCTGGGCGTCGCCCTGGCCGTAGCGCATCGAGGCCGACACGTCCAGCATGAGGTGGCAGACGAGGTTGGTGTCCATCTCGTACTGCTTGATGAGGTAGCGCCGGTGGCGGTAGTAGACCTTCCAGTCGAGGTGCCTGACGTCGTCGCCCGGCACGTAGTCGCGGTGTCCGGCGAACTCGATCGCGAAGCCGTGGAAAGGCGACTTGTGCGCCCCGGCCAGCGTCCCTTCGACCAGTTGGTTGGGCTCGAACTTGATCCGCGCGATGCGCGTCAGCACCTCCGGGCGGATGTATTTGCTGAGAATGGCCATGGCGCCTCGTCCTGCCGATCATGCGGCCGGCTTGGTGTACTCCCTGTCGGCGGGGATTTCCTTGAGGAGCATCTCGATGATCTCCTCGCTGCTGATCCCTGCGGTGATGCCCATGTAGTTGGGTGCGACGCGATGGCGCAGGCACGGCGCGACCAGCCAGTTGACGTCCTCGACGGTGGCGTGGTATCGCCCGTGGATCAGGGCGCGGGCCTTGGCGCAGCTGATGAGGGCCAGTGCCCCTCGCGGGCCGGCGCCCCAGTTGACCCACTTGGTGATGGACTCGGGCGCCTCGGTGGTGCCGGCGGCCTTGGCCGGTCGCGTGGCCCGCACCAGCGACCAGGCGTAGCCCACCACCTGCTCCGAGGCGGGCATCCGCAGGACCAGCTCCTGGGCCTGGAGCAGGTCCCTGCCCTGGACGGCCGGGGTGATGCTGGTCAGCGCCCGCTCGCCGATCAGCCCGCTGGTGACGTTGCGGACGATGTCCCACTCATCATCGAGGGAGGGATAGTCCACCCGGACGTAGAGCAGGAACCGGTCCAACTGCACCTGGGGAAGGGGATACGTGCCTTCCTGCTCCAGCGGGTTCTGCGTCGCCAGGACGAAGAACGGGTCCGGCAGCCGATAGTCCGTCCCGCCGGCCGAAATCGTGCGCTCCTCCATGGCCTGGAGCATGGCGGCCTGGGTCTTGGGCGGGGTGCGGTTGATCTCGTCGGCCAGGACGATGTTGGCGAAGATCGGCCCTTGCAGGAAGTTGTATTCGAGTTCCTGCGTGGTCGGGTCCTTCTGGAGCACGTCGGTGCCGGTGATGTCCGACGGCATCAGGTCGGGGGTGAACTGGATGCGGTGGAACGAGAGGTTCATCGCCTGGGCCAGGGAGTGGACCATGAGGGTCTTGGCCACTCCCGGGACGCCCTCGAGCAGGGCGTGCCCGCGGGCCAGGATGGCGATGATCATCTGCTCGATGATCTCCTCCTGGCCGACGATGACCTTCGAGATCTGCTCGGTGAGGTTTTTGTAGGCCTCGGGCCACTTCTCTACGGCGGCGGCGTCGTTCTTGTCGTCGATCTGCTCTTTGGCCATTGTCCAATCCTGTGTCCTGGGTTCCGCTCAGGAGTCTGCGGTGTTGTCTGTCATGTCCGTTTCTGTCCGTGCGCCCGGCATCTTGATGCCGCGTGGGGGCCTCAGGCGGCCGGCGCGGGATACTCCCTGTCCGACGGGACGGCGTCCTGGAGCATCGCGATGATCTCCTCGCTGGTGATCCCTGAAGCCAGGGCCGCGTAGTTCGGCGCGATCCGGTGGCGAAGCGACGGCCCGAGGACCCAGTTAACGTCGTCCATGGACGCGTGGTGCCGCCCGTGGATCAGCGCGCGGGCCTTGGCGCAGCTTATCAGCGTCAGGACGCCGCGCGGGCCGGCGCCCCAGTTGATGTACTTCGTGACCGCCTCGGGCGCCTCACCGCCGGGCACGTGCCGGCTCCACGGGCTGATGCCCGGGCGGGACGAGCGCACCAGCGACATGGCATACCCGACGACCTGGTCGGCCACGGGCACGCGGAGGACGAGTTCCTGGGCCTGGAGGATGTCGTCGGCGTGCAGGACGGGCTTGACGTCGTCGAGCGTCCTTTCGCCGATCTGCCCGCTGGTGACCTTCTCGGCGATATCCCACTCCTCCGGACCCGAAGGGTAGTTCACGTTGATGTGCAGCAGGAACCGGTCGCGCTGCGCCTCGGGCAGCGGGTAGGTGCCTTCGCGCCCGAGGGGGTTCTCCGTGGCCAGCACGAAAAACGGATTGGGCAGCGGGTAGTTTTCCCCGCCGGCCGAAACCATGCGTTCCTGCATGGCCTCGAGCATGGCGGCCTGGGTCTTGGGGGGCGTGCGGTTGATCTCGTCGGCCAGGACAACGTTGGCGAAGATCGGCCCCTTGACGAACTTGTAGCTGGGCACGTGCGTCTTGGGGTCTTCCTGGAGCACGTCGGTGCCGGTGATGTCCGAGGGCATCAGGTCGGGCGTGAACTGGATGCGGTGGAACGCCAGGTCCATCGCCTTGGACAGCGAGAGGACCATGAGCGTCTTGGCCACGCCGGGCACGCCCTCGAGCAGCGCGTGGCCCCGGGCCAGCATCGCCACCACCATCTGCTCGATGACCTCCTGCTGGCCGATGATGACCTTCGAGATCTCGGCCGTCAGGTCCTTGTACGTCTGGCCCCATTTTTCCACTGCCGCCACATCGTCCGGGGCGGGGCCGTCTGTCGTGTCGTTCATGCCGCTTCTCCCATCACGCCGGTGGCACGGTTTTTCCGGCTGTTGCGTCTAGTTGCGGTCCTCGAAATAACGTCTCAACAGTTCCTCGTAGCCCTTGGGGGCGGCCGTCTTGCCGCTGGACCTGACGGCGTCGCGCACGACCATGGGCAGGGCGGTGAACCACGCCCGCCCGCGAGCCATCCGCGTGCTGTCGCGCCTGCCGTCCGCCGTGTTCTGCCCGCCGACGGACTGCCCTTCCATCGATTCCTTGTACTCGCCGATGCCCTGGAGGCGTTCGGTGTTTGCGACGGCGGGCCCGTCGCCGGTGCTGAAGCCACCGGCCTCCCCGCCCGGCCCGCCCGGCCCGGGCATCGTGCCCTGGCCCATCCCCATGCCTTGTCCCTGGCCCTGGCCTTGCCCCTGGCCCATGCCCATGCCCTGGCCCTGGCCTTGACCCTGGCCTTGACCCTGGCCTTGACCCTGGCCTTGACCTTGGCCTTGACCTTGGCCTTGCCCCTGGCCTTGCCCCTGGCCTTGCCCTTGGCCCTCGCCTGCGCCCATGGCTGCCTCACCGGCACCGGCGCCGGCGGCCACCATCTGGGCCGTGCCCATCGGCGACGACGCCACCATACCCGAGCCTACCGGCGTGCCGCCACCGGCCATCCCCTGGCCCTGTCCCTGGCCTTGGCCCTGGCCTTGGCCCTGGCCTTGACCCTGGCCTTGTCCTTGGCCCTGGCCCTGACCTTGTCCTTCGCCTTGCCCTTGTCCCTGACCTTGTCCTTCGCCTTGCCCTTGTCCCTGGCCTTGTCCTTCGCCTTGCCCTTGTCCCTGACCTTGTCCTTCGCCTTGCCCTTGTCCCTGGCCTTGTCCTTCGCCCTGTCCTTGCCCCTGCCCTTGTCCTTCGCCCTGTCCTTGGCCTTCACCTTGGCCTTCACCTTGTCCTTCGCCCTGGCCCTGTCCTTGGCCTTCACCTTGTCCTTCGCCCTGGCCCTCACCCTGGCCTTCGCCCTGGCCTTCACCCTGGCCCTCGCCTTGGCCTTCGCCCTGGCCCTCGCCCTGGCCTTCGCCTTGTCCTTCGTCTTGGCCCTCGCCCAGGGTTGAGGCGATGGCGGCGGCCTGGCGGATCGGCTTGTTGGCGATCTGCCCGCTGCCGGTCAGGTTCTCCACGGCCTGCCCCGCGTCGGCAAGCGCGTTGGCATGCCTGGCCACGGCATTCCCGAGGGGCTGTGCCTGCCCGGTCTGTGCCTGCCCGGTCTGGGCCTGTCCGGTCTGTGCGGCGTCTTCGATCGCCGCCACCGTCGTCTGGAGGTCCTGGGCCACTTCCATCAGCCGAAGCGCCTCGCTGAGCAGCCTCTCGAGGTCCTCGCGCTTGATCTCGGCCAGCACCCTGGCCCTGAGCATGTCGCGTTCGCCTTTGGGCTGTGCGTCGGCGGCGCGGTGCAGGGCGGCGGCAACGCTCGGCGTGTTGCCGAACGCCTTGTCGGCCAGCGCGCGGACCCGCGGGGTGGCCGTGGTGGCCCGCGCCGGATCGACCAGCAGCTTCTTCAGGTCGCCCTGGAGGGCGATGACGCCATCGAGTTCCTTGCGGATGGCCTTGACCAGCACTCCGGCCGTGGCGACCATCGACTTGCGGACGCTTCCGGCGGCGCGATCGAGCCCGCCGGCAATCTCCCGGGAGGCCTCGGCGCTGCGGTCGGCCTTGTCCATCTCGGCGATGAGCTTTGCGGCCTGGTCGGCGGCGGTCCGAAGGGGCTTGACCGCATCGGGAGAGGTGGTCTTGACGCCGTCGGCGAGCTTCTCGGCGATCTGGCGGACCTTGCCGATCTCCAGGCGGGGGTAGTCCATCTGCTCGGGGGTGAGGTTTCCGGCGTCGATCTCGCGGGCGATGTACTGGCTGGCGGCGGCGGCGCGGTCGAGGACTTCGGCCGCCCGGTTCAGCTCGCCCAGCGTCGTGGCCAGCGCCTCGACGTAGGCCATCACCGCGCCCTCGCGGGCCTGCCCGGTGGCGTGGTGGAGGGCCCGGGCGCCCTTGCGGACGGTCGCGACGCTGTCGGCGGCCCCGCCGGCCAGGGCCTTCTCCGTAGCGGCCGCCGCGTCGGCCGCCGTCCGCACCCGCGACATCACCGTCCGGGTCAGATCCCGGTCGTCGGCGATGGCCTTGAGGGCCTTTTGGACCTGTGCGGCGATCTTGGCGGCGGCGGGCTTGTCTCCGGCGGCCTGCTGCACGCAGCGGTCATGGTTCTTCCCGAGGGCGCGGAGCTGCTCGGTGGTCACCAGCAGCTTCTTGTGCAGGGCCATGAGTTCGGCGGCGGTCCGGTCGCGCTCGAGTTCGAGCTGCCGGGCGAGCTGTTCCAGCAGTTGGGCCAGCGAGCCCACCACGCGCCCCTGCTCGTCGAGCGAGACAGGCTTGTCGCGTTTGAAGATGGCCGTCCGGGCCGCGTGGGCCGAATCGATCGCCATGCTCGTCAGGCGGGACGATCTCTCGTCCGTGCCCACCAGGGCGTACAGGGCGTGCAGGTTGTCGCCGATCCGTCCCTGCTCGTCGGCCCACGTGTCGGCGTTGGCGGGGGTGAACGCCTCGGTGCCGACGGCCTTGCGGAGCTTCTCCTGCTGGGCCAGCAGCTTGGCCACGCGTTTCTTGGCCTCGACCAGCGCCCCGCGCGTGCTGATCTGCAGCGCGGCGATGACCTTCTCCAGGCCGGTGACAATCGCCCGCTGGGTCTTGGCGGCCTCGATGAACTCGGTGTCGGTCAGTTGCTTGACGGCGCGTCCCATGGCGTCGACGACGCCGGCCTGCTGCATTGCCCGCCCGGCCTCGGCGGCCAGCGTGCCCAGGTCGCCCGACTGGTCCGAGGCGGTCTGGAGGGCCTTGTCGAGGCTGACGGCCAGAAGCCTTAGCGCCTCCTGGGCCTGTGCGGCGGTGGCGACGGCCCGCTCGTTGCGGTCGTTCAGCGCCAGCGTGTCGGCCAGGACGGCCTTCTGCCTCGTCAGGAGCGCCCGCGCCCGCTCGGACAGCTCGGACAACTGCCGACGCAGCCGAAGCCGCTCACGCTCGGCCAAAAGCTGAAGCAGAATCTTGTGCATCGCTCTCTGGGCGTCCTTGTACAGCGTCGTGCGCTGGGCGGGGTCGCCGGCGGCACAGGCGGCCGAGAGCTTCTTGACCGCCTCGGTCATCTCGTTCTTGACCAGTTCGGTGGAGCGCTTGCGGATCTGCTTGAGGTCGTTGTAGAGGGGCAGATCGTCCATGTGGTTCTCTTCGAGCTGCTGCATGTGCGTCTGGAGCACGTTGACCAGCAGCTCCTGCATGAGCTTCCTGGCCCGTTTCTGGTAGTCGCGCTGGCGGGTCAGCGCCCGGGCGTCCCGTTCGGCCGCCTCGCCCGCCGCCCGGGCGATCGCCCCCGGCAGCGCCACCGACAGCACGAACGCCGACACCAACACCGCGCGTGAGATGAGTTGTTTTGGCATGGTCATTTTCCTGCCTCCAACTGGGCCCGAAGCACCTCGTCGAGCTTCCGGTCCATCTGTTCGGCGAAACGGTTTTCCATGGCGTCCCGCACGCTCTGCTGGTCGGTCACCTCGAAGACCCACTTGTCCGAGCGCCGGGCCTTGCCGGGCACGGCCTGGCCCTTGTGCTTGCCCCGATAGTCCACGGCCTGGACGGTCACGACGACCTGGTTGCCCTTTTCGAGTTTCATTCCGGCCAGGGCCAGCGCGTAGGTGTTGTCCACCTCGCGTCCGTCCGGGCGGACGGTCATCGGCGCGGGGACGATCGGTCTCTGCCGGCCGTCGTTGTCTATCACCGCCACCTCGAGCGTGACGGTTTCCAGTTCGTAATCATCGATGGCCACGTACCGCAACACGGGGGTGGCGTCGGGGACGACGAGTCGGCTGTAGGCGGCGACGGCCGCCTGCGGGGGGCGGTCCGCCGTCACCTGCACGAGGCCCTGGATGGGCTTTTCGAGGCTCAGCCCGGCGCTGTCGGTGACCTGGACCTCGAAGCGGACCATCTCGGTGACCCGCTCGAGGGGGTTGGCCTTCGGGGGCACGAAGGTGTTTCCGCGCCGGACCAGGTTGCAGACGGTCTTGTCCTCGTCCTTCAGGATGGTCAGCGTGCTCGAGACAATGTACGTGTTGGAGGTGACCACCGGGATGACCTGCGAGCCCTCCAGCACGACCACCTGCCGACGGTTGCCCGATCCGTCCGAGGGCGCCTTGCCCGTGTAGGGCGGGGGGATGACCTTCATGTCGAGTTCGGCGCGGGGCATGGGGACCATCGCCAGGTCCAGCGGGCCCTTGGTGGCGTCGCCCAGGTGCACGGTGTACGAGAGGTTGTTGACCACGCGGCTGAGCGTGCCGGAGTAGATATCGGGCCGGTTCCGGTCCTGCGCCAGCTTGACGGTGGTTTCCGGCCCGCCGCCGGCCGTTTCCACGTAGACGCGTCCGCTCTCGGGCAGTTCCCCGGAGGCGCGGACGGTAAACGTGACGGCCAGGCCCTCGGTGGCGTACTTGCCCGGGGAGAGGATCTCTTCGATGCGCGTCCTGGTGGGGTACTCGGCGTCGGTCAGCGTCAGCCGGCCGAAGAAGGCCCGCGTGTGGTCGGCGTACAGGACGGCCAGCGCCGAACAGAGCGCCGCCGTCGCGGCGAACAGGACGAGTCGCCCGGTCATCTCCTTGCGGGAGAACCCGGCCAGGAAGTTCAGCCCCGACGACGTCCGCGCGGTCCGCTCGACCACGCTGTCCCGGAGCTGCGCCGAGCCGTACTGGGGCCGCCGCTCGTCGTCGAACTGGATCGCCGCCACGAAATCCGAATGCAGGTGGTGCTTGTCATCCACCATGACGGCCAGGGCGGTGTCCGATTCGTGGATGTTGAGGGCGGGCAGGAGATACCGGACCGCCAGCCACATCGCCGCGCCGATGAGCACGGCCAGCATGATGCCGCGCTCCAGGTGGTCCATGCCGATCAGGAAATCCACCGCGAAGAGCCCCAGCAGGGCCCACAGCACCACAGTGATCGCCATGGAGCCGCATACCGCCAGACGGACCGTCGAGCGGTACAGCCGCAGCCGGGCCAGGCCCGAACGCACTCTTGGTAGTCGTTTCATTGCAGATTCAGCAGTTTCCGGGTCGTCCATTCGCCGAACATCAGGACCAGGACCAGGCCCAGCACCAGCCAGGTGTTCCACAGGACCCGCCGGCGGGTGCTGATTTCGCCGGTCGAGCGGGACGTGACGTCGGTCGCCATCGTGTGCACCTCGTGCAGCTCATACGCCTTGCCGCGCGTGTCCTGGGCCATGGCGTGCTGGACGTCGATGTTCCTGACGGTCGAGCGTCGCTCGGCCGTGGTGGGGGCGACCTTGAAGGTCGTCTCGACGTCCTTCATGGTGACCGGGTCCCTGACGAGCAGGCGGTGCGGTCCGGCGGTAAAGACGGGCACCGAGGTCTCGAAGAACACCTTGTCCCGGGACAGCGGGATTCTCAGTTCGGTCTGCGAGGGCTTGTCGCGGCCTGAGGCGGGCTGGGCGATCAGCTTGGCCGACAGGCTGTCGGCCTCGATCTCCAGCGGGGTGTAGTCCTTGGTGTAGGCCTCGACGATGATACGGACCTTCTGTCCGGCCTGGTATCTCTGGCGGTCGGTCTGGACCCTGAAGCGCTTCTGGGCCCCGAGAGCCCTGCTGAGGCCCATGCGGTAGATCAACTGCCCCCACAGCCGGCCGTAGTACTTCTCCCCATACCGTTTCCGCAGGCGCCAGATCTCGTTGAAGGCGAAGTACACCACCTCGCCCTTGCCGTATCGGCGAATGGCGACGAGGGGCTGGGGGGTCTTGCCGTCCACGCAGCGGTCGGTGGGATGGCACGCCAGCACGGTGGCCAGGGGATGTGGCCTGAGGCACGGCTGATACCACTGGAGGTCCTTGAAGTTCCGCCAGGCCTCGGCGTTCTCGTAGGCGTTGTCGGCGAGTGACATGAAGTCGTATCGAGCGGCGTTGGGCGTCAGGCGCAGGTCGAACTGCCCGTTGCGCCGCCTGAAGCCCGGCCCGACGACCACCGGGAGCATGTCGGCGATCTTCGTGTCGATCAGGGCCGAGGGCCCGAACCTCGGCCCGGCCAGCACCACCAGCCCGCCCCCGAACTTCGAGACGTACTCCACCAGCATCTCCTGGATGCCCTGGTAGCCCTGGGAGTCCCGCGGGTGGGACGGCAGCACCCGCGAGGGGATGTCCGACAGGAAGATCACGTCGTAACTGAAGAACTCCTGCCGCGACCGCGCCAGCGTGGTGAGCATCTCGATGAAGATGTCGCTGCTTCGCCGCACGGTGAAGTCCGCCGAGTCCAGGTACGTCCGGAAGCCCTCCCGGCCGATCATCGGGTCGCGATAGAAGACCTCCTTGATGAATCGCCATTCCCAGGTCGGCTCGTACTCGACGAAGAGGATCTTCAGCGCGTCGTCGCGGACCATCACCTCGCGCTGGGCGGCGTTGTTGTCCCGGCGGACCTCCTCGTCGAACGGCTTGACCCGCGCCTCGAGGGTATACCGCCCGGAGACCGCCGGCTCGTACGGCACGGTGGCCTCGACGGTGCCGGCGTCCAGGGGCACCGTTACCGTGCCCACCACCTCGAACCGCAGGTCCGGGCGGGCGCCCTCGAAGGTCATCGGGCGGGCCAGCAGCATGACGTCGGCGTCCCGGCCGCTCAGGCCCCTCTGGCGCAGCTCGATGGGGATGACGGCGCGTTCGCCCTCCTTCAGGTCCGGCGGGGGGTTCAGGCTGATCGTCAGGTCCACCGCCTCGGTCGGCCCGACGCCGACCGTGTAGAGCGGCGCCTTGAGCCTCTTGGCCGCGTCGAGGGCGGGCTGGCCCCGGTTCTGGTCGAAGTCGCTGACGACCACCACGCCGGCCAGAAGGTGGTTCTGCGTTCGCCGCCTGATCTCGTCCAGCGCCGCGCCCAAGGCCGTCACCCCCGCGTCGCACCCGCCCAACTGCTCCGCGACCAGCGCCGTGTCCACCGCGTCCGGGCTCGACCGCGACATGAGGATCTCCCGCACGCCGTCGGACTGGTCCAGCACGTACCCGCGCAGGTGGAACCGCTCGTTCAGCGCCTCCAGCCAGCCGAGGTCCTCGCTGCGGATCGCGGCCCGGACCAGGTCCTGGCGTGAGGGGCCCTTGTCGAGGTCTTCGCTGAAGGCCGGGGCCTCCGCACCCAGCGCCTGGCGCAGCGCCGCCTGCGCGGTAGGCGAGACCTTGTCCCGCATGTTCATGCTGTCCGTGCCGTCGAAAAGCACCACCAGCGTCGGGCGCGGGGTGGTCCGGACCTTCAGGACGGCCTCGGGCTCGGCCAGAATCCACACCAGCGACGCCAGCACGAGCGCGCGGAAGATGGCCATGGGGATGCGGACCTTCCGGTGGCGCAGCGCCTGGTACCGCACGTAGAACACCACGGACGCCGCCGCCAGCGCCAGGCAGCACAGCAGGACCAGCACGCCCCGGTTGCGCGCCCAGGCGGCGGCAAACTGCATCTGCACGTCCACGAGCGACTCGAGGTTCTCGATGTCCAGGAGGTTCCCCAGCCAGTCCATCATGGCGACACCTCCTTCCCCGCGGCGGCCGGGCGTCCGGTCGGGGTCCTCGCGGGTTGGGGCCCCTTGGGCAGGCCCGCCAGGTACCCCCACGCCAGCAGGCCCATCTCCGCCAGAAGCAAGGCCAGCACCAGGAGCATCAGGACCTGCCAGAGGTCGTGCCCGACGACCGTCTGTCCGGCCAGGCTGATGTCCTGGTCGGGCCCGGTCCAGGTGATGGCGGTCTGCCCGATGCGCCCGGGCAGGTCAGCGGCGTCGGCGGGGCGCAGGTCGCCTTCCCCGGCCGGGCCGTTCACCGCCAGCACCATCGTCCGTGTGGCCTTGTCCCCGTCGCCCTGGCCCGGGTGCCTTCGGCGAATCCGGTAGACCCCGCGCCGCTGGACGGACCTGAGCAGCAGCCCGTAGTTCTGCGGCCCGAGGGCCTCGACGCTCTGGAGGCGTCCCTCGGCGTCGCCGGGAATCTGCACGGTGAAGTCCGCAGACTGGTCCGCCGCCGATACCGGGACCACGATCTCGCTGACCGGGCCGAACGTCCGGTCCGGAAGCGAGTGCACCAGCAGGTGCCGCATGATCCGGTCCAGAAGCAGCACCCCGTGGTCCAGCGCCAGGGTGTTCCAGACCGGCCACAGGCCCGACGTCAGCATGATCACCCGCCCCTTGCCGATCTGCCGCTGTATCACGAACGGGTGAGAGTTGCTGTAGCGCCCCAGGACGCGGGGCAGCGTGGCGCTGACCCGTTCCTCGATGGTGAACTCCCCCGTCTCACGCGCCAGCGGATTGCTCCAGGCCAGCCAGTTGGGTGACATCGCGGCGACCTGTCTGCGGGCGGCGTCTCGGCGTGCGCTCTCGTCGGGGGAGAGCGTCCCGCCCCGCTCGAGTTCGGCCCAGCGCCTCTCGTCGGCGTCGT
>Ga0180431_10007542_pt1 | contig 12651 bp, 6 predicted proteins | sample SS_ome_11_FD_132459 | JGI IMG/M metagenome (GOLD analysis project Ga0180431, IMG submission 132459) | Hypersaline lake sediment archaeal communities from the Salton Sea, California, USA - SS_1_MS_1 metaG | ecosystem: Environmental > Aquatic > Non-marine Saline and Alkaline > Hypersaline >... | reverse complement strand
ACGCGTGAAGCTGTCGCGCCTCTGGTCCGGGGCATAGCGCCAGTGAACGACGATCTTATCAGGCGTGTCCTCGACGATGCGGACATAGGAGCATTTGTTGATCTTGTCGGGACGCTCGGGCGGGCCGTCACCCACAAACGGGAGGATCCTGTCCACGAAGTGCTTCTTACCCGATGCCTGCCAGAAGGGCAGATAGCTATACTGACGGCTGAGAACAAATTGCCCCTGCTGCCCAACGTTGACGACAATGTCCGCGTATTTGCCGGTATTGTTGTCATCGTCGTATGCCAGCTTTGTATAGTACGCGTAAAAGCCGGACGACTCGGCGCACGCAGGGACACCCACTAAGAATGCAGACATGACAAACAGAAAAAAAACGGCAGTACAATGCCATACGGCCCTATCCATAGTGCGTATCCTCAGTAAAGCTTACGGATCTCTCTAAAAACTCATTATACTCTTCCCGCTTGATAATCCAACATCGAAGATTTACTTTGGGAATTACAATAATGCGAAAATAGCACGGATTTACCTCTATTGAACTGTTGGTGGTCATCTCCACTGATATTATATACACTAAGCGAAGAACACAACCCGTTCGGGAAACCTGTATCGAACGAAATTGAATCGGCTCAAAAAAATGAATCAGCACGCCAATGGCTGAAAGACAATAGGATAACAGCATCCAAAGGATTGAAGTTTTGTTCTTAGAAACGTATGAAAGGGAATTGTCGGATGAAAAGACTGAAGAATGACAAGAAGACGATAATGAAGCTAAGAAGTATTTTGTGCAGTTTGTTTTTGTTCTTAACTATGACAGCCGAAACCTGCCGGGCCAAAGAGGCCGGCGCCGCAAGCAGCTCACCTCGGATTGTGAACATCATAAACTTCATTCGGCAGTGCGAGCCGCGTATTGACTGGATAACAGAAGATGTTCTGTACGACACTGTTGTCGAGCAGATAGAAATCATGAGGCGTTATCAACTGAAAGGAACTTTTCTTCTGCAGTATGACGCACTTATGGATGTCAGGTACCAGAAACTGCTGAAGGGGTTGCCCGCAGAGATGTTCGAGATTGGCGCCTGGTGGGAGATCCCGCAACCTCTCGTGGAAAACAGCGGTTACACGTGGCGCGGGCGGTTTAGGTGGGACTGGCATGCTAATGTGGGTTTTGCAACCGGTTACTCGCCGCAAGAGCGGCAGACGCTGACAGATACATATATGACCGATTTCAAGAAGATTTTCGGCTACTATCCAAAATCTGTAGGATCATGGTTCATTGATGCTCACACACTGCAATATATGTATGACCGGTACGGAATTGTAGCTTCGTGTAACTGCAAAGACCAGATAGGAACTGATGGATATACCCTGTGGGGCGGTTATTGGAACCAGGGGTATTATCCGAGCAGGAAAAACGCATATATGCCCGCCCAGAATGTCAGAAACCAGATCCCCGTGCCCATATTCAGGATGCTTGGCAGTGATCCCATTCATCAGTATGACAATGGTCTGGGAACCGGCCGGCAACGTGTAATTTCGCTTGAGCCGGTCTACAGGGACGGCGGGGGCAACGCCGATTGGTGCCGGTGGTATTTCGATGCATTTGTTGATGGGGCGGCGATGGCATACGGATATGTCCAGGCAGGCCAGGAGAACTCGTTTACATGGAAAAGGATGAGCCGGGGATTTGGCATACAAATGCCAATGATCGCCGGACTACATAAAGAGGGGAAGATCGTATTAAAAACTCTGGGCGAGACAGGCAAATGGTTTAAGGACAACTACAGGGTTACTCCTCCGACATCGGTGACGGTATTGAGCGACCACTCAAAGAAGAACCAGAAGACCGTGTGGTTTAACTCGCGGTTCTACAGGGCCAATCTGCTTTGGGATCAGGGAACCATGCGATTCAGGGATATTCATCTCTTTGACGAGAGTATTGCATCCGATTATCTCACCAAAAGAGGTACGTCAAACCAGTGTCATTATTATGCCCTGCCTATTGTTGACGGCTTTGTCTGGAGCTCTTTGCAGACCGTTGCAGGGCTCCGCTTAAAATCCGGCGCAGGGCCGGAGATAAAGGGAGGCACACCGGCCGTGGACGACAATACTGAGGGCGAACTAACCGTCCGATGGCCGATTCATTCACCTGAAGGAGAAATCGTCATAACATTTAATGAAACGTCCGTGAGCGTTTCCGCAGAGGGCGGCATGAAAGACAACTGGTTCTGCGAATTATCCAGTGATAAAAAGGCGAGTCTACCTTTCCGCAAGATAGACCGTCAAAAGTTATCATGTACGTATAAGGACACCCCTTACGCCATATCAGCAATACGGGGGGCATTTACCAATGGGCCCGGCTTCGATTTGCGAATCATTCCAGAGGACAACCGAATTGTTTTGGATTTTTCGTCAAGGTTATCGTTGTGAAACAACCGGCCATGAGCAGCCTGGCGAATCATCTCCTCTTGAGAGTCTTTTCTCGCGGAATGATATACGTGATGAACCACGTCCCTGCTTATTGTCGAATATCACTGGAGGAAGTTTTTATGACTCCCTTAGTGACAGGGTGGACTATACTTTTCGGGTGGACACGGGAAAAAAAAGGAAGATCAAATGAACAAGCACATTCTGAGTATGTCAGTGATTTGGGTGATTCTGCCCAAGAGACTGTTCCGGGCCGGGCTGGTTGCCGCCTGCGCATGCAGCCTGGGCATTACTGATTTGGCGGAATCCGGCCTGCCGGTTCATGTGACTGTCAGAAAGGTAATGCAACTGCCGTCCTTGGGTTCAACGCCGTTGCCGCTTGCCACGTCCGGCGCTGCTGCAGGATCCGACCTTTATGCCTATTACACGAGACTCGATTACAGGATCCCTCTGTCTGAGATCCATATGAACGTGCCCTTTACCGATCCGGAACAAATCCGAGCCTACTGGCAAGCCCGTGGAGTCTCGGATATTCCGTCTGACGCGCCGCGCCCCAAGGACCCGGTCTTGAAAATCGGCATGGCATGCCCCAATTTTGGCGGGATGTTTGGGGGCAACATCGACGACGTGTGTCTCTACGACAGAACGTTGAACGGAGAGGACATCGCGCGGCTGGCGGCGGGCGAGGTTGTAGACTCGAATCTGGTTGCGAACTACAGGTTTAACCGGAGCACGGAGGATTCTGCCGGCGGGAAACCGGCCCTGCTACGTGAAGGTGCAGGATTTTCGTCCCAAAGCAGTGAAGGATCACATTCTCTGCAGCTCGATGGTCGTGCGATGTGGGTGGAATTGCCCGTCGAGACACAGTCGCAGAGCGGTTTCACCTGGAGCGCATGGATCAGGACGAGCGGCAACGGAACGGTCATTGCCCGCTGCAACAAGTCGGGGCCGTGGCACGCCCAGGGTCGGTGCCTGTTTGTCAGGAACGGGAACCTGACCTTCGATATAGGCTGGGTGGGTGCTGTAAGACACCCTGCACCTGTCTCGGACGGCCAGTGGCACCATGTGGCGGTCGCCGGAGGAAAGAAGCTGAGAGGGCTCGATCTCTATGTGGACGGCAAACGCTCGAGCGGTGGCGACGCGATCACAGGCAAGGTGGCGGATGTTGTCGTTCATATCGACGACAGCAGGCGCATTATCTTCGGACGGGAGACTTCCTATTGCCCCTGGCTGCAGACTCCGAGCGGTCGGTTCCCCTTCAGACAACTCGTCGAGTGCAAACCCGATCCGATGTGCCTGGCCTCCTACGTGCGCATCATCAACAACGAGCCCGACGAGGTGCTCATCCACTGGTGCCATGTACCTGATCCGGAAAGCATCGTCACCACAGAAAAGATTCACGAGCTTCTGACCGTGACTCCTCGAGGCAGGGTCGTGCGCAGGGTTCAGGTTGGAACGCCAAGGCTTGAAGATTTCCAGAATCCGGCAAACGTAACGGTTCAGGAGCTTCAGTTGACGACCACGGGAATCAAAGAGCTGTCGTTGTCGCGAACCGAGCGATCCGCAAGACCGGGCAGGGCCGTGCAGGCAAGGGCGGTCAGCGAGGAGATTCCCGGATCCCCTGCGGCGTGGCTGAAATTCGATGAAGGGCTTCGTAAGAGAGCGAAATCCGAGAAGCACATAACCAGAGATCGTGTGAGCGATACGGCCTGCACCATCACCGGCAACACAACCCTGTGGAAACCAGGGGTATCGGGAACGGCCCTTGCCTTCGACGGATATTTTTCAAAGGTAACGCTTCCGAGAGACAAGGCGCCCCGCATAACCGACGAACTCACACTCGAGGCGTGGGTGGTGCTCGGTGCGTATCCCTGGAACGATGCAGGGATTGTGCACCAGTCGGCCGGTAAAGCGATTACGCCGGAAGCGTACAAGCATGGTTATCAGGACCCCTATGTCTATCGCCCCTGGAAAATGCAGGGCTACATGCTTGGCATCGACCCCTACGGCCGGCCGGTGTTCAAGGTGAACGGCATGCAGGCAGGCGGCGGCGAGATCCAGCACAAGGAAACGGTGAGCGCCAAACATGTCATTGAGACCTACCGTTGGGTCCATCTGGCCGGTGTGTATGGCAACGGCAGTATGTCGCTCTACATGAATGGCGAACTGATCGATCAAAAAGCCGCGTCCGGCGCCATCAAGGTGCCGGACAGGGACGTGCTGATCGGACTGAACGGTGATGCGCAGAGAATTTCCGATCCCGTATCCCACAGCGACTTTGCCGCCAAGAACAACCCGCCCATCATTTACGGCATTGAAGGACTGATTGACGAGGTGAGGATACACGACCGCGCCCTGTCCGACGAACAGATTCGCGAATCGTATGCTGCCTGGCGGCCATCTGCAGAGATCGTTGACCATGGAAGCCTGGGTCGGAGAATCCTCCCGGGTGAAGTGACAGGGGAGCCGGCCAGGACTTTCGGCGCGTCGTACGAGACACTGGAGTATCACGAGCTCTGGGACAACCTGTGGCGGTCCAGCCCCTACCGGGACATCGTGGTCCGGTTCGACGCTCTGCCGGCAAACGTCGTGTTCTGGCAGGGGACGAATTTCGGGTCCGGATGGGTGACGGAGAACAATCGGTGGATGTCCGATCAGAGCGCCGAGATAGGAGGTCCCCACGGCTGTGCCGAACACATGGCGGACAAGCGGGGACGGTTCAGCCACGTACGCCTGATTGAAAACACGGATGCCCGCGTGGTCGTCCACTGGCGCTACCCGTCGATTGACGTGGGATATGTATTCCCCGCTCCGGATGTGTGGGCGGATGAATACTATACCATCTACCCGGACGGCGCAGGCATACGGTACGTCGCACGCGCCAAGGGCGGCTGGCATGACACCCAGTTCCTGACCCAGGCCGGCACCACGTGTCTCGACAATCTCAGTCTGACCGCCCTGACCGTGGCCAACCTGGACGGTGAAAGTGCCGACCTGACGTGGGCACTGCCGAACCGTGTACCGCGCAATCCGATCAAGGATGCCTGTATCAAGGTCATCAATTTCAAATCGAACTGGAAAGTCTATGTGATTTACCGAGACGGGGCTGAGATCGGGCAGTGGGGCCACTCCGAGCAGTCCAAGCATACACCGGATCCCTTTGCCGGGCCCTGGAACCACTGGCCCGTGGGGCTCAATCCGTCCGACGGCAGGTATGCAGTCTCGCATGACCGCATCACGCATGCGGCTCTGGGCGGTGCAGAAGGTGTTGGAAACTGCATCATGTACGGCTTTACAGACAAATCAGCCACAAGCCTCATTCGGCTTGCCGGGGCATGGAATCATCCGCCAACAGTCACGAATCCACAAGGGTGTGAAAGCCGGGGGTACAGAAAGACTGAGCGTGCGTATAGATTCGTCTCAAAGACTCCTTCGATGTCATTCACCCTGAACGGTTCAGAAAAGACACCTGTTCATAATCCATGCTTCGCCATTGAAAAATGGACAGGTGAAAACAAGAGCCGACTCGTGGTGAACGGCATGGACATGAAACCCGGCAAGTCGTTCAGGCAGGGCCTGACCCGAGACGTAGACGGCACCATCACGCTTGTTATATGGGTTGAACTCGAGTCTGTCTCGCCTGTGCGTTTCGCCATCGAGGATGGGGAGGGATAGGTGGTTTTTATTACAATTGTTTTGTGTCACATGATACGGGCGGGCAATTCGCAAGAACCGCGCAGGCCGGTTTGATAAGGCCGGGGTAGTCAGATGCTTTGTTATCAGAATGAACCAGCGCTTGCCGGCGCCAAAAAAAATCTACTCATCGCCGTTTGAGCCGCCGTAGATGAACCTCATCCGGCCTATATTGGGGATAACGGCTATCGGGGACTGCTTGAACGGTTTGAAGCCGCTGGGCCAATAGACGAACATTGCCTTACCCACAAGATAATCGCGCGGAACAACACCGACGCGATACCGCTCCATTCCCTTATTCGCGATACCGGGAATGCGCCACCACCGACAATCCAGACTATCCGGGCTATTGTCGCCCAATACGAAGAACTCGTCCTCGCCAAGGGCAAACGGCTGCTTCGTAGCTTCGCCGAAATTTCCGTAATCGTCAATTTCGGTATAATGAATGTCCCTGAAGACCGCCACGTTCGAGAGTGTCAGCTTGCCGGAGCCGAAGATCTCCACGCGAGGCTCGATGTTTCTTAATAGCCTGTCGGGTCCCCAGGGGGCGCGCCCCAGATCGTGTGTCCACTTCGTGCCGCCGTACTCGAAGATTAACCGGTGGTCAACATTGGCAAACATAACCCGTGTGGGCCCGTTTACCGGCTTGTCTTCGATTGGGATCGAGTCCAGCTCCTCTGGTTCGCCGCCCAGTTGCTGTTCGGTAACAATCAATTGGCCCGACGCCAGGTTAACGTGCGCCCGATAGATCGTTCCGTATTTGCCCAGAGCAATACCGACGCCTGACTGATCGCTGCCTGCAAGACAGGAGAAGCGCACCATCAAATCGCTGCACGGTGGCATATTGCCGTATCTGTCGACATGGTCATAAGCATAGGTCGCACGGAAATCGTTGCCTATCAAAGTGTTGTAGGCAATCGTGTCGATCCGGTTCATCTGCCCTTCGGGCGAATCCAGGCGAAACAGGGTCGGATTCTCCGAATCTTCTGTTATCCATTTCGAACCATCAATGTTTTGGAACGGCTGGCGCCAGGAGTGATTGTTGAACGAGCCATCCCTGGGTTTCACCGGCTGATAATTGTTGTCATAGACGGGCATCCACAACTCGTTCTGAATCTTCGGCGGCTTTCGGGCAATCTGGCCGTCTATGTATATGTCGCCGTCGATTATCTGCACCTCTTCGCCCGGAAGGCCGATAAGGCGTTTGATATAATTGATGGAAGGTTCCGGCGGATTCTTGAAGACTATCACGTCCCATCGTTTGGGTTTGGCGAACTGATAAATGCACTTCAAAACGAGGATCCGGTCGCCGTTAGCCACGGGCATCCTGGGCCGCAAGTTATGATAGTAGCCGCAACTGGGGCATCGAGTTACAGGCGGTTTTTCAGGACCGGCGGGAATCGTATCCTCCGCCAATCCGTAATTATCAGGTCTGAAGCCGCGGTCGTAAGCGTATCCGCACTGCCGGCATCGAAGCCGAAAATGGGCCCCTCTTAGGGTGTCGGCCATGCTGCCGGTCGGTATGCGAAAGGCCTCCATCACAAACGCTCTGAAGACAAACGCCAGAATGAAGGCGGTAATGAGCCACTCGAAAGTGTTTGCAATTTCGGCCGCTCTGTCCTTATGATGCTCGGTCTTCTTTTCCTTCTTGCCTTTTGCGGCCTCTTTTTGAGACATAAACTATTTACCATTTACTATTGACGATTGACTATTGAATATTTGCACGGTTGAAAGGTTTAATATTCAATATTCGATAAACAATAATCAATCTGCCCTTTGCGGTCAATGAACTATTTGCCGTTGAGGCCATTTTTGTCAAGATTCCGCCGTCTTATCCCCTGATACAACAGAAGGGCCGGCAGCTCCGCAAAACTGCCGGCCCGTTGGCTATATCGGGCTTTTGTATCGATAAAACACTACTGCCCTGATGAACGGTGCAGTTCGATGTCATCGATGCGCACCAGGCCTGAACCACCCGGCTGGTTGGCGGCCGGATCGCCGACACCAATGCTCATTATTTTGATCTTTGTCGGATCCACTCCGGTGAAGTCAGCTAACCGGATAGTCCATTGCTCCCAATGATCTATTGTAACCGCCGCAGGATGTGGATGTTGAATCTCTCTGCGGTTGCCGGAGTTATCTTCCAATGCCACATAAAGCGGATCAATGGCATTGTCGGGATCACCATGGAACCAGAGTGATAAAACTTCAACACCATTCCTTGTCCAATCCTGGGGCTCGGCCCACGTACGCTGAGTCTCCGAGTAGTATGGCACACCGGTTGCTTCCCACTCTTCGTCGCCCTCGAAAACCGTACCATCGTTGTCATAGAAGAAGGGCATGGCTTGAAATCCACCGTGGACAATAATGGTCTCTGCAAAGGGTGGAGTTACATAGCCTACAATCGCACCGCTGGCCCAGACAAAAAAGCCGTCGATCCAGGTGTTCCAGATGGCCGGACCTTCAAAATTATCGTCAACCTCATCGGTGTAGCTCTCGAAGTTGTCCACAATGAGACCGTCGATCACGGTGAAGCTCCAGATTTCACCCTTTTTGACAATGTCTTCGGACCTGACTTCATCGAGTCGCCAGTAGTAAGTCTCACCGGCCTGTAAACCTTCCGGCGGCAAATAGCTGTTTCCGGTCTGCTCTCCACGATAGACACCGGTGGTGTCGGATATGTTGGCATTCTCAACGGCGGCTCGGTTAGTGCCGAGATACAGATCATGCATGGTAACAGTGTCTCCGGGCGTCCAGCTAAGCGGCAGAGTCTTCTCAACATCCTCAATATCGATTGTCCAGCCATTTGCCGGCTGTGGATTATGCGGAGGCTTTACATCGATCACAGTCAAACCCGTATAGTCTACTGCCTGCCCATAGTAGCTCATCAGGACCTCCAGATCGGCGTCATCCACCACACCATCGCCCCAGGCCATCGGGCCAATATCGTAGTACGAATTGTCCGTGCCCCAATACCCAATCATGCAAACCAGGTCGTCGAGATCGACTATGCCGTCTTCTGTGAAATCAACGAACGGCTTGATGGTAACCTCTGTGGAACCATGGCCACCAAGGCGGTTGCAGTAGAGTGTCGACCCATCCGGCGAGATATCTATCCAGCCTAACCACCAGGAACCATTTACGGGTGAACCGACATCGACGGCCGGGCCCCAGGTATCCTCTGTCGTGTTTCGCACACACATATAGAGTCCCGTATTTGTTGTACTACGAGTGAAGAATAGTGCCAGGTCGTCGCTTGAGACGCTTGGGTTTCTCTCGTCATGACCGGTATTTACATTCCGACCCAGATGGACCGCTTCACCCCAGTCGTCGTCTATTGTTGCACGAGTCCTAGCCCAGATATCTGTACCGCCATACGAGTTTCTAGATCCCACTGAGTATTTCGTAAGACCGTCGGCGGAGAATTCGTAAGGAAAGACGCCTGTGTACTCGGTGGCAGGGCCCCACGGATCGTCCTTGGAGGCACGTGTAGAACGCATCGCATACCAGTTGTTGGGATCGGAACGTCCAAAATAGAGTTCCAGCTCGTCCGGTGAGACAGCCGGCCATCCTTCGTGGTCGGCAGTGTTGATGTTAGGTCCCAAATTTACAGGCTCACCCCAGGGAGCGTCGAGCGATTCCCGCTCAACGACACAGATGTCGCGCGAGCCATATCCACCGGGAACGCTTGGGTTTGCGGCGATGTACAACCTCAATCCATCATTTGAAAAACTTACACCTTTACCGAAATATTGCCGTAAGTCTTCAGCACGTACGGCATCCATGACCAAATCCGCCTTTGCATTTCCACCGCTGAGAACAATGACGGCCACAATTCCAACGATTGTTCTTCTTTTGTTACCATTCAACCAAAACATACGACACCTTCCTTTCTATATCTGCAGTGACTTGTTGTTCGGTTTCTCGACTCTTCGCCCTCGGGTTTATAAAGTTTTATTGTACTGACGAACGATGCAGTTCGATGTCGTCGATGCGCACCAAGCCCGAGCCGCCGGGTTCGGTGGTGGTCGGATCGCCCACACCGATATACATGATCTTGATCGACGTCATATCCACGCCCGTGAAATCGGCCAGGGGAATACTCCATTGCTGCCAATTATTTACGGTCAGTACCGCCGGATCAGGGTGGGTGATGACTATGCGATTGCCCGCGCTATCTTCGAGGCCAACATAGAAAGGATCGGCAGAATTATCCTGTTTGCCGTATAGCCAAAGCGTCAGGACTTGGACGCCTCTTACTGTCCAATCCTGGGGATCGGGCCACTCGCGGAACGTTCTCGATATCGGCTCATTACTGTTGTCGTAGAAGAACGGCATCGACTGCAAGCCACCGTGAACGATGGTCATCTCGACCCATGGGGGATTTGCGTAACCTACCTGGGATCCATTTTGATCATCGTCATAGCCATCTATCCACGTAAAGTATATCTGGTCGGGATCAAACATATCACCCTCTGCGATGTAATTCTCGAAGTTGTCCACCACAAAAGAATCTGATAAATCCGCGACGGTGAAGCTCCAGAGATGGCCTTTGATTACAGCACCATCGGCATCAACCTCGTCAACTCGCCAGAAGAACGTTTGCCCAAATGCAAGCACCTCGGTTGTAGTATATTCGCTAATATCCTGCCGGCCTCGATAGACACCAGTTGTTTCAGTGATATCAGCCTGCTCCACAGTCACTGAATCCTCACCGAAATACACGTCATGCTCAGCAGCGTCCCGTCCAGGTGTCCATCTCAGAGAGATGCCCGTGTCTACATACATTTTTGAACCAACAGCCGGTTCCGGATTTGAAGATCTTCTTGGATCATAAGGGAAATCCACCACCTGATCCCAGTAGGCCATCAGGACATCCAGATCGGCGGCATCGACGACACCGTCGCCCCAGGGCATCGGGCCGATATCGCATCGTGTATTATTCGTGCCCCATGAATCAACCATGAGCGTCAGATCATTAAGCCCCACGCTTCCATCTCCATCAAAGTCCACCACTGGAAAGATGGGGGCTTGCCATAGATCGTCCCTGCCATATCCTCCAGGACGAGTGGAAGTGAAGTAGAGCGTGGAGCCATCCATCGAAATCATGGGCGTGTGGTCGGAGAACGCGCTGTTCACAGGTAGCCCCAGATTCACAGGCGATTCCCAGTCAGTATCTGTAGTGGCACGCCGTGTCAGCCAGATATCGACACCACCGACACCACCTGGGCGCGGGGAGCAGAAGAAATAGTCGTCAAAGACCATGACCAAGCCGTCACTCGATGTCTTGCTGAAAGCCTGACAACCATGGTCATTTACCGCTGATCCCACACTTACGGCTACACCCCAGGGAGATTCAATGGTCTCGCGTTTGGTCACGTATATCTGGCCAACACCTCCAGAGACATCGCCATGGGTGAAGTACAATTCTAACCCATCTGCCGAGAGCGCAGGAGCCCCCTCGTTGGCTTTGCCATCGCGGAGGAGGTCCAACTTCACGGGCTGTTCCCATAAGTCCGCTCTAGTTACCCGTTTCGCAGTCCATATATTAAACTTGAGTACGTTATCCGAGTCGTAATACCCGCGAGTGAAATACAGCTCCAACCCGTCCGACGAGAGAGTCGGTTCCCACTCGGAGTATTGGTCGGTGTTGATAGGCATCCCGAGATTCTCTCGAGGCTGCCATTGGTCATTCGGAGTGGCACGCGTTGACATCCAGATGTCGCTATCAGATGAGAAATAGAGTTCCAATCCATCAGCCAAAAGCCAAGAATCTGCTTCACCTCTGTCACTGTTGATTGCAGGCCCGAGGTTGATGGGCTCACCGAAGGTGAAATCCGCTTTGACATCTCCGCCGCTAACGGTCATGGCGGCCACAACTCCAACTACTATTAATCTCATTCTGTTACCATTCAACCAACACATAAGAAACCTTCCTTTCCGCCCTTTAAGGGCAAAAAACTTAAAAAACGGTCCGACGTTCGAGCTATCAATCTGTCTATATCTCCGTAAGAAAAATCTCATCTCGCAGGAATAATTAAAAATTTATTGAAAAATTTACTCTAGGAATCGTGCGTCTTCTCGAGAGGATTGATTTTATGACCATTTTGGCATATAATTTAACAGTATCAGGATTCGTACATCTCTGAGTTAAAGGTATATGATGGCAAACGGCGATTGGACAGAGATGGGGGGAGTGAGACAGAAATTTCTGACAACCCATTGGTCCTTGGTCGAAAATATTCAGAGGCAGGGGGATAAAGAGAGAGCCTTAATCGGATTACTCTTAGAGCGATACTGGAAACCGGTTTACTGCTATCTTCGTCGAAAGAGCTATGACAACGAGCAGGCCAAAGATTTAACACAGGGCTTCTTTCATGAAGTCGTACTCAATCGAGATTTAATAGACCGAGCAGATTCATCTAAGGGGAGTTTTCGCTCTCTACTGCTTCATGCTCTTAATCATTACGTGGTTGATGAACTGCGAAAAGAATCAGCCGGTAAACGCATTCCAAAGGATAAGTTCGT
>Ga0180431_10007541_pt1 | contig 12651 bp, 13 predicted proteins | sample SS_ome_11_FD_132459 | JGI IMG/M metagenome (GOLD analysis project Ga0180431, IMG submission 132459) | Hypersaline lake sediment archaeal communities from the Salton Sea, California, USA - SS_1_MS_1 metaG | ecosystem: Environmental > Aquatic > Non-marine Saline and Alkaline > Hypersaline >... | reverse complement strand
TGGCTCTAACCTGTGAACAGAGTGTTACGGCAATCCCGCGATGCCCTGAGCCTGTTGACTTCCGCGAGTCTCTCAGGTACATCAGGGCTTCCTTGCCCCTCCGTGAGGCTCGCGGAACACGCCTAATCAATGCCTACCTGAACAACGGCAGTTTGTCCCATCCCCAGTGTTGTATGCGCCCCCAATCCCGCATACTCGGCAAACCGCCCCAACGCCCCGAACCATTTGCACAACTCCCCGTTGCGACTCATCAGCCTGAAGCCCACGGTGCCCACAAAGCCGATCTCGACATGGCTGCGCATGCGAACCGCGCGCGTGGAGATGTCGTGCCGGCATACCACGACACTCTCCCGCAGTGCACCCTCGACGGCATCCGGGATGCGCACATCGGGAGGCGCGAAGGCATTCCACTTGCGCCCCAGCGAGACGAAGCACGTAGCGGCAACCGGCAGCGGGACCTGCCTCCCGCCGTCGGTGAATGTGGTCGGCGAAAGTGCCCTGAGTACGACCAGGTCGGCGGGCCCTGCATCAGCCAGCTCGGCATACTCCGCGTGCGAGTGTACCGTGACCGGTCCGCGCTCCTGATCGACCTGAAGCAGCATATTGCCGATGCGGATGGACTGCCCGGAGGCCAGATGTATGGCCAGGCCGGTGAAGAAGGCATCGGCTACTTTGGTGGTGAGAGCAGTGAGACGCAGCGTGCGCGGGCCGGCGCCGTCGCCGGTGCCGAGGGGCTTGATGAGTCTGGAGACGGTGAAGGGCTTGTAGCCGCCAGCGCCATGGATCTGCCCCGCGAGTTCGGAGCTTGCCTGGGCGATGATAGCGGTGTAGACGAATCCCCGGGTGTCCTCGGGCATGCCTTCGCCCGCGGGCCCCTTTCCGGCCGGTCGCCCGTTAGTCAGGTTGTAGGAGATTGATGTGGGCATTGGTGGCTTCTCGCTGTCGGGTATCGGTGTGTGCCTCACTGCCGTCAGAGTCGAAGTGAGGCTCCCCTGGGTGGCTCCAATAGGCCTTTCGCGCCAGTTCGCTGACTTCCGCCCAGAGGTCCCTATCTTCCGGCAGATCGCGTAATGCATCAGCTAGCACCCCCAAGCTGACGGCGTGTTCCTTGTCCTCTTGGTGCAGACGAGCCCGAACGATTGAGGCAGAACGGAGTGCACAGATAGTGGCAGTGCCGGGTGCTTCACCTTTCAGCGTTCCGCGTGCACGCAACCTGCCACGAAGACGTGCATCTGCAGCGGTTGCGCGTTGTTCACGAAGCAGCCGAAGCGCTGCATCTCCTGCGATGCGCGCGAGTGTGTCTCTGTAGGCATCGGCAGCCTTTTGGGAGAGATCTGCAAGGTCGCGGAGCTGATCAACGTGTTCGATGAATGGAGGCAGGTCGCATAAACCATGGTCACCCTCATCTCCGCTTGCGCACTCAAATAGACACCAGAGACCATCTCGCATGTAGTTGGTCGCCTGTATCCTGTACGTCCGCAGTTGCTCCTCAACATTTACTCCGGGCGTTGCATGGCCATCTGAGGTCGCCGCGTCCTGGGTCTCACTTGGGAGAGCGGCATCCGGTACGTCGTCGACCGTTCGGGAGCTGGCGCTGCGCCTGTCCTCTCTGGATTGGCGGGCTTGGAATTCAGCGAGGTCTTTCTCTGCTCTGGTTACTTTCCGTTCAGCATCCTTAGCCAGTTGCAGCTTCGCGGCACGTACTCCCAAAGCCACCTTCCGAGAGACCGCGCTGCGGCGTCGCGCCCGCTCCTTGACAGCCGTAAATACAATCACGCCGATTAGCAGCGCGTAGTACGCTGCCTCCAAGCCATTCGGCAGCCAGTCGCCCAACGTGTGCCTCCCTACTGCATAAGCTCGTCGGCCCGGAGGGAGCCATCGACATCAAGCATGTAGCCGACGAGACGCGCAGCGAGGGCGACTACCTGCGTGAGTTCCGCACCTGAGTCCGTCACACACACGCCCATCACAGCGCGGTACACGGCCTTGCGGTATTGGCGGGTCTTGCCGGAACGCGCCAAACTCTCGGCCGGGTCCGACTGCATCACTTTCAGGTAGGCGCGGAACTGCGTCGGATCTCTCCCGTGGGCGACGAAGTACGAGAGAGCCTTCTTGAGTTCATTTGGGTCGAAGTACTGCTCATCGGCTAGCTGTTCAGCCATCGTGACAGCCGCGTGCCAGATCTGATCCCGCATCCTATCGCCTCCAGCTCTGTTCGGGTTCGTATCCGCACTTGCGCAGTTCGCTTGCATCCGCAGGAGCGAGGATTCTCTGCACAGCCTGGTACTGCGGATGCAGGAACCATGTTTGGTTCAGGGCAGCAAGCACGTACTGCTCTGGCTCGGTTGTTCCGGGTTGCGAGTCCTGGTCGAATGCCGTTGTCATCCATCGCTTCGCCGGAGTGGCCACGTGGAGCTCCTTCAGGCGGAACTTGACGCTACCGCAACACGATGGTTTGCTGCCGCCAAGTTTGTGCATCATGGGACGGTTGTCCTGCGCTGTTTGGCAGCCAATGCCAATAAGCAGGAGGCCCAATTCGGCAGGTGACAGGTCATGGAAGTCAACACGCACCGAGAAGACGCTGCTAGCCGGGCAAATCTCCGAAGGAATGTCTCCGGTTTCAGGATAGCCGTGCCGATAGAACTTCCGCCCTTTTGGTTTGCCGTCTGGGCGGTAGTACCGTTTGCGTTGCTCCTTGCGGGGACGCCAGAGCGCGGGCAAATCGGCGAATGTCGTATCCCCCTCCAGGAGGCGTGCATCGTCGAACGCGACTCGCCCTAGGAAGCCCTGGGCCCCAAAGATGCGACAGGCCGGGCAGAGCTCCGCCATATTGGGGTCAATGTCCTTCTTGATGGAGCAGGAGCGCAGTCGCATTACAGATGCGCTTGTCTGGATGCACGACGCCGTGATCGCCTCAACGACGGACCTCACCGCGCCCTTAAGCGACGAACCGGGAATGGCCGGTGTCCCGGCTACACGGAACATGGGCTGGTAGATCAGGGGCTCTTCACTGCTCGTCCCAAGCTCGAATATGCCCGTGCCAACACGCACGGGTGTCGCTGCCGTGTACATCCCCCTGATGGTGCCAGCGCATCCGGTCGCAGCATCGTGGCCCGTTCGCTTCGCGTCACCGGTCCCTGTAAGGAGCCTCTCCAGCATCACGCTGTCGGCCAAGGGCACGAAGTCGTATGGGCCGTCTTCGTAGCGTTCATTCCGGTGTTGTTCACCCATTGGTGACCTCCTTCGCGGCTGCTACCCCGAATGCATCCACCCATGCCTGTGCGAACGGAGCGAAGGCGTTCTCGGCCGCCACTGCCTCCGAGAAGCTCCACGTGTGCCCTCGGAAGCTGTCCTCGGCGCCACCGGCCAAACTGACGAAGTCCTTGTCAACTTCCACCCAGCGACGGGACCCGTTCTGTGCGGGGATATAGTCGGTGTGAAGGTCGAGGGCGACCCCTGGGAAGCTCGCTTCGCCGGCGTTGTGGCTACGAGATGAGAGTGTGAAGCCGGTGAACTCGGCATCGAGACGCCCGAGGCCGCGCGACTTGCCGAAGCCGATGAGGAGATACTGGTCGCGCAGGTCACGCAGAGCCAGCAGCACCAGCCCGAGGTGGGCACAGGTGAAGTTGTGTACGCGAATGGTGGTGGTGAACTCCCCCGAGACGAGGGTCTCGAACTGGAAGGGCCCGTGACGGACTGAACCGAAGACGCGGTCGATGGCGACACCGTTCCGTTCCTCGAGTCTGTATTCGCCCAATGGGTATGCGTCGTCGAAGGTGATATGGCTGGCCAGTGTGGTGTTGCCAAACAACTGGCAGGTGAAGCAGGCGTCCCGGTATATGTCTTCTGCCGAGCGCTCATCACCTTCCGCGTCCTGGGCGCCGCCCTTCTTCTTCTGGTGGACTTTGGCGCAGCATTTCTTGTCGTCAAGCGGATCGCAGGCCATCTGCCTCCAATCGAAACCTCCCGTTCCGGCGAATGTCCGCGCGATCCGCTCGCAGTGGCTGCGAATGGCCCCCTTGATTGACGAGCCGGGGAAGTAGACGGTCTCAAGGCCGTTTCTGTGGGTGCGGACAAATGCCATATCCGGCCGCGACGGGTCAGCCGCGGTCAGCGCGTCGCCCCCCTTGATGAGTACGGGCCCGGCGGGCTTGAGCGTCAGGTCAACGCGTGCCTGATTAAGAAGCATCTTATGCATCGTGGATCACTCCCTCTTGTGGTTGCAGGCTCAGCAGGTCGAGGGTGCAAGTCTCGATGTAGTCCTTCTGCGCGTCCGGCTCGAGCGGCGGGAGGGTCCCGTCCATGAGGTAGGCTACAAGGGCGTCGGGGTTGTCCGGATCTATCATGCCAACCGACACCTTCGGCAATCGGCAGCTCCCAAGCCCCCTGCTTGTCCCGCCCCCGATCCGGATGTCGCCGCGTTCCAGGAGCTTGATAGCCATCAGCGCCAGCCCGAGTTCCTCGTCGTTGGGGTTGTCCACTGACGCATGGAAGTCGAATGCAAGGCCGGCCGGGGTGACATCGTACCGGAAGAGCTTGCCGCGTGCGGCCGTGCCTGTATCCCGGTCGATCGCGACGCCGTCGCGCGTCTCGGAGGTGGGGCGCCGGTCACCGGGATGGCGGAGCGTCAGGTCACTCAGGCGGAACTTGCCGGCGAACCATGGAGACCCAAAGAGGCGGCACACACGGCAGCTCTCCGACCAGATGCTCGCGGCAAACTCGGCGTCCGAAGTGGCGGCTTCGGCGAGTTCCTTTCGCCGCTTGTCGGACACGCACCATTCATCAGCCTCACCGGTACACAGACAGGCCGCCTTCTTCATGTTGGCCTGGCCCAATGCACGGGCAACAGCTTCAACGGCAGACCGCATCGCCCCCTTCATTGACGAGCCCGGGATGAAGGGACGCCCGAGAGTGTCCTTGATGATGGGCAGGTCAGTTGTGTGCGCATCAATATCGCGCCCCATGCCGATGCGAAACGCTGTCTGTGCGACAATAATGCCGGTGATTTCCACCTGGCGATGGAGCGTCTCGAAGGTGAATACCTGCTCGCCTGAGGTCGTCATGATTTCACCTCATTCGCAATGCGCTCTATGGTGTCCCAGTCGCCGTCCTTCTTGACATACGAGTGCAATCGCGCCAATTGGCCGGCGAAGGCCCGCAGCAGTTGCATGGTCGCCTCGCGGCGCTGGTGTTCGGATAGCCGAAGAGAGTTCGCGAGTTCGTGGATGCGACCGTCGGCTTTCGTGAATAGGCCCACGATTTGGTGGCCGAACATGTGGTCGGTTCCGCCCTGGTCTCCGGGCCGAGAACACCACTCCTTGTGCCGACTCATTTGGTAGAGCACCCAGACCTGCACGAGCCGAGGATCGTCACATGCATTGCAGGCGGCCATGAAGTTGCGTAACTGCGAGGTCTCCATCCGCACCGATGCCGCTCCGGTCTTCTCATGGTCATGCAGACAGAGCAGGCACTGTGCCGCATAGGGCACCAGCCTGCCTTCCGACGGTTTCACTGCGCTCCTGATCTGCATACTCATTAGGGCCGGGTCATCGTGAACTTGCGTCTCACTCATGTCTCTCAACTCCTTGCAGTGGTGCTAGATCGGCCCGGTAATAGCGTCGCGTTGCCAGAGTGTCTGTGCGATGATACCTATGGCGAGGGCCATGGGGGCCCACGCCGCCAGGACCACGAACTGCGTCTCAGGTACCTGCCCGCGAAGGGCCCAGAACCCCAGCAGGCCGGCACTCATCGAGTGTGCCCATCCCAGGACAGTGAGGTACAGCGCGCGCCCGGCATAGGCATAGGTCCACACCTGCTGCGTCTTCGCCCTCAGTTGCCCGAACAGCATGTAGGCCCATACAAGCACGACACTGCCAAGCGTCAGGGCAGCCGGCTGCCAGGAACCCGCGCCCTGCACCTGTAGATGGCGCGCCTCGGGTAGTTGTGTCAGTGCCATGTACCCGATGACGCTGAGGGCCAGCAGGCGCGGCACGTATGCCCGGCCCAGATACGGAGACAGGATGACAACAGCGACGTACAGCACGGCGATGACGGTGAGCCAGCCATTAGCTGCCACGCACAGCCAGTCGGCAATCCACCCGTAGAAGACTCCCACAAGAGCCGCCAACAGCAGGATGAACCCGCAGATGTGCAATATCACGCGCCCAAATGCGAAGAAGAGCGACGCCCACCTACCGAGCCCCGCCTGCTCGGCGTCCTGAGCAAGCCACGGACTCAAGCGCGCGCGCAGGGCCCACGTGTCGACGAAGAGGTTCCGCCATTCGGGCCGAAGAGCAGCCTTGCCGGCGGTGCACTGCTCGCACGTGGCCTGAACGGCCCCCCTCCGGGCATTCGCATTCTCGGGGTGCAGCCAGCTCTGGACAGCTTCAGAAAGCGGGATAGGCGCTTCACCTGGGCCTTTCTGTCTCCGGAGAAACCAGTCCCGCGTATCGTTCTCAAGGGCCTCGTTGCGCTTGGGCTCGGACCCCGCACCGACCGCGGCCGCGCTCCGGAGCCACTCGCATCCGGCGACGACCATGCGGCTATTGATGTACTCAGCCGCATCCCCCGTCACTCCTTGAGCCGCCTGCGCAAACATCTCCGTGCCCACGGCAAAGAGGGCAACTCGCCTCCGCAGGAAGTAGTCCGTGCCCACTTCGGCATAGACGTCCGCGAGAGCGTCGAAGAGCGCCTCCCTGACGCTGAGCGGGATGTCTGACCTCATCAGCAGGTGATACGGGTCATGGCAGAACTCGTAGGTCAACAACTGCTGCGCGCGCTCGGCCGCGTCGCCATGTGGTGTACCCGGCGCTGCGTCGGAGACTGCGCGAATTGAGTCGCGCAGTTGGTCCCGTAGCACCTCTCCGCACCCCAAGGAGACGCTAAGGCGCACCGGTCTGGTGCCCACCCGCGTCAGCACGACTACCCCATGCCGGTCCCAGTCGACAGCGTAATAGGTCCTGCACGCTGAATTGGTGCTTCGCTGTGGCGCGCTCATGTGTGTCTACTGCACTCCCTGGTTCTTGAAAAACTCCCGTCGTTTCGCTTCCAGCTCACGCAGGTCAGGCTGTCCGTCTTCCCTGAGAGCATTCTCTGGATGCTCCAGCAGAGTCCGCGCCCACAGGAGCAGGCCCGTCGTCTGGACGTCTTTGGGAATTGCCAAACCAACAGGGAGCAGCCATGCCTCATCTGGGATGTGGGGGTGCATCACACGCTCGAGTTGCGCGTTGTCACTCGGTCCGTTCTCAACCACATCGCGTTCTTCCCGCTCGATGTCGCGGCTGACCACAGCCTGGAAGGTGTTGGCGGCACACCCCGTCATGATCGCTGCCTGGAGCGCCATCGCCGACATCGACTTGCGGCCCCCGGAGATGCTCACGTGAACATCCCACTCAACCTCCGTGTCGTCCTTGTGCCGGAGTATCTCTGAGATGCAGAGCCGCAGGAAGTCGAATGCCTCGTTGGGCTCGGTCAAGTCGTCGTGAGGTATGCTCAGCACTCGTGAATCAAGCTCCGGGGGCGCTGAGAAGCCCAGGCGGAAGACGTAGTAGCATTGGTCGCTATACCTGCTTTGGGGCTTGAACTCGTCGAGCACCATGCGCCATTCGCGCTGTCTGATTCTGTCTTCATCAGTTGTGTGAAGTGCGTCCGCAAGCAGTACCTGGTGTGGCGCGCCATTGGCCTCATGACCGGGCGTCATGAGAACAACAAGACGATCAATCAGGACGCGGTCCGGAGTGCGCGCCGCAAGCAGATCGACAGAGGTGGTAACTGCTCCCGGCTCAGTTCCCATTGTCGCTATCAGCACCGACTTAGTCATGGACCACGTCCTTTCCCCAGCGTATCCCGCGGTACCGATTCAGACGAGTGATCCCGGTGGAAGCATCGCGGTAGGTGTACGTCCGGAGCGCCCAGTGGTCTCTGTCGGCAGGAGCGGTACCTTCCGCCACGCATAACTGCCCCATGACCCGTGGCATCCTGACTTCGAGGAACCCGGCAATAGGCGCAGGCTTGTATGTGCCGAGAAGGAGGACGACACCGTCGGTCACATCGTAGACAGTCGGCTTCTCGATGCCCAGGCGCTCCGAGATGATAGGGTCCTCCCACAACGCCAGGAGCCCGCCACACTCCGTCCGCAGCTCGATCTGATCACAGAAGAGCCGCCAGTTCGGAGCAGCCGGTGCAACTATGGGCTCGGGGGCCCGCTGCAGGTCAATCTGCAGTTCATCCCACTGCATCAGCCACCATTGCGTGGGTGAGAGATCCAGTTGCCCAAGTATTGTGGAAAGCGTGTCGACAGAGTTGAGGCACGTGTAGCCATTGGCCGTCATGTATTGAGCGCCTCCCAATGGATAGGGTGACAGACGATCAGGCGACCGAACCCTTCCTCGGTTCTCTCGCCGATGCCCCGCTCTTCAAGGGCCTGCAACGCATGCAACAGTGCGGTGACGTGCTGGTCCCCCGCAGGGCCGCGACACAGCCACGCACTGCCGGCATCGGTTGCCAGCGCCGACCACTTCTGGAGTTGCCATGCGCTACTCCATCCACTGATCGGGCGGCCGGCCTGGTGTGTCGCGACGATCTCGATCTCAGGCAGGCTGCTATCGCCGGAGAGTTGGCGCAGGTAGTCGGTGAGTGATCGCGAGTCGAGCCCTATCGTCGGCGCGCCCGTGACGGGGCAGTGCAATATGGCCCTCTCCGTCAATGTGACCGAGAAGAACCTAGTCTCGCCGTCCGCTTCGAGCCTTGCGTTCAGCCCTGCGAACCTGTGCGGGAGTGGACCGAACGGATTGCTCTCACGGAAGTCCGTCTCGGGCATGAACGCGGTTGCGCCCAGCCCGCGTGAGCTGCCACTCCCGATGTGCAGCGGCGACTGCAAAGACGTGTTATGGTCTTGCCGCAGCCGCTCCAACACCTGCATGGCCTCGCCGGGCGCGTTGTCGGGCACGAGTATGGCGCCGACGAGCTGCTGACCGCCATCGATACCCGTAACCGAGTAGAGCAACCCTTCCGCGGCAGTGTGCGTGGCTCTGCTTATGCCGACGCGTGTCTGCCTGCCCATTCGCGTGCTGAGCAACTCAACGTACGCGTTCTTTGCTCCGGATGGGTGCAGAAGGTAGTATGGTTCACCCGGCGCAGTGGCGTCTCCGCCACACACCGGGCACTCAGCACCATACGTCTTCCAGTCCACATCCGTATTCGGGTTCTCATGGAGCCGGGTGGCGAGTTTGTACCCACGGAGCAATGCGTCCCACACGCCGTGTGGTTTGGGTCTGGGGGCGGGGCGCTCGCCCCCTACCCGCCTGGTCTCTTCATTCCACTGTTCGACCGAGCCCGGGCAGTGCTTGCACGTACGCAGACTCAATGGCACAGGCCCGAGCTTGCGGGTGGTCCTGTCCCTCTCCTGCGGATACAGGCTCGTGAACACGAAGGCGTTCTCGCCCAGGAAGATGTCGGGGAACAGGCAGCGGCCGTCGGAGGCGCGGGCGGGGCAATCCGACACATCGCAGCTCGCCTTGTTCGGGCAGCGGTCCGGGCAGTGGCGCAGGATGTCGCCCGCAACCGCGCCGCGGAACACCGACCCGGGAATGTAGTCATGACTCTCCAGGAACTGACCCCGCGTGTAGCGACGGCCGGCGGCGACCAGTGTGTGCGTCTGCAGAACGACCTCGAAACGTTTCACTCAGCATCGCCCCCATCCGACGAGTTCTGCGTGCCGAAGACCTCCTGCAGCTTCTCCAGACCAGCGCGGAGCGCATCACGGTCCATCTGCTGCTCCGCGCCCTTCTCGCCAACCGAGACGGTGGGAGCGCTGCCGTTGGCCCGGTCGATCCAGCCCAGTCCGCGGCTGTTGCCGCCGCCCACCCTGCAGACATCCAGCACCCCCGCATGCAGGAGCGCCTCCAGGCCGAGTGCGGCGGGCAGGAAACCCTGGGCGCGACCTTTGAACACCGCGGGGAGCGCCGGGGCCACTGTGCGCGTGACGAACAGCCGCCCCTCCTGAACCGTGCGCGTATAGCGGTTCATGCCGATGCCTGTGCGCAGGGCCGTCTTCTCGAGGGCCTCCCATGTGTCTTTGTCCAGTTCGTCCTCCATTTCGCAGTGCCAGTCCGAGAAGTGCAGCGGTGAGGGCAGCCAGGGGCTCCCGAAGATCAGGCAGACCGGACAGAAAGGGTGCTCGTGGCTGGCAACCAGGTCTGGGCCCTTCTCACTGCTCCTGAAGTAGTAGTTGGGGCAAGTCATATCGGCCTGGGGGCCTTCGCAGCAGGCGACCTTGAGAGCGCGGGCGATCCGCTCGCAGTGGTGCCGGAGCCGGCCTTTGACGCTGGACCCGGGGATAATCGGGTTGCCCGCGGCGTCGCGGACGGTTGCACGGTCGGCGTCGGCGGTGGTCGGACCCGCGCCGATGAAGGGCGGGCTCAGGAAGCGGACGTTCCACTCGATGACAGCGTGGACTCTGCTCATAAGGAGGCCTTCCCCTTTCGGTCCACGATGTTGTAGAGGTCGGCGATGTCAGGAATGCACGAGCTGTAGACCACCCCGCAGTCGGGGTATTCAGTCTTGCGCCAGCCCGGTGGCTCGCGATAGCTGAGCGTCGGCTTTCCGTCGCCGACCATCATCAAGAGCTGCTTGTACGCCTGGCTGTCGGTATTGAGCTTGGCCAACTGGTAGAGCAGGTATGTCGAGCCGGTGAGACGATCCTGGTTGAGTGCGGTGACCATCATCAGCAACTGGCCCTTGGGGAGACCGGCGTGGCGGTCGTGGATATCACGTGTCGCATCCAGCAGGGCTTTGAGTTTGTCGACTGGGTACGGCCTGTCGTAGAGCCTGAGCCACTCGCGGGCGCCCGTGACCTCTCGTGTGCGGTCGCCGCGCATGTCGCTGAGGTTGGCGGGGCCGGCGGAGCCGGACTTGATGATCTCGAAGTCGATCCAGCCATCAGAGCTATCAGGGTCTTTGGAGTTGCGCCGCCCCTGCTTTGCGCTCTTGCAGAGCTGCTCGGCGAGGCGCTGCAGGTAGTAGATCGGGTAGTGGACCGGCGCGATGACGACGCCGCCGGAGAGGCTGCAGCCTTTGGTCAGTTCGCTCTCTGCTGCCTGTTTGGCGAAACTCTCGACGATAGCAGCGGCGATGTCCAGCGCTTCCTTCGCGGGCACGATGACGAACAGGTCATCCCCGCCCTGGAAGATGATATCGAAGGGGTGGATCCGTGTGCCCTTTGGCAGTATGCCATCCTCAGACACGTACTCAGCCCATGTGCGGTTAGTGGCCAATGCTGTGCAGAGGGCGACATTGAGGCATTGCTCGACGGCCTTCGAGAAATCGCGCATGGCGGCCCAGCCGAGCCCGCCTGCTTTGCTCCCCATGTCGTCCCCGTCAAGCAAGATGACTCCGATATCGTCGGCGGTCTTCTCCATGCCGGGTGAGATCACGTCTTCAAGCGTAGGTGGGGAGTAAATGTCGTCGATCTTCGAACTCGAGTCCCCCAGGTAGCCGTTAAGCAGGGACTGGTTGTCGGGCATATTGAGGAAGTCGGTGAAGCGATTCAGTTGCTCACCGCGTCCTACCTTGCCCTTATCCAGCTTCTTCTTGCAGGGTGTACAGATGGGGCGCTTGTCGTTCTCTCCGGGCACCTGAACCATGTCGTTCGCCGGTCGGATGTCGCAGGAGGAGCAGCGTTGGGCGTACGGGGGCGTTTCGAAGAAGGGGACGGCGGAGCGGCTGTCTTTCTCCCGGCGGAGCAGGTATGCGGCGATGTTGCGCGCCTGCCGGAAGCAGTCGTCGTTCGTCCGCGGATCGACTTCGCAAGGCACGGGTACGGCCGTCGCGGTGGCGACGACGGTCACTTCGAGAAACTTGCGCTCGAGTTCGGCGACGAGCTTCTCGGCGTCGTCCGCGGTGCCATGGATGCAGCCCAGCAGGCTTCCACCGGCGGAGTGGCAGACATCCCCGCACTGACTCACGAGGTATTTGCGCGCCCTTTCGCCCGCCTCAGCCATCAGTTGGCTGGCGCCGCGGACCTCCGGCAGGCGGGCCGACTCGAATACGTACGACTGGATCTTGTCCGCGTCGAAAGCGACAAGTTGGTAAGGTTTCTCTCCCGACATATACTCACTCCCGCGGTCTGTATGATGCCTGCCGAATCCGACGCTGGCCGGGCCAACAGGCGATAGTGATTTCATGCTGGAAAGATGCACAATCTGTCAGCATGAGATGCTGCATACAGGTGAGCTCACGAACGGAATTGGGATGCCAAACGCAACTCAGCATCATCGTTCAACATTGTTGAGTAGGATTCCTTCTATTCTAAAAAAAAGAAGTTCCCGAAAAATGATCTGGCACTCATCCGTTCTCTTGAGATAATTACACGCATGAGCTACAGTTGGCATAGAATAGCACCGTGCTGAATGGGATCAGACAGGGTAACCATGCAGCGCGTTCGACATGATGTCACTGGAGATGGCATTCCTCTACTACCTGCTTAGGAGGCTGGTCTATGTCACTCGGACAAGACCGAAAGTCGTCCCCAGTACAAGACCTGACCAACGGTGTCGCCGCGATCAAGCATTTCACCGATCGTGAGAAGGCGATTGCCGCTTTTGGTCGCCATCTTTCGGCTCCGGCGGGCGAGGCGCTGCCGGTACTGAACTT
>Ga0180431_10007540_pt1 | contig 12652 bp, 8 predicted proteins | sample SS_ome_11_FD_132459 | JGI IMG/M metagenome (GOLD analysis project Ga0180431, IMG submission 132459) | Hypersaline lake sediment archaeal communities from the Salton Sea, California, USA - SS_1_MS_1 metaG | ecosystem: Environmental > Aquatic > Non-marine Saline and Alkaline > Hypersaline >... | reverse complement strand
AGCCGCTCGCCGGCCGCGCCGGCATAGGCCAGTTCGACCAGCGGCGGCAGCGTGGCCGACAGGGCAGTGGGCTGGGTCGGACCTCGCTCGGGGGGCCGCGACAGCACCGCCTCAACCGCCTCGCCGGGCCGGCCGAGGCGGGCCAGCAGCACGGCCAGCGTGTCCCAAGCGGCCGGGGCGTCGTACTGATCGGCGGCGCCGGCGGCCTCGCGGAAGTAGGCCACCGCAGCCTCGACATCCTCGCCTTGTTGGGCGGCGAAAAACAGCCGGGACGCGGTGCCAAAATCGGTGAAGGGCGGATCGCCCGGATAGCGGAAGTCCTCGGGCAGCCGGCAGGCGTAGGCCGCCAGCGGCAGCGCCTGCTTGAGGACTGCCGGCTCGGTGCAGACCCGGGCAAACCGCAGCACCGCCTGCAGGTGGGAAGCGTCACAGTGAATGCTGGCATCGTCCACCAGTCCGCCGGCTGCCGCCAGCAGCCCTGCCACGCTGGCGTCGGCGCCGGCGTTCGCGGCGATGGTCTCCGGCGGCACCAGCCCCCGCTCCTCGAGATCGCGGGCGAGACTGGCGGCAAGTTCCCCGTGCAGGTGCTCGACCAGCAGGGCGGCGACCGGGGCCTGCCGATCAGGCGGCAGGGCGGCGACCGACTGTTCGTAGGCGGTGATCGCGTTGCAGGTTCCCTGCACGCGGAGCATGACGCGAATGCCGAGCGCCGGGTCGAGTCCCTCCCAGAGCGCGAGCTGGACAATTTCCTGAAGCGGTTGATAGCCGCTCTCATCAGCCTCACCGTCGGCGGCGAGCAGCCGGTCTGCGAGCAGCCCGAGGCGTTGGACCACTTCGTGCTGATCGACCGAGGCCCGCAGATACATCCAGCCGCCGGCCACCTCGCCGTCGTCAAAGAGCCCCCAGCCGACCTCGCGACAGGCGTCGATCGTGGCTGTGTCAAGTTGGCCCCGGAGATCGGCAGCGGCAGCGGCGAGCGGGCCGACGAGCGGCAGGCCGAGGCGGGACCGGGCCCGGAGCAGCCGGACGTCGAACAGCCCGTGCCAGCGACGGTGCTGCCGCAGGGTCTCCTCCAGCTGGCCCAGCATGGCGTCGGTACCGCCAGCCTGTTGGGTGGCGGTGAGGTCGGCAGCCAGGCCGGCCGTGTCGAGCGGGTTGTCAGTCATCGATCCGTTCACAGGTTGGGAAAAACCCTGAGTTTACCCGACAGGCTGCCGCTGCCGCAGCGATTCATAGGCAAGCACGGCAGCGGCTGCCGACACGTTGAGGCTGTCGGCGACGCCGAGCATCGGCAGGACGATGGTCGTGACCGCCAGCCGGCCGGCGGCTGCGGCCTCCTGCCAGGCTGTCGAGATGCCGCGGGCCTCGCTGCCGAGGAGCATCAGGCTCTCGTTGCCAAGGTCGGCGCGATGCCAGGGGCAGTCGCCATCCGGCGTGGCGGCGGTGACGAGGCGGCGGTGCTGCTGGCACCAGGTAATCGTCTCTGCCGTTGTGGCCACAGCCAGGGGAAGGTGGAAGACGGTGCCGAGGCTGGCCCGGATCACTGCCGGATGGGCCGGGTCGGTGCCGCTGCCGCAGACGATGACCCCGCCGACGCCGGCAGCATCGGCCGACCGCAGGATTGCCCCGAGGTTTCCCGGCTTTTCCACACCCTCAATCACGAACAGCGGCCGCCCGGCGGGCGGTTGAAACCGCTCCAGCGGGCCGCCCCGAAATCGCACCACCGCCACCAGCCCCTCATCGCGATCACCGAAGGCGATGCGGCGGAACGGCCGGTCGGCCAGCGGCGTCGGCAGCATCCCGCGGGCGGCGAGTTCGGCCAAGACTGCATTCGGCCGAGCGGCCGTTGATTCGCCGTGCTGGCCGCCGGTTTCGGCGTTGACGAACACTTCACGAACCTCGACCCCGGCAGTAACGCAGCGGCTGAGTTCCCGCACCCCGTCAACCAGCGTCAGTCCGGTCTCGCGGCGGACTGACGCGTCGCGGAGCCGGGCGGCGGCGCGGACGCGGGGGTTGGCCGGGCTCGTGATCGCGGCGGTCGCCTGAACACGCTGCGGGTTGGGGGGCGGTTCATTCATGGAGCGACGCCTGTCTGTGGCAGTCCTCCCGCGCGGGCGAATCCACCCAGGGGGAGCGGCCGGCCGGTCAGGTCGGGGCAGGTGAGTTCACCGCTGGCGATCGCAGCCTCGGCCAGCGACGTCGGGGCGAGGGCGGCTGACAGGGTTGCCCGCAGCCGCTCGGTCGGCCAGCTGGGAGAGTGGGCCGAAAGGAGCACCGGGCCGCAGGCATCAGCCGCGAGTAACTCTCCACATTGAACCAGCAGAGCCTCCAGGTGTCGATCGATCGAAAATGCCTCGCCCTTCGGCCCATGCCCCCAGGACGGCGGATCGAGCACGACGCCGTCGTAGCGATTGCCGCGGCGGAATTCTCGATCGACGAACCGGCGGGCATCTTCGCAGACCCAGCGGATCGGACTCGCCGCGAGGCCCGACGCGGCGGCATTCTCGCGGGCCAGTTGCAGGGACTGCCGCGAACTGTCGACGTGCACAACCTCGGATCCGGCTGCTGCAAGGGCCAGGGTGGCCGCAGCAGAGTGGGCGAAGAGCGACAGTACGCGGGAGCCCGCCGCTGCGGCTGCACCGAGCCACCGCCACTGGGGAAGTTGTTCAAGAAATAGGCCGATCTGGCCCGAGGGTGCAGGCCTGACCGCGAGCCGCAACATGCCGCAGCACAACTGCAGGTCGACCGTCCAGGGCTCGGGTACGGCGTGGCGGATTTTCCAGGCGCCCCGACCGGAGGACGATCCCTGGAAGACGACCGTCGCCGCCGGCCAGAGGTCGGGCTGCCGCTGGACGGCCCGGGTGGCGGGCAGCGGGCGGTCGACCAGCACGCCGCCGAGGTGTTCAAGCCGTCGGCCGTGGCCGGTCCGATCGAGTCCAAAATCGACCAACGCGGGGTCGGGAAACTTTCTGGGGGCGAAGACGTTCATACCCATAAGCAGACGGTGCAGAGCGTCTGCCGCCGCACGACGCGGCGACCGGCAGTCCCGAAGTGCCAGTGTGTTCGGGATTCGCTCAGGTGGAAACTGGCAGATTTCCGATTTTCTGCAGACAGCCAGGGAAGCATGTGAACACGGCTGGGGGCTGTTGTCAGACGGTTCTGGCTGAGGTGCTTTAATATTTCGATCGACCGCTTCGTTCGCAGCCGGGCGATCCTCCTCCGACACCCTCGAAAGACTCAGCGGACGCTCCTCCCGCCGACGGGCTGGACTGGTTGCCGACGGTGAGTTGTTCCCCGACGCCATGAGCATGTAAAGGAGTCTACCGATGAAACGCAGGTTTGTTCTGACCGCCGTGGTCCTTTCCGCAATCGGCCTGTTGGCGATGATGCCAGCGTGGCGACTCAATGCCGATGAACCCCGACCGGCCCGGCAGGGCGAACGCCCCGACGGCTTCCGGGGCCGCGGCCGGCCTGGCCTCGAACGAGCGGACGGATTGGCGATGCGCGACGAGGTGCTGCGGCGATTCGATGAGATGCTCGACCGCCTCGCCCGGATCGAGCGGAGGCTTGACGCCCGGCCGCCACAGGGCGGTGACCGGCCCGGTCCGCGGCCACCGCAACCCGAGTGGCTCGGCGGCGGCGAGGAGGGGCTTCGTCCCCGCCCCGGAATGCCGCGGGGTCCGCGGCGGGAGGGTGGCCGGTTCGGCGGCCCGCAAGGGGCCTTCGATCTGCCTGAAGAAGTCCGCGAACGAATCGAGGAACGGATGCAACAGGGCCGCGAGCGGATGGAAGAATTTCGCGACCGGATGGCCGCTGCCCGAGAAAAATTCCTTGAAATGCAGGAGCGGATCGAACGGCTTGAGGCTGAAGTCGAACGGCTGAAAAACGGTGACAACGCCGACGGCGAGGGCTGAACCGGTCGCGAGGCGGAACGCAGCCCGGCGGCGGAGAAAAGCCGTCTCCGGGGCCCGAAAAGCCGATCGCTGGGCCTGAAAAGCCGCTGACCGTCGCAGCCCGCCCCGCGCGGCCGGCTGCGGCGGTCTGGTTTGCAGCCGGATCTCGCGGTGGCAGCATTTGACAAACTGGTCGGCAGGGTCTTAATTGACTGACAGCGGCGTTTTCAAAAAACCTGCTGTGCTTCCCGCCGATCGACCTTCCCTGGTCCGCGTTTGTGCTGCCGGCTCGGTGCCGCAGCCGACGGCGACGCGGGTGTTTCCCCAAAGGAGTTTCCGATGGGATACGCCAGAGCGTTGGCCGCGGTCGTGTCGGTGGTTGTCGCTGCGGGATTTGGCCGGAGTTGCCTCGGCGATGGCAGCCCGGTCGATTTCAACCGCGACATCCGGCCGCTGCTCTCCGATCGCTGTTTTGCCTGCCACGGGCCCGACGTCGAAGATCGGCAAGCGGGCCTGCGGCTCGACGATGTCGCTGTTGCGACCGCCGAACTGGAAAGCGGCTTTACCGCGATCGTGCCGGGGCAGGCGGCGGCGAGTGAACTGCTCGCCCGCGTCACCAGCGCCGACCCCGACGTAGTAATGCCGCCTCCCGAGGTCGGCAAGCCAATCACCGCTGCCGAAGCCGAACTGTTGGCCCGTTGGATCGCCGCCGGGGCGGAGTATCGCGACCACTGGGCGTTTGAGCGGGTCGAGCGGCCGGCGGTGCCTGCAGTGGCCGACGCCGACTGGCCGGTGACGCCGATCGACCAATTCATCCGCGCGCGGCTCGACCGCGAGGGACTCACGCCGAATCGGGAGGCCGACCGGGCGACGCTCGCCCGCCGGCTGGCCCTTGACCTGACCGGCTTGCCGCCGAAGCCGGCCGCGGTGGCGGACTTTTTGGCCGACTCCACCGCCGGGGCCTACGGGCGATATGTCGACAAGCTGCTGGCGAGTCCGCACTACGGTGAGCGGATGGCGATCGAGTGGCTCGATGCAGCCCGCTATGCCGACAGCCACGGCTACCAGACCGATTCGAGCCGGTCCAACTGGCCCTGGCGCGACTGGGTGATCGCCGCCTTCAACCGCAACCTGCCCTTTGATCAATTCACGATCGAACAACTCGCCGGCGACATGTTGCCCGAGCCGACCCGCGAACAGATCGTCGCCACCGGCTTCAACCGCAATCACCGCATCAACGGCGAAGGCGGCATCATCGCCGAGGAGTGGCGGGTTGAGACGGTGATCGATCGAGTGGAGACGACCGGCCAGACCTGGCTCGGCCTAACGGTTGGCTGCGCCCGCTGCCACGACCACAAGTACGACCCGCTGTCGCAGCGGGAGTTTTATTCCCTGTTTGCGCTGTTTAACAATGTGCCTGAGAGCGGCACCATCATGGGCCGATCGAATCGCAGTGGCGGCAACTCCGACCCGATCCTGCGACTGCCCGACCGGGCCCAACAAGCGGAACTCGCCAAGCTTGAGCAGGTTGTCGCCGACGCCAAGGCGGCTGTTGCCGCCGAACTCCGGAACCTGCCGGAATTGGTCGAAGCCTGGGTTGCGGAGGTGCGGGCCTCGCTCGACCGGCGGGACGCAGCCTGGCAGGTGTTTGAGCCGTTGGAATTGGCCAGTGCCGGCGGCGCCGGTTTTCGCCGGCATGAGGACGGCTCGTGGCTCGTCGAGGGAACCAGCCCGCCGCAGGACAGTTACACGCTTGAGTCGCTGATCGCCCCGGGCATCTTCGGCGGCCTCCGGCTGGAGTTGTTGCCGGTCGAGGGGCTTGCCGGTGCCGGCTTCGGCCGGGGCGGCAACGGCAACGTGGTCGTGACGAGGATCGAGGCCGAGATCGACCCGCCCGGCGACGGCAAGGCGATTCCGGTTGTCTTCAAGCGGGCGGAGGCAAGCTATGAGCAGCGCGGTTGGGAGGCGGCGAAGGTCCTCTCGGGGAAAAAGGGTGATGGCTGGGCGATCGACGGCCACCTCGTCGGCAAGGATCAGCCGCGGCAACTCGCGGTTTTTCCCGACCAGCCGGTGACCGTGCCGGAGAACTCCCGCCTCGTGGTCACGATTCGGCAGGAATCACAGTTCAGCGGCCATACGATTGCCCGGTTTCGGGTCGCCTCGGCGGCAGCCGAGCCGAGCCTGTTGGGCGTGCAGGGAGTCCGGCTTCCCCCGCCGGTGCGGCAGGCTCTCGAGGCTGCAGCCGAGCAGCGAACGCCGGAGCAGCAAAAGCAGCTTGAGGACTTCTACCGTTCTCAGGTTGACGGCCCGATCAAACGGGCAGAGGCGGCCCGCGTCGCCGCCGAGAAGAGTCTTGAGTCGTTCCGCAACAGACTGCCCAGTGCCATGGTGATGCAGGAGGGCAAGTCCCGCGACGCCTTTGTGCTGATCCGGGGCGAGTACGACAAGCGGGGCGACAAGGTCGAGCCAGGGCTGCCGGCGTTCCTCCCGTCACTGCCGGCCGGGGCGTCGGCGGACCGGCTGTCACTGGCCCGCTGGATCGTCTCCCGCAACAACCCGCTGACCGCGCGGGTCTGGGTCAACCGGATCTGGGAGCGATTTTTCGGCGTCGGCCTGGTCAAGACCAGCGAAAACCTCGGGAGTCAGGCTTCATTCCCCAGTCATCCCCAGCTGCTCGACTGGCTGGCAGCCGAGTTCATGGAAACTGGCTGGGACATCAAGCGATTCATCAAACTCTTGGTGACCAGCCGGGTCTACCGGCAGGCTGCGACGGTCAGCCCCGAGGCCCTGGCTAAGGACCCCGAAAACCGGCTGCTGGCCCGAGCCCCGCGGATTCGGCTGCCGGCGGAAGTGGTCCGCGACGCGGCACTGGCCGCCTCCGGGCTGCTGGTGCCGACGATCGGTGGTCCGAGCGTCAGACCCTGGATGCCAGAGGGTGTCTGGGATGAGACCAGCAAGTACGGCAATTTGCGGGGCTACAAGCCGGCGACAAATGAAGACCGCTACCGCCGCAGCATGTACACGATTTGGAAGCGGACCGCCGGCCCGCCGACGATGCTGCTGTTCGACGCCCCCAATCGCGAAACCTGCACCGTGAAGCGATCGCGGACCAATACGCCCCTGCAAGCCCTCGCCCTGCTCAACGAGACGACCTTTATCGAGGCGGCCCACGGGCTGGCCGGGCGGATGCTTGCCGAGGGAGGCGACCAGCCGGCTGAGCGGATCGCCCATGGCTTTCGCCTGGTGCTGGGCCGCCCGCCGACGCCGGTCGAGCAACAGACCCTCGTTGCGGGTCTGGCCAGTGATCTGGAAGCTTTCTCCGCCGACCCCGAGGCAGCCGAGCAGCTGGCAGCCGTGGGCATCGTGCCGCGGCCCGAAGGCGTGCCGCTGTCGGAGTATGCCGCCTTCACCCTCGCGGCCAACGTCTTGTTGAACCTCGATGAATTCATCATGCGGGAGTAGGCCATGAAGCCGCAGCAGCAATTGCCAATTCAGGATCAGCTCAATCGCCGGGTCTTCCTTGGCGGAGCCGGGGGCGGCCTTGGCTTTGCGGCACTGGCCTCACTGATGCAGCCGGCTGCCGCGCGGGCGGCCACGGCTGCGACTGCCCCGGCGTTTCCAAGTTTTCCACCGCAGGCCAAGCGGATCATCTATCTGTTTCAGTCGGGGGCCCCCTCGCAGATGGATCTGTTTGATCCGAAGCCCCAGATGGAAAAGCGCCGCGGCGAAGATCTGCCCGAGTCGATCCGCCAGGGGCAGCGGCTGACGACGATGACCAGCGGCCAGAAGAGCTTTCCGGTTGCTCCCTCGATGTTTTCCTTCGCCCAGCATGGCGACAGCGGCATGTGGTTCAGCGACCTGATCCCCAACATCGCCCGCCACGCTGACCGCTGGTGCATGGTCCGCTCGATGTACACCGAGCAGATCAACCACGACCCGGCGATCACCTTCTTTCAAACCGGCCACCAACTGGCCGGCCGGCCGAGCATCGGGGCCTGGCTGAGCTATGGCCTTGGCAGCGACAACGCCGACCTGCCCGCCTACATCGTGCTGACGAGTTTTGGTTCTGGACGGCCCAACGACCAGCCGCTGTATGATCGGCTCTGGGGGGCGGGCTTCCTGCCGAATGAGCATCAGGGCGTGCGGTTTCGCAACACCGGCGACCCGGTGCTCTATCTCGCCGATCCGCCGGGAATTGACCGGGCTCTGCGGCGGGCGACCCTCGACCGGATTGCGGCGATCAATGCCAGCCGGGGGGCAGCCATTGGTGATCCCGACATTGCCGCCCGGACGGCCCAGTACGAAATGGCCTTCCGGATGCAGGCGAGCGTGCCGGAGATCATCGATTTTTCCGACGAGCCCAAGCATGTGCTGGAGGCCTACGGGCCGGACGTGCACCGTCACGGCAGCTATGCCTTTAACTGCCTGCTGGCTCGGCGGCTCTCGGAGCGGGGCGTGCGGTTTGTGCAGTGCTTTCACATGGGGTGGGACCATCATGGCGGCTTGCCCAATGCCATCAAGGGCCAGGTCAAGGACACCGACCAGGCGACCGGGGCGCTGCTTGATGACCTGCAGCAGCGGGGGCTGCTTGATGAGACGCTGATTGTCTGGGGGGGCGAGTTTGGCCGGACGATCTACTCCCAGGGAAGGCTGACCGAGACCAACTACGGCCGCGACCACCACCCCCGGTGCTTCACCACGCTGCTGGCGGGAGCCGGCGTGCAGGGCGGCCTGACCTGGGGGGCGACCGACGACTATTGCTACAACATCGTGACGCCGGAGCAAAAGGTGCATGTGCATGATCTCAATGCCACGATCCTGCACCTGATGGGCATCGACCACCTGCGGCTCACCTATCCCTACCAGGGCCGCGATTTCAGGCTGACCGACGTGCACGGAGAAGTGGTCCACGGGATTCTGAGTTGATTGCCGTGGAAAGTGAAGGATCGCCTGGCCACAAGATCTCAATGGATCACCACGAAGGCACGAAGGGCACGAAGGTGTCAACGAGTTGTTCGAGATGTTCCTCGGGAAGACTAAACTCCAGGAAGCCCGAGGCGCGAGCCGAGGGAATGCGGTTTGTGGATCCCCAAACGTGATTTCCCTCAGCTTGCGCTTCGGGCTTCAAAGCATGGGAGCGAAGGCGGAACAATCAAACGGCGGAAGCCGGGGGACAGGTGGTGCGAGTTGGTGCCGTGGCGGAACGTCCGCCGTTTCCGGTCGCTTCCGCTCCCGGCTTCCAGACGAGGTACGGTGAGCGGTGCTTACTTCGCTCGCCGGCGGCGTTTCTTCGGCTTGACGGGCTCGGCCGGTGGTTCGTCTTGCGGCGATGCCTCATCGTGAGGTTGCTGGGAGACGATGATGACGTTGTCGCCGAGATCCATCGCTTCGGGCTCTTCGACCGGGCGGCCCGACTCGTCGAGCTTGACATCAGCTTCAGAAGTCTTTTTCTTGGCGATCAGCAGCAGTTCCTCGTAGATCTTGTCGCGGTTGCCGCTGTTGATGGTCGCAACCGCTGTGGCGACCTCGCCGAGGTATCGCAGAAAGATGGTCCGCCGCTGGCCTTCCTGGGCCACCTTGAGCCGTCGCCTGAGGTACATGCCCAGCTTGCGGCCGACGGCCTGAAGGGCGAGCCGAATTTCTTTTTGAATCTCGGGGTACGAGGCGATCGCCTCCTTCGACTCGCTGGTGAACGGCACCCAGACGCTTGCCATGTGAACCATTACCGTCACCGGACCGCTCGGCAGGCTGCCGCGGGACTGCGACAGCCCGTAGGAACGCCAGTTGGTCGACAGGATCGTCTGCGTGATCGCGCAGGCGGCGTGCTGAAACTGCAGCGGCACCCGGTTGGCAAACCGGAGCACGTTCATGCTCTGCCCCTCGTCGAGGTTCACGTGCTTCATCGCCTCGTGCAGGGCCTTGAGCGCCGGCTTCTTCAGCTTCGCCGGTGACTGCCGGGGAGCCAGCTTGGCCTCGGTGAGAATCTTGTCGGCCGCCTCGGTGCCGACGCCGCCGAAGGTGGTGGCCAGAAACTGCCGCAGGCTGCGGGCATCACTCTCGCCGGCGAGTTCGGTCAGGGCCTCCAGCGACACCTTGCGGGCCGCTGCCGCCCCGCCGTAGGCCAGGGCCGCCTCAATCACAAACGGATTGCCTCGATAGACCCCGGGCGGCCGGGTGGCCGCGGTGAAGAACTCCCCCGGCACCACCTGATGCAGCCCGGCCAGCAGCCGCTGCTCGCCGATTGGCACGACGCAGTCGGTGGCCGGCGGCGGGATGCGGGTGGTCTGAATGGCATCGTAAAGGGCGTCAGCCTCGCCGCGGCCCAGTTTGCCGGAACCGATGCGGGTTGAGAGCTTCGCGGCATCACAGAGCTTGCGAGCGGTCGTCGGCGAGACCCGCGAGAACGACTGGTTGAGGAACTGCGCGAGTGTCAGCTTGGGATGCTCCTGCAGCATCGTCACCAGCCGGCCGAGTTCCACGCCGTACGGGTGCGGCTTGATCTCCTTGGGTTCTGGCGGCAGTTCATGGTTGGCTCGTTCCAACAGCCGCTCACTGCCGTCGGGGCCCTGGAAGTGAATCCGGGCATGCGGATTGGCGATCGCTGTCTGCTCGAGGTATTCCTCAACGCTGCCGCGGCCTCGATGAAACTTCGCCTCCATCTCGATGGTCACGCGGGTGCCATGGTCGATCGGCTGCTCAAGATCGTTGGCGGCCACCCAGACGATGCCCCGCTTCCGCATCATCTCTTCACCCGCCTTGCCGGCCGGCACGTCGACGCCTGCCCCCTTGCCGTTCAGGATCTCGGGCTGGTTGGTCTTGGTGTCGATCCGTAGTTCGTAATAGTGAGCAGGATCCTTGCGGGAGGTCTTCGAGATGATCTTCACCGGCTTGCCGGTGGTCAGCACGCCGTACATGCCGGCGGCTGAAATCCCGATGCCCTGCTGGCCCCGGCTCATCCGCAGCCGGTGGAACTTCGAACCGTAAAGGAGTTTGCCGAAGATCAGCGGAATCTGCTTGCGGACGATGCCCGGCCCGTTGTCCTGCACGCTGACGGCGTAGCGTTTGCCGCTCTCTCCCGCCTGATCGATCTGCACCCAGATCTCCGGCAGGATGCCCGCCTCTTCGCAGGCGTCGAGCGAGTTGTCGACCGCTTCCTTGACGCTGGTGAGCAAGGCTTTGCGCGGCGAATCGAAGCCGAGCAGGTGGCGGTTCTTGGCGAAGAACTCGCTGACCGAGATGTCCCGCTGCCCGGCGGCAAGCTTCTGGGCCGAAGCCCGGCGTTTCGCCTTGGGGGCCCTGGTCGCGGTGGGCGTCGCCGACTGGTTGACCCGGGAGGCTGCGGCCGTTCGGGTGCGGACTGGTTTTTTTGAGCGGGCCGGGGCGGGCATGAGCACGGAATGACAGTGGCAGGAAACGATCTGCAGAGGGTATGCCAGTCGACCGCCTGGCAAGCAGGGCAGAGTGTAGTGATTGTCCGGGGGTGAAATCCATCGCTTCCGATCATTCGGCCCGGGGAGAGTTTTTCTGTGGTGCGGGCGACAACGGCTGCAGGTGGTCGCGATGATTCGATGATCCGGTTTCTGCCGAATCGTCCAAAGCGGCGATTGGATTGCCAATTGGCTGCCTGATCACGGGCAAGGGCCACGGAGGGCCGTCCCGGGTTGGGAACCGCAGAGCGGGAAGCCCCCACCGTGGGCTGGCAGAAATCAGAACCCGCCTGCAGGGCGGACTTCAGGGAGGAAAGTGCAATGCAAAATCAGACGCGGATACTCGCTGGAGTCGGCTTCCTGATCGCGGCCTGCTTCTCCGGGCTGCCGGCAGCCGCGGCCAACCCGATCAATGGCGGTGTGGAGGCTCCGACGCCCGACGTCTTTTCAAACTATTACTACCCAGCGATCCCCGCCGGTGCGTACCCGGGAGTCGGTGCCCAGCTCTATGTGTCGCCGCGTCCGGTGCCGGCCCGGGTTGGTCATACCTGGATCACCTATCCGCCGTTCATGCCGCACGAGTTTCTTTATCAGCACCGGCGTCGTTACATCCGGCCTGCGGGGGCGATGGGAATGCGGAACGACACTCGGGCCTATTGGTGGTGAGACTGCCCGGCGCCGGTCGCCGTGAAGAACGACTTTCACAAAAAATGGATACTGAATCGATGCAAAGGAACTGGTTGATCGGTTGTGGACAGCTGATGGCGGTGGCGTTGCTCGCCCTTTTCTTCGCCGAGGTGGCCGACGCCGGTGGCCACGGGGCGGCAGAGAAGCGTTACTTTCTCCGAGGCCGTTTCAAGAGCTGGCACAGCGGCTGGTACAACCCCGAGGCCGGCCGTCCCGTTCCGCTGGTCGTGCCGCCGACGGCTGAGTTCGTGAGCGAGTATAGCTGGGGTGTGCCGAGCTCACGGGTGATGCCGCTCTACCAGCAGTTTCGCAAGCCCTATCCTGGGGCAGGTTACGTGCCCGGGTCGCGGCCCTTCATGCCAACGCCCGATCAGCCGAGCGACACCGTGCAGTTCGGCATCCACGCGATCCGGGGCCCGTGGGGAAGTTACTGATTTGAGCGCAAAACTGCCCTCCTGGCCAGTTTTGCTTGGCAGTTCAGCACGAAGCCAGAGGTTCGTGCTGTCCTGCGGTCCTCGCCTCCTGCTCGGTGGCGTTGGTTGGTGAGGCGACCAAAGCCGCAAAACTGCCCTCCTGGCCAGTTTTGCTCGGCAGTTCAGCACGAAGCCAGAGGTTCGTGCTGTCCTGCGGTCCTCGCCTCCTGCT
>Ga0180431_10007538_pt1 | contig 12653 bp, 16 predicted proteins | sample SS_ome_11_FD_132459 | JGI IMG/M metagenome (GOLD analysis project Ga0180431, IMG submission 132459) | Hypersaline lake sediment archaeal communities from the Salton Sea, California, USA - SS_1_MS_1 metaG | ecosystem: Environmental > Aquatic > Non-marine Saline and Alkaline > Hypersaline >... | reverse complement strand
TCGGCTCCGCCTCCCTGCTCACTGTGCGTCCCGTCTCTAACATGTTCGTGTTGCCCGAGTTGAAGCGAGAGCGAAAGGGAACAGGTCTACAAATGTTCTCTCTTTGTGTAAGATGACAGGCAAAGTATGCTTACTATTAGATTGCCTTTTGGTGAAAATCGGGCCCATGGCAGGTCGACAATCAACATGAAAGAAGTCACGGGCTTAGCTAATAGTAACACAATTACAGTAACTGAGACGTGAAAATTCACAAACATTTTGGAGGATTAAAAATAATTCTCCAAATCGAAGATTCTCAGAAAAAAGTACACGCTGCAGCAATGATACCTATTGAAGAGGTAGATTAATAGTCCCTGACTCAAAAGACTTAGGTGCCCTAGACCTAGCTAATAGTTCAACAATCACAGTTCGGTTTACTATTACTTGCCTTTTACCCAAATTTCGCGCCCCGGAGGGCAAGGGAGCGAAGCGACTGCTGAGGCTCAGCGCGTAGCGCCAGCCGAGGGGAGGCCACAGGCCGACACTGATCCATATTCGGGTCCACATTTGGTGCCTTAGACCTAGCTAATAGTAACACAATTACAGTAACTGAGATGTGAAAATTCACAAACATTTTGGAGGATTAAAAATAAATTTCGGATCCAAAAAATCTCAGAAAAAAGTGCACGCTGCAGCAACGGTACCTGTATAAGAGGTTGATTGATAGTTCCTGACTCAGAAGACTTTGGTGCCTTAGACTTAGCTAATAGTAATACAGTCACAGTAACTGAAACGTGAAAATTCACAAACATTTTGGAGGATTAAAAATAATTTTCCAAACTGAAAAATCTCAGAAAAAAGTGCACGCCACAGCAATGGTAGCTGTACAAGAGGTAGATTAATAGTCCCTGTTTCAGAAGGCTTTGGTGCCTTAGACTTAGCTAATAGTAAAACAGTCACAGTAACTGAGACGTGAAAATTCACAAACATTTTGGAGGATTAAAAATAATTTTCAGATCCAAAGATTCTCAGAAAAAAGTGCACGCTGTCCGCACCACAATGGTGTGCACGGTGCCTGTATAAGAGGTTGATTGATAGTTCCTGACTCAGAAGACTTTGGTGCCATAGCAGCCAGTGCAATGATAGGAGCACACCATATGAATGCATAAATTCAGACAATGCAGAAGCAATTTGATCTACATTGTCTATCATGTGGCGGTCACACCTGATTAGAAGCGGTAAAAGCCGGTGCCAGGGGCAGGGCCCTTGGAGACGCGCACACTTTTACGGCAAGCTCCCTGTTGGCGACGAGCTCCATTGGGTGTGCAGCTGGGGTAGCTCAGTTCGAACCCGACGTGGTTGATGCGTGGTCTATAGTGGATGAGGTTGCATTCACGGAGGTCCTTCATGTTGGAGCGTTGTGGTGGGCATGGGAGGCCACTCTTCGAGCGTGGATTGGGTGAGCATTTTGGTAGGTACTTGCGTTCTGGGCATCGCGAATAGAGGCGAGTCTGGTTGCGCAGATCCGATTCAAGGTCGACAAGGTTGGTATCGTTGAGGCTGACGTTGTTGCCTCCAACAACGCCGAATCCAATGCGGCATGGGTTGCAATTGTAAAACTTGTTGGGATCGAGTCTGTATGTCAGGACGTTGCTACTTTCATCCAGCCTTTTGTTGTAGGCACACGAGTCATAGATGGGACGGTTAAAGCTCATCTCTTGGATTTGCAGTATATAATTAATTAAGAGAATAAATATATGGTAGATTCGACTGTCTAAATCTATACGCTATACAGTGCAGTGCAACAAGAAAAATATATTGTAAGATATACTAAGTATAGCGCTTATCTAAACATGAGCTGTCGGTGTCAAACAATTACTGAAAAACATCAGGCCTACATTAATGGTCTTCGGACCGCTGGCCCCAGCTCGGATCGCTGCGCCACAACTCCTCCGCCAGCAACGACAACATTGGGAGGTGAGCGTCGCCCAATCTGGAATGGTCTATCTCGTATAAATGAGGATCCTTGTACTGTAAAAGTGGACGAGACGCAGAGCCAGGTTCCAGGATGCTACAATACTAATAATTTCTTCAGATGGAGCACGACTCAGAAAGAATATGCAGATTACATGATGGAACCAGCTCACTACCAAAAGGTTTACCGTGATGCTTGCAGTATCGATGCCGATTCAGAGCTTCGTCTCGCTCCTCCAACTAATTACGGTCAGATTCAGCAGCTTTACAGAGCGCCATATACCACTGTACCCTATATGGGTGCAGGGTCGGCACCAACTGCTAATATCGGACTTGAAAGTGAGTTGATGCAGGGCATGACCAACACGACTTTTAAATCTTGTGAGCCAACGAGTGGTGTGACCATCAACAGATTCCAGTGTCTACCAGATTTTGGCAACCCCCAGAAAGTCGAACGCATAGTACCAGTCTGGGTACGAGGTGGAGAGAACACACGTGATTTTGTGCGTCGTGTCAACTATGACAAGTACTGTATGAATCAAGCAAACAACAACATTGTCAACCGACGCTAGCCGATGGCACCATCTCACACTTATACAACCTCTACAACCTCCTGAGAAATTGAAGTAGAAACTGATAGACAGATGGGTCTCTTACAATGCAGTCACAAACAATGGTTTCCACGCAGGAGTTACCGGCTCGAAGAGGTGCTGACTCCTATGGAGTAGCACCGTCTCTTCGAGCTGGTGTCCTCAGTTGTGGGGCAGTCCTCCTGGTGATGATCTCACCGGAGGCTGTGGTTGATGCTAGACACCTTGGTGTCCTCTATTCCGGTCATTGGATGTCAGTGGAGACAAATATGGACATTGATCGTTTGATAGACTTTTTGAGAGAACTGATAGCGCACCTGAGTAACAATGAAATGGGTATTTTCAAGTTCATGGTAGACAATGATATATTGCAATTTTCGATGGGATCAGAAGCATCGGAACTTGTCATGTACACTCCAGATATATATGATGAGCAAGGAATGATAGAGCTGAGTGCATCTGTAGTGGCTGACAATAGATATTTCCTTGACTTGTTCATAAACACATTCTCCGAAATCATATACAAACGGCATCTGTAAAAATGATCAGGGCATATGACCCATATATTGCTTTGTATCAAACAAAATGGGGAAAAATGCCGTGCCAAACGCGAATCGCTGGATGAGGTGGACCCAAGTGCCCCTCCACCAGATGATACTCTTGGAGGTTGTTTCGGTGAGGTCGCTCCGGAAGGACCCACTTTCAAGAAGTTGCGTGGCGACCAGACATTTTTCGATGGTCTGAGAGAGTTGGATCCATCACTCCTGACAAATTTCAAGGGACAGCATGGGATCCTTTCCCGCCACGTGGTGCTACCAGGTATATCGGTCTAGGCAGCAAGTACGGGCAAACCAAGTTCTTCCCTCCTGGCAACTATCTCTGGACGGGTATTGGCGGCAAATGGAACAAAGCTGTCGAGCTGCAGAAAGAGGGAGAGGATATTCGTGTCACACATGGAGAGGTAACTCTGGTCTCATTGACAGAGAATCAAAACATTGTTGTTCAGATCGACAAGTCTCAATACCTGGTTGGGAGTGGATTGTATATCATCCGACAGCCTGCTCGTGTTGAGGGTGAACCAATCAATCTGCAAAAGCTGGGGAAAAAATACACGGCAAAGGTGATTACTACAGTTGATCTGGCAAATGGAGAATGGGGAGCGTTGGCTTCGAAATGGTCGAGGCTATGATGATCCATTTGACCTGTTGGAGGAAAAAGCTGAGGCAGCCTTTCGTGACAAGATCTGTAGCCTGAACCACACAGAAGCTCTAGCACAGAAGAGTGATGGATTCGAGGATATGGAGAATCAGGTACTCCCAAGCTTGATCGATGACGCTCGGCGCATTGGTGCCAATCTGATCGGTATGGAGGTGAGAGAACTGAGTTTTCCGCTGATAGAGACACGTGAAAAGGACTTGGCAGAGAAAGAGGCCAAGGCCAAGGAGAAGATTCGCCAACGTGAAGTCGATATCGAGACCCAGCGCCTGGAAGATCAGAAGCAGGCAGCATCCGAGAAAGCATCCCAGGACCGCAAATTGCAGTCGAATCGGGCGGAGGCAGAAGCTCTGGCTGTCAAGGATCAGCGCAAGTTGGCTGAGGTGGAGGCCAAGAATGCGCAAGAGCGTGCGCGTCTGGAGGCACAGTGTGAACAGGAACGCATCAAAGCTGAGACTGCCAAACTGGTTGCGGAGGGAGAGGCCGCTGCCAAGCAGGCCCAGGCCCAGGGTGATGCTGCTGCTATTCTTGAGGTTGCACGAGCCAAGAATGCAGCGATGCTTGAGGAAGCAGAGGCAAAGGCACAAGCGGCCAAGAAGATGGCTGAAGCTCTGAGTGAAAACAGCCAATTGGTGGAGCTAGAAAAGGCCAAGTTGATCGCTCAGGTAGAGATGGAGCGAGCTAAGGCACTGGCCCAATTTGCTAGTAATCCGGAGGCAGTGCTTTCTGCAGAGCTGGCACGAGACCTAGGTCGAATGCGCATGGGGCATGCACCTCAAGAGGTTCAGCTCTTCGCATCCACTCCTCTGATCTCAAAGCCCCAGTAAATCGTGCGAGCAAATCCACTCACTTTGCTTGGGCCAGAGGCCTGTTTCCCCAACTGTATGATCCTCCTTTCCAGCCGCTCCATGGATACCATCTCTGAGCCCATTCCCATCCCCATCCAGCAGACCTCTTTTCCCGGTCTGCGGAAGCGAAGGTTTCGTGTTCATCACGATGCATCATCCAGGCTATGTACATGAGTATCCCTATTAGCAGTATTACAGTAGTTGCGTACATGGTGCTATATGAATAGCACCTATAATCGGTTCACCCACACGTCCAATGTACTGATGCATTTTGCAGTAGGAAAATCTTGCACAGTAAAATCTATTTTGCAGTAGGAAAATCTTGCCGCAGTGGGATCGTCACAGGAGTTGATTTTTATTCTATATAAGATTAAGCAGTGTTGATCACGTAATGAGGGGTGTGTCAAAAGTGGAGGATTTTTGGAAAGCGAATCCCAGAGCACTAATTACCCGTAGAAACTGGAAGGATTTTATTCCGAGGAGGGGAATGACCCTCGCACAGATACTGAACAGAATTGCTCGCTTCATAATTTATCTCGGAATAGCTGCATGGGCTTATTATCAGAGGCAGCGCATGGAGATTGTTTTGCTGGTTGGATTGGGATTACTTGCCACAATAGTCTTTTATGAGAGAGCGGACCTACTCTTCACTGGGAACGACAGCGAGAGTGAGAGCGAGAGCGAGAGTGAGAGCGAGAGTGAGAGCGAGAGTGAGAGTGAGGGATGGGAAGCGGCACAGGGAATTCCGACCCAAGGAGCCATTAACTCCGATCTCATCGGAGGAATTCCAACCGGAGTTAATAGCTCTAAGAGCTGGGGTACTGCTGATGAGATCGGAGTTAATGGTTCTTTGAGCCAGAGCTCCACGCTTTGTCAACAAGGAGGAGGAGTAGGAGGAGGAGGAGATGCAATGGCGCTTGTTCCAGCTGAGTTATTCGATCCGAAACAGGGTATGAATGAGAGAATCAAAGCGCAGAACGAGGTTGGTGACAAATACACTGTGGGTGACAAACCGCAAGGGTCTGTGGAGACGAATGGATTGCCGAATGACAATCAAGAGGGCAAAGGTGTGGTCCCGGCACACGATCTGCGACCAGGATCTGGTCAGGAATGTGATCCTATGCAAAGCGCGTTGGTGAAAAATGCTGCGGTGAATGCCCAAGGGAATCATCTTCACAGTGAGCCAGCACCAGTAGCGCTCCAGAATGCATTTTGCATTGGTGATAGATTAGGTGATAATATACGTCGCGATCCATTGGTCCATTGCCAAGAGATTGAGAAAGATACAAGAGCGAAAGGGTGCACAGCAGGGAGTATTGTACCTGGAGGCCCCGGTTGCCAGTCATCAACACCAAACAATCCGTTTGCAAATGTGATGCCTACTGATTATGTTGCAAATCCAGAGCGAGGTCCAGCATGCATGAACAGGAACCTCCAAGATAATAACTGGAGCCGTGGTCTGTTCCGCAATGTTGATGATGTATGGGATAGAAATAATGGACAGATGTCTTATAACACCCAACCATCAACGACGATACCGAATGACCGTGATTCATTTCAGAAATGGTTGTATCAAACACCATATGTGTGTAAGGATGGTGATATGGAAGCGTGTCATGGAAATGTGGATGAGCTGCAAATGAGACGTCATGGACAGATGCAGTGAAGTCAATATCCCATTTACATGCATGAGTGCAGCGTTTCAACCACAGCGTTCAACTGCAACGTTCAACTGCAACGTTCAACTGCAGCGTTCAACCACAGCGTTCAACTGCAACGTTCAACTGCAGCGTTCAACCACAGCGTTCAACTGCAACGTTCAACTGCAGCGTTCAACCACAGCGTTCAACTGCAACGTTCAATTGCAATATTATCTTAGACAATATATACAGATTGCCTAGGATAAGGGCAGAGAGCAGAGGAATGACCCATGCTCTACAAACCCTATTAAATGAAATATATGAGTCGTTTCAGGACGGCGGTGAATGGATTTATGGAGATAATTGTGAAGATGAAAAAATAACTTCTGATGGAAATAAAATATTTAATATAACGCTAAAATCAAATCCAAATGATGTGCGTTCTCCTGAAAAGAGACAGAGAGAACCTCTTTCAGTTCCTCCTCAATCAAAGAGCCCGGAGTTAATAATTCAAAGTCAAAGAGCCGGAGTCCCCACACAGCCAGTACAGCCCACGCTGCCCTTACTACCACAGCTACCCCCTCTTCCACAGATACCCATGAGCCAAGGATTGCAACTACAGCTTGTGCCTCGGCTGACATTCGATTATGTGTTGAACTATTGTTTGTACCTCTTGGTAAGTAGCTTTTTAACGCGTTTACCTGGTCTGGTGGGTCGTATGTTGTACCGCATGTATAACTATATATATAATTCTATTTATGCACCGATTGAAATACCAGAATACAAATACAGCAAGAGCTATCAATATGAATGTTCAACCCGTACTTACATCAGAAACAGTGGTAATACGAGCACGATCACCACTGCAGATACCATCTTTGGTCTCAGAGATATAAAGAACCTGTTAGACTACATCGTAGGACTAAGTTTTGATAGAATAGATGGATTGCAGCGTATTACCTACAAATACATAAATATCGGATCGAATAGTTACAAAGTCCCAATGATATGCGAACCGATTAAGATTGCGGATGATTTGTTCCTGCTTTGGAAGGTGTCGACAAGAAATGACCTGCCAGCCGAGCAACCCAGAATCGCATCTTCCCAACCAGACACCTCTTTATTTGCTCCACCTCGCCCCTCATCGAGACCAGAAGGAAGATCCAGTCTTCCAGGTCTACCAACCTTGCCAATCTTGAGTGAGAGAAACAGTGGCAACGATGAAAACAAAATTGTGAACATTGAGCAGAACTATATTGAGATTACATTGTACAGCAACGCCAGCAAAGCTCATATCGAAGGGTTTGAGAATGAATTGGAGATAAAGCGCAAAAAGGCGATCAAAGCCTTGAGGAATTACCAGACAGTGAATTTTTACAATCATCGTTTGACCAAGGGTGGACGTGAGAGGCATCACATTTGGGACACATACAAATTCCACACAGCAAAGAACTTTAATAATTTCTTCTTGCCTGAAAAAGAGAAGATAATGCGTGTTTTGCAAACATTTTGTACAGACAAGGAGAAATATTGTCGGCTTGGAAAACAGGATTATCTAGGAATATTGCTACATGGTCTCCCGGGTTGTGGTAAGACAAGTCTAATAAAATGCATCGCTGAGTATACGCGTCGCGATATATATGTCTTGAAGCTATCAGAGATAAATACAGATGAAGAGCTGAAAGCAATCTTTCAGAATGAGACATTGAATATTTTCTCCAACATAGATGGGGTCTGCCATGGTGATTATTTGTGTCCATTTAGTGGAAGGATCTTGGTGATCGAGGATATGGATGTGGACATACAATGTATCAAGGATAGGGCTCTCAAAATGCAGGAAGACGAAGCACTTCAGGCTCAGTCAAATCGACTCAACAAGAAAATCTTCGAGGTGATCGAAGATAGTAAGGACATAAATCCAGAGACACTGAAAACCCTGATGTCTACTCTGGATGGAGTCAAGGTGGATTTTAAACATAAGGCCAATAAACATGCGATGGCCAATAAAAATTCACAGAGGAGATTTAATCTTGATATATTCCTCAACATTCTGGATGGCATCCAGGAGCAGGATGGTACTATCCTGATTATGAGCACAAACTATCCGAAGAACATAGACAAAGCACTTGTGCGACCAGGTAGATGTGACTTGCAAATAAAGTTCGAAAAATCAAGAGTGGAGACCTTGTTAGAGATGATAGAATACTATCATGCGGACAGTCCTATTTTGTCAGATATGTTATGTGCGGCGAGGGGTTCACAAAGGCTTGATAAGCGTTTCACAGCATCTCAGTTTTGTCAGGTATTGTATGAACATTCCGATAAACAATTCCTTGATTTATTGGAACATTTGGATGATGACGGGGTTATTGAGGGACTCCTGGACCATCTGAATGGGGAATCGCTGGAATCTATGGAATCCTTGGAGGGTCCAGCTGCTTCCGCAGCTGCGAGAGCAGCGGACAAAAGCAAGGAGAAAGGCCAGAAAAAGCGCAAATCATCCAAGAGTGGTAGTTCCTAATGATCCATTGCACCCATTATGGATCATCCTGCCTGCCCCCTTGGTTTTGTGTGGCCAGGTTCTGCATCATTTGTTCAAAACCAGCCTTCATGTCCTGCATCTGCTGAGCAAACCTGGGATCATTCTGGAGCATTTCATTGAATCCATTTGGAGATGCCTGTGTGACTTGTTCTTGTCCGGTCTGGACAGACCCCTGATCAGTCGTGAATAGATTGTTTAACATCTCTAGACCAGGTACATTAGCCATCTTGGATTGCATATCCGTGGCAGCTTCTTTGAGGTCATCCTCGCTGTACCCTCGAGCTTTCATCTTCTCATCGAATTTTGCACCGAGTGTGGTGACTATTTTCTGCAACCCTTCCTGATTGTCGGCACTAAAAAGATTGGAGAGCACCTCCATTGGATTCTGACTGCCTTGAGGATTCAGCGTGGCCATAAACTTCTCAGGGTGTAGGTCATCTTTCATGTCATTCAAAACATTCGCAAGTGGGTTGTCGGCATTGAAAAAGTTTTCAATCTGGGAAATATCTGGCAGCGCGCCACCAAATGCATTTTCTTCACTGTTCTCACTATCCTCTTCATTTTCCATCTCTTTATCGAGTTGTTTTTGAAGCTGAATGTTGCGGATGATGCGTCTTGGCCACGGGTTTTCCGCCTCGGTCTGACCAAGGGAGAGGGCAGCACTGATGTACAAATTTGTGAGACTAGCCCAAATCTCCTTTTTGAACTTTGATGAACAGGACTCATCTGCCACATTCCATATGGTAATGAAATCAAGACCTGAGATGAGTTTCAGAGATCCGTTGTGATATTCTGATGCAAACATGAACTCGTCTTGTTCAGCGATCAGTTTGATGTGGACATTGAACCGGTTGATTAAATGTGTGAAATACTCACTTGTGCGACCTGTGCTTACATATTTATGGTATTTCAGGTAGCAATGCTCCAATTCCTTCTCATTTATCGTCTCTCCATCCACGCGACTGCGAATAACCTCCAGAAGGTGTACAAAATAGTTGTTGAAAAGGAGCTCCATCCTTGGATTCAATGATGTCGATGCACTTGGGTGTTGCCGATCCTGATGTCCTTTCGATGTTGTTGCCTGTTGCATCAGTTTGTCCCAATTGTTTTACAAGACTGTATCGGGATTCCTCTATGTAGGTTGCGTTTCACAATCATCAGTTGTACAGCTATGTGAATGCGACAGTGAATATGTATTGATATTTACGATATGTTCAATGATATATCTGACACTGCGTAGAAATGTATCATCATCTGGCGCTTGTCCAACCTTGTCCAATAGGGTGTCCCAACTCATTTCTTCAGTATCGCTGCTTGTATGCACATCGTGTGCATCATCATTGCTTTCTAAGCTGGCGATGACCTGTTCATCCTCTAAGTAGTTTGCGAGCTCTGTGGTGAATAAGAGAGCACGCGATTCATCTTCTCCATCTTCTTGTGTTACAAATCTCAACAGGAAAAGAACGATCATCTTTTGGTCTTCTTTGTGTACGACATGGTTTCTGTGTGGACTGCAAGTCTGTCGTGGTTCCTCTGATGAGATCGGAGTTAATGGCTCAGAGAGCCGTGGTTCCTCCGATCTCGTTGGAGTTGATGGCTCAGAGAGTCGGAGTTCTTGGAGGCGGTTTCTCTCCTCACTTGTCAACAGGACTTGTAAAGTAGGCCAGCTATCTAACAGATCGCATACAAATCTGACTATATCATGCCAACCCATCCCCTTGAACCCATTGATATCAGGATAGAAGCCCATATGACTGATTGTTTGGAAAAGTTCGGTGACCTTGTGAGGGATGTTGAAGGATGGTCGTCGAATCATTCTGCGGCAGGGAGTGGCGGTATCCCAACTGATGGATGCATATGTGTCAGAATCAGTGTCAGAATCAGTGTCAGCAGTTTCTATATCAGTGTCAGTATCAGTATCAAATGAGCGCATTAACCCTGATGAGGTAGCTGATGTCGACAGTGCTTTGTATCTGGAGCGTCTCTGTATGCTGTCAAGGGTCCATTTATCTATTGGTTTCTGTGTATATGGATTCGTGACATTACCTCCTTGTATCCAGGTTGATATATTGTCCAATGAAAATAGCCACGTCTGATCTCCTTGGTATAGATAGAAACGATCTTCGAAAGGAAGAGCATTTATCTGCTCTCCGGTCAAAGTGGTTGTATTTTTAACATTGTTGGTCATGTGAGGATTCTGACTCAGTATATCAAAGCATAGTTCAGTTACATCCAGAGATCTATTCTCCTGTTTTGCACAGATGAGTACATTTGTTAGTTTTTCCTGCAGATGATCCATCCAATGATCATGCGAGATCCCATCCATCATTCTTGCCAGACGCACTCTCCTATATAGTTGATTAGATCTCTTTTGCATTGTGCACAAGACAGTCATTGCACCTTGAAAAAATATGGAGGTTAGTTATATATAGAAAAATCTACAAATGAGTCGTCAGATCAGTCAGATGGGAGGTGGTCCAACTCCACTCCCTCTTCGTTATTTTTCGGATGAAAATGCCAGTTGCGGCTCATCTCAGGCTGGTGGTGGCTGCTGTGGTGGTTGTGGATCTATGTCGCAACCACCTGTCCAGATGGGTGGTGGTCCAACCCCAATGCCATTGGCATGGTTTGAGGAGAGGTCTGCAAGTGAACAACCACCTGCACACGATTTTACGGACATGCTCTACCGCGGACAATGCGCAAGAGCAACAGCCAGAGCACAGGTTCAAGTTCCATCTTTTCAATGTAGGCCTGCATTTCAGCCAGTTCCAGGCGCCCCAAAATCAGCTCCAGAACTGATTGCTCAGGAGAGAACCGAGGCCAGTGGAGAGGGAGAGCAACAGACTGGTGGTGCTGCGGTCGGTGCTCCTTTCCATATTCAGAGAGGCGTACCAGGTGTCAAAGGACTCAGCTATAGATTCAATGAATGTGGCAACCAAACGGGTGTGAGGTTTCACCGTCTGTGAACAGTTCCTGATTCAGAAGGTTCAGGTGCTCTAACAGGGGACTCTTGGATGCTCAAGCTCTAGAGAACAGGGCGACCTGTTCTTCCTTTGGCAATCTCATCACCCCTCCACACAATCCTCTTAGGTGTCGGTTCGCATGGCTGCGCCACGTTCGCTGGCTCGGCTCCGCCTCGCTGCTCACTGTGCGCCCCGTCTCTAACATGTTCGTGTTGCCCGAGTTGAAGCGAGAGCGAAAGGGAACAGGTCTACAAAGTTCTCTCTTTTGTGTGGGATGAACAGGCACCGTGCTTGTTTACTATTAAGGGGCAAAAGGCCCCACTTCGCGCCCCCGGAGGGCAAGGGAGTGGAGCGACCGCTGAGGCTCAGCGCGCAGCGCCAGCCGACACTGATCCACAATCGGGTCCATATTTGGTGCTCTAGACCTAGCTAATAGTAGAACAATTAAAGTAGCTGAGATGCGAAAATTCACAAACATTTTGGAGGATTAAAAATAATTTTCCAAACCAAAGATTCTCAGAAAAAAGTGCACGCTCCAGGAATGGTGGCTGTACAAGAGGTAGATTAACAGTTCCTGGTTCAGAAGACTTTGGTGCTCTAGACCTAGCTAATAGTAGAACAATTAAAGTAGCTGAGATGCGAAAATTCACAAACATTTTGGAGGATTAAAAATAATTTTCAAAGTCAGAAAATCTCAGAAAAAAGTGCACGCTCCAGGAATGGTAGCTGTACAAGAGGTAGATTAATAGTTCCTGGTTCAGAAGACTTTGGTGCTCTAGACCTAGCTAATAGTAGAGCAATTACAGTAGCTGAGATGCGAAAATTCACAAACATTTTGGAGGATTAAAAATAAATTTCAAAGTCAGAAAATCTCAGAAAAAAGTGCACGCTCCAGGAATGGT
>Ga0180431_10007536_pt1 | contig 12654 bp, 9 predicted proteins | sample SS_ome_11_FD_132459 | JGI IMG/M metagenome (GOLD analysis project Ga0180431, IMG submission 132459) | Hypersaline lake sediment archaeal communities from the Salton Sea, California, USA - SS_1_MS_1 metaG | ecosystem: Environmental > Aquatic > Non-marine Saline and Alkaline > Hypersaline >... | reverse complement strand
CACAATACACACACGCACACACACATAATGACACCCGGCGCAAGCGTGCGTGATGCACTTTTGTATCGACATAAGCCGTCTGCCCTCGCTCCGCTTAACTCCGATATTGTTTATCGGATTCTTCATCTACAGCCTCTCCTCCAGTATAAAAGAGTCCTGTTGATGGTGCTGCTGCCGCCCCCGCTCCGGATGCGTCGGCCTGTGCTGACGAGCCTGCTCCTGCCCCTGCCCCGCTCCTGTCACTGCTCTCTGCTTGCGGTTGCTGCTCTTCTTCTCGCCGAACTTCTTGCTGAATTTCGGACTCTACATCATTTACCAGTGTCTCGGCTGCAGCTCTTAAGATCGACAAATCCGGGCCCTCAAGACCTGAGCGTTCAGAGTCTAACAGTGCCTTAGCGACATAGAGAACAATGTGAACGGGTATCTTGAGTTCAGAACTGATTTCTTCAAGTTTGATTGCAAGCAAACTGACCGTCCTCTCCCGCTGTCTCGCAAAAACATCTAATCCCCCAAGCGAGTCAGATTGAATAATCTGATCAAATATTCTCTTAACGTAATCGCGTAGCAGCTGTGTCGCAATTTCTACAGGCTTTCTTTCCCACTTTTCCCGTACATTACTTGCGTCGCGAATAAGTCCTTGTACGGTCTCAATGCATCCCTCAACGTCCCGCATTGGCAAAGTAGCTGGTGTGACTGCATTTAGAATGCTCTTCATAGTGTCAAGATATGCAAATGCTTGATTGACCTTCTCCAGGGGTCGTACAAGAAACTCTTCCTTGACCGAATTGTACAGAATATTATCCCTGATATACTGAGCAAGTCTTTCCACTTGTGCACTACTGTCGATATCTCCTCGGGAAGGTATCAGCATATTTGGCCTTGTGTCCTTCCAGAATGCTTCAGAATTAACAAGTGCGTCTTGTACCACCTCCATTGCAGATTTCTGCATTTCCCTATTAAGCGTTGTTCTTATTGAGTTACTCACCATTACACAGGACATCTTCAGCACACTCGCGCCGTTGCTGAGCAGCGTTTCCATATCCGATGTCAGACGTGCAATTCTGTTTTGCAGTTCCACTTGCTCTGCATTTAAACGTCTTACCTGACCCTGCGCAGCCTCTTGCTCTGATCGTAATCCACGCAAGGTGGCTGCCTCTGCCACAGAAGACTCTCGCAATCGCGCTATGTTGTTCTCCAGCTCATCTTTCTCACGATTGAGGCGCATCACCTCATCCCGTGCTTTCATCCCGAGGACACGCAATGCCATTTCGGATGTAATACGCTGACGTTTAGATCCGCGTACTACGCCGTCAACTGCGCTTACGCGAGATGCATTCATCATCTCGTCATATTCTTTAAGCCCGGCCTCGGCAGCCGCAACACGTGCGACAGCGCCGCCACCAGCGCCGCCACCAGCGCCAGCGCCGCCATCCGCGCCGCCACCAGCGCCGCCACCGGCGCCGCCACCAGCGCCGCCACCAGCGCCGCCACCAGCGCCAGCGCCGGCATCACGCACACCAACGATTCGCTTTCTCGACATTTGCGACGCATCAGCGATATTTGCGCCACCAGCACCGCCACCAGCGCCACCCACACCGCCACCAGCACCGCCACCAGCGCCACCCACACCGCCACCAGCACCGCCACCAGCGCCGCCACCGGCGCCGCCACCACCACCACCACCACCAGCACCAGCACCAGCACCAGCAGCAGCACCAGCAGCTGGTATTAAATCTGCAACATCCACGTCCGATAACGAGTCCACATCGCCCTCGCCGACGCTGCCCAAGCTGCTAGACGATTCGGAGCGCTGCCGCTGTCTAGAATCTGCCGTTTCATACGTAGCAGTCGTCCCACTTACTTCTTCCGGTGTCGGTGTACTCATTCAACTTTGGTGTGCTAAACAACTTATCCAAAGAAATTTTAAGCACAGGACGGTGCCAACCACGTTGCATTTGTATCCCTCAGTAAAGGTACGGCATCACTTGGAGAGTGCCACTGCGAGCGCGACAGAAGGCACGGCGCGCGTTCGCAGGTCCGGGGGCAGCGGGACGGGTGGGTCGCCGCGCCTGCGTGCTCTTTGGTCCGCGCGCACCCAGGCGCGCAGGGCCTCTGGCGCACCGGGCGCGAGCCGAAAGGCGCCGTACGTGCCGCGCTGCCGCCTCCGCTGCACGTGGCCGCACACGCCGGCGGCCCCCAGAAGCGTCCCTTTTTCGCATCGCTGCTGGTCGCGGGGCACGAGGCTAACGCGCTGGTATTCGGCGGCGTTGAACGAGATAGGTCGCCACTCGAACAGCCCCCCTCTCTCGCCCAGGCGCACGACGCGCCGTGTTATCGGCACAATCTTCCCGCGGTTGCGGTAAGTCTTGATCGCAGTGGGAACGATGCTGCTCAGCGCCGCGTCCGGGGGCTGATCCACGACCACGACGTGTCCGCGGACCGAGACCACACCGGCGGCGATCTTGGCAATGCGCTCGGCCGCAATCATCTTGGCAATCCCTCTGACAATATTGGCCGCGGCCTCCCTCTGCGCGAGCTCCGACTCGCGGAGCAGCTGCGCGCCGCTCACTCGTACGAACATGGATCCCTCCTGCCCGCCCGTACCCGCCCGCGCATCTCCGCGACCCTCGGCGGCGGCGCGCGCGACGGGGGCGCGCCCGGACACTTTCCTTTGCCTGCTGCCGAGCATTGCGCGAGCAAGCGGAGCTGATGGCGGCCGTCGTTGACTGTGTGGGCGCTGTTCTGTATACGTGGACGCGCGCAGCGCGCGCCGTGCATTCGCGACGCGCCGTCTCGCGCGGCGGGTATCATCTCGGGCGAGCGAGGAAGGGCGCGCATCATGTTGCACGTATTTTCTTACTGGTTCCTGATCTCTTCCAGCCATCCCCTCACCCCGTCCTTCATGTAGAACAGGTTGGAGAACAGGCCCGTGGCCAGGATGCGCCTCGTCAGGATGGCGGCGGCCGGGCAGCTGCTGCTGGCGCAGTACAGCACCGCCGGCAGCCCCAGCTCCCGGAGGTAGGAAGCCAAGGCCATCACGTCCTCATCCTCGGCGTCGTAGTTTAGCGCGAGGTTTGTCGCCGGGTTCATCGGCTCCCCCGACTTTGAGAGCAGCGGGCAGTCGTCGCCGGCGCACGCGCGCACGAGGACGATCGGCAGGTTCCAGCACCCGCGCACCACCCTGGGCGAGACGTAGCCCCGGCTCTGGTACATGCCCAGCGCCCGCGGCGTGCCGAGGTCCTTCACCTCGACCGCCCCGCGCACCCCGGGCCAGGCCGCCACCGTGTAGACGCGCCCGTGGTCCCACGCGTCCGCGCCGTCCGTGCGCGGCAGCACAAAGTGCGCGTGCCGCGGCCACTGCGCGCCCTCTTCGCGGTACGGCTGCGGCGTCATGAGCTTGATCGACACTTTGCCTCCCGCACCGACGCGCACGATGCCGGCGTTGGGGATGCCGTGGGCGACGTCGTAAGCGTCGGCGGCGTGCTGGGGCTCCGCGGCGAGCATCAGCGGCAGCGGCATGGCGGCCCACCACATGAGCAGGTCCCCCGCGCGGTCCTCGTCGATGGTGAACCTGATCTCAATGTCCGCCGCGGGTGAGCGCTTTGTGGGGTGGGCCACGCCTGGAGTCCCGAAGCGCGTGGGCACGGGGTCCTCGAGGCCCATCTTGCGGACCCACGCTGCAGTGTCCGATCCGTCGATCGTCGACGCGCTCAGAGAGCCGGTGGCGCACTGAAGGCAAAGTTTGGGCTCCGCCCACCGGCCCGCATTCCCGTCGCCGTGGCTCGCGGTCGCCATTGCCGGAGCAGAAACAGCCTGCACGATTACTCCACGGTGAACAATATGCGGACAGGACCAAACCTCGTCCCCGTCGAGCCTCGTCCCGCGCGGCGGTGCGCGCCCGGCCATCACGCGCGGAGCTCAACGCACGCGCACAGGTCTCGGCCAGGAACACTGCGTGCGCCGACGCGGGATGCATTGCGATCGGTGTCAGTGCCTCTTCTGGTGCCTGCCATTGCCGCGCCTGCCGCGACGCCCGAGAAAATGCCCCGCGCCGACTCCCGCGGCTCTGACGCACGGCACGTTTGCCTCGCTGCAAGGGCTCTGGCTGCTGCTGATGTTGGCCAAATTGGCCGCCGCCGTTTCGGCGTCTGTGGATTCAGCACCCCCTTCCTCCTTGCCGTCCTTTCCCCGGATCATGACCTCCTGCTTGGGTGCGCAGTCTACTGCGACCGACGCGCTGCTGACGACGCCGCTGCCGCACGCGCGTGCGCTTCCGAGCTTGGGGAGGGCCGCGGACGCGTGCCTGACGACCGCGGGGGCGCGCGTGGCGCCCGCCGCCGCCGCCGACGACGCCGCCGCCGCCGCGAGGTACCCACGGCCCTGCACCTGCGACGGCGCCTGACGCTGCGCAGCGTCCCGGTACGAGACGGGGCGCACGGTTTGGCCGAAAGGGTTGCACGCACCGCGTGCGCCGCCGCAGTCGCAATCTGTCAGGCGATTGCACATGCTGGAAGGGCGCTCGGTGCGGGCGCGCCCCGCGCCGTCGCCGTCAGCGCTGACGCCGGCATGGTGCGCGCCACCCAGCAGTGGCGTCGTCTCGTCGCTCGCGACGGGCGAGCCGCGGCGAGCACCGTCGTCACCGGCGCCGCACTGGGAGTCGGCGCCCGAGTCGCCGCAGCTGGACGTCTCGTCCTCGTACGCTGCCGCGATCTCGGCCGCGACCGTGACCTCGTGCTGGATCACCTTTGGTTCGCCGGCTGTCTGTGAGGCGGCCGCGCCGGCGTCTGCGCTGACCCCACCGTCTAACGGCGGCCATTTCGTGTCCTGGTCCCCTCCGTCGGTGCACCGCCCTACCCCGCACACGTCTACTTTGGCGGCCGCTTCGAAAGACGCGACCACGTGCTCTGCGCGCTGCTGCCCACCGACAGCGGACCCGCCGTCGCCGTCCTCCTCCTCCTCCTCTAGCTGTTCGGCACCTCTTCTGTCGGCATCGCTCGCCATCTGCAAGAGTTCCTTCTCGCAGACGAGGATGCGCCCGAGGATTGTGGCCACGTCCGCGCCGGTGGAGAAGCTGTGCTCCAGGTTACGCACGCCGAGCGCGGCGTTACGCAGCCGGGTGCCGTCGATGCTCCGCTTGTACGCGCGGGCGCCGCTGACGACACCCTCGACGCGCGCCATCGTCGCGGCCCTGCCGTCGCCGAACGCGTAGTTGTACACGCCGAGTCCCTTCCGGCCGCGGTAGAGCGCGCCCGCCCCCGTTTCATACACGCGGTCCCCCTTCTTAAGACTTGCCAGCACGTCCAGAGACGTGTTGACTGCCACCAGGGATGCGGCGTACGCGGGCAGCGGCGGAGGTTGCTCCTCTGCCATCATTGCCGCCTGATCCGACCTGCCAGACCCTTGCCCGGCCCGGCGTGCCGTCCGAGTTGCCACGTAGCGCTACGTTTAGGAAGGATGCGGCGCGAGCCGACGAGCGCAAGCCGTGCTGTCGGTTTCCGCGCCAGTTTTGGGAAGCAAACAAACAGAAACTGGAATAGCTTTCCGCAGCGAGGTGACGCGAGGCGATGCGAGGCGACGCGAGGCGACGCGGGCGCACCGCACACCGCCCGGTTTGCCGCGCGTACACGCGGACGCGGACCTACGATCTCGTTGTGCAGATCATTCAAGGGCAACAGAGCGTCGGTACCAGCAGAATCCACGGCGCAAACGGAGCGACCGCGTGGTGATAGATAGCAGGAAGAAGGAGAAAATGGACCGGCGGCGCAGGGGTGCAGATAAATCAACTGCAGCAGTCGGTGGCACAGGCGCTACGTACCAGCCTGGAGCGAGTCCCACCACCGACGCCGGGGGCCCTGACGGCGGCCTGCGCGAGCGATTCGCGCACAAACTCCGTGACGCGCCGGAGCACGTCGCGCAGCTGCTGCTGTCGTCGGGGCGGCTGGAGGAGCACGGCACCAGCCCGGACGGCGACTGCCTGTTCTCCTCGGTGGCGGCGATGCTGCGCTCGGCGCCCGCCGAGCACGCAGCCCTGATCGACGGCTGCCTCGAGGCGTCGGGCCAGCGCTGGCGCTGCTCGACCGCGACGCCAGACATCCTGCGCTCGGCCGTCGCCTCGCACGTGCTCGACCCCACCTGCAAGTTGATGAACGACGCGATCGCCTCCTGGATCGAGATTGCGCGCAGCGCGAGGTCCGAGGGCGACCACGCGCTCATGATCGAGTACGGGCACGTGCGCTGCGTGCTCGACTGCGCCGACCCGGCGAACCTGACGCAGGGCGAGCGCCGCGCGCTGTTTGCGAGCATGTCGCGCAAACAGTACTGGGGGGAGCAGATCGCGCTGCAGATGCTGCGGGACATGCTCGGCATGGCGCTTCTGGTGCTGGACCACAACGGGCAGCTGATGCACCAGCTGCACGACAAGCCCGCGCCGTCGGGCATATTTGGCGTCCTGCACCTCAGCGGCCGCCACTTTCAGCCGATCAGCGTCCACGGCAAGCTCACCTTTCGCGAGCACGAGCTGCCGTTCGTGCTGGCGCTGCCGCTCGCGGCGAGCGCCAGGGCGGGCAAGCCGATCGAGCGCCTGAGCAGCGACGCGCTGGAGAACGTGCAGAGAGCCGAGGCGCTCTTCGACGACCCCGTCGCTTACGAGCGAGCGCGCGCGCTGGTCGCGCAGAGCGAGTCGCGCGCCTCCTTGTCGGAGCGTGGCGCGGGGCCGGGAGGAAGCGCGGGGTATCCGCCGCAGCAGTTCCGGGACTATGGCGCGAGCGCGCTCGGGTACCACCGCGGCGCCGCCGGGGCCGGCCCCGGCGCGAGGCTGCACAGCTGATGTTAGGACAGGGAAAGAAGTACAGTGTGAAATCGCGGGACCACGTGGGTGAGAGCGTGCAAGGTGACGGACGACATACATTACCGTGCGCACAAACCCGGCTCAGATCCATCCGGCGGGCGGCAGACTCGCTCGCCTGGCACAGATCACATGCAACAGATGCCGGCTAAGGCTCGGCCGCGCCGCCGTCGCCGTCGCGCGCGCCCGCTGCTGTGCGGAACCACGCGCCTCGCGCGCCCCGGGCCCTGCCGAGGAGCCACGCGTCGCTCGCGATCTGGAGCGCCGTAAGTCGGTCGCGCGGATCCATCGCCAAGGCCCGCATGAGCAGCGCGCGGAGTGGGCCCGCGGCGCGCGTCGCCAGCAGCCCGCGGGCGTGCACGCGGGGCTGACCCCCGCGCACGACGTGCGCGTGCGTCGCCTCGACCGTGGACTTCTCAAAGGGGTGCCGGTGGCTGTTGGCCATCGTCCACGCGGCCACCGCCAGCGCCCAGACGTCCGTCTCGGGCGTGCGCGGGGCCCATCCGTTGGCGCGCGCCAGCTCGGGCGCCCAGTCGTCGGGCGTGCCCACGCAGGGGGCCACCGAGCGCGCCATCGAGCGCGACGAGTGCGTCAGCGCGCGCTGCCGGACGCACGCTTCCCTGGCGTCGTCGCTGCTGCTTGCGCCGTCGCCGCTGGCGGCGGCGTGGCGGCCGCCGGCGCACGGCGCCGACACGTCCAGGTCGGACAGCACGACGTAAGGGAACAGGCACGGGCTGTCCGGCGCCTGCGGCCTGCCCCGCGGCCCGAACCGGGTGTCCACGAGCGCGTTCTCGAGTTTCACGTCCGCGTGCACCAGGCCGCAGCTGTGCACCGCGGCCAGGGCGGCGGCCATCTGCAGGACGACGCTGCAGCACAGGGACAGGCGCGCGTCGTTGCCGCGCACGAGGTGGCAGGCGCGCCGCCACCACGCGGCGACGTCGCCGTCGTGGAACAGCGACGTGCCGCGCACGGCCGCGACGCCCGACAGGCGGACCGACTCGAGCTGGTCTCTGCTCCACGGCTCGCAGAGCCGCGGGACCGCGAGCGGGTAGCTGGACGACACAATCTCCAGCGCGCGGTGCTCCTGCTGCATGCGCTCCACGCGGAGGCGCCGCCGCCAGCCCGTGCCGCCGCCGCATATCTTCAGCGCAAACTGCGCGGCCTGCCCGCTGTCCGTGGTGCCGCGTGACCTGCAGCCCGCGCCGGTACCCTCGCCGGCACCGCCGGCGCCGCCAGTCGCCCTGACGCAATAAACGTCTCCCAGCCCGCCGTGGCCAAGACTGCGGACGACACCAACTCCGAGCATCGCAAACTGGCGACCCGTGTACGTGCCGGCGGAGCCCTGGTACACGCTGCCGGCACTGTCGCGCTGCCGTGAAGACGCACGCAGGCGCCGCGGCCCGGCCGTCACGCCCCCTTCCGCCGGGCCCGGTGACCTTGCAGCGTCGCCGACAGCATCTACGGCCAAGACCGCTCTTCCGGACGTCGAGGAGCGCGCCCGTGCCCCGGCCATGATGCACCCGCCCGCGTGCGCTGACGCTCCCTTCTTCCTTGCGTCAGTGTGAGCTGCCCGCGTACCTCTGTCACTTGGCGACATGATGCGTCGAGAGCGTGCTCCGCCGTGGCCCAGCGCGGCGTGGGCCGCCATCCGCCGTCGGTTACAATGTCGGAGCGGGTACGGCCCGCGCACAGATCTGGGGAACGCCACATATCCCGCGGGCACGCGCCGTTCCAGACAAGGCACAGCTGCAGTGTGCCGCGCCACGTGAGCAACCGTCGCGCTCACAGGCGGCATAGATGACGCACGCTCCCGGCGCCGCAGCACGTGACCGGGGCGCGAGAAACGCCGTCCACCATGGTTTCAAGAGGCACGCCAGCAGCGCCGCGCCGCTGAGCGCCTCGCTCAGCGCAAACGCCGCCGCGGGACAGGCCTCGGATTCGCTGAGTGCGGGGACCAGGCACGCAGCAGGGGGGCTGCAGCAGTGCTGCGGCCCTCCCCGCTCTGACGAGCGCTGCATCGCACAGGGCTGCGCGGTGATGGTCCCCGGGAGCGTCGCGGGGCGATCGGCCGACGCACGGACGCGACCGGCGCCGTTCGGACCCGCAATGTACGCGGGCCCTGTCTCGGCATCAAACGGCCTCTACGTCAAGAGAGAGGAGCACCAAGTTGCGAATCCGATTACATTCACACCGCGGCCTCTGGCGGTGAAGCTGAGGCACGACACGCGCGCTGGCGCCACAGGGGATCGCCGCACCGTCAGACGCGACGGCAGCCTTGCGGTGCACAGGGGCGCGTCCTGCGCAGGGTGCGGCGCGTCGCCCATCGTCGGCACGCTGTACACCAGCAGCGCCATCCGCGACTACCACCTGTGCGACGCGTGCGCGCGGCGCGTGCCCCACCCGTACGCCATGGACGCCACGGACGTCGCTGCGGGCGAGGCGCCCTCGGCCGTGCTGCAGGCGCCGGCCGTGTCCACGTTTGGCGACAACCTGCTCGGGTCGCCTGCCGTGACTCTTGGCGGGCCAGCTTTCCGGGACGCGCTTTCCGTGTCTGGCTACCAGCCGCCCACCGTCGACGCCGGTGATCCGGCAGTTGACATGAAAGTGCGCGGCGCGCAGGCCATCGACGTTGCACTACAGGACAGCGCGTCGCAATCCTGGCAGCAGCAACATCAGTATCGGCAGCACCATGGCGAACAGCAAGGGTCGCTGCGCGGCGCAAGTGCGGCGGTCGGCTCCGTCATCCTCGACGCCACCGGATCAGGCTCGGTCGTCGACGTCTCCTGGGTGCCCGCCGAAGGCACGCGAGTCGCCGCCGGCAACCCGCTTTTGTGGAAGCTCGCGTCCGATATCGCGACGAGGCCTGGATTCGTGCGCGGATACGGAGGTGGGGGACCTCCCTTGTCCTCGCGCCCGGGAGCGCGCAACGACCCGGCGTTCGCAGCTACACAGGGAAGGTGGCCCGTCGGCGGCGGTGGCGCAATGCGATAGACAGCAGCACAAACAAAGATGACAGAAACAGTGTGGCGACGCACCGTTTGCAATTGCTCTATGTGTACGTTTTCTCCACCCGGCGGATGTGGCTTATCATAGCGCGGGCAGCGGCCTGCTCGGCTTGCCGCTTCGAGCGACCTTCGGCCTCGGCCGTGTGGCCAATTTCCTCCAAGCGCACGGCGATCTTGAAGACTGGCGCGTGGTCGGGACCCTCGCGCGCAATTACCCAGTATTCCGGCAGTGTCATGCCGCGAGCCTGCGCCCATAGCTGAAGCACGGTTTTCGCGTCGCGTGCATTTCTTTTGGTAATTGCCGCAATCCGCTCTCCCCAAAGCCGCAATACCATCGCTCGCGCGGTCTCAAATCCGCCGTCAACATAGACAGCGGCAATCACCGCCTCCATCGCGTCGCCCAAAATCGCCGTCTTTTGCCTTCCGCCGGTCAGCATCTCGGACTTGCCAAGCCTGAGGAACGCTCCCAGGTTGACCTCGCGCGCTACCTCGGCACAGGTCTCCTTTCGGACAAGCGCATCAAAGCGCCGCGCGAGCTGCCCCTCGCTGGCGGACCGGTCCTGCGCGAGCACGGCTTCTGCCATGACGAGGCCAAGCACGCGGTCGCCGAGAAATTCGAGCCGCTGATTGTCAGCCAGCTGCGTCTCCGAGGAGTACGAGGAGTGTGTCAGCGCTCGAACGATCAGCCCTGGCCTAACAAAACGGTAGCCGATACGGCCGAAAAGCACTTCGAGCTCGCGCGAGAGTTCTACGCGCACCTGGCTTGGCTGCATGCGCATGGATGAAAACGCGCTGGACATTTGCCGCGAGGCAAGTGCGCGTGCTTGCAGCAGAAATCAAACCAAATGCAGTTACTGTCGTGAGTAAAGAAAAGACGAAAGAATGTTTGGATTATAAAATGAGCTGAGGCAAGAAAAGAAAGACATCTTAGTGACCTCTGTATAATCGACCCTGCGCTTCGTGACTCGTATATATATATCCCGCTGAGCGGAAGCAGCAGCTCACGCTTGCGCTTCCTTATTGACGACAGCAATTATTCTGCCGCATGTAGCAACGGAACTGTGCAATTCTATCATGCTCAATTGTCGCTTCCAGAGATGCGCACGTAGTATACCTGCGTCGGGTGTATCGGCTACGTCGCACTACTACGACGGACCGATTATTGTAAATAAGCGCACGGCAGGTGGTGTCGGGTCAAAGACGTGTGGTGACTGTAGCCAATATTTTGACAATTCTTATATTATTTTTACAAAAAAGAACAAAGATGGCAAGTGCGTATGTTATACTCCTGACAAGAAGTTATGCTACGACATGGAAGGCATTAGTACGTGTTACACTCAGTATCCTTACAAGCAACATAATTACGATAAGGAGTATTTTAAGATGTGTATTCCTTCACATAAGCTTAACAACTGCTAGGCAAACGTTTTAACTCTTGACCGGTCATGTTTCTGCGGCGGCAAAAGCAACAAGGAGGACAGGGACGTACGCATCATGAAATGTTGTCATACACCGAGAATGAGCGAGTATATCATGCGTGATTGCGAATGCTACATTGACTTGGCTAGAACCCAGCCGCACCCCTAGCCTTTCCCACGACGTCGGCGGTCCTTGCAACGCCGCTCGCGTCTGCCATGTCCTCCGCCGCGTCCATGAAGGCCACCGCGCGCTCGTCGGCGCGGATCGCGTCCAGGTCCAGAGCGGTCAGCGTCAGGCCCGTCTCGTGCGTCACGCGCGACAGCGCGACGTACGCCTGGTTAAGCTGGCTCATGCGGCCGTCGAGGTGCACAGACGCCCACTCGAGCGTCATGCCCTGCACTTTGTGCACTGTGATTGCGCTGCACATCATCAGCGGCACCTGCTTCACGCCAAGCATCACGCGCATGTCTGGGGTCGGCCTGCGCACCTCGACATCAAAAGACATCGGCTTGCAAATAAATCTGCCCACTCCCGGAAACTGGACGACGGGCCACCCGTCCGGCACAGCACAAGACTCTGTGCCAGCGCTGCCTGCTGCCTCTTTGTTGCACCGGCTGAAGCGCTCCGCCGTGGCCGCCGGGCTCCACGGGTGCACGCCCAGCGGGACGGCCAGGTCGTCTGCCAGTTTTTCGGTCAGGTCGTAACGCTGCGACGGAGCGTCATGCTCGGGCGGCCGGATCATGTCGCACGGCAGCGCGGCCGGGGTCGCCGACGCGCCCTTGGCGCACGCGACCACGGCTCCGGCGGGTGCCGGAGGGGTCGGTATGCCGCAGTGCACCTCGGCGCCCGCTGGGATCGTGCCGGCCTCGGTCTCCCTGAACATGGAGAATCCCACGACCACGCCCGTCAGACCGTTGACCAGGCCCCACCGAGCCATGCCCGGCACGTTGCGCACGAGCATGACCTGCGCGCCCACGCGCAGCCTGACCTGCGCGCGGAGGTTGCCCTCGCTCACGGTGCGCGCGGCCAGACGCATGCACGGCACGTCCCGCCTGTCCAGCAGCGACGTGTCGCACCCTCGCAGCTCGCGAGGGACCTCGTACCCGCCGAGGCGCGCAAACTCCTCGACGGCGCCGCAGTCGAGCGCCGAGTGATTGCTGGGCGCTGAGAGCTGCATCATCGCGTCCGTGCCGGTGCCATTCGCCTTGGGAGCCGACGTTTGCGGCAGTGTCAAGATACGGTCGTACGCCGCGGACCGGGGGTGGACGGGGCACATGGCCGTCGTCCACCTGCGAAAGTTGTCATCGTCGTCGTCGTCGCCGTGCTCCTTCTCCTCGGCGCTGCCCGCACCCTTCTTGCCCCGCCGTGTCGCGCTGTCGTTCCGCT
>Ga0180431_10007533_pt1 | contig 12655 bp, 8 predicted proteins | sample SS_ome_11_FD_132459 | JGI IMG/M metagenome (GOLD analysis project Ga0180431, IMG submission 132459) | Hypersaline lake sediment archaeal communities from the Salton Sea, California, USA - SS_1_MS_1 metaG | ecosystem: Environmental > Aquatic > Non-marine Saline and Alkaline > Hypersaline >... | reverse complement strand
ATTAAGCGTTAATATTATGTTAATAATACGGTGTTTGCAAGTAAAATATTGAAGAACTATTTTATGGGCCTGTTTACCGATGTAAATTCAGAGGTACCAGGAAAACCCACTATCTCTGAAGGAGGATAACCGTGGCATTCATCATCCATAAGAAAGAGAAGCATATCGTTCAGATGATAAGAAAGCACGTGCATACCGTGGTCGAGACCGTTTACCTGGTCTGCCGGGCCCTCGACCTGCTCATGGAAGGAAAACAGGCGGAATGCGTGGAGGTTACGAAGAAGATACACAAAAAGGAGCATGAGGCGGACATCATACAGCGGGACATCGACAAGGAGATGTTCGGCGGCGCATTTATGCCCTCTATCCGCGAGACCCTCTTTATTGCCGTAGATACGGTGGACAAGGTCGCCAACCGCGCGGAAAAGCTGGGCGATTTTCTCACGCTCATAGGACCCGATATACCGGAAGAGATTCGGGAAGATGTCGGGAAGATATGCGAGCTCACCCGCAAATGCGCGGACAGCATGGAGGATGCTGTTGTCAGCCTTTTCGAGGATATCAAGAATGTGGACAAGGACACCGTACAGATCGAGGAGTACGAGGCAAAGGTCGACAAGCTCGCGTGGAGAGTGCTCGAGACCGTATTCAAGAAGCTTGAGATCGAAAAATTTTCACACCGGATGATGCTGCGGGAGATGATCATACATCTGAGCTCGATCAGCAACAAGATGGAGGACGCATCTGACCGCATCGACATCATCGGGCTTCGTTTGAAGATATAGCCGTACCTATCTTATAGTGTGCCTGGTAGTTTTTTATGTTTCGACTTCTTTCCGGTGTTTACCTGGGCTGGGGGCTCGGGGCCAATGACGCGGCCAATATCTTCGGTACCGCGGTGGCCACCCGGGTCGTGCCGTACAGGAGGGCGGTTATCCTGACGAGCCTTTTCGTGCTCGCCGGTGCCCTTGTACAGGGTTCGCGGGGTATGCACACCATCGGCGCGCTCGCCGATATGGACGTAAACACGGCCTTCATCTCCGCGCTCGCCGCTGCCATTACCATAAACGTTCTTACCCTTTTTTCAATACCCGTATCAACGTCCCAGGCGATCGTGGGCGCCATACTTGCCGTGGGTCTTATCGGGACCGGGATACAGATAGACATTCTTATCAAGGTGCTCATCTCATGGATAACGAGCCCCTTTGCCGCGGTTTTTATTTCCTACATGCTCTACCGTGTGCTTGGCTCTTTCATCGAGGACAGGATCAGTGGCGTACGTGTGTGGTCGTTGGTCATGAAGAGCGGATATTACCTCGCCGGCATATACGGCGCCTACGCGCTCGGCGCGAACAACGTGGCGAACACCACCGCGGTTTTCATGGATGCGGGCATGGTCGGTCCCTTTCAGGCCGCACTCATCGGAGGAATGGCCATCGGCATCGGGGCGCTCACCTACAGCAGACGGGTGATGCGCACCGTGGGCAGGGATATAACCCGTCTGAGCGAGTTCGGAGGGCTCATCGCCGTTCTCGGCCAGGACATCACGATACATTTCTTTTCCTGGGTGGGAGTTCCCGTCTCCACCTCCCAGGCCATCGTCGGAGCGGTCATGGGCGTGGGACTCGTCAAGTCGGGCAGGGCCGTCAACTACAGGGTCGTCACCCGCATACTGCTCGGATGGCTGTGCACGCCCACGGCCGCCTTTATTCTCGCCTTCTCGCTGCTCAAGCTCTACGGCCTGCTCTTTTAGAGCAGTATTTATTTTCAGCAATGACTTATTCGTTTCTATGATTTTTCCCTTCCGTCTAATATGCTCGGATAGCGAACCTTTTCGCGGTGGTATTCGCAGAGGGATGACCAATGGTGTCGGGCGTATAGAATACAAAAAAACGTAAACCGTGAAAAATTAATATAAGTAAATTAATTGTTTTTACTTTAATAGAGGGTATAATAATCATAGCGTTTCTTTTCGGTTTATACCAAATCATGGTCGGTTTCCCCTTTATGACAGGAGTTCCCTCATGTTGAAGAATAAAAATAAAAAATGGAATGGTGTCCTCCATGCGGTCGCGGTATCGATTTTGTCCGTTTCGCTGTTCTGTCTTGTCGGTTGCTCGGGCGGCGTGAACATAGAGGAGGCCGACCGGGTACTGACGTCCCTGGACCTTTCATGGCCCGCGGGATTTGACAATACCTGCCTTTCCAGCGAACCGGTGATCGTAACAATCAGGGCCCTGGACCAGAACGGAGAGCTTTTCGACTGGACCGGAACGGTGACGATCGAGCCGACCAACGCTAATGTGGACGTGAGTCCTTCATCCTTGAACCTTGCGAACGGCATAATCGAGCGGAGCATATCCTTTATAAATAATACTTCGGAAGATCAGGAAACGGGGATCAGGCTGAGCGCGGCGGGTGTGGTTTCCGATGCCGTCATCACACTGCTCGTGTATACGGCACAGGCCGTACAGCCATCGGGGTTCAGCCTGGAATGGCCTGCGGGGTTCGACTGCGACTGCAGGTCGAACGAGCCTCTCATAGTGGAAATAAATGCTCTCGATACCGACGGAAGCATGCTCGACTGGAGCGGCTCGGTGGACATCCTTTTAACAAATCCGAATGTCACGGTGAGCCCGTCGACCGTGAACCTCCTGAACGGGATCGTGCAGTTTTCCGTCGCGTTCAGCAACTCGACCGGGCGGGACCTCGAGACCGGAATAAAGCTGAGCCATGAAGAGGTCGTGACTGAGCTGATTGATATCATTACCGTTCATGAGGCGGTACCGCCTCCCGATGTTGCGGATTTTACCGCGTACCCGTGGGACGGGCAGATACGGCTCTTGTGGACGAATCCTCCTGAGGCGGATTTTACGGGCGTGCGCGTAATGCGAAAGGAAAGCGGTGCTCCGGCCAACGCGGGAGACGGGGACCTCGTATATGAGGGAGGTGACGAGGAATACACGGATACGGGCCTTGCAAACGGCACTGATTATTTTTATACCGCTTTCTCGTATGATGATATACCGAATTACTCCGGCGGGGTGACGGACTTCGGCACTCCCACGGATAGTTCTGTCGGAAGCTTGACCTTTTTACCGGCCGATCATCAGATCGAGCTGTTCTGGAACGCCCGGGAGGGGGCGGATTCCTATAACGTGTACTACACGGATGACGGCACCGATCCTGGAATCGACAACGGGAATCAGGTAACCGGCATCACGTCCACGAGTTATACCTTCGAAGACTTGCTGAACTTTCACGAGTACCGGTTCATGGTGACGGCGCTGCGGGAAGGGATGGAATCTGGGGAATCCAACGTCTTGCGTTCAGCTCCTCCTGGTACGGTTATAAAAGCCGGATACAGGCATACCGTGGCGTTGAAGGAAGACGGGACGGTATGGGCGTGGGGATTGAACGATAATGGCCAGCTCGGCGATAATACGGGAGTACCGGGAGAAGACAGGGATACGCCCATACAGGTCGTCGGAGCCGAGGGCACGGGCAACCTCACCGGTATCACGGATGTAGCTGTCGGCAGATACCACAGCGTTGCATTGAAGAGCAACGATACGGTGTGGGCATGGGGGGACAACAGTTCGGGACAGCTCGGCGACTCTACGGGAACACCGGGAATCAGCAGCAATATGCCGGTACAGGTCGTGGGCGAAGACGGGGATGGCACCTTGACGGGCGTCGTGGCCGTGGAAGCCGGTTGGCATCACAGTGTGGTGTTGAAGACCGATGGTACGGTGTGGGCATGGGGAAGCAACGACTCCGGACAGCTTGGAAATGGAAATACGGGAACGAATGAAGATACGCCGGTGCAGGTCGTGGGAGCGGACGGTGAAGGCTTCCTTTCCGGTATTGTGGCAATCTCAGCCGAATACAAGAACACCATGGCCCTGAGTCATGACGGTACGGTGTGGGCATGGGGAGATAACGATGAGGGGCAGCTTGGAGACGGTACGGGAACACCGGGAATCAGCAGCAATACGCCGGTGCAGGTTATGGGAGAGGGAGGGGATGGCATCCTGAGCGGGGTCGCGGCCGTGAAAGCCGGCGGTTATCACGCACTGGCATTGAAGACAGACGGGACGGTATGGGCATGGGGAAAAAACGATTCCGGGCAGCTCGGCGACAACACGGGAACGCCGGGAACGGACAGCGATACCCCCGTTCAGGTAAAGGGCGAAGGGGGGGCGGGTTCTTTGTCGGGTGTATCGGCGGTGGCGGCTCACGGGAATTACTCGGTCGCGCTGAAGGAAGACGGGACGGTGTGGGCATGGGGGGACAACGCCTTCGGGCAGCTCGGAAACGGCTTTACCGGTCCGGACAGCGATACGCCGGTGCAGGTTGTAGTTGAGGGAGGAGAGGGGGTGCTGGACGGAATCGTGGCGATAACCGCCGGGGCCGCGTATGCATCCGCCCTGAAGAGCGACGGTACGGTGTGGGCGTGGGGTGACAACGACTTTGGGCAGCTCGGCAATGGGGACGCAGGGACGGATAATGATACGCCGGTCTCGGTCTCTGTGCCGGGAGGAGATGTCAGCCTGACAGGAGTAGCTGCGATAGCGACGGGGGTGCATCACTCCCTTGCAGTAAAGGCCGATGGTTCGGTATGGACCTGGGGGCAGAACAGCTCCGGCCAGCTGGGAAACAACGACTCCGGGACCGACCGGGACACGCCGGTAAAGGTTCTGGGTGTGGAAGGAGTTGATGTTCTGTCGGATATAGGTTCGGTCGCTGGCGGAGGAACACACTCCGCGGCGGTTAAAAGTGACGGTACAGCGATGTATACGTGGGGAGGAAACCTGTACGGCCAGCTCGGTAACGGAAATACGGGCACGGACAGCCCCTTGCCGGTGCAGGTTCTGGGAGAGGGAGGATCGGGGACCCTGGGCGGGGTCGGCGCGGTTGCGGCTGGGTCGTATCACACCCTGGCATTGAAGACCGACGGTACGATCCTGTGGGCGTGGGGGCTGAACGATGAAGGCCAGCTCGGCGATAATACGGGCATTCCCGGAACGAACAGCAATATTCCGGTTAAGGTGACCGATAAGGCGGGGACCGGTGACCTCTCCGGGGTCGGCGGCCTCGCGGCAGGTACGCGCCACTCGGCTGCGTTGAAAAGCGACGGCACGGCGGTCTGGTCCTGGGGTGACAACGCCAGCGGCCAGCTCGGAGACGGAAACATGGGAACGGGTAGCGACATTCCGGCCGTTGTAAGTTCTCTCAGTGGTGTGGATATGATTGCGGCCCTCGGGGATTTCACACTGGCGGCGATGAACGACGGCAGTGTGTACGCGTGGGGTGAAAACGGCGCCGGCCAGCTCGGCGATGGCAACAGTGGGACCGACTGCGATACGCCGGTACAGGTTCTGGGTCCGGAAGGAACAGGAACCCTGAGCGGAGTCGGTTCGGTCGGAGCCGGAGTGTATCATTCCGCAGCTCTCCGGGAAGACGGCACGGTGTGGGCGTGGGGTGATAACGGCGACGGACAGCTCGGAGACGGAAATGTTCCCGAGGACAGCGGTACGCCCGTACAGGTCAGGGGAGCCGGAGGCGCCGGGTATTTGACGGACGTTGCGGAGGTGGCGGTCGGACGGAAACATACCATGGTGCTGAAGGAAGACGGCACGGTGTGGGCATGGGGTGACAACAGCTACGGACAGCTCGGAGACGGCAACATGGGAACGGGCAGCGACACGCCGGTTCCGGCCGGGCTTCTCTTCATCGGCTGGTGCGATAACGCCGAATGACAGGGGCCTCGCGGCATAAGCCCGCTATCTGCAGCAGTCTTGACATATATCATTTAACTGAAAGAAATACCGTTTTACAGAGCTCTCATTCGGTATAATCGCCGTGATGGTATATAAATCGAATCCCGGGTGAGTAAACCGCTCTTCACCGCTTCTGCCCTCCCCTAGACCCGCCGCCTTGCCCTGCTGCGATATCCGCGGTATCTTTTTATCGGCAGTACCTATCGGGGACGGTAACTCCGCGAACATCGGGCGGTCCGGTGAACGAGGGATTCAATTATGAACGATAGTCGCACGGTACTGGTAGTGGACGACGAGAAGGAGATGTGCCTCTCGCTGAAGGAGATCCTGGAATCCCGCGGTTACGAATGCCTCTATGTCACGAACCCCGGGGATGTCGCGGGTATCATGGTTTCCCGAACCATCGATCTGGTCCTCATGGATATCAAGATGCCGGGTATGAGCGGAATTGATCTCCTGAAGACCATCAGGAAAAACCATGGACGTATTCCCATTGTCATGATCACCGGATACCCATCCGTCGAGAATGTCGTGAAGGCAATGAAGTACGGGGCGCTCAACGTTTTCGTAAAGCCCCTGAAAATACAAACCCTCCTCAGTGAGGTCGAGCGTCTTTTCTCGTCCCGCCGGAACCTCACGGGTCGGCTGGAAGACGAGCTCATCATGACGGAAAACCCCGTGATGCGGGGGATAATGAAGAATATCGAGAAGGCCGCACCCACTGACGCGGCTATACTCATAAGCGGGGAAAGCGGAACGGGGAAGGAGCTCGTCGCTTCCTTCATACACCGAAAAAGTGTCAGGCGTGACAGGCCGCTTGTCAAGGTAAACTGCGCCGCAATACCGGATACCCTGCTCGAGAGCGAGCTTTTCGGGCATGAGAGGGGCGCTTTTACGGATGCGGTCGATGAACATGCGGGAAAATTCGAATTGGCCCATGGCGGTACCATATTCCTCGACGAGATCGCCGATATGAGTGTAAAAACCCAGCCGAAGATACTTCGCGTGCTGCAGGAAAAAACGTTTGAGAGGCTCGGCGGGAACCGTATTTATAATACGGATATAAGGATCATCTCCGCGACAAACCGGGACATCCGCGACCTGATCGAGCGGGGATTGTTCCGGGAGGATCTCTATTACCGCCTTTCCGTGGTTACAATCGAGCTTCCTCCTTTGCGGGAAAGACGAGAGGATCTCTTGCCCCTGGTGGACCATTTCATCGATAAGTTTAACGTACAGTACGGTCGATCGGTTCGAGGGGTGTCCGAAGAGGTGAAATCCGTATTCATGAAGCATGACTGGCCCGGTAACATAAGGGAACTGAAAAACTGCGTGGAGCGGGCTGTTATTTTCAGCGAGGGCGATACCATTGAAACAGCACATCTCGGATCGCAGTACCGGGAGCTGGGTGTCGGCTATGCAATGAATACACTCGATAACCTGCAGGAGAGTATGAACAGGGCCATAATATCCGAGGCCCTGAAAATGAGCGGCGGCAACAGGGAGCAGGCCGCGAAGCTTCTCAACATAACCCGTAAGACTCTCTACAACAGGATGAAAAAGCTGGAAATGGAATGACTGCGAATCCGCTTCTCCTTCGAATGAAAAACATCAGTGTGTCCTACCAGGATGTCAAAGCCCTCAGGGGGGTTGACTTCGATCTCCGGTATGGCGAGATACATGCCCTCGTAGGCGAGCACAGGGCGGGTAAGACAACGCTGGTAAAGGTTTTAAACGGTTCCGTAAAACAGGATTCCGGTGAGATCGTGTTCGACGGCAGCCGTGTCGAGCGGTTTACGCCGCAATCATCCCTCAACTCCGGTATCGGTATGGTTTACCAGGACGAAAACGTGCTCGACTCCCTGAACGCGGTCGAGAATATCTTCGCGGGACGGCTTATGTGCAACTGGGGCGGGAGGATAGACTACCCTGCCATGGTGCGCAGAACGGAAGAACTGATGGCCCGCCTGCGCATCGAAATGGACATACACACACCCCTCAAACGTCTTTCCAAGGCGGACCAGCATATGGTGGAGCTTGCAAAGGCACTGGCTCACGATCCAAAGCTGATCATTGTCGACGAGATATCCTCCAAGCTGACCCCTCAGGAGATGGAGCTCGTATACCCGGTTCTCCTACGTTCCCGTGAACAGGGGAAGAGCATAATCTACATCACGCACAACATGGACGAAGTTTTTCAATTCGCCGACAGGGTGACGATCCTGAAAGACGGCTGCAGGACCGGTACTGAAAACATAAGCGATATAGACAGGATCGATCTTATCAAGCTCACCTATTCCTTTGTTCTGAGCAGGAACGAACTCAAACGGGACAACGTAAACTTATACTACTTCAAGAAATACAATGAGACGATTATCAAGAACCTCCCGATCGGCGTTATCATACTCGATCCTCTGAACCGCGTGTATATGATAAACTTCAACGCTCTGAAGACTCTAGACCTCTACGAGCAGAGCGCGCGGGAAAAACCCGTCCAGGAAGTCCTTACAGCGCTTGCGCCGAAAGTAAAACGGAAATTGATAAATTCGATTAAACAGAAGGAGAGCTGTATATGGAAAGAGGAGGTCCTGTCATCCGGAAAGTACGTGAGCATCAACACCTATCCTTTTCAGGATGAGGATTATAAATACCTGGGTACCATCATCCTCATTGAAGACATAACCGACCGGCATCAGGTTATGGAATACCTGCTGAGAACGCAAAAGATTGCGTCCACGGCGGAGCTTGCCGCGGGCGTTGCGCATGAGATAAACAACCCCCTCGGAATCATTCATAATTATATCGAAATCCTCAGGGAGCGGTCCCTTGATCGTGACACGGCGGAAAAGATTGACAAGGTGAATAAGGAGATAGAACGGATCGGAAGTATTGTCGGAAATTTGCTCTCCTTCTCCAGGCTGAATGTTCCGCCGCAGGGCCAGGTGAGTCTTCCCGACGTACTGCGGGACGTACTAGTGCTCATCAACCACAGGATTAAGGAGAAGTCCATAAGCATTACGAGCCGCCTGCCGGATTCAGGAGCATTTATAACGGGTGATGAAAACCGGCTGAAGCAACTCTTTCTCAATTTGCTTTTGAACAGTGTGGAAGCGGTGGATGACGGCGGATACATTCATGTAGTCATGAAGAACCACCCGCGAAAAGGATATGTCAGAACGGACATCACCGACAACGGACACGGTATCGGCAAAGACCTGATGGAAAAAATATTCGATCCTTTTTTTACCACCAAGAGCGGAAAAAAAAATACCGGACTGGGCCTCGCCGTAAGTCAGCATATTGTGGAGATGCACGACGGAATTATCACCTGCAGCAGTACTCCGGGAAAGGCAACGACCTTTACCATTCGATTTCAGACGGTTGTATAAAACGGACCCCTGTTGCGGTGTAAAAAATTACCCATGATAATTGCGGCTGGAGGAATTTAATTACCCCCGCCCAAATTAAGTTCTCAAATCCTTTTTACGTTATTTCATTGTCACAAAATGAAATATATAAATATCTGCAAATATGAAATACCGGCATAAAAATTGCTTATTAATAGGTAAGTGGTAAATACTACAGTAGGGAGGTTGGAATGAAAAGATTCATGAAGTACGGCATCTTAGTAGCGGTCCTTCTGCTCGTTGCAGCTCCTTTGGTGCTCGCCGAGGGAAAGAAGTCGGATGAACAGCAGGACCTTACATTCGGGTATGTAGCCGGTGTTCAGGATCCGTTTATGGTCCTTATTCAGAAGGGGGCCGAAGACAAAGCGGCGGAGCTCGGCGGTGTCGAGATCATTACTCAGATACCGGGTGTGTGGAGCGTTGATACGCAGTCTCCCATGTGGAAGGCAATGGCCTCCCGCGGGGTTGATCTCGTATTCGGATGCCCCGTGGACAAGGAAGCCCTTATACCCGTGCTGAAGGACGTATATGAGCGTGGCATTCCCGTTATCACGACTGATACTTACATCGGCGACGGGGACTACAGCTCCGGATCGGACAGCTTTGCTCTGTCCGCCATTCACACCGATAATATCGCGGCCGGGGAAATGGCGGCTCATGCTCTTGCCGAGCTTATCGGTAAGAAGGGGAAGGTCTACCTTCAGGAATTCCACGTGGGGGTCAGCACCTCGGATGAGCGTTCCGAGGGCTTCATCAAAGCCATAAAAGAGTATCCCGATATCGAGCTGGTCAGTTCCAACAGCTGTGACGACGATCAGGACCTTGCCCAGACGCAGACGGCCGCGATTCTGAAGGCGCATCCCGATATCGAAGGTGTCTTCGGCAACAACCTCTTCGCCTGTCTCGGCGCGGCTACCGCCGTACACAATGCCGGCCTGTCGGGTGCGGTCAAGGTGGTCGGCTTCGACGTTACGCCTGAAGTCGCGGACATGATTCGGAAGGGATGGATGGATGCCGCGGTGGCTCAGCAGCCCTATGTTATAGGACAGATGGCATGCGAGTGGGGCGTGAAATTCATCCGCGAAGGAGCTACGCCTCCGGCCGAAGTAAATATCGAATCGATTCTCTTCACGACCGAAAATGTCGACGATCCCGAGATGGACAAACGTATCTACAAATAGGTAAGCGGCACGTTCCGGTTTTACACCGGGGCGAGGGTCTGGGGTGTGTAAAAACACCGAATTGAAAAAAAAGGGGGCCTTTCAAATGATCGGTCCCCTTTCTTTATTTGATACATATTCAGTTTTGGTATAACGTGGTGATGGATGACATGACCACAGGAGGTCTCATACATGTCTCGTATCTATAAGCTGAAAGAGTTCGCACTCAAGCGATGGTCGCTTATGTTCCTCTTTGTATTGCTCGTATTCTTTTCGATCACCGGAAGAGGGTTTTTCAGCATTGAGAATTTTCAGGATATTTTTCTCGCTTCAACATCGATAATGCTTCTCGGGATCGGCGTTACCTTTGTAATAATAACCGGAGGTATCGATCTGTCCGTCGGCTTTACCATGGGTTTTACATCGGTCGTGATGGCAAGTATTATCCGTGACCTCAGCCAGGCCGGATTCGGTCCCGGAATAAGTATACTCATCGCGTTCGTTCCAACCATAGCGATAGGAATCATCACGGGCCTGATCAACGGTTATATCGTTGCCTATCTCAAGGTCCCGCCCTTTATCGCGACACTAGGAATGTATGGAATAGCCCACGGGGCCGCGCTTCTATGGAGCGGCGGATTCCCTGTTGCGAATCTTCCGGATACCGTGATATCGATCGGGAACCGGTATCTCTTCTATTTTCTTCCGGGAAAATGGCTCGCCTTTTTCCACATGCCCGAGGGGGTGCCGCATTCCGCGTTAAGGCATGTCGTAAGACTGATTCCCCTCGTCGCGGTGGTAGTGATAGTAATCGCACTGTTCATGGTAATCATCCTTTCGAAAACGAAGTTCGGCAAGCATACCTATGCGGTGGGCAACAGTATGGTGGTGTCGAGGCGCGCGGGTATCAAGGTACGATCACATCTGCTCAAGATATACTGTCTTGCTTCGCTTTTTGCGGCACTGGGCGGTATAACCTATGTATTCCGCTATGGAAGTGGAAACGCCGAGGCGGGCGCCGCCCATATGTTGAACTCCATCGCGGCGGTGGTTATCGGAGGAGCGAGCCTGTATGGAGGTACCGGTGATATACAGGGAACAATCATCGGTGCTCTCATTATCGGGGCCCTGCAGATAGGGCTGGTCATTCTTGCGGTGCAGCCGTTCTACCAGTATATAGCAATCGGTGCAATAATAATATTCGGAGTGATTCTCGACCAGTTCTCCCAGGGGAAACTGAATCAGATTGAGTGACGGGAGTTGAGCTCCATATACGCAGGTAAAAAGGGTACAATGTTTCACAGGGAGGAATTAAATGGCGAAAATTGAGCCGATTATAAGTATTCGGAACCTTACGAAGAAGTTCGGCGGGTTGACTGCGGTTAACAATGTGGACCTCGATATACCTCCGGCACGTGTGACTGCGCTCGTGGGGAGCAACGGAGCGGGCAAGTCGACTCTCATACAGATGCTTTCCGGATTTTATAAACCCACATCGGGTGAAATATACTTTAAGGGAGAGCCCCTGCCTCTCGGAGATCCCCTCGCCGTCAAGAACCTCGGAATCGAGACGATATACCAGGACCTCTCGCTCGCCGAACTGCTCGACGTGCCGGATAATGTTTTTCTCGGTCGGGAGAAATACAGGAGTATTTTGGGGTTGAAGGTGCTGGACAGGGATTTCATGAAGGAAGAATCAAAGAAGGCACTTGGGCGACTGCAGATCAATCTGCCGTTCATGCATAAACCGATCCGGTTCCTCTCCGGAGGCCAGCGGCAGGGGGTCAGCATCGGCCGGGCTCTCTACTGGAAAGCGGAAGTCATCATCATGGACGAGCCGACAGCGGCTTTGGGAATCAAGGAAAAGAAACAGGTCATGAATCTTATTCTCGACCTGAAGGCGAAAGGGGTGACGGTAATTATTATCAGCCACGAAATGAATGATGTGTTCGAGGTTTCCGATTGTATAGCCGTATTGTACCAGGGTAAGTGTGTGGGAGTAAGAGAAAAGAATAAAACTAATATTGACGATATAGCAAGGCTTATTATTACAGGCAGCAGTGAGGAATCACCGGTGCAAACAGCGGGAGGAGAGAATGAAAACAGACACTAGGCTTACTTCCATCATCAGCGAGCGGAAGGCGGGCAGGACTGCGGGCATCTACTCGGTGTGTACCTATAACCGGTATGTTCTTGAAGCCGCATTCATGCGGGCGCTCGAGGACGGGGGAAACCTGCTTATAGAATCGACCTGCAATCAGGTGAACCATCTGGGCGGGTATACGGGTATGACACCCTTGGATTT
>Ga0180431_10007531_pt1 | contig 12657 bp, 12 predicted proteins | sample SS_ome_11_FD_132459 | JGI IMG/M metagenome (GOLD analysis project Ga0180431, IMG submission 132459) | Hypersaline lake sediment archaeal communities from the Salton Sea, California, USA - SS_1_MS_1 metaG | ecosystem: Environmental > Aquatic > Non-marine Saline and Alkaline > Hypersaline >... | reverse complement strand
TATTTGAAAATTTTTTTGTATGTAGAAATAATTTACATTATTGAAGAGTTTAGAGATGTCAACCTTTGGGAGAAATGAATCATCGTTGCTACAATTATTTTCGAAATGCGTTTGCTGTCGTACTGAACAATATACTTAACGGTACTTTTCGGGCTTTCGTATGTAGAGAACCCGGAGCGTCTCGTTCCCCGTATTTTTCGTGATATGCAGCGAATTCGGCGGCAAATAGATGGCCATATTTTTTTCTATATTAAATTCCCGTTCGTCGATGATCTGAACACCCGTGCCATCCAGTATGAAATACGCCTCCTCGTCTTCGTGCCGGTGGTCCGGGTAACCCCACGACTGGCCCGGGTGCAGCATGAGCACACCCATCTCGAACGACTTGATTCCCACGTTCTCGGGTACCAGCAGGCGTTTTCTGAACACCCCCGCGTCCGTAATCTTCTCTAGGCCTTCCTGTATCGTGACGATGAACTTCTGCAGGGAATCATCAGGATTAGCCACTATCTACTCCTCTTTCTGTACAGTATATGCACGCTGAAATACGGTACGTTGCCGTATGTTGTACTGTTTATTTTACCGCCTGCTATGCGCCTTTTAGTATCGCGATTGGATATCAATCCAGCTTGTTTAGATAAGCAGTTCGGCTGTGTCCGCATCGGTGATGAATATATCGGCCGCTCCGCTCAGGAGCGCGGCCCTCGTTCCCCTTAATTTCCCGGTTCCGAAGGTGAACAGTATAACATTCTCGACCTTTTCAAGCTGCTCGAGCGAAAGCCGTATCATCCTGCTGTCCAGATCGTTCGGAACATGCTCTCCCTCAGCGTTCAGGTAGTTGATGTTCATCTCTCCCACGACGCCAAGATCCTTGAGGTAAGCCAGTTCCTGCTCGGTGAAGATCTCGTACTTACGTACGCTCGGCTTGTGGAACAGGTCCCCGACCCCCACCAGAACGACCTTCAGTTCTTCCCAGAGCTTCAGTATGCGTATCGTATTGCTGTCCTTTTCGATGGACCGCCTTATGCTTTCGCTGTCCAGGACCGCTGGAGAGTTGATCAGGTAGCTCTTTCCGTGAAACTTGTCCGCCACCGTCTTCGCTATCGCGTTGGTGAACACGCCGGATTCTATCGCGCCCATACCGCCGATGATGGGTACCACGTTGATGCCCAGGTTTTTATTCGTCTTTATGGAGTCCATCAGCTTCTTGTCCGTTTCCCCCCAGCTCACTCCGACATAGTCATTGTTTTTGACCAGCCTTTCCAGGAGATCCGACACGATCGACGCTGCCTCGGCATACATCTCGTCCTGGCCGCTGATCGTTGAAACGATGTAAACTTCCCTGAGACCGTATTTTTTTTCCAGGGCGGCCTCTATCTCGTCGTGGTTTTCCTTGAATGACCGTATCTTTATTTCCACGACCCCCTTGTCCCGCGCCTTTTTCAGGGATCTCGATACGGTCGCGATGCTCATCTTCATCAGCTTCGCGATCTCCTGTATGTTGTGTTCGTCTTCGTAGTAGTGCTTGGCAATTTTATAGAGCAGCTTGTTTTCGATTCCCATGGTCCCGCCGGTTTAATAATAAGTTAATGGTACTGGTTAAGGTCCCCGAGGTATAGTAAATATTTTCATCTTACGTAACATTTTCCATATCATAAAGCATGTCTGTTATTTTAGTCAAGTCTTTTGGTCCGGAGAAAAATAAAAATCTGGAGTCGCGGTATGGTTGTTATTAGGCTGGCATGTTTATCTCAGATTACACGGGAGTTTTTCCTGTCACGTGCCGTACGAGTTCACGGCTGTGAAGTACGGGGATGCTCACCCACCGAGCAGGTCGGCGAACGGGGTGTTCCTGTCGCTCTTTTTCCCGGGACGTTCTTTTTTCGCACGCGTGCCCGGATCCTTACCCGTACTTGAAATACCCGGGGTGCTCCGGCCGGAGCGTTTTTTCGCTGGGCACGTTTTGTCGCTCTTCCCGGCCCCCGGTTTTTCAGCGGTGCCTCTCTTTTCACCGGGTCCCTTCTTTTTCATGGAGAGCGAAATGCGGGAGCGCTTCTCGTCGACATCCAGGACCGTGACCGATACCTTCTGATGCACCTTCACCACTTCCCCGGGATCCTTCACGAAGCGGTCGGCCAGCTCGCTGACGTGCACCAGCCCGTCCTGATGCACCCCCACGTCCACAAAGGCGCCGAAAGCGGCCACGTTGGTGACGACGCCGGGAAGCTTCATCCCCGGTTTCAGATCCGAAATCTCGTGCACCTCGTCGGAGAACTCGAACAGCTCGAATTCGGAGCGGGGGTCGCGCCCGGGTTTTTCGAGCTCGGACATGATGTCCCTGAGCGTGGGGAGCCCCACGGCATCCGACCGGTACCGCTCCAGGTCTATGCTTTTTCGCCGGTCCCCGTCCCTGATGAGCTCCTCGATACCCACATGCAGGTCCCCGGCCATGGCCTCCACAATGCCATAGCTTTCGGGATGAACGGCGCTCGCATCGAGGGGATTGTCTCCGTTTCGAATACGAAGGAAGCCCGCGGCCTGCTCGAATGTTTTTTGCCCCATGCCGGGGATTTGCAGGAACTGTGAACGGGCGCGGAACGGCCCGTGCTCCTTCCGAAAGGACACGATCGCGTCGGCAAGCCGGTCGCTGAGCCCGCTCACATAGCTGAGCAGCTGTTTGCTCGAGGTATTCGCCTCCACGCCGACCGCGTTGACGCAGCTCGCTACAACGTCATCGAGTGATTTTTTGAGCAGCTTCTGATCGACGTCGTGCTGATACTGTCCCACGCCGATCGATTTCGGGTCGATCTTGACGAGCTCCGCGAGCGGGTCCATGAGACGCCGTCCGATGGACACCGCGCCCCGCACCGTGACATCCTGGTCCGGAAGCTCGGCCCTGGCCGTTTCGGATGCGGAGTATACGGATGCGCCGCTCTCGTTGACCATGATGACCGGAATCCGTTCGTCGAGCCCGATCCCTTTGCAGAACTGCAGGAGCTCGCGGCCGCCGGTTCCGTTCCCCAGGGACACGGCCTCAACGTCGTATTTTTTACACAGCTCCCTGATCGTGGAGGCCGACTCCTCGGTCTTATTGAAAGGTGCCAGCGGAAATATCGTATCGTGGTGCAGAAGGTTGCCCTGCCGGTCGAGGCACGCGAGCTTGCATCCGGTACGAAGGCCGGGGTCCAGTGCGAGCACGTTCTTCTCACCGAGCGGCGACGCCATCAGCAGCTCCCTGAGATTATCCGTGAATACCCTGATCGCCCCGTCGTCCGCGCGGGTTTTCGCGGCCGCTCGCATCTCGGCTTCCATCGAGGGATTGAGGAGCCTCCTGTAGCAGTCCTGAACGGCTGTACGCACCTGCCCGGCTGCGTCGTTTTCCCGTTTGATGAACATCCGCTCCATCAGGCGCAGCGCCTCCTCCTCGTCCGGCACGATGTGGTACACGAGGAACTCCTCCCGTGCCCCCCTGCGAATGGCGAGAATACGATGCGAGGGCGCGCTGCCGGCCGGTTCGGACCATTCGAAATAGTCCCTGTATTTTCCGGCCTTCTCCTTTTTCGACTCGTTTACCCTGGAAGAGAGCACCGATTTGTTGACGTAGAGCTCCCGCATCTTTTCACGAAGAGCGGGGTCCTCGTTTATGATCTCCGCGATAATGTCCCGGGCGTACCTCAGGGCGTCTTCCGCCGTATCCACCTCTTTTTCTCGGTCGATAAAGATTTTCGCCTCCTCGAAAGGATCGAAATCTCCCTGCTCGAGCAGTTTCAGTGCAAGGGGCTCGAGTCCCTTCTCCCTGGCGACCATCGCCCGGGTCCGCCGTTTGGGGCGGTGGGGGAGATAGATGTCCTCGAGCCTCGCCATCGTATCCGCTTCCCTGACCGCGGCCTCCAGCTCGGGCGTGAGCTTGTCCTGGGCCTTCAGCGATTTGAGTATGGCCTCCCTCCGCTTGTCGAGCTCGCGCAGCGTCTCGATCCGGTCGCGTATCGTGATGATCTGCACCTCGTCGAGACCGCCGGTCTTTTCCTTTCGGTAGCGGGCGATAAAGGGCACGGTCGCGCCCTCTTCGAGCAGTGCCGCGGTCGCCCTTATTTGCTCCTCCCGGATACCGAGCTCCCGGGAAAGTTTTGCCGTATACGCATTAATGTCCGACATCCTACCGCCTTACAGGTGTGCTGGGGTGGATGGTAATAGCGGAGGCAGGATTAGTCAACCGTGATCAGGATTGTGGTGCCTTAAGGTAAAGGCAAACAGGTATTTTATTTTTTTCGGGCACCCTTTCCCATGAAGAATGCCTGTTTCATTGCAGGGGGCCGCGGATAGCGGCCCTGAAGAAGTAGAACCCGATGACCCCGCTCGCGGTCACCTTGAGCATGATGGCCGCAACGGTCCCCACCAGAACCCCGAGCGCCGCCTTGAGCGTGACCCGCTTGTCTTTGTTGAACGCAAGCTCCCCGAGCATCGCGCCCGCGAAGGTCCCGATGATCAGGCCGAAAGGCGGAAAGAAAATCATGCCCGCGATCATGCCCGCGATGGAGCCCCATATCCCGTACCTGCTCGCCCCGTACCGCTTCGGCAGGTACACGGGCAGTATGAAGTCGAGTACCGTGACCGCGGCCGTGACGATCCCCATCACGATCAGGAAATCCGCGGAAAACGCTTTCCATTTGTAGGCCAGTGACAGGACGATCAGGGAAGCGTAGCTGATCGGCGGGCCGGGCAGCACGGGCACCACGCACCCGGCGATTCCCACAAGCACCAGTATTCCGCCTGTGATGATGAGCAGTATGGTCATGGTTGTAAAAGCCAGAAAGAAAAGATAATCGTGTTACAGGTATAAATATATCGGTATATTATTTTAATATGAAATCCGTTCTCCGGCACTCGATTCCGGCGCTGTTATGAAAAGCTCCCTCCCTATATACAGGATCACGCTGACAGAAGTTTTACGTATCCCACACCTCTGAAAACCATTGTCCTCTCCCGTATATTATTAAAATAACCGCATAATCATTATGGATATAACAGATATGGTGATACGGAACTTGACAATTTATTGAGGTAGAATTAATTAAATTGATGATAGATCGGTATATTGTCATATATTGTTGTATTTGACATCTATCAGATATATACGTAAAATAACTGATTATATATCAATAAATCATCAAGTAGAGCGTTGAACATGAAATTAAATGATTTCTTTGCCGGGCACTCTGTTTTTACACTCGCCGAGCTGGACCGGTTTCTTGCTGAACGGGGAACTACCAGCAGGGTAAACCGCAACTCCCTGCTTTCCTATCACAAAAAGCAGGGCCGGATCCTCTCGGTAAGGCGAGGCCTGTACGTCGCGGTGCCGCCGGGTTCGAGACCTGAAACGTGTCCGTTCGATCCCTTTCTTTTGGCCGCGAAAATGACTCCGGATGCCGTGCTCGCGTATCATACGGCCCTCGAGTTTTATGGAAAGGCATACTCCGTATTCAACCGCTTCTATTACCTGTCCGCGCGCAGCTCCCTTCCACTTCAATTCCGGGGACACGAATTCCACTGTGTGTCACAACCCCGTAATCTTGTAAGAAAAGGAAAAGATGATTTCGGTGTGAACAAAACGGAACGCTCCGGTGTTCATGTTATGGTAACCGGTCTCGAACGCACGCTCGTTGACGTCCTTCATCGCCCGGACCTCTCCGGCTGGTGGGAGGAAGTCTGGAGGTCTCTCGAAATGGTCGAGTTCTATGATATCGACAAGGTGGTTGCATATACTTCTCTGCTGGGAAACGCAACCACGGCAGCCAAGGTGGGGTTCTTCCTGGAACAGCATCGCGATTTACTGATGATAGGTGACGCGTACCTGCAAAGGCTTGAAGCGCTTCGACCCAGCCAGCCCCACTACATGGAAAGAAGCAGGCGTGAATCAGGTACACTGGTATCGCGGTGGAACCTCGTGGTACCCGAAAAAGTGCTTCAAAGATCGTGGTCTGAAGTCTTATGATAATCTCTACCGAACAACTCTTGCATGAAGCAGAATCCACGGGCTTCAGACCGGATATACTTGAAAAAGTCGCGCACCTTCTGAATCTGCTCAATGCGATACAGAGCCACCCCTATCTGAAAAAGAAACTTGTGCTAAAGGGCGGTACTGCCTTGAATCTCTTTATATTCAACATACCGAGGCTCTCTATTGACATCGACCTTAACTACGTAGGCAATGTGGAACGCGATAGTATGATCGAAGAGCGCCCAAACCTGGAAAAGGCTTTATACGCAGTTTTTTCACGGGAGGGATTTTCGGTCAGGCGTATACCGCATGAACATGCCGGAGGCAAATGGTCCCTGCAATATCTAAGTACCGATGGCCGGACCGCCAATCTCGAAGTTGATATCAATTTTATGTTCAGATTGCCATTGTGGCATATCCGGAATAGAGACTCAAGGCAGGTCGGCGCGTGGAAAGCCGCGGCAATCCCGGTCATGGATATCCATGAGCTCATGGCGGGTAAAATATCCGCACTCCTGTCGCGTAACCAGGCAAGGGATATGTTCGATTGTCAGCAGTTCCTTATACTAAAGGATTTTGACAAGGATAGTCTCCGCCTGGCATTTATAGTTTACGGTGCAATGAATCGCAGGGATTGGAGGGAGGTGTCGAACAAGGATACCGAATTCGATCCTGCTGCAACGTTGGCGCAACTCATGCCGTTGCTTCGCTCAACGTCAAAACAGGAGCATGGGTTCTTGAGTGAATACGGGATGACACTCATGGAAGGGTGTCGAAAAGTACTGGATATGTTGCTCCCGTTTAACCCAAATGAAAAAGAATTTCTAGATCTACTGCTTGATAGGGGTGAGGTGGACCCGACTCTTCTTACAAATGATCCCGTGCTCCAGGACCGCATACGAAGGCAGCCGCTGCTTGAATGGAAGGCCATTAATGTTCGTCGTTATAGAGGTTTGGCTTGAATTGTTCCGATTAGGGAAATAGAAGACAATCATGGATGTGCACGATAACAAGGCATGTGTTATCGTGCATTTCAACTGTCATAAGCTACCTTCTTCCACGGCTCGCACGTCTTGCACGGCCGGTACCCTATTATACAACAGGATTTGTAGTTGTGATAAACCCAATCGCATATAACCGTCTCGCCCGGATGCACCTTCGGGAAGGCACGTGTTTTGGCGGAAGACAAATGCGGCAGGCCGGGATATACTGGGCATGTTCGTCAAGTTCGGAGGAGAAAGGAACCGCGTATGGAAAAAAGTTATTTGTTCAAATTAGCCGGCGCGTTCGGCGATCCCATCGAAGAGAACCCGACACGCGTCATGTTCGAGGCCGCCTTCAGGAAATTGAACCTTCAGTGGACATACCAGAACATACACGTGAAAAAGGACGATCTCGAAGATGCGGTAAAGGGCCTGCGGGCGATGAACTTCAGCGGCATAAACCTCACCATTCCCCACAAGGTGCGGGTGCTGCAGTACCTCGACGGTGTGTCCGAAGATGCGGCCTTGATGGGGGCCGTGAACACCGTACGCCGGGAAGGCAGCCGACTGATCGGAGAAAACACAGACGGCAAGGGGTTCCTCACCGCGTTGACCGGGGACGCGGGCGTCGACCCGAAGGGAAAGAAAGTCGTCCTGCTCGGCGCCGGGGGCGCCGCCCGGGCGGTAGGGGTGGAGCTTGCCCTTGCGGGAGCCCGGCGGATCATCATCGTGAACAGGACAGAAAAGAGGGGAGAGGAGCTGACCGCCCTGCTCGCGGAAAAAACTCCGGTTGATGCATCCTATGAAAAATGGGACACCACCTTCCGGCTCCCAAGCGATACCGATATACTGGCAAACGCCACCTCGATCGGCCTGTTTCCCGACGTGGATGCGCGGCCCGACCTGGAATACGACACCGTGAAAAAAGGAATGACGGTCTGCGACGTGATTCCCAATCCGCCCCGTACTCCCTTTCTGGCCGAGGCCGAAAAGAGGGGAGCCGTGACCATCGACGGTCTCGGGATGCTCGCCTGGCAGGCCGCCATCGCATTCAAGATGTGGACGGGCAGGGAAGCGCCGGTTGAAGAGATGAAGAAGGCGATCAGGGATGAGTTCGGACTGTGATGAACGCTGCCGGAGCACCGCGCGCGCGAAGTTCCCGATGATCAGGCCCGGGGGCCGACCCGTGCCTTCTTATCCGATCATTGCTCTCATGTCGTCCTCGACATTCGTGATGCCGCCTATGCCGAAGTTTTGAACGAGCACCTTTACCACGGCCGGAGAGAGAAACGCCGGGAGCGTGGGGCCGAGGTGAATGTTCTTGACCCCGAGATAGAGCAGGGCGAGCAGTACGGCCACCGCCTTCTGCTCGTACCAGGCGATATTGTACACGATGGGAAGCTCGTTGATATCCTCGAGCCCGAACACCTCCTTGAGCTTGAGCGCGGTCAGGGCGAGCGAGTAGGAGTCGTTGCACTGGCCCGCGTCGAGCACACGCGGGATGCCGCCGATATCCCCGAGGTCCAGCTTGTTGTACCGGTACTTCGCGCAGCCCGCGGTCAGTATCACGGTGTCCCCGGGCAGCGCACGGGCGAATTCCGTGTAATAGCTCCTGCCCTTCTGCCTGCCGTCGCAGCCCGCCATGACCACGAAATTTCTTATAGCGCCCGATTTGACGGCCTCCACCACCTTGTCCGCGAGTGCGAGCACCTGGTTATGCGCGAATCCGCCCACGATACTGCCCGTCTCGATCTCGTCCGGCGGCCTGCAGCCCCTGGCCGTCTCGATCACCTCGGAAAAATCCTTATGACCGCCCGCTTTCCTGTCCGCGATGTGCCTTACGCCGGGGAAGGCCGCGTTGCCCGTGGTGAACACCCGGCCCTTGTATGACTCCTTGGGCGGAACGAGGCAGTTCGTCGTCATCAGTACGGGACCGTTGAAGGACTCGAACTCCCTGTCCTGCAGCCACCAGGAGCTCCCGTAGTTGCCGTGAAAGTGATCGTATTTCTTGAAAGCGGGGTAGTAGTTCGCGGGAAGCATCTCGCCGTGCGTGTACACGTCCACGCCCGTTCCCTCTGTCTGCTCGAGCAGCTCTTCCATGTCCTTCAGGTCGTGGCCCGAAATAAGGATGCCGGGATTCCCACCCACGCCGATATTCACTTCAGACAGTTCGGGATTGCCGTATGTTTCGGTGTTCGCCCTGTCAAGAACCGCCATAGCGCCGACCGCGGTTTCGCCCGCCTTGAGTACCTGGGCGACCATGTCCTCGAGGCCGAGGTCCTTCACGGTGGACGCCATGCCCTCAACCAAATTGTCGAAGACCGACTGGTCCTCGAAACCGAGCACCGCCGCGTGCTCCGCGTACGCGGCCGCGCCCTTGAGCCCGTAGATGAGGAGCTCGCGCAGCGAGCGCACGTCCTCGTTCTCAGCGGCGAGAACGCCGATCGTCTCGGCCTTTTTGAGGAATTCTTCGTCCGTCCGGGCGGTCCAGACCGCGCAGTCGTGCAGGTCGCCCGACACGTCGTATTTCTCCCTGATACGGTCGCGGAGCTCGATGCCCTCCCTGATCGTTTGGATGAGCCGGTCGTTGTCGAAGCTGACGTTGGTGATGGTCGTGAACAGGGCCTTTGCGATGAAAAGGCCGGCTTCCCTGTCCACCGTGCCCGCTTCCTGCGCGACAACGGCAATGCCCTTCACCACGTAGACCAGAAGGTCCTGCAGGTTCGCGGTATCGCCCTTTTTCCCGCACACGCCGTTCACGGTGCATCCGTTGTTCTTCAACGTTTCCTGGCATTGATAGCAAAACATACGTGTTCTCCGTTCCATAAGATTATTTAAATATTTCATCCGCTATACATCGTGTTCCGTACTGATCCGCCTATAAAATCCTGGTCTGTTCCGTGGGACGGGGCGCTTTTATCACGAGGATTCTAAGCACCCCTTCACTGTTGTTGTACCAGCAGTGGGGTATTCTCGCCGGGCTGTCGATAATCGTGTCCCGGGCGACCTCGGCTTTTTCCTCGCCGATTTCAACCGTGCCGGTTCCCTCGAGAACGTAGAAAAAAACGTCGACCGGGGTGATGTGCCTTTTCAGCGATTCACCCGGCTCCAGCGTGATGTGTATCGCCTGCGCGTTCTCGGTATCGTACAATTTGCTCACCTTGACGCCGTGAGCATTCTTTATGAGATCGGCTTCCTTTACCTTGAGCGTTTTCATTTTTATACCTCCGTGCACTCTGTGGTCGGTTCATTCAGATCATGTATCCATAAATCAGCGGTCATGATGACTAAACGGCGGTTTTCGCAAGGTCCGCCACGGTGATGCCGTTCAGCGATTCCGCAAGATGATCCTGCAGGCCCCTGAGTTTTCCCGTGATCGGGCAGCTGCCCTGCCTGGGACACGCGTCCTTGCTGAGAAGACAGCGGTTGAAGACGAGCGGCCCCTGTATGGATTCGATTACATCCAGGAGCCTGATCTCCGAAGGAGGGATCCGGAGCGAAAAACCGCCGTTCACTCCCCTGGTGCTCCTGACAAAACCGGCCTCGCTCAGCCTCTGTAAAAGCTTGCAGGTCAGCTGATACGAGACGTCCTCTTCTTTTGAAAGCACGCGTGAGGATATCGCGCCCGTGTCCGAGTGCGCCGCAAGATGGACTATCAGGCGCAGCGCGTAATCGGTGTTTCGCCGTATAATATCCACGTACGTCCTCTCCTCCGGTTAATTAGGACTATTATAGTCTTATATTTATATCCTGTCAACAACCTTTTCTGTTTCCGAGCCTGCGTTCGCGCACAGTGCCCGCGGGCACGTGCAAGGGGTTTAAAATGGTGAGCTGAATTCGTCGAGGAATGAAAGATGGAAGGCTCTTGTTATTTTTTTCTTCATTGGCTTTCCTCGATCTGACGACAATTATCATCCCTATTATACAACAGGATTTACGGTTGTGATAAACCCAATATCCTGTATCATGTATCGATATTATCAGTTATCCGGTTGTCATCTTTTCTGTAGGGAGGTGTAACGCATGGGTGGCGATATCTGGTTGGGAACCTTTGTCCAGCAATTCGGGACGGAAGAGGAGTATGAAGTGCCGCTGAAAATTGACGAGGCGTTCAACGAGATCTACGACTATATAAACAACTCGACCTATTCCCCGGGTGTAAAGGGGTATTTGTCGACCTCGGTTAATTTCATCAAGGCTGCCGTTGAAAAAATGCTTCCGACAGCCGAGCTGACAGTGAGAGTCGATGGAAGCTGTGAAGACGTGAGAAATGCGGTTATTGAGATGAAGGCGTACAAGGTTACCGATGCCGTGGGCCACGGCGGTTCCATAGAGGTGAAATTTAAAAAGGTTGGCGTCGGATTGGGCGGGAAGATATCATTTTCGGCGAATTGCTACAACTCGGGCTACAATCCCCTGGAGCATTGCGGCGATACGGACGCTTTCAGAAAGTGGTATATCGGGTATCCCGGATGGCCGGGTGCGAAGAAGATCATCGACGCGATAATCGAATATGAAGAGAAGATGAAGAAGTGGCGGGAAATGATGGAAAAGTACAGGGAAACCGGCGGGCAGTCGGATTTTCCCGTCCTGCCCAAAGGCCCGCCTCCGAGCTGGCCCGATCCGCCCCCGATGGGTGAGCAGCGCTCCCGGAATATCAAGATCAAGTGGTATGCAACCGTATCCTTCAAGGCGCAGGCGGCCGTTGGAAAGACGGAGCACGACTTTGTCATCCCCATACAGGATTCTTTCATCACCGTGAAAACCATCTGCTGCTGATGCCCGGGCGTATTCGGCGCGCCTGCAGGGAACCCGGGAAAGGGGATAAGTTTGGAAAGAGGGAGGTTATAGCATGGTAAAGGCATATATTTTGTTGGACGCGAAACCGGGATTTGAAAGAACCATCGTGAAGGAGTTGAAAGAACTGACTCAAATAGAGGTCATCAACGAGCTCTACGGTGAATGGGACATCATCATCAGGGTGGCGGTCGATCAGATGAGTGACCTCGACACCCTGCTGTCCGAGCGCATAAGAAAGATCGAGGGCGTTACCCTGACCTCGACCATGATCGTCGCTGAGTACAAGTACTAGGGGCGGGGGTGCTAATCTCCTGATTCCGAAGGGTGGCCCGGATGAGGTGGTTTTCCATCCGACCCTGACCGGTACGGCTACCGGGTATTAGAGAGGGCTTATCCGACTGAAAATGCTTTCCCAGTCGAGCGTGAAATAGCTTTGTCTTCTCCGAAGATCGGGCATTCCGAACAGTTTTTCCAAGAGCATGAAACCGGCGCCCCGCGCGATGAAGTATTCGTTGAATTCCGATAAGACGAGCTCGCAGCTTCTGTTCCGGTTACCCACGTACCGGGAGCTCAACTTTTTCTCGAGCAGGTCCGCAATGACGGTATCGTAGTGGGTTAAATCCCCGCCGACGTATATTCTTCCCGGATTTAACACCGCTATAATCGTCGAGAGATTGACAAACAGTTCTTCGGCGAACTTCTTTACGATTTCTTCATCCTTTTCTATGGCTGCGAGGTCGTCATCCGGTATGGCTACGACGTTCTTCATGGAATCATTCCAGAAAACGCTTCGGAATTCACCTGCTGAAAAATCCTCGCCGTAGTATACCTCGCCGTTTATCACTATGCCTAAACCGATTCCTATTACGTTTCTCT
>Ga0180431_10007529_pt1 | contig 12658 bp, 10 predicted proteins | sample SS_ome_11_FD_132459 | JGI IMG/M metagenome (GOLD analysis project Ga0180431, IMG submission 132459) | Hypersaline lake sediment archaeal communities from the Salton Sea, California, USA - SS_1_MS_1 metaG | ecosystem: Environmental > Aquatic > Non-marine Saline and Alkaline > Hypersaline >... | reverse complement strand
CGGCAGGTTCCACCAGAAATCGTACTGCTTGTCCTGCGGGCCGCGGTCCATCTCGTAGCGGCCGATCACGTCGAAGGTTTCGCAATCCATGATGAAGATGCCCGGCGGGCCGTCGGTGCCGTCAGGGCCGCCGCCGCCCAGCGTGCTGACATAGATGCCCTCGGGGCCGCAGTGGATGGTGTGCGGGCGCGAATAGCCGGTCTTTGCGAAGACCTCTTCGGGCTCGATGATCTTGTGGATCTTCGCTTCCAGCGGTTCCTTCACGTCGATCACGTAGATCCGCGAGGACCGGATGCCGGGAATGATCAGGTAGCGACGTTCGAGGAAGGCATGCCCGGTCAGCGGCGACAGCGCCGAGGAACAGGCGTTCCAGCCGAAATGGTGAAACTCGTCGCCGGTGTTGGGCATGATCACCTGGTGCACGATCTGGCCGTAGGTGGTGGATTTCGGATCCACGTCGACCACGGCCAGGCCATCGGGCTTCGACCCGTCCGGACTCAGCATCAGCGTGAAGGCCAGCGTTTCCGCCGGCGCCTCCATCGCGAGCTTGGGTGTTGCGTGAAATGTCGGATCGGGCCTCAGGTTCATCTGCAATTCCTCCCAAAGAACTGGCGCTGTGATATTGTGTCATGGGTGCGCGCGTTGCGAAGGCTGTCACAGATTCCGGTTTCAGGCAAACGCGGAGCGGCACCGCGACGCCGGTCCGGGCAGGCCTTCGATCCGCTCCCCGGCCCCCCGGGCCGACACGGGGCGCGGCATGGCCGGGGCTTGGCAAGCCGAAGCGATTTCGCGAGAGTTCCGGGATCGGCGTCGGCCGGTCCGGAACGCGGGGAGAGGGGCGGCCTTGAACGCATGTCAGGATAACGGGGAAGCGCCGCGCCGGGGCGGCGCGGCGGCCCTGGGCGCCCGCGCCCGAGGCGGCGGCCCACCATGGCGGTGACGCGGATCGCCATGCCGGACCTCGTGCGGCGGCCGGCGGCGCTGCTGCCCCTTGTCCGGCAACGTCCACTCGCCGACCGGCGGCGGCTGCTGGCCATCGCCGGCCCCCCGGCCTCGGGCAAGTCGACGCTGGCGGCGGCGCTGGCAGGGGCGCTGACCCGCGAGGGCTGCATCGCCGAAACCGTGCCGATGGACGGGTTTCACCTCGACAACCGCCTGCTCGACAGCCGCGGCCTGCGCGCCCGCAAGGGTGCGCCCGAAACCTTCGACGCGGCGGGGTTCATCGCGCTGGTCCGGCGGTTGCGCAGCGAGGCGGAGGTATGTTTCCCGATCTTCGATCGCGGGCAGGACCAGGCCATCGCGGGCGCCGGCGTGGTGACGCCGGATTGCGAGATCGCCATCGTCGAGGGCAATTACCTGCTGTTCGACGAACCGCCATGGGACGGGCTCGCGCAGGCATGGGATCTGTCGATCTGGATCGAGACGCCGCGGGAAATGCTGTTGCAACGCTGCGTCGAGCGCTGGCTGGACCACGGCCATTCCCCGGAGGCGGCGCGGGCGAGGGCCGAGGCCAACGATCTTGCCAATGCCGCCCGGATCCGCGCGGCGCGGCGTGTGCCCGACATGACGGTCGTCGAGCAGGCCGGACCCGGGGGCTGACGGCGGGGCGGGGCCGGGGCGACGATCGCGATGGATCGGCGGCCGGCGATGCACTAACACTGGGATCCGGACGGGCCGGAACCGGCCGTCCGGCGGCCGGCGGGACCGGGCCGGAGAACAAGCCGCGAAGGCCGCGCGCGCCGCGGCACCGCAGGGAACGAGCCACGGACAATGCCGACCATCGAAACAGGTTCCGGAGGCCGGATCGAGATCGCGGCGGATGCCACGGCGTTCCGGGCGGTCCTGACGGGCCGCTTCGCGGTGCGCGAGGTCATGGACGTCCGCGCCGCGCTGGCCGGGGCGCCCGAGGGCCGGGACTGCGTGGTCGACCTTGGCGCGGCGGACTGGATCGACACCTCCATCGCCTGGGCGATCGAAGAGCGGCGGCGCCAGCTTGCGGGCAGGGGCGGCCGGCTCGATGTCGTCGGCGCCGGGGCCAAGGCGCGGCAACTGCTGGAAACCGTCGCCGGCGCGATGCCGACGCCCGAGGCCCGGGTCGCCCGCCCGGCCACCGTCGTCACGCTGCTGGAGACGGTCGGGCGGCGCGTTGCCGATGCGCTCGCCACCTTCGCCGAGACGCTGGGCACCTTCGGCCTGTTCCTTGCGCGGCTGGCGCGGTCGCTGGTGCATCTGCGCGAGTTCCGGTTCACCTCGCTCGTCCATCATTGCGAGGATGCCGGCCTGCGCGCGGTGCCGATCGTGGCGCTGATGGCCTTCCTGATCGGCGTGGTGCTGGCCTTCCAGGGCTCCACCCAGCTGCGCCAGTTCGGGGCCGAGGTCTTCGTCGTCGACCTGATCGCGATTTCGATCCTGCGCGAGCTTGGCGTGCTGCTGACCGCGATCATCGTGGCGGGGCGCACCGCCTCGGCCTACACGGCGGCCGTGGGGTCGATGAAGATGCGCGAGGAGATCGACGCGATGCGCACGCTGGGCATCGATCCGGCGGCGGCGCTGATCGTGCCGCGGGTGCTGGCGCTGGTGCTGATGCTGCCGATCCTGACGCTGATCGCCAATCTCGCGGGGCTGTTCGGCGGGGCGCTGATGTCGTGGATCGAGCTTGGCATCTCGCCGGCGATGTTCCGCACCCGGCTTCTCGACGGCACCGACGTCTCGCATGTGCTCGTCGGCCTGTCGAAGGCCCCGGTCTTCGCCGCGGTGATCGGCATCATCGGCTGCCAGGCGGGGTTGCGGGTGCGCGGCACCGCCGAATCGCTGGGCCGGATGACCTCGTCGGCCGTCGTCGCCGCGATCTTCGCCGTGATCGTGATCGACGCGCTGTTCTCGATCTTCTATGCCGAGATCGGGGTCTGACATGGCCGATCCGGTGATCCGCGTCGAGGGCCTGCGCACCCGGTTCGGGACGAACGTGGTGCATGACGGGCTCGACCTGACGGTGTTCCGGGGCGAGGTGCTGGGCGTGGTCGGCGGGTCGGGCACCGGCAAGTCGGTGCTGCTGCGCAGCATCGCCGGGCTGCTGACCCCGGCCGCCGGGCGGATCGAGGTGCTGGGCACCGATATCCTCGCCGGCCGGGCCGAGGCGCTGGCGGCGCTCAGGCAGCGCATGGGCGTGATGTTCCAGGACGGGGCGCTGTTTTCCTCGCTGAGCGTGCGCGAGAACGTCGAGGTGCCGCTGCGCGCCGTTCCCGGCCTCGATCCGGGTGTGCGCGAGGCGTTGGCGCGGCTCAAGATCTCGATGTCCGGCCTGCCGTGGAACGCGGGCGACAAGTATCCCGCCGAACTGTCGGGCGGGATGCGCAAGCGCGCCGGGCTGGCCCGCGCCCTTGCGCTCGACCCCGAGATCGTGTTTCTCGACGAACCGACCGCGGGGCTCGATCCGATCGGCGCCGCGGCCTTCGACGATCTCATCGGGGATCTGAGCCGCACCCTTGGCCTGACCGTCTTTCTGGTAACGCACGATCTCGATACCCTGTATTCGGTCTGCGACAGGGTGGCGGTTCTTGCCGAAAGGCGCGTTCTGGTCACCGGCAAGGTGGAAGAGATGGCAAAGATCGATCATCCCTGGGTGCGCGAGTATTTCCTCGGGCCGAGGGCGCGCGCCGCGCAGGGCAAGCCCCCTGGCGCGGGCGATGGCGGTTGAGCCATGGAAACGCGTGCCAACTACGTCCTGATCGGGGCCTTCGCGGTGCTGGGCTTCCTTGGTCTGCTTGGCTTCGTGCTGTGGTTCGCGCGGGTGGAGCTTGACCGGCAATACGCCTATTTCGATGTCGATTTCCCCACCGTCGCGGGCCTTGCCAGCGCTTCCGAGGTGCGTTTCTCCGGCCTGCCGGTGGGCCAGGTCGTCGAGGTGCGGCTGGCGCCCGACGCCAGCGGGCTGGTCCGCGTCCGGCTGGAGGTGGCCGCCGACACGCCGGTGCGCACCGGCACCGTCGCGACGATCGAATCGCAGGGCCTGACCGGCGTGGCCTATGTCGGCCTCAGCGCCGGAGATCCTGACGAACCGCTGCTGGCCGCGGTGTCGGAACAAGACGTGCCGGTGATCGCCTCCGGCCGATCCGTGTTGCAGACCCTGACCGAGGACGCGCCCACGGTGGTCGAGGAACTGCTGGCCGTGGCGCGGCAGATCCGCGAGATCCTCGGCGAGGAAAACCAGTCCCGCGTGGGATCGATCCTTGCCAATCTCGAAGCCTCCTCGGGCGATATCGGGCAGGCGCTGGACGATTTCTCGGCCGTCACCGGCACGATCGCGACGGCGAGCGAGGAGATCGCCGCGTTCTCCTCCCGGCTTGACACGATCTCGGCCGCGGCGACGCAGGCGCTCGAGACGGCGGACACGACGCTGCAACAGATGACGTCGCTGGCAAAGCGTGCCGAGCAAAGCCTGACCTATGGCGACGAAGCCCTGCAAAGCGGCCGGCGCGCGCTGGATTCGGTCGATGCCTTCATGACCGCGGACGTGCCGCGGCTGATCAACGACCTGTCCGAGACGACCGCGCGGCTCCGGTTGCAGCTCGACCTCGTGGGCCGCGACGCGCGCGAGATGATCGGCGAGTTGCGGACAACCGGCGGGCTGGCCACCGCGCGCCTGACCGAGGCCGAGGCGACGCTGGCGGCGACCGACGCCATGCTGGCGCAGATGACCGAGTCGCTGGGCACCTTCGACAGCGCCTCGCAAAGCTTCGAGGCGCTGGTGCGGGGCGATGGCGCGGCACTGGTCGCCGACAGCCGCGCGCTGGTGGCGGATGCCCGCAAGGTCGTTGCCTCGGCCGCGGCCGTCGCCGAAACCGACCTGCCCGCGATCCTCGAGGATGTCCGCGCCGCCAGTGCAACCGCCTCGCGGGTGATCGAACAGGTCGGGGCCGACCTGTCCTCGGCCGCCGGCCGGGTCGACGGGCTGTCGCGGGATGCCACCGCCGCGCTGCAGACCGTGACCGACACGTTCACGCGGGCCAACGAGACGCTGACCCGGCTCAACGGCGCCATCGACACCGGCGACCGCGCGCTGGCGGCGGCGGACAGCGCCTTCGGGTCGGCCGACCGGCTGATCCGCGAGGAGGCCGCGACCATCGCCGCCGACCTGCGCGCCACGCTCGACCGGATGGACGGCGCCATCGCGCGGGTGTCGGACGACCTGCCCGAGATCACCGCCAACCTGCGGCAGACCGCCGAGGGCGCGCGATCCGCCTTCGCCGAGATCGAACGCGCGGTCGGCGCGGCCTCGCCGACGTTCCAGGCCTTCGCGCGCGAAGGCCTGCCGCAATACACGCGGCTGGCGCGCGAGACCCGGACGCTGGTCGACAATCTCGATTCGCTCGTCCGGCGGGTCGAGCGCGATCCGGCCCGGTATTTCCTTGGCCGCGACGCGCCGGAGTTCAGGAGGTAGAGATGCCCATCGGTTCGAGACGCCTTGCAGGGATCGCGCTGGTCGGTGTGCTGGCCGGCTGCTCCACGCTTGGCGCGCTGGGCGATGCCGGCGCGGCGCTCGATACCTACGAGTTGCGCGCCCCGGCGGACGGGCCGGTGGCCGCCGGCGGGCCGCGGCCCATCGACCTTGTCGTGGAACTGCCGGTCGCCGGCGGGGCGATCAACACCGACAGGATCCTGATCCGCCCGCAATCGACGCAGGTGCAGTACCTGCCCGACGCGCGCTGGATCGAACCCGCGCCCGAGATGCTGCAATCGGCGCTGGTGGCGGGGCTGGAACGATCCGGCGGGTTCCGGTTCGTCGGCCGCCGCCCGCTGGGGGCGTCGGGCGATGTCGCGCTGGTGTCGAACCTGACCCGTTTCGAGGCGGAACTGGCGCCGGGGGCCGAGGGTGCGCTGGTCACCGTGCGGTTCACGGCGCGGTTGGTGCGCGAGGAGGATGCCGCGGTCCTGCGGACCCGGAGCTTCGAGGCATCGGCCGCGGCGCCCGATACCGGCACGGCCACGCTCGTGGACGCCTTCGACCGCGCCACCGCATCGGTCCTGCGGGAGGCGCTGGACTGGGTGCTGCGCGCCCAGGGGCTTCGCCCGCGCCAGATCTAGGGCCCGACCGGGCTGTCCCGATCCGGGCATCGCCGCGGCCGTCGATTGCGGATCGGCGCATCAAGTCATCCGGAAATTATGCAGTCACCGTGCCGTCGCGCGGCGGGGATTGCACGGGGATTTGCAGGTTTCTCGCACCGTTTCGGGGTATCTTGGCCTTGATTTCACACCGCTGAACTGCATAGCTGTCGAAAGCGCGGAAATTTTGCACAGGGAGGACGCGGTGCAGAACCTCGGCGACGCCTTCGGACTTGCCGTCGCGCTGGTTGTGTCCGGCGATGCCGATCTGCTGGAGATCGTCGCCCTGTCGCTGCGCGTCAGCCTGACGGCGACGGCCATCGCCTGCCTGATCGGCCTGCCGCTGGGCGCGCTGGTGGCCATCGGCCGGTTTCCGGGGCGCAACGCCGTGCTGATCGTGATGAACGCGCTGATGGGCCTGCCGCCGGTGGTGGTGGGCCTTCTGGTCTACCTGCACCTGTCCCGCTCCGGCCCGCTGGGCTTTCTGGGGCTGCTCTATACCCCCACGGCGATGATCATCGCGCAGACGATCCTGATCGCGCCGATCGTCGCGGCGCTGTCGCGGCAGGTTCTGGAAGACCTGCATGCGGAATATGCCGAACAGTTCCGCTCGCTTTGCCTGACGCGTCTGCAGACGGTGCGGGCGCTGATCTGGGACGCGCGCTATTCGCTGCTGACCGTGGGGCTGGCCGGGTTCGGCCGCGCCGTGGCCGAGGTCGGTGCGGTGATCATCGTCGGCGGCAACATCGACCACCTGACCCGGGTGATGACCACCGCCATCGCGCTGGAAACCTCGAAGGGCGACCTTGCGCTGGCGCTGGCGCTGGGCATCGTGCTTCTGGTCATCGCGCTGGGCGTGAACGCCGCCGTGCATTCGGTTCGGGTGACGGCGGCGCGGCAGGCCTATGCGTGACACGCTGGCCATGACCTCCGCGCTCACCGGCCGCGCGCCCGGCAGCCCGATCCTGCCGCTTGCGGTGCGCGACCTCGTGCTGCGCTTCGGCGACACGGCGGTTCTGGACGGTGTGACCCTCGATCTTGGCCCGGCCGGCTGCACGGTGGTCATGGGCCCCAACGGATCGGGCAAGAGCCTTCTGCTGAAGCTTCTGCACGGGCTGATGCGGCCGACCTCGGGCACCATCGACTGGGCCGGCCGCGCGCCGGCGGAGGTGACCGCGCGGCAGGCGCTGGTGTTCCAGAAGCCGGTTCTGCTGCGCCGGTCGGTCGCGGCGAACATCGATTTCGTGCTGAAGGCGCGCGGCGGGGATCGCGCGCGCCGCGCCGCGCTGCTCGACCATGTCGGCCTTGCCCACAAGGCCGGCCAGCCCGCCCGGCTTCTGTCGGGCGGCGAGGCGCAGCGGCTGGCGCTGGCCCGCGCGCTTGCGACCGATCCCGAGGTGCTGTTTCTCGACGAGCCCACCGCAAGCCTCGATCCCGCCTCGGTCCTCGCGATCGAGGCGATCGTGGGCGCGGCGCGCGCCCGCGGCACGCGGATCGTCTTCGTCACCCATGACATCGGGCAGGCGCGGCGGATGGCCGACGATGTCGTGTTCCTGCATCGCGGCCGCGTGGCCGAACACGGCCCCGCGGCCGGTTTCTTCCCCGAACCGCAAAGTGCCGCGGCGCGGGATTACCTGAACGGCAGGATTGTCGTCTGACACAAACCAAGGGAGGATTCATCATGCCAGGGAAACACATTGCGGCAACCGTTGCCGCCCTGCTCGTCGCCGGCGCGGCGGTGGCGCAGGAGCAATCGATCATCGTGCAATCGACCACCTCGACGGCGAATTCGGGGCTCTACGACCACCTCTTGCCGATCTTCCAGGACAAGACCGGCATACAGGTCAACGTCGTCGCCGTGGGCACCGGTCAGGCGATCAGGAATGCCGAGAACTGCGACGGCGACGTTCTGCTGGTGCATGCTAGGCCGTCGGAGGAGAAATTCGTCGCCGCCGGCTTCGGCACCGAACGGACGGACCTGATGTACAACGATTTCGTCATCGTCGGCCCCGCCGCCGACCCGGCCGGCGTCGGCGGCATGGATGACGTCGAGGGCGCGCTGGCGAAGATCGCGGAGACCGGCGCGCTGTTCGCCTCGCGCGGAGATGACAGCGGCACCCACAAGAAGGAAATGGCGCTTTGGGCCGCCAGCGGCGTCGATCCGACGGCGGCCTCGGGCCAGTGGTATCGCGAAACCGGCTCGGGCATGGGGGCCACGCTGAACGCCGGGATCGGCATGGGCGCCTATGTGATGACCGACCGGGCGACCTGGATCAGCTTTGCCAACAAGCAGGACTACGCGATCCGGGTCGAGGGCGATGCGGACATGTTCAACCAGTACGGCGTGATCCCGGTGAACCCGGAAAAATGCCCCAGCGTGAAGGTCGAGGCGGCGCAGGCCTTCGCCGATTGGCTGGTCTCGGCCGAGGGGCAGGCGGCGATCGCCGCTTACCGGGTTGCCGATCAGCAGCTGTTCTTCCCGAACGCGCCGGGCAACTGAGCCCGCCCGGCGGGGCGGCCGCTCCGGGCGCCCCGCCGATCCCGCTGCGGCGCGTCAGGCCGCGCCGCGCCGGGCCGGGCCCAGCACCAGAAGCGCCGGCGTCACCACGAGGGTGAGCAGGGTCGACACGGTCAGCCCGCCGACGACGGCCGCCGAAAGCTCCGTCCACCACTGGGTCGAGGGTGCGCCATGGACGATCTCGCGGTTGTAGAAATCCACCGTCAGCGCCAGCACCATCGGCATCAGCCCCAGCCCCGTCGTCACCGAGGTCAGGATCACCGGCCGCATCCTCAGAACACCGGTGCGCAGCGCCGCCTCGCGCGCGCTCTGGCCGGCGGCGCGCAGCCGGTTGTAGGTGTCGATCAGCACGATGTTGTCGTTCACCACCACGCCGGCCAGCGCGATCATCCCGATCCCGCCCATCACCACGCCGAAGGGCCGGCCGGTGACCAGCAGGCCCAGAAGCACCCCGGTGATCGAGAACACGATGGCGGTGAACACGACGATCGCCTGGTAGTAGCTGTTGAACTGCAACAGCAGGATGCCGAACATCAGCGCGATCGCGGCGACGAAGGCCGCGGCGAGGAATTCCATCGCGTCCTGCTGTTCCTCGGCCTCGCCCTTGAACGACCAGTCCGCGCCGCCGGGCAGGCCCTCGGCCTCCAGCGCGGCGGCGAGCGCGGCGACCTGGTCGTTGACCAGCAGGCCGGCGGCCACGTTGGCCTCGATCACCGCGGCGCGGGTCTGGTCGACGCGGCGGATCGTACCGCTGCGCGGCGCCGGTTCCAGCCGCACGAAGTTCTCGATCGGCACCAGCCCCGCCGAGGTCGGCACCCTGAGCCCGCCCAGTTCCGCCAGCGTTCGTTCCTCGGCCGGAAAGCGCACCCGGATCGGCACCGGTTCGTCGGCATCCGCGGGCCGGTATTCCGCGATCTCGACGCCCTGGGTAAGCAGTTGCACCGCCTGCCCCAGCAGGCTGACATCGGCGCCGAAGCGCGAGGCCTCGGACCGGTCGACATCGATGCGCCATTCCACGCCGGGCAGGGGCCGCGTGTCGGTCACGTCGGTGAAGCCGCCCAGCCTCGCCATCATCGCCTGCACCGCCGCGACCCCGGCATCGAGCACCGCGGGATCGTCCGAGCGCAGTTCGAGGTTCACCGGCTTGCCCGGCGTCGGCCCCATGCTGGGCATCCGGACCTGAAGCTCGATCCCCGCGATATCGGCCATGTCGGCGCGGATATCCTCGCCGATCGCCTTGGCCGGCGCGCGCCTGTCCCAGTCCGCCAGTTCCAGCGTCAACCGGCCGATCACCTCGGCATCGCCGTCACCCAGCATGGTGCGGGCATACACGCTTTCCACGTCGGGCCGGGCCGCCAGCCGCCGTTCGACCCGGCGCACAAGGTCGTCGCGCTCGTAGACCGAGGAATTGTCGCGCGAATGCAGCTCCACGATCAGCGTGTCGGGTTCGATCTCGGGAAAGAAGGCCAGCCCGGTGCCGTGCTGGGCATAGGTCATGAGCGCCGCCAGAAGCGCGGCCACGGACACCAGCACCACCGTCAGGGGCCGGGCCAGCGCGCGGTTCAGGAACCGGGCATAAAGCCCCGCCAGACCCGGCAGCCGGCGCGGATCGCCGCGCTCGGATTCGTGCAACAGCCGCTTCGCCGCCGCCGTCTGCGGGCGCCGCCGGCCCATCGCGCCGCCGACCACCGGCACGAAGATCAGCGCCATCAGCAGCGAGGCCGACAGCGTGAGCAGGACCGTGATCGGCAGGTATTTCATGAACTCGCCCACCACGCCGGACCAGAACAGAAGCGGCACGAAGACCGACAGCGTGGTGGCGACCGAGGCGATGATCGGCCAGGCCATGCGCTTGGCGGCGGCGGCATAGGCCTCTGGCGGGGTCGCGCCGGCCTCGAGCTTGCGGTCGGCATATTCGACGACGACGATCGCGCCATCGACCAGCATCCCCACCACCAGGATCAGCGAGAACAGCACGATGATGTTCATCGTGTGCCCCATCGCCCACAGCGCCGCCACCCCGGCGAGGAACGCGCCGGGAATCGCCAGCCCGACCAACAGCGCCGAGCGCACGCCAAGCGCCCAGATGATCACGATCATCACCAGCAGGATCGCCGCGATGACGTTCGATTCCAGCTCGCTCAGCGTGTCCTTGACCTCGGTGCTCTGGTCCTGCGGATAGTCGATCTGCACCGTGTCGGGCCAGCCGGCGGCGGCCGCCGCCGCCTCGGCGCGGACGGCATCGACGGTTTCGATGATGTTCGCGCCCGACCGCTTGGTGACCTCCAGCACCAGCGCGGGCTGGCCGTCGTAGCGGGCGAATTCCTGCGGATCCTCGAAGGCGCGGCGCAGCACCGCGACATCGCCGAAGGTGACGACGGCGTCGCCGCGCACTTTCAGCGGCATCTCCATCACGTCGCCGATATCCTCGACAAGGCCGGGCACCTTCAGCACCACGCGGCCCGCGCGCGTGTCGATCGCGCCGGCGGCGATCAGCCGGTTGTTGCGGGTGACCTGGGCGATGAGTTCCTCGAAGGATATCCCGTAGGTCTCGAACACCGTGGGATCGATCAGCACCTCCAGCACCTCGGTGCGCTCGCCGGCGATCTCGACCTCCAGCACGCCTTCCAGCGCCTCCAGCCGCGCCTTCAGGTCGTCTGCGATGCCGTTCAGCGTGCGTTCCGGCACCGGGCCTGACAGCACCGCGGTCAGCACCGGAAACAGCGCGGTGTTGATCTCTTGCACGGCGGGCGTGCGGGCATCCGCGGGCAGTTCGCCCTGCGCCCGGTCCACCGCCTCGCGCACCCGGTCCAGTGCGGCCTCGGCATCCGAACCGGGTTCGAATTCCAGCACGATCGAGGCGAAGCCCTCGCCGGCCTGCGCTGTCATCTCGTCGAGGCCGGCCAGCGCGGCCAGCTCGGTTTCCAGCGGCCGCACCAGCAGCCTTTCGCTGTCCTCGGGCGTGATCCCCTCGAGCGAGGTGGTGACGATCGCGACCGGGATCTGCACCTCGGGCGCCGATTCCTTGGGGATCGCGCGATAGGCCACCGCCCCCGTCGCCAGCAGGAGCACCAGCGCCAGCAGAACCGCGCGGCTGCGGGAAAAGGCGGCATCGATGATCGCGTTCATTGCAGGCCGCCGGCGCCGTTCGGCAGGGCGCGATCGTCGGGCCGGGGATCGACCGTTTCGCCGGTGCGCACGAAGCCCTGCCCGATGGTGATGATCTGTGCCGTTTCCGGCAGGCCGGTGACCCAGACGCCGTCGGATTCCGCCTTGACGACGGCGACCTCGTAGAAGGCCACGCGGTTCGCGTCGTCCACGGTCTTGAGGCCGAGCGCGCCGCGTTCGTCCAGCGCCAGCAGCGCGGGCGACAGGAAATGCGCCGTCGTCTCGCCGGTCTCGATGCGGATCTCGGCGCTGATGCCCGAGGGGATCGCGCCATCCGCGTTCGGGATCTCGACCTCCATCAGGAAGGTCCGGGTCTGCGGATCGGCATTGGTGCCGACGAAGGCCACCGCGCCGGACCGGCGCTCGCCGGTGATGAAGGCGACCTCGGCCGCCTGCCCGGCCGCGACCCGCGCGACAGATTGCTGGGCGACGCGGGCGCGCACCGTCAGCGGCACGTTGTCGACGATCCGCGCGACCGGCGTACCGGCCGACACGAACTCGCCCGCGTTGATCGCAAGCTCTTCCAGCCGCCCGGTGAAGGGCGCGCGGATCACGGTGTCCGAGAGCGCCTCGCGCGCGTTTTCCAGCTGCGCCTCGGCCGCGGCGCGGTTGGCGCGGGTAAGCGCCACGCGGTCGAGCGTGCCGACGCCGCGTTCCAGCAGCACCAGCGCGTTGTCGTGGTCGCGCGACGCGCGGTCCAGTTCCGCCTCGGCCCGGCGCAGATCGGCCTCGCGCCCGGTGCCGTCGAGCCGCGCGATGATGTCGCCGGCCGCGAGCATCGCGCCCTTCGGCGCCACGAGGTCGACGATCTGGCCGGAGGTCTCGGCAACCACCCCGGTCTCGCGGTCGGGCATGGCCTGGCCCTCGAGG
>Ga0180431_10007527_pt1 | contig 12659 bp, 7 predicted proteins | sample SS_ome_11_FD_132459 | JGI IMG/M metagenome (GOLD analysis project Ga0180431, IMG submission 132459) | Hypersaline lake sediment archaeal communities from the Salton Sea, California, USA - SS_1_MS_1 metaG | ecosystem: Environmental > Aquatic > Non-marine Saline and Alkaline > Hypersaline >... | reverse complement strand
TTATGGCCGATATCGCAACTGTTGGAACGAAGCATCCATGTTTATGATAGGGTGTCGAGTCTTCTGTGTGTCGATTCTTCCGAACGGCATAACACTCGACACCCCGAAAAAGTTATGAAATGGGAGCAGATATGGCCGAATCCATAACCATTACCTTGCCAAAAACCATGCCGCTCACGAAGCGAGTCTCAGAGGTCAACCTCCAGCTTTCGGAATGGATCGAATCCCTTGAGCCTCCGTTTAATGTCGAGAAGGATACCTTTCAACTCAGAAAATTTGACCAAAACGAAAACGAATACAGCTATCAATACATCATCAGCCGAGATACACGGATTTCCGGTAATGCCGCGAGTTCTCCCTATAAATTTGAAACACGCGCATAAATTCAAGGCGTGAATGCATTCAGATGCCGGCATTCCCAAATCTATTGACTTCTTTTCCCACCCATTTTAATTTGACCCATTGATAAACGCCCCCCATGAGAAATCCGGGGATGTTTTTGAAATGATCCTGTTCGGGACTGAACGTTTTCCTGGGAGGCTGTCCGAGAGCGGCTATTTTTCCCAATCTCTGCGTCGGGCTGAAATTATAATCCGCGAACTATGCCTCCGGATGCACCGGAGGTTACACCGGAGTGACGGCGTTTTATGGGGCCATCCAAAGTGCCGTTCAGATTTTTTATCAATGACGCATTCAGGCAGGTTGCGGCTTTGCCTTGCTCCCCGCTTCACATTCGGAAAGGCGTGGGCTCCTGCTTTGAAAAAAAACCCCCGGTGGTGTTTGGCTGTTTCTTGCGAATACAATCCGCGGGTGCGCAGTGATGCAGGGGTGAAAAAAAGGAGTGAAATTGGAAACTGCAAAGTGTAATTTGAGATAAATCACAGCATGGAGCTATGCATATCATGAAGACCGATTCCAGCCTTCCTTCGGATTTTATTAGAAGTATCATCATGAAAGACATAAAGGCGAATAAGCACGACGGTCGAGTCCATACCCGATTTCCACCCGAGCCGAACGGGTATCTCCACATCGGACATGCCAAATCCATCTGCCTCAATTTCGGCATCGCTGCCGAATTCAACGGCCTGTGTAATGTCCGTTTCGACGACACAAATCCAATTAAAGAAGAGGAAGAGTTCGTTGAATCCATCAAGGAAGATGTTCGTTGGCTCGGATTCGATTGGGGTGAACGACTCTACTATGCCTCCGATTACTTTGATCAGCTCTATGCATTTGCCGTAAAATTGATTCAGGATGGCAACGCATACGTTGACGACCTCAGTGCCAACGAGATTCGTCAATACCGCGGCACCTTGACTGAACCCGGAAAAGACAGCCCCTATCGAACACGTTCCATAGAGGAAAACCTGGATCTGTTTGAACGCATGCGCGCAGGAGAGTTTGAGGACGGCTCCCGCGTGCTTCGGGCAAAAATAGACATGACCTCCCCCAATCTGAACATGCGCGATCCGGTCATGTATCGCGTTTTGCATGCCCCCCATCACAGGACGGGGAATACGTGGTGTATTTATCCCATGTATGACTTTACGCATGGTCAGTCTGACTCCATTGAAGGAATTACGCATTCTATTTGCACCCTTGAATTCGAAGACCACCGCCCGTTGTACGACTGGTTCCTTGACAAATTGGAAATTTTCCATCCACAGCAAATCGAGTTTGCGCGACTCAACCTCACTTACACTGTTTTAAGTAAACGGAAGCTTGTGGAATTGGTTGAAGAAGGGCATGTCAACGGCTGGGACGATCCTCGAATGCCCACCCTATCCGGCTTGCGAAGACGGGGGTATACGCCGGAATCTATTCGAAATTTCTGTGATCGTATCGGCCTGGCCAAACGGGACAGTACGGTCGATATGGCGTTGCTGGAGCACAGCATTCGCGAAGATTTGAACAAAAGAGCGCCCCGTGTGATGGCGGTGCTGCGGCCACTGCGCCTGGTGCTGGACAACTATCCGGAAAACCAAGAGGAAGCGTTGGATGCTGAGAACAATCCGGAGGATGCCGGCATGGGTTCGCGGAAACTTCCCTTTTCGCGGGTTCTCTTTATCGAGCAGGAGGATTTTCGTGAGGACCCTCCAAAGCAATACTTCCGCCTGGCACCCGGGCGGGAAGTGCGCCTGAAACATGCCTACTATGTCAAATGTGAGCGCGTGGTCAAGGACGAACGGACGGGCGAGGCACTGGCGGTGCATTGCACGTATGATCCGACGACCCGGGGGGGATGGTCTGAGGATGGGCGTAAAGTCAGAGGAACCCTACATTGGGTTTCGGCCGCTCATGCGCTGGATGCTGAAGTGCGTCTTTACGACCATTTGTTTGTTAACCCACATCCCGGTGGCGACGAGGGGGGGACGGATTTTAAAGCGTTTCTAAATCCGAAGTCCTTGAAGACCATAAAGTCCTGCAAAGTTGAACCCAATCTGAAAGGGGCAGCACCCGGCAGTCGTTACCAATTTTTGCGACACGGCTATTTCTCCGTGGATGCCGTCGATGCTTGCGATGACAAACTGATATTTAATCGCATCGTGACATTACGTGACACATGGGCCAAGATTGAGAAGACTCAGGGCAAAGAATCGCAACCGACTCACGCTGTGGAAATGCGCCGCGGAACGGCAAATCAGGAAACTTCTGCTCAGGCGACTGAAAAACGCGACGACTTTGATCCCATTGCCGAAGAAATCACCCTGGAGGATTTCTCCAAGATCGACCTGCGGGTGGGGATCATTCGTCAGGCCGGACTCGTCAAAGGTGCAAAAAAACTTATCCGACTCATGGTGGACCTGGGTGAGGGACGGTTGCGACAGATATTCGCCGGCATCCGCACCGCTTATCCTGAGCCGAACGCGCTGGCAGGCAAACGGGTTATCGTTGTTGCAAATCTAAAGCCCCGGCAGATGAGCTTCGGTCTCTCCGAAGGCATGGTTCTCAGTGGAGGCGATGCCGACACGCTCTGCGTTACAGCCTTTGACGGCGAACCGCTTCCCGGGCAAAAAGTGTCTTAGCAAGCAAACACCTCGGTCAATATCGCGGAGGCTCCCTGAGAACGGCTATTTTCCCCAATCCGTGCCTCAGGCTCGAATCAGAGTCCTCGAAATACTCCCGGGTCAGCCCGTCCCTTCAATTTTCTTTATTTCCGCTTCTCTCAAAGCCCGCTTAAATATCTTTTCCGTCACCGTCAACGGCAGGTCATCTCTAAACTCAATGATTTTGGGCACGGCATATGGGGCCAAAGATTTCTTACAATGGTCGATTATTTCTTGTTCCTTCACCTTTCCTCTTGCGCTTTCCCGCAACCGAATGAATGCCTTTATCCGTTCACTGCCCGGTCTTTCCGGATCCGGAATACCAATGGTCACGGCACCTTCGACCTCCGGGTGTTTAAACAGCACCTCATCGACTTCAATGGAATAGACCTTCATTCCCGAAATATTGATCATATCTTTGATCCGATCGACCACACGGAAATACCCATCCGCATCCATTGTAGCCAGGTCTCCGGTCTTCAACCAGCCATCCTCCTCGAGTCCGGAACCCGCCTCGGGCCAGTAACCTTTCATTAATTGAGGCCCCTTGACCCAAATCTCACCTACCTCACCAAAGGGAACTATTTTTCCCGTAGACGGATCCACAAGCTTCACATCCGTATCGGGTACAGGCACTCCAATGCCCGGCTTGGTTGAACTTGCAAAGCGTGTAACTTTCGAAAACACTGAAATATTGATATGGGTAACCGGACCGCTTTCCGTCAGGCCATACCCCTCCGAAATAGGCATCTTTGTCTTCTCTTCCAGTTTACGAGCGACCTCCGCCGGGAGCGGAGCGGCACCGGACATGACCATCACCGGCATCCGCCGAATTTCAATTTCCGGCTGTGCCAGCTTCAACAGTTGGGTGGGTACCATGAAGAGCAAAAATGGCCGGTATTCATTCATCACCCGAACAATCGATTCGGTATCCCGGGGATCCGGTATCAGGAATATCCTGAGCCCCCAATAGATGCTTGACTGCATCAGGTAATGTCCCATGGCATGAAAGACGGGAATCGCCAACATCGATGACGCACTCCCTCTATAGGTGGGAAGGGGACCCATCATCCAAGGAAGCCCCTGAATAATGTTGGCGAATCTTTGAAAATGGGTGAGCATGACCCCCTTGGGCACACCGGTTGATCCCCCGGTAAAGGCGAGGACGGCAAGATCCTCCTTAGGATCGATGTCCACCTTCGGCGCTTCCGGTTCATGGTCTAAAATCAGCTTTCTCAAGGGATAAGTGCCCGCAATTTCCTTTATCGCTTCGGATTCGAACGGTGTGTAGTCTTCGAGGGACGTAAAAATGATGTGCTTTATGCCGGTTTCCCCTTGGATTGCCCGTATGGATTCAAGATGGATATCCAGGCAAACGATGGTTTCAGCGCCGGATTCTTGTGCCTGATGCCTGAGTTCCCGGGGCTTCAGTAAGGGGCTACAGGGAACCAGCACGGCGCCGGCCTTGAGAATGGCAAAATCGCTGATAATGAACTGAGGACACGTTGGGAGAAATACGATGACCCGGTCTCCTTTCTCAACCCCGAGATGCGCCAGAGCATTCGCCAGGGCATCCGACCGGCGTTTCAGCTCGCGATACTTCATTCGTGCGCCCCGGTAATGGTAGGCGTCTTTGCCGGGAAATTGCGCGGCCGCCTCATCTAGAATCGCAAATAGGGGTTTATTCGGGTACGGGATCGTTTTCTTGAGCTTGAACGGGCCGAGTCTATAGCTCTTCAGCCATGGTTTCTCTGCGTATGACGCCATTATTCCGTGTCCTCGTAAATCTGGGCGATGACATCCTCCAGGCCCAGTTCCCTCAATTTATCCGGATTCGGCTTGCCCGTCACTTTGTCCCAATTGCGAAACTCATAATAAGGCTCCAGGAGCATTTCCAGATTGTTCACCTGTCCCGCCGCAGGACCGTCGGGAAGGGGTTCTTCCAATAACCTCTTGGGCAGCGTATCCTCAGCGCGACCCTGCCCCTCTCTCACATTGAAGGCTCTCTCCAAGTTATAGATTCTTTCGCCGGTTTTTCTAAACTCCTCGACGCCGAATTTCCAACCGGTCAAGGCCGCAATGATTGACGCCCATTCCTGAGCATCCAACGTCATGCCCATAAACTTGCAGCATCCGGCGGCATCAAACACGGTCAATGCATCCTCCATGTCTTTTACAACTTTGGCCTCTCGGGGGTTTTCCTGAAGCGGGTCTCCTATTTCGCTTTCCTCCACCACCAGGAAGGGACTGGCAAGAAACGTCGGACCCTGCACATAGGCCGTCACATGGTCGCCACCCCGATTGGCGGTCGCAAAGGCCAAACCGGTAATCTTTGCGCCCCTTGAATCATAGGCCGGCAATTCCAGCCCCTTCACATTCATGGCAAACCTTTCAGAGTCGCGGCCCAGTCTTTGTGCCATGATTCGGGTCCCCTCGGCCAAAAGATCTCCCACACCCTCCCGGTTGGCAATCATGTGGACGAGTTTTATCATGGTTTCAGAATCACCAAAGCCTATTTCCATGCCGCCGGTTGCATCCTTCTTGAGGATCCCTTTTTCGAAGCATTCCATGGCAAAGGCGATGGTGCTGCCACAGGAAATGGTATCGAGGCCATAGTCATTGCAGAGATAGCCGGCCATCGTAATCGCCTCCAAATCTTGAATGCCACACATAGATCCGAAGGTGCCGACGGTTTCATATTCCGGACCTTCTCCCCGTTTCCCGATGTTCGGACCCTTCCGGATCTCTGAAACCCGGCCGCATTCGATCGGACAAGCAAAACAGCCGGTCTGTTTCACGAGCACCTTTTCGCTGAGCGCCTCCCCGTTTATCTCGTCCGCAAAGGGGCACACGCCCGCTTGCCAATTTCTGGTGGGTAATCCACCACACACATTGACCATGTCCAAAACCAGGTTTGTCCCGTAGGCTTTCAGGCCTGCAGCCAATATACTTTCGTTCAGCAGCTCGAATTGCTTCTTCGATAATTCCTGAAAAGTCTCCGTATCCGCAATGCGTATTTTCCGGGTACCTCTCACTGCAATCGCCTTCAACTTTTTGGAGCCCATGACGGCGCCAACGCCGCATCTACCCGCTGCCCGATGAACGTCGTTGAGGATTGCCGCGTATTTGACCCGGTTCTCTCCGGCTTGGCCGATAACCGCCGCATTAAATTTATCTCCCAGGTCGTTTTTAATGATTCGCGTTACATCCGAAACGTTCTTGCCCCAAAGTCGCCGCGCATCACGGAGTTCGGCTTTCCCGTCATCAATCATGAGATAGACGGGCCGGGTCGACATTCCTTCGAAGATAATTCCATCAAAACCGGATCGCTTCAAGTCGACACCCCATCGGCCCCCTGAATTGGACTGGCACCAGATATTGGTTAAAGGGGACTTGGTCACAACACTGTATCGCCCCGCGCTCGGAGAAGCCGTGCCGGTCAATAAACCGGACATGAAAATCAGCTTATTCTCCGGCCCCAAAGCATCCGCGCCCGGCTTCAATTCATCAAACAGGTACTTGGTCGCCAGCCCACGACCTCCCATGAACTTTTCAGCGCGATCCTCGGGGATTTCTTCCTCACGAATTTCCCCCGCCGTCAGGTTGACTCGTAGTATTTTTCCCATCAGGCCAAACATGTAATTTCTCCTTCCCGCATCAAAAACCAAAGTCGGTCTTCAATCTCTGTATTAAGTTTTTAAAGGACTGACGGGCTTCAGGTTCCAGTTCATCGGGAAATCTGTCGCTGACCTCGCCCGCCAGATCCACCAGACGAATTGCCGCCTGGGTGGCAGCCGCTAATTTTGCCGCCTTCTTGAAATTAAATGGCACCAATTTCAGTTTCATGGTGGCGATCTCTTTAACCACGTTCAGTTCCTTTCTTAAGACTTTTTTCCATCGATCGTATTCCGCTTCAAGGACATAGTCTCCGCTCCGACCCAATGCAGCGGGAACGATTCTCACGGCATGACACTCGCCATGCCACAGATCCATAAAAACAAAGAAATCATCCTCCAAACCGGCCCGCGGCTCGGCCTTAAAGACCAGCACCACGGATCCCTCCCAGGTTGCGGCAGCGTGTTTGTACTTTTCATCTCCTTGGATCTTTTCCGCATATTTTGAAGCCCATTCCGGCGTTCCTACAACATAGGGCTCCGATTCCGCATTCCTTCTCTCCTCAACCAACCGGGCATACTGCTCATGCCATTCCTTTGTTCCTATTGGGTGCATCATCGTGTCTCCTCAACTCTAAAAAGCTCGCATTCGTTTACAAATTATTTCTTGGAGAGTTTTTCAACATACCTCCCTCACGAAAGGCTCAAACCCTTTGCCCTACATGGCGTTTGCTTCGGATTTCTGGATATTCGGATTCCAAGCATACGGTCTTAACGGATGCGCAGGAAACGGCAGCGTCGGTGCCTTATGTTTGATTGAACCTTCAAACAAATCATCCTTCATCCCTCACTGTTTTGTTCGGAACCTTCGACATGACAAATTCAGACAAGGCGGTAATGGTAAGTGAGGGATTCACGCCCAGATTGACCGGGACGATGGATCCGTCCACCACATAGAGATTCGAATACCCGTGAACACGCCCTTTGAAGTCCACAACGCCTTTTGAGGCGTTTTCGCCCATTACCGCACCGCCCAGTATATGCGCGGTCGTCGGAACATCGAAAAGGACCTCCGGCCATGAGCTCAGCGGCCGACCATTCATTCTTTCTCCCATTCGCCTTGCAATTTCGTTGGCAATCGGGATATATGAAGGCACTTTCTTTGCACCGCTTGCAAGCGTAGAATTCATGCTCCGTCCACCAAGCCGCCACCAGCGTCTCTTGTAGTCGAAGCACATGTGGTTTTCCAAGGTTTGCATGACCAACAAAACAGACGTCCGCGCCCCCCATCCCAGCGGCCACAAGGACTTCAGGAAAACCCCGGGATGCCGGACGATCTTTCCAAGAAAGCGTAAGAATCTCGGGATATTCCCACCGCCGTCGGTTAGCGGTGCAGTCAGCAGTGCCATTAAATCGCTGCCCTTGTTAAATCGCACCACCTCCACGTGCGTATTCTGATCCGGATAAATGCCGGATGTGATGGAAATTTGATCGGAAAAATCAGCATGCTTATCGTTGGCTGTGACGGCAAGCAGCGCTTCGGAGTTGGTACGGACGAAGTCCCCCAATTTCGGCGAGAGACCCGGCAGAAGCCCCCTGGATTTGCAATCCAAGAGTAATTTTACCGTGCCCATTACCCCGCCACTGAACACGACGCCGCGTGCCGCAAAACGCGTCTTGGGGTGCAGCAGGCCGGTTGATTTTTTCGCGGTGACTTCATAGGCCTTACCGACAGGCCTTACGCCGATGACTTCGGTTTCAGGTAAGATTTCGACCCCGTACTTGTGTTCAGCCAAATAGAGATAGTTTTTGTCCAGGGTGTTCTTGCCGCCCACGGGGCATCCGACCATGCAGGCGGCACAAAATGTACACCCTGTCCGCTCAGGGCCATCTCCATTAAAAAAGGGATCCGGAACGGTCTGATTCGATTCTCCAAAAAAAACGCCCACGTCATTGATGTGGAACGTATCCTCTCCCCGAATCTCTTTTCCAATTTCCGCAAGCATTTTGTCCGCTTTCCCAACGGAAGGACTCGGATTGGCGCCCAGCATGCGTTGGGCGATATGGTAGAAGGGGTTCAACCTCGCTTTCCAATCTCGCGTTCCCCACTCCGGCTTATCGAAAACCTCGTCGGGGGGCACAAGCAATTGGTTACAGTAGTTGAGACTCCCCCCGCCCACACCTGTACCATGCAACACAAAAATGTGCCTCAAAAGCGAAAGAACCCAGATGCCGTATAGCCCCAGCCGAGGTATCCACAGGCTTTTGCGGAGATGCCAATTGGTGGGTGGGAAATCCTCACTTCGATATCGCTTTCCTTTCTCCAAAACCAGGACTTTGTATCCCTTCTCGGCGAGACGAAGGGCGGATACAGCCCCTCCAAAACCTGAGCCGATAACGATGAAGTCGTAAAGGTTCGAATCATGGTTGCCGTTCATTCGGGAAACTCTTCAAATCCGACCAAAAGATGATGCCGCTTGTGACCATCGGCCCCTACACCTTGCGAAACTAAAACAGCGCAAAAGGTCTTTCCCAATTATCCCAATGATCATCCTGATTCAGAGTACAGCTGGTATGCGCCCAAATATCCAATAGACCGTAAGCATCATAAATCCTTGGGAGCGTGGAGTAAAGGATTCTAATCCTGCAATCTTCTCTTGCGTTTCTACTGCTGATGTTTTTTCTCGCATAGCAGCGCCTTGTCTGCTGCATCACTAGCCTGAGACATGGTCGGATCTGCAGAGATATCAAAGTCTTTTTGACGGAAGATAAGTGTTTGCCCTGCTGAGGTATCCCAAGTTTTAATAAAGACCTTGAATGGCGTCTAAAGAGGTTCGGAAAATAGAGAAAGCCGGCTACAATCAAAACCGCAACTCCACGTCAACATGCGTATCGTTATGTTGGCTTTTAGGGGATCATCGGAAGCACTTAACAGCAACGAGTCATAATTACCAATCTAAACGTACGGAGCACGTTTCCGTACCGAGTGGTTCGGGGATCTAAGCTTCCAGGTGTGGGCCATTGGCAGCAAGCCGGTTCAAGAATGAAATGGCCGATTGAGAGCGTGCTGCGACGGGAAACCGGCAGAGCACCTAGCTCGCACCCAAATAGAAACGTGCCACCCGCTATGATCCACCCGGGTCTGCCATGCCCTGGTCACTACCTCCCCCCAATACGCTATAAAGCCGGACTTGATTGGCGCGTTTTGCCAGACGGATGGCAATCAGTGCCTGTTCCGCCGCAAAGAGGGAGCGCTGCGCATCCAGAACAACCAGGTAGCTGTCAATTCCCTTGCTGTAGCGTGTGTTGGCAAGACGGTAGGTCCTTGCAAGCGCGTTCACCAGGGATTGCTGCGCCGATACCTGCTCATCCACGGTTCCCCGCACGGCAAGTGCGTCGGCCACTTCCCGGAAGGCCGTCTGAATCGCCTTCTCGTATTGGGCCAAGGCGATTTCTTTTTCCAATTTCGTTGCATCATAGGCCGACCACAGTCGGGCATCAAAAATCGGCATGACGATCTGCGGGACAAACCCCCACGTACCCTGGCCGGAGTTGAACAGAGCGGAGAGTTCGGCGCTGGCGGTTCCCACCGAAGCAGTCAGAGAAATGCGCGGGAAGAAGGCTGCCCGTGCGGCACCGATAAAGGCGTTGGCCGCCTTGAGTTGATGTTCCGCGGCCATGACATCCGGTCGGAGCAGAAGCACTTCGGAAGAAAGACCGGGAGAGATCTCTTTGGGCGGACCCACGCTGTGCAAATCCGCGGGCAAGAGCTCCTTCGGCACGGGGGAAGGACAGCCAACCAAAAGGTTCAAGGCGTTTTCATCTTGCGCCGCCAATTGCGTATAAATGGAAATGTTTCGCCGGGCCGTGTCCACTTGCGTTTGTGCTTGATTCACATCCAATTCCGAGGCGAGCCCGAGTTCGTATCGCCGCTTGATCAGATCGTAGGCGCGCCTCTGGGCATCAAGGGTGCTCTCCGCCAGCTTAAGGGCTTCTCGATCTGCGGCAAGTGCCAGATAGGCATTGACGACTCCCGATACGATCAGAATCTGCGCGCTCCGACGGGCCTCCTCTGTGGCGAAGTACTGCTCCAGTGCCCGATCTTTCAGATTGCGGATGCGGCCGAAAAAGTCAATCTCCCAGGAAAGCATGCCCAAATCCACACTGTATTGCTCCGCGGTAATCTTTTGGCCGCTGCGCGAGAGATCGGCCGGCACACGCTGCTTGCTCCCTCTGCCGACTGCATCGAGGGCAGGGAACAGCTCCGCCCGTTGAATCCTATAAAGTGCCCGCGCCCTCTCCGCATTCAAAGCGGCAATCCGCAGGTCACGATTGTTGTTGAGGGCCGTATCGATAATCTGATGAAGCCGCTCGTCGTCAAAGAATTTCTGCCATGATATCTCGGTTGCAGCAGGAAGGTCGGCCCTCGCTTCGGTACCTCGGTATGCCGCACCGCTCGGCCACTCAGTAGGGACCGGAGCTTCGGGCTTTGTGTATTGGGGGGCCAGGTTACACCCTTTCAGCACGATGGTGACTCCAACCAGCAGAAAAAACAAATATCTATTCATCTCATTCATCCCCGGACGGGTCTGTCCCCGCGGCGTCTGCCGCTCTGCGACTGATTTGCTTGCCGAAAAGCTTTTCGATCAGCACATAAAAGAGAGGCGAGAACACAACCACCAGAACCGTGGCGGTGACCATCCCACCCAGCACGCCGGTGCCGATGGCGTTCTGAGCGCCCGCGCCCGCGCCGGTGGTCATGGCAAGGGGCAGAACCCCGAAACCGAAGGCAAGGGACGTCATCACGATCGGACGGAAGCGCAGCTTCGCGCCTTTCAGCGTGGCCTCGATAAGCCCCACCCCCTTTTCAAGCTCGGCTTTGGCAAACTGGACAATGAGGATAGCGTTTTTCGTCGTCAACCCCAGGGTAGTCAGCAGGCCGATCTGAAAATAGACGTCATTGTGGAGTCCCCGCAGGCTCGAGGCGATGATACCGCCGATCACTCCCAGAGGGAGTGCCAGCAGGATTGAAATCGGGATTGTCCAGCTTTCGTAAAGGGCCGCCAGGCAGAGGAAGATGACGAAGATGGAAAAGGCATAGAGCAGGGGCGCCTGAGAACTCGCCATCCGTTCCTGAAAGGAAAGTCCGGTCCAGTCGAACCCGATTCCTCTCGGCAATTTTTCAACCGCCTCTTCCATGGCCTTCATGGCATCTCCCGAACTTCGACCCGGCGCCGGCTCTCCCCAGAAGTTGATGGAAGGAAACCCGTTGTAGCGCGCCAGGCTGGGGGAACCGGACCTCCAGCGGCCGGAAGCAAGAGAGGAAAAGGGAACCATTTTCCCCGCTATGTTCCGGACAAACAGCTTATCCAGGTCCTTTGGCAGCATGCGATAGGGAGCGTCCGCCTGGACATACACCCGCTTGATCCTGCCGCTGTGAATGAAGTCGTTCGCATAGGCGCTGCCGAAGGAGGCCGAGATGGTCCTGTGGATGGAGGAGATAGGAACGCCCAGGGCACCGGCCTTTTCCCAGTCCACGTCGATGCGGTATTCGGGCACGTCTTCCAGGCTGTTGGGCCGCACCGCGACCACTCTCGGGTCCTTTGACGTTATGCCGAGGAGCTGGTACTGGGCCGACATCAGGGCCTCGTGCCCGAGGCCGCCCCGGTCCAGGAGCTGAAAGTCGAACCCCTTGGCTGTTCCAAGCTCAACCACGGCCGGAGGCGGGAAAACAAATACCATGGCGCCTCGGATGCGGGAAAGCGCCGCCATGGCCCTCCCCGCAATCGCCTTGACTTTCAGGTCATCCCGCTCGCGCAGTTCCCAGTCCTTCAGTTTGACAAAGACCATACCGTTGTTTTGCGCCCTTCCTGAAAAGCCGAACCCCCGAAGGGTCAAGCATGATGCCACCGCCTCTTCTTCCTTTTCTTCGAAATAACGCTGGATCTCCTCCGTGACCCTCGCGGTCTGCTCCAGGGTGGAGCCTTTGGGCATGATC
>Ga0180431_10007526_pt1 | contig 12660 bp, 8 predicted proteins | sample SS_ome_11_FD_132459 | JGI IMG/M metagenome (GOLD analysis project Ga0180431, IMG submission 132459) | Hypersaline lake sediment archaeal communities from the Salton Sea, California, USA - SS_1_MS_1 metaG | ecosystem: Environmental > Aquatic > Non-marine Saline and Alkaline > Hypersaline >... | reverse complement strand
GATTGCAGAGATCGCTTCCGATTCGCGGATAAATCGTTTGACGTCCAGCGCGGTGTTTGAATCTATGTCTCCCGGCCCTTTTTCTTTGAAGCGGTCTTCGATTTCGTGTCGTTTTTCACCGGCCCGGTTTTTGTCCAAACCCAGAGTGTCGGCAGCACGTTCCACGAAGCTCAGGTGGCGGCATACGTCGTGGTCGAATACCGCGATGTTGCCGCTCGTCATGTATGCAACCGTAATCTCGTTCTCGTTCTCCCAGAGCTTCCGCATAACGCCACCCATTGAGATCACGTCGTCGTCGGGATGAGGTGAGAAAACCAAGACTCTCCGCGTCTTTGGGAGTTTTGTCCGCCCTTTGATCTTCTTGGTGAGCCTGTTGAAGATTTCCCCGTTGATTTGGCCCGCTTTGGTGTACTGAGCGAGCAACGGGCTCAAACGGTTGTCACGGTAGTCTGCCGCGGAGAGTTTGAGGATCGCCTTTTGGGTGCGCTGTGCCAGCCAGACAACCGCACGTTCGGTCACCGGCGGTGTCCATTTCACGCTCTGTAGCACCCAAGGCGTTCTTACCCGAGTTAGTTCTGCGGCGGCCGGCGGGTCCAGATATACAGTGGCGGCCGGGTGGTCTTGCAGGTAGGTAGCTGTGACGTCGGACGATATCTCTCCTTCCACTGCGCGCTTCACTATTCGAGCCTTGTGCTCGCCTGTCGCAATGAGTGCGATCCGCTTGGATTCGAGGATTGTCGCTATACCCATTGTGATGGCTTCCAACGGCACATTAGACTCCCCGAAGAAATCCGCGGCGGCGTCCCTACGCGTGACCGTGTCGAGCGTGATCAAGCCGGTCCGTGAATCTGGAGATGATCCGGGTTCGTTGAATCCGATGTGACCGGAGCGTCCGATACCCAGGATCTGAAAGTCGATTCCTCCGGCCTCCAGAATGGCAGCTTCGTAGTCTTCGCAATGACGGCGCAGGTTTTCCCTGTCGGTCTTACCGTTTGGGATGTGGATGTTGGCCGGATCGATGTTCACATGATCGAAGAGGTTCTCCATCATGTAGCGCCGGTAGCTGTGGATGCTGTTGGGCTCCATCGGGAAATACTCGTCGAGGTTGAACGTGATGACGTTCGAAAAATCCACTTCGCCGCGTTGATACCTACGCACGAGTTCCCGATAGATCCCGATCGGAGTACTTCCGGTCGCCAGCCCTAAAACACAGTGTCCCTTGTTCGCCGTCGCACTCGCAATCGCTTCGATGATGCGATGGGCAAGGAGCATTGCGAGGTCACCGTGATCGATGACGATTACGGTTGGGATCCGTTCTCGCTCTCGGGATCCTTCCAGCGTACCGATTGTGCTCGGCAACGGGCGGGAGGTGTGTTCAGTTCCAGATTCCATGTAGACGTCCTTTCATATCGCTACACCATGGAATCTTCAATATCCAACATGGGATTACCAATGTCCAAGCGGCGGGCTGTCTCCTTCCCATTCCCCTTTCCCCGTTCCCCTTTCCCTTAGTCCCCTCTCCCCTTTCCTTCCCTCCGCTCTTCCGTCTAGCATTCTAGCGCACCATTCAGTAATCCTTACGATCGTGTGAAAAGCGGCCGTTGAGAGGATTGAATCGCATGGAAAAGCTCAGAGGGGCATTTGTGGAGTGTTACGATTCCACCGAACCAAACCGTATGGTCACCGCTCCGGGCCGCATCAACTTGATCGGTGAGCATATCGACTACAACGGTTTGTCGGTCTTCCCGATGGCTCTCGACCGCAAGATCTCGATGGTGTTCCGGGCAAGGAAACGTCCAGGAGTTCGCGTATGCAATCTGGACAGCCGGTATCCACCCATCGAATTCGAAATCTCAGCGTCGATCGAACCATATGATGTGGGTCAGTGGGGAAACTATCTGAAAGCCGCCGCACAGGGATTGACTTTGGTTAATCCGGGTCTGATCGGCTTTGACGCGGTCGTGCACTCTGATATCCCGGTGGCGGCGGGTCTCAGTTCGTCTTCAGCCTTGGTGGTTGCTACAGCATTTGCACTGATAGAAACAAGTGACATGGCGGTGGAGCGCGACAAGTTGATGAACTTATTGGCGGATGCCGAGCGATATGTGGGAACGCGAGGCGGCGGCATGGACCAGGCCATATGTATCTCGGCAAAGGAGGGACATGCAACTCGTGTGAGTTTTGACCCGATTCGACTGACCCACACGCGAATCCCTGAAGATTGGTTGTTCGTTGTCGCCAACAGCTTGGTGACTGCCGAAAAATCCGGCGCAGCACGTGCCGCGTACAATGAACGCACCCGAGAGTGCAGGGAAGCGTTAGTGTTGGTAGCCGGCGAACTAGGGATGATGGACGAGGTGGACTCCTACCCAAGACTGCTCGCGACTGTGCAGGTCGAACAAATCCTCTTGGCGGCCGAGTCGGCGCTTCACGGTTCGCTTGCCAAACGGTTCATGCACGTTGTGTCGGAGGGCGTCCGTGTGCGAAGGGCTGAAAAGGCTATGCGTGATTCCGATATAGAGACCTTTGGACGATTGATGTCGGAATCGCATAGGAGCCTTCGTGACGACTTCGAGGTGAGCGGACCCGAGTTGAATGAACTCGTCGAGATTGCCGTGAAATCCGGCGCTGAGGGAGCGAGACTGACAGGAGCCGGATTCGGTGGTTGCGTGATAGCACTGTGCACGGCGGATACCGTCGATGGTGTAAAAACAGCACTCGAGAGTGAGTTCTATGCAATACACCGAGTCCCCGCTGACCTCGGAGACTCGTTGTTCGTAGCCCGACCGGGAGGGGGAGCGCGGGTAGTGGAATTATGAATGTCCAATGTCGACTATCCAATATCCAAGTGTTGTGCGCATCGTTCATCTCGAGCGAACAGAATGAATCACGTGGCCATTGAAGATCGGATATTGACTATTGGAGATTCCACTCCTACTTGAACCCAACTCTCGGCAACGCCTGAAACAGTCCCACCGCGGCGACCACAACCAACAGCGTGCATCCAACCCCGGGAATCGCGTCGCCATAGATGAAGAAACCCGTGCCGAACAGGCTTCCGTATACTACCACACATCCCAAGAACCAGCACAATAGTGCCGCCGATAGACTCTCGTTCTTGTCCCGTGGTTTGGTGTCGACAACCGTGCTCCAGCCCTTTCCGAACGGATGGATTCTGTCGTAAAACGCCTGCAGCGTAGCTCTGTCGGTGGGTGATGTCAGGAACGTAACGACCAGCCACACCAATGTTGTCACCGCAACGCCCGATATGAGCATGACCGACGGATGAAGAGCAGAGAAGCCGATCGCTTCGTGAACGAACTGGAAGTAAACGGCAACGAAGAAAGAGATTGTCATTGCGGATATTTCGCTCCACGCGTTGATTCTCCACCAGAACCATCTCAGCAGGAAGATCAACCCTGTGCCTGCACCAATCTGCAGGAGAATCTGGAATGCCTGAAAGGCGTTCTCCAGCCACAACGAGATTGCGCTTGCCAACACGATCAGGACAACTGTCGACATCCTTCCGACCGTCACGTAGTGATGTTCGTCTTTGTCTGGTGCGATGAATCGCCTGTAAACGTCGTCCACTACGTACGATGAACCCCAGTTCAACTGGGTGCTAATCGTAGACATGTATGCAGCTGCCAAGGAGGCGACCACGAGGCCGAGAAGACCGTGTGGAAGGAAGACCAACATCGCCGGGTAAGCGAGGTCATGTCTCACAATCGAAGGATCCAGATGAGGGAACCTCTCGACGATTGACGCTAGGTTGGGATACACGATGATCGATGCCAGGGCAACCAAAATCCAAGGCCATGGGCGCAGCGCGTAGTGAGCGATATTGAACAGTAGAGTTGCTCCAACCGATTCCTTCTCACTTCGAGCCGCCAGTATTCTCTGTGCCACATAACCGCCACCGCCGGGCTCCGAACCGGGATACCACGTGCTCCACCACTGCACTGCAATTGGGATTATCAATACCGTCGCTGCGGTCTTCCAGTCAGCGAAGTCGGGCAGCATCGACAGCTTTCCCTGCAACGCCGGATTTGAGATCAGCCCTGAGAACCCTCCCACCTCCGGTAGTGCCAGTGCGTAATATGCAGCCGATATCGATCCAACCATCGCGATCACGAACAGGAGCAGATCGGTCACGACCACACCCCACAACCCGGAAGTGGCTGAGTAGATCACCGTGATCGTGCCCGCGATGAGAATCGTCTGATATTTGTCGACGCCGAGTAGCACACCACCTATCTTGATGGCCGCCAACGTCACGGTGGCCATGATCATGACATTGAAGAAGATCCCCAGGTAAACCGCTCGAAATGCTCTCAGGAATGCCGCTGGTTTCCCAGAGTAGCGCAACTCGTAGAAGCCGATATCGGTGAATACGCCCGACCGACGCCACAGCTTGGCGTAGAAGAATGCCGTGCACATTGCCGTGATCAAGAATGCCCACCACAGCCAGTTTTGGCTCACGCCACCAGTACGAACGAGGTCGGTGACGAGATTGGGGGTGTCGGTCGAGAAGGTGGTTGCCACCATTGAGGTGCCCAGAGCCCACCATGGCAGCTTTCGACCGGAGAGGAAGAACTCTGTCGTGCCTCTTCCCGCTCTACGAGCGAACAGCACGCCGACGATCAGCACCACCAAGCCATACGACGCAATTACGGCCCAATCCACTCCGTCTAGCTGCATCGAAACGATCTCATTCTTTGTCCAGGAACCAGGTTCTCAGGTCATTCGGATAAGCGCCGCGTTTTACCAACGCTCCAATCTCGCTCATGACGTTGGGCCTGTCAGCTTGAAACGTCATGCCGAACCAGCGGTCTCGGGCCGCAATGACTTTCAGTGTGGAAATGCCTGCCCTGATCTGTTCGTTCAGGGCGCTACTTATCAGGAATTCGGCGTCAGGTTCGTTTGCGTGTTTACCCAGAAATTCTTCGAACTGCTCTTTCAATAACGGGAATATGGTAGGGGTGAGAGCCCAGATGTTCATTGATACAATCTCGCTCCCCCCAAGCGCGTACCGATCTCCGCTGGTTGTGACTCCGGCGATCGCTCCGTTCTTGAGTCCGATCTTCTTCACCTCTACGAGGCGTTCGAGGAAGCCTCTATCGTCGCACACACATATACCACGTGAGACACCGCCGAATTCAGAAAGAGTATCGTGCAGCGTGTACCCGATCATCGCGAATTCTGGAGTGTCTGCTTCAGTATGTTGCTCGCGAAACCCGTGGAGCGATGCGTAAGAAAAGCTGCCGTAGAAGTCGTCGGCGTTGATCACGACAAAGGGTTCAACGACCATTTCCCTTGCCGCGAGTATGGCGTGGGCTGTGCCCCAAGGTTTGACTCGCTTCGCGGGCAACTCGAAACCCGCAGGCAGATCGTGCAAGTCTTGGTACGCGAATGTGACTTGTACCTTTTTCCCAAACCGCTGTGCCGCGTGTTCCTCAAAGAGTTGTTCGAGTTCGCGCCGAATCACGAAAGTAACGCGCTCGAAACCTGCCTGAGCAGCGTCGTATACAGCGTAATCCAGCAGTACCTCACCGCTCGGGCCCACAGACGCAAGTTGTTTGTTGCCGCCGTAACGAGTGGACAGGCCGGCTGCCAGCACCACCAAGGTTTGTGACATGAATGGGGCTTGTCTACTGACTTTCTTCAGTGGTCACGTCAGGGTGTTGTGTAGGGACCTCACTCATGTAAATGAGGGTCCGGTGTCTCTTGACCACTTGGGCTAGTGCGTCGACCACTCTACGGTCGAGGGTTTCACCGGCGAGTCTGTACATCAAACCCATGGCGCGCTCGTCGTCCATCGCCTCTTGGTATGGACGCGGGCTCGTTATGGCATCAAAGATCTCTGCGGCACATAGAATCCGTGCACCGATTGGTATCTCCTCGCCCTTCAATCCGTCTGGGTACCCACTCCCATCCCAGTGTTCGTGGTGGTTTCTCACGTACTCCCTCACCGAGCCCAAATGCTCCAATGGGGAGAGGATTTGGAAACCAATGACGACCTGTTCCTTCACATGCTCTTGTTCTGAAGGAGTCAATGGGCCTTTCTTGCTGAGGACAGAATCGCGAATACCCACTCGTCCGATATCGTGGAGTCTGCCCGCAGCTCTGACTGCTTCTACTTCGTCATCGTCTAGGCCCAGTTCGGCCGCGATTGACGCCGAAAGATCGGCAACTCGTACCGAATGCCCGACGAAATCGGGGTACTTTGATTCGAGTGCGCTAAGCAAGGCTTCGAGAGTGGCAATGTTCACTTGCTCGAGCTTCTGACGTTGCCGTTCGAGTTCCTGAGTTCTTTCGACTAGCTCATGCTTCAGCCACGCAGAGATCTCCTGCGACTGTAGCTCCGTGTTCCTATGGCGCATCGCACGGTCTACTGCCGCCTTCACTCGCGCCAGGTCGACCGGCTTCGTCAGGTAGTCGAATGCCCCCCGCTGCAAGCATATCGCAGCTTGAGTAGCATCATCTGGTTCGGTGATCACGACTATCGCGAGGTCCGGATCGGCTTTGAGCGACTGTGCAATGAGTTCGGGGCCTTCCATGTGGGGGAGGTCGATATCGACCAGAGCTATTCCCGGCTTTCCCTCATACAATGCTGTTAGCGCCTTTGCTCCTTCCTCGGCTACCTCGACAACGTATCCACTCTCCGCCAGGAATTCCTCGACCGCGGAACGTGCGTCGTCGTCATGGATTACGACTAGAACCCTGTTGGTTCCGGGGACACTATATCGAGTAGGCAAACCAGTCTTTCTCCGTGACTTTTTTCTGCGGTTGATTGTCAGTCGTGGTTTTCAAGGGAAGATACGCCTGTGGGCGACCGCCCGCCAGCACGCTGTGCGGGTATTGTGGTCGGGGGCGAAGCCCCTACTCTGATTCAGTGCGACACGACGCGTTGACTCAACGCGATGAGGGAATCCGCATCTAGTTCAGCGGTTATTCGTATTACGAGATCATCGCGTCGCACGACCACGGTATTGGTCGTTTCAGGTGCCGCTACGCCCTTCTTGTCTCTGGCGTTCGACTGCTCAACAACTTCCGGAAAGGCGACAATCTCGACGAGCTTGCCTGAATCGAGAGCTTGCACGATTCGCACAGCTCTGTGGTCGGTGGTGTATGCGACTACCGCCAATCCTTCAATCTTGGGAACCGCCTTCCGAAGTACGTCTTCCGCCCCCGCCTCATCGACGGTTATCCAATCCAACTCCGCCTCTGCGCCGAGACCGCCCGCCGCCTGTGCCATGAGTGGGGCGGGAGCAGCATCCGTCGCAACGGCTCGCCGGGCTCGTGGAGCCTCCGCCACGCTGCGCTCATCGAGTGGGATGGCTATCCTCTCGATTGCCTGCCCCGAATCGACTCTCCCAGCCTCACGTACCCGTTCTTGCCGCTCCGGGATTGCTGACGGTTGCTGCGGTGCTGCGGGCGGGGTGCGCTGCGCCTGTACCCCTCCCACAGTCGCTACCGTCGTTGTCTCAGCAGTGGGCTCGTGAGCACCTATTGCTTGTGCTGATTCTTCGACGGCCTCGCCACGCGCTGGCACCGGGTTTTGTTCCTCCGAGTCTTCTGTGGCGCCTGGGCTAGGCGTTTGTGGGATTGGGATCGTCAACCGGGCGTCGGCGTCGCTCTCCGAGAGCGATTGATCGGGCCGTTCCGAAAGGAGTGCCGAACGCGCATACCAGCCCACCATCGCGGCGAGCACAACGGTGGCGGCCCATGCGAACGTTCTAATCCGCATAATTCTGCGACCCTGCAGCCCGGCAGCTCCGTAGCCGCGTTTCCCTGCAGCGGATCTTTCCGGTTTCGCTTTTGCCTGCAGCTCTTCAAACGCCGGTATTACTACATTTTCGGGTCCTGCCGCAGATAGGATTGCGGCCGAGGTTTTTCTCAATTCTCGGGCGCGCTCGAGTGTCGCTCGACACTCAGAGCATTCGCTCAGATGTTGTTCAATTTTCTGCACCTCTGCCGCTCCGTCTCTCTCGAGCCGAAGAGCACCATCCAAGTACGCATGTAACAAGCCATCATCCAGATGCGGCATCTCGTCCCTCCAGTCGCCCGTGCGCCTCAACCAACTTCGCGCGTGCCCGGGCCAGCGTTGTCCCGATCGCACCCTTGGAGAGGCCGGTCTGCTCGGCTATCTCCTCGTAGTTGAAACCGGCATCCCACAACAGGAGCACCGTTCTGTCCTTTTCGCTCAACATCTCCAATGCTTTGCGCACTACCTCCATCTTCTCGCGTCGCTCTGCCTCTTCAGCCGCCCGCGGCGCTGACTCCTGTCTGGCTTCGGCCTCACCTTTGATCAGGACCAAGTGCTTCTTCTGTCTCATTGCCGCCCTTGCCTCGTCCCGCGCGAGGTTGTTGGCCACGGTGAACAGCCACGCGCGCGGGTTGTCTGGGTCGGTGCCGAGAGCCTTCACGAATATCTCCTGGGCCAAGTCCTGAGCCCTGTCGATGTCCCAGACCTTGCGGTGAAGAAAACGCACCAGGTCTGAGTAGGTCTCGGTGTACACGGTTGCCCAGTCTGTGCTCATAGTGCCAATGTAGCGAAAAAGCCTTGCAGAAGGGCAGAGACGCAGAGGGGCCGCATCATGCCAGCACCTCTGAATCCCTGCAATTCTGCTTCTCAGCTCCCCCTAAACGCCCTCACCAACCGCCCAATCCTGAGAGGCGACAACCGCTCTTCGCCCTCGTCGCCGATCTTTATGCTCACTTCCTTTCCTGCCACCAGCACCTGACCGAACTCCTTTACGTAGTGCTCGAGTTCCGGAATCCGTTCTAGCACCTTGAAGTACGCCTCGCTGAACTGCTCGACTCCCACCACGCTCACGGAGTCATGGTGTGCCATGTCGGTCCACAACCCTTCGATTTCGATGAACAACCGTCCTGCGACATGACGTGCGTTCGGCCCGCCTGCTCGACCCGCGAGGCCCATCTTGTCGGCTTCGTCCAGGTCAAACGCCGTGCTCACATCTCGCCGGGCTCGTGCTTCCTCAGCAGCCATCACGGCGTTCGCACCCGAAGACTGTCTTATGGGAGTCGCAGCGGGGGCATTCGTCGCTTGTACGCCGCCAACAGGGAACGGACCTCTGCGGCGCGACCCGCCCACGGCGATCGCTTGGGGTTCTTGTACCAGATACGACGTGTATTCGCTCAACAGGCCGTAGCGCAGCGCGGTCTCACGGATCTCGTCGATCAACTCGTCGTTGGGACCGTTGAGTCTCACAGACTGCGTCAGGTAACCGAGTTTGCGTGAGGCCCAAAGCCGCGGAATGAAGTCGTTTGTCTCCGAATGGGCGAGAAACTGCACTTCCGCACTGTAACGTTCGGTGCTGTTGTTGCGGTGCCCTGCGACCACTAGTTCACCGTCGCTATCTCTGGTGAGCTGTTCAAAGCGACCGAAGATCACGAGTTCCTCTCCAGCGAACAGGTCCGGCAACCGCTCAGGGTACACCTCTACCAGCTCGACAGGTGTCCTTGCCAGGTGCAGATCGGCTAGAACCGGGTGCTGGATCTTTGCCGCGAGTTGACCGATAGCCTCCTCGACATCCGCTCCTGGTGCGACATACTGAGTCGCACCGCGACCAGCGTCGGAAAGTCGGTCGAGCAGATACGTATTGACGTCGTATCCCACACCAAATGCGAACACTCTCGAGTCGCCTCGTGCGTCTTCCGCCTGAGCCGCAAGGCGCTCCGGGTTGTCCTCACCGACTGATGGTAGTCCGTCGGTCAGGAAGATCACCATTGGTATCCGACCTTCCCCCGATTCGAGTCGAAATGCTTCGGTGAGGGCCCCTTCGATATTGGTGCCGCCATCCGCCGAGAGATTCTCGATCCACTCCCGAGCATCGCGGATGTCGGTGCCATTCACACGGGTCCACTCGCTTCGGTGCACGCGTACCCGGTTGCTGAACGCAACTAGGCGGAACCGATCGCGCTCTGCGAGTGAGGATATCAGCTGCCGCAACGCTGCCTTTGCCTGGTCGAGCTTCTCTCCAGACATAGATCCGGAAACGTCCACGACCGCAGTGATATCACGCGGCAGCGCCGTACCGCGGGCCTCGCCAGGAGAAAGGGTGAGCATGAAGTATCCATCTTCGCCAGCGAGACCGTGTGTAGCCAGCGTAATTCCTACCACGTCTCGGGCAAACGGCAGAAAGACGGTGAAATCGCCGTGCAACTCACTCACTGGTCGCACCGTTAGTCTGCCGTCATCATCGCGATCTACCCGAACATCGTGTGTCGGGGAGAACGGGTCCCGAAACAAGTCACCGCTGTCTGCCACGAGCCGGAAACTCAGCGGAGCTGACGCTTCACCGCGAATCGGAGCACGAATACCCTCGCTCAGGGGCACATTCATTTGAGATGCGCCACCAGCCGCATATCGAAACTGGAGTGCATCGCCAGCTCGTGACAAAACCTGTGTGTAGCGCAGCGTGATCTTTCTGGTCTCACCTGAATTGATTGGGAAGACCCTGGCCCGAATGAGTCCGTGACCGACTAGTTCTATGAGTGCGGGGTCGCGCTTTCTGCGTACGATCTCTTCATAGATCGAGCGCGCTTGTCCGGCGTCCATCGTTTCACCACGCAACTCCTGATCGCCTTGGAACAGCGAGAAGTTGCTAAAGACCGCCTCGCCTGGCATTGGATAGAGGTAGTCGCCCTCTCCCAGGCCGCGTCCTCGATTTTCGAACCATTCCTCGACTTCAACTAACGCAACACGTCCGGTGACGGTCACTGATACAGATGAGCGCAGTTTGTGCACGGTACTCTGGCGAAGCCCAGGCAGCGGTTCGATCCAGCCCTGAGCTGTAGCTGGCGCCGCGATCAGAAGGGCGGCCGTGATTGTCATCAGCGTTCGCATCATTTCCTCCCAGTTCGATGTTCTATGGGATAGGACGATCGAACACCGCCGACTTGCACAGGGAAAGCAACGGTGGTGGGAGTGGGATGAGTGCCTTGTAATCTCAGCGGCTCTCGCTGCACTCATCAACGTGTGTTGGCGCTCAGAGCTGATCGTGCCAATATTGCTGATGGATTGGACTGTCGCATGGCAACGGGATTCGAAAAGCATGCGCGCTTGTCGAGGTTGGACCTAGTGGACGATTGCTGTGTAAGGAATACACAAAAGAAAGCACGATCACGCAGTTGCGCAGCTGAACGTTTGGGAGAGGTGAGTGCTAAGTGATTGCACGTCATAGGCTTACATTGGTACAACTTGTTTCGGGATTGTTCGCAGTCGGAATCTTCGCAGTGGGCGCAGCGGAACCGGCCGACCTTTCTGCGCAAGAGATGACCTCTGCACTGAATGGTGGTTGGGTCACCCTGTCGGAGCCTCGCGTTGATCTTTGGTATCACGGTCTAGCGGTTGTCGGTTTCGGGGAAACCGATGAGCCCACGATGTACGACACGGCCTATCTGGAGCGAGTTCGTGCTGCAAAGCAAGAACTCGGGATATATCCCACACCTCTTGACGAACGTGCTGAGAAGCTCAGGGACGAGTTTGAGGGTGATCCGGCATTCGAGCTCTTCCATTTCGTGCCGCTCTATTTCCCGGAAGCGTCCCGTGATAGAATGCTGGCTGCCCTGGCCGCGGTCGCCGATCGTCGCACGCGAGACTCCACGATCGCCGGCCGTGACACCCGCGCTGGGATGCGTTTGCTGGAGGCAAGATTTCGTGAGGGAGGGCAGCGGAGGTGGCTCAGGGAATTCGTCGAGCTCCTCCAATCGGAGTGGGATCTCTTTTATGCCGACTTTCGTGAGGAGACAGCGGCGGGGGATGCCACATACCTGACCGTAATGCGGCGGCGTTGGGAGGCCGATGTTGCGCCCGCTTTCGCAGATTTTCGCTCCGAAGAGCAGTTGGACAGCGGACGCATATACATCGCTCCAGCCCTAGGTGTAGAGGGGCGCATGTTCGCCGGAAGCTCGTTTCAAAGAACTGTGCACGCAATTGCCGTGTGGGCACCCGGTTGGAACGACCCAAGGGCAAGCATCTTCTCGGCCGTACGTGAGATGTGTTAGGCAGTGGCAGGTGACGCATTGAGAACCGCCGCGGGAAGGGGCGGACCCGGATCGATCACCAAAGGGGTGGTGAGGTGTGGTTCCCGCCTCCTCGCAAACAGCGATCCTGATTTGGCCGAAGAGTTTCGGAGCGTGTATCTCCGAGCTGCCGGAATAGAGGATCCTGGTGCTGATGTTGAAGCTGCATTTCAGAATGCTTACAGCCTTGCACCGGAGATACTCGACTCGCTCGATGTACGGCTCAGGATCGCACCGGGTATGGATGCCGATGTGCCGCCTCCGCTGACCAGCTGGTCGGTGGAAAGCAAACCGCATGTTGACCTCTGGTACCACGTCCTTGCAGTTGCGGCGGCGGATGAACCGGGCCCGCTGGGTATGTATAGCGCTGAGTATGCACGGCACATCAGAGAAGTGAAACAGGAATTGGGGATATACCCGACGCGGCTGGATTCGATTGCCGGGGAACTGCGTGCTTCTGTTGCAGACATCGGTGACAGTATTGCGAGATCCATCATTCACTTCATCCCTCTCTATTTTCCCCGAGGAGATCCCCGCAGCATGCTGGAAGCGCTGCGCGTCGTAGCCAGGGGACGAGTTGATCGGCTAGGTGTGGGCGGGGCCAACGTG
>Ga0180431_10007525_pt1 | contig 12661 bp, 23 predicted proteins | sample SS_ome_11_FD_132459 | JGI IMG/M metagenome (GOLD analysis project Ga0180431, IMG submission 132459) | Hypersaline lake sediment archaeal communities from the Salton Sea, California, USA - SS_1_MS_1 metaG | ecosystem: Environmental > Aquatic > Non-marine Saline and Alkaline > Hypersaline >... | reverse complement strand
TTTCATATAGATATTTGTCTCGCAAAGGGTCAATAGGTTTCATTGGCAGACTGGTCTTACAATATATCCCCTAGGTTTCATTTCGCCATTGGTCTCGCAATTGGGCCGTAGGTTTCAGTTCCGAAATGGTCTCGCAATCCTGGAGTAGGTTTCATTACCGCTTTGGTCTCGCACCCCATCAATAGGTTTCACACTTTTTTTAGTCTCGCACATGGGCCGTAGGTTTCACGGTTATTTTAGTCTCTCAGCCACCCCAATCAAGCGGCTAACTGTTTCGCTTCTTGAAATGCCATTGCAGCCTGTTCAATCGCTACCTGTGCGGCCTTTAAACGTAAAACGGTATCCTTCAACCGTGCTATCTGTTCCTTTGCAGCTTCCAGTTCTTTCTCCGTTGCAACCCTGGCAGATTTTTCAACTTTATACTTCCGCTTCCAGTCGGTTTCGTCTTTCATTTTCGGCAGCTTCGGGACCGGCTTTGACTTGGCGTTTTTTTCGATAACTTCCTGAATCTTACTCCGACTAATCGGTTTTTTTGTTTTGGAATCAGCGGCTTTGATTTCATCCAGAACGTGTTTGACGTTGTTCGTACCACACTTTTTCTCGATGGACTTGATCAAGCCCGGACCGTATTTGATAGCCTCATCACGGTAAAAATGATATGCTTTCCGCATGCTCTGGTATGTGGTCGGCGTGATACAAAAGCGGTCCTTGACGTACACATCGAACGTGCTGTTTTTGTAGCTGGCGTTTTCCTTGAACCGTTCTGTGGTTTCCAGGTAATGAAGCGTTTCCACCATGCTCTTTTCGGCCGAGTTCGCATGTTTCTTGAAATGCTCAACGTCCTTCTCGATTTCGGTGATTCTCTTTTCGTCATACTTCTTTTGTAGCCTTAACATTATGTCCATTTTGTTCTCCTTGATTGGGGTTTTGTTCGCATCTTCGGCGTAGGTTTCAGTGGAACAGTGGTCTCGCAGCCAGGGCATAGGTTTCAACTGCTGAATGGTCTCGCATCCGAATATTAGGTTTCAAGGTGGTTGTGGCCTCGCATACATATAGTAGGTTTCAACTTTCTTTTGGTCTCGCAGAAATACATTAGGTTTCAGCTGTCAAATGGTCTCGCATAGGACTATTGGGTTTCAAACTGCTGCTGGATAATTATCCTCTAAGCCGCTTCCTTAATCTTCCCATCATAATAAAACGGCGGGATGATATTGTGAGCCGGGTTCTTATGGCAGATATACGGTTTGGTCATTTCCTTGTCGTCAATAGTCCTTGCCACCTGCCAGAAATGGCTCAAAAACAGCTTGACGGTATTGTTCCATGCTACGTTGTGAACATGGCCTTTTGTCCAGTCCGGATGACGTTTGGCGTACTTTACCTTTTCTCTCAGGCAATACGCTTTATACATGTGATCCGGTTTCTGCTTATTGAAAGATTCCCTGATCATGTGGCCTACCGTACGGCCCGGCGTACTCCAGTCCGACTGAACTCCCGCTTGACGTTTCGGCATGAGAAATATTGGTTTCTCGATCTGCTTTTCGCATTTCGGACAAACACCGTCATCATCCAGCACTTTACGGCAATCACCGCAATGAGCCGCATTGTGCCGACCCATGTAATGCCACCACGAAGAAATACGTGGAAAATCTTTAATAAAAACCTTGTGTACCAAATTGCCTTCCCCTTTAACGGACTTTTTGCAGGTAGGACAAAAGAACGTGTTGTCTTTTTTCTCGAGTTCGGTACCGCAGTCCTGGCACACCGCAATCAGTTTAAAATAGTAAAAAATAATGAGCTTCCCTGCCGTGGTGTTCCCGATACCGGGAACGTCCTTCAACCACTCGTTCCAGATCGGATAAAAAACAAGCTCTTTGCCAATACGCCGATCCACCTTACCTTTCAGAGATTCCATTTCTGATATGATTGAATCGTGCTTAATGTTCTTCTCCGGTGCTAGACTCAAAGTTCGGAGCTTTGCGGCTGTAATCTGCTTTGTGATACCTTCATAGGTTCTCGTCATAAAAATTAGGCTTTTGACATACTCTTCATTGGTTTCCATTTTTTTCTCCTTTAGGCTTTGATTTACTTTTCAATTTTACAATGCTTACACCCATCCACATACCTTACCACCCGTGTTCCGCCAGGCCGTAAATCGTATGACACAACACGTCGGCAACGAGCGCAAATGACAATTTCTCTCACGGCCCACACTCCGAAAACTTCTGTTCATTTTCATTCCACATATCCGAAATATCCTCCTGTGTAGGCAACCACCCCTCGCCGGGTACTCTTGTATATGTTTTCGGCTGTTCGTCCACTGACGGTGCTGTTTTGTTGTCCTCGGCGCAATGTTTTGCGGCATGTTTAAAACATTGCTGGGATAACCATCGGGTGTAATCCTCGATTGCATCTATCCGATCGCCCTCATCCGCTTGCATTAACAAGGCCACATATCCAGCCATTTCCGATAAGAAATTTGCATGATCTTCCCACTTTTTGTTCATATCCATGTTTCTTTTTTCCCCCAACTCATAACCCATTTCGCTGCTTTTTCGATCACCGCACCCATCACGACCACAGGGAATGCTCCCCCCACACCACCAACGATCAGCGGGATGGGTATGATCGAACCTTCTTTTGCAATGTTGTCGTAAATCTGATTCGTCATGCGCGTTTCCCTCCATGCCGATAAGGTCTTAGTTTATTTTTTTCGTGCTTTTCCAAAATAGCTCTCCCCAGGTCCACACCTTTGTATTCGCACATATCCATAAGCCTGATTGCAATATCAGCGCATTCCTCTGCAAAGTTAGCATCATCCCAAGCGCGATATGCCTCCAGAGCCTCGGACACTTCCGAATGGATCAGTGCTATCAGTTCCGGTACTTCTCGCGGTGACTCGTACCAGCCATGAGCCACCGCAACGGCATGGATTTCTTTTTGCAATTTTTGGATTTCGTCAAGACGGTTCATTTTGCCCCCTGTCGCTTATCAACGAATTCGTGAAATGAAAACCTTACGCGGCATATCTGCAAACCCACGACTTCACCACGCTGCGCGTTTTTCATGGTGTAAACCTGTTCCGGTTCACCGAACATGGGACACCAATCACCGCATCCAATAACGTCCTCACCCACCACATCATGTGGACAATATTGTTTTTTTATTTTCCCGGCACGTTCGATCCATAGATAACCATTTTTTTCTATCGCACCTTTCATTTCGCCAGACACTCCTTCCGCCAAATCACTTTCAGCTTTGCGATATTGTCCAGTGCTTTTCTCGCACGGGTTCCAGCCGCCTGGTTGTTTTTCTCGTAATAGAGCGCCGCGTCTTTTTCAAAATGCTCAATCTGCCTTACAATCTCTTTGTACGTTTTTTCGCCTTTCATTTCGCTTACTCCTTTGTTTTTCGGGTTGCTTTTTGGGAATCCCACGCCGCCCTGAAAATCCGCGCCCGTTCTTTTCTGGCGCATTCGGAACACCAATCCTGATCGTCCAACTTCAGTGTAACCGACCCCTTTGTCCCAATCGGCGTAATGACGAACTCTTTTGCCTCTGGATCTGTTATTACCGACTTACAGCAATCACACAATTTTGCGTCCATGCATTTCCTTTCCTTCCCGATACCGGGAAATCTAAAATTTAAACCGTCGCTACACCCCAGTCATACCCGCTTGCACAACCAGATGCGTCGTCGTACAAAAAATCACCGTCGAGTCTACAATGTGTCTGCCGCACCTTTGATCCACAGTCAGCACAATGGAATCGATAGTTTCCTGTCAACGCTTTGCCACACAAGCGGCATTTCCACCCGTTCGGTTTCGACAGTTCCGCCTGTTCCTGCTCGTATTTTTTTTGAGAGAAATCGTTTTTGGGATCATAGTCGCTCGGCAGCGGTTCCGGTTTTTCAACATGCTTTGGATATCGGTCCTTGTACCGATGCTCCGCACGATACGCAGCCATTAGCTCTTTTTTGCGTATCACTCGCTCTGTTTTCCACCAGTCCTGACACGCTTTTCTGCGGCAGACAGGGACAGTCAGGTTGTCTTTCTCTGTGATCGGCCTGCCGCAGTGATCACAATTGCGCGGATTTGCTTCAAGCGTTTCTCTTTTCCTTTTGTGCCACTGCCGCAAACTGATTTTTTTCTTTTTTTCTGCGACCATGATTTTGTACTGCTCCCGGCATTTCTCGTCCCGGCAATACAACCGTTGTCGCGTTCCGCTAATATCCTTGCCGCAAAATTGACAGTATCGTTTTTTCATTTGTCTATTTCCGTTATCATGATCGGTTAGGCATACTTGTTAATGCTGAACCAACCTGGTTTTTGATTGGGAGTCCGCCCTTTATGTTTATTTGTCAATTTCTGTGATTAATATTCCAAGAGCATCACTATTCTTTAGTGTAGCCCTGATATGTGGGAACCGAGTGGCAACGATCTCTTTTATTTTGTTCTTTCTAGCCGTTTTTTCACGCGGCAAACTTCCGAGCCGTTTCATCCACTTCTGTGGTGTCACCTGTTCCGTGGGTATGCCTAGCACGTATAAAATTGCCTCTAAATTTCCACAGTGTCTTGCAAACTTGGCAGAGGCTGAGGCATTATTCCCCGCCACATGGAATCCAACCTTTTCCATTACGCACCGGATATCAGGGTGCTGTACCGACAACTCCCGCAACCTGTCTGCAATCTCCGGCATGGTTTGCGGCATGTTCTCTGCTCTTACAATCTCATCCTGGTCGTAGTAACAAAATGCCCCGGACGCCCCGGGGTCGATGCAGATCAGTTGCTTTCTCATCCCGTCACCTCCTGATCAAACCTATGCTGACACTCAGGGCATGTGCATGACACCACCCGGATTTTGGGTGGCTTTTCCGGTTGCGGTCCCCGGATCTCTTTCCTCAGATCCGATACCGTCAGGTTCGCCTCTGCCGCCAGTTTAAGAAAATGGTCCTGGTCCTCTGGGTCCAACCCTGCGACGGTCTCATGATGTCCGAAAGAAAGTGTTTCATACCTGGCGTTCTTGCGGACATTGGCGCAGACCCATTTCCAATTCTGCAAAGTCTTTGGTGTCCACCCGATATCGGGAATAAGCTGGGTCCATGTTTCAGGGAAAACGTCCTCACAGTAATTGAGAAAATCACCCCACCAAAACGCAACATTTCTGCCAATGATGTCCAAGTGCCTTGCCGCCGCCTCTGCCTGTTCCCATGTTGGAACCTCAACCAGATCCAGGCTTGTTTCATTGTATTTGACTATTTCGCTCATGAGTGCTCCCTTATCCACAGTCCCATGTTTTTAATTATGATCTTCCAAAAATCGTAATCATCCATTTTAGCGTCCATCTTTTTCCACCGTTCCCCCACCCGGTTATGTATCGCCATATGGCAGTCGTGACAGAGGGGAACGCACAGATAATCCGAGTTCTTGCGGCTCATGCCACGGTGTTCAATTGGCCCCTCATGCAATCCCAAAAAATGGTGTGGGTCACTGGGACCTGACTTGTGGCATACGCAACAAGGTTGCATTGCGACCCTTTCCCTGTGCTTTCGGTTTTTCCATGCTGGTTCTGGCTTTGGTATTGGCGATACTACGTCCATGCTCACATTTCTCCATGCAAAATTTGTCGTTGCCACCATGCCCCAGGTGGTCGCCCAGGACGTGCCACTTGCACACGTCCTGGGGAACCGTCCTTGATACCATCCCGATACCGGGAACGGGATAGTGGCATATACGGCTCGTGCTTCGTCGTTTCCCCATGAGCCCTTACTCTGCTATGCGTTTTCATTTTACGTGCAGCCTCGTCTAAATTACGGTGCCCTGGAACATTTCTAGGACCATATCAAAAGGGTATGGCATCCTCCGATCCGTCCGCCGCTGGATCACCGGGATCTGACGCGCCAAGTTCACGAAGAAAAAACCGTAGTGCTTTGATTGCTTTTTCCCGGTCCCCCAGGTATATCCCCATGGGTCGTTTCTTTTCATCCGGTGCCCATCCACGGGTTTCCTGATCCCACTTGGACAGAAATACCCAATCCTTGAACAACCCCTTGTCATTGTTCTTGCACGCTGAAATAGAGTAGTTCCCGTTGTACTCATCCAGAATCATGCCGTAACCGTTGCTTCTGTCAAAAAAAATATCATCACCCATTAGAGACCTCCTCAAATCTTTCATCCATCCCTTTGTATCCGAGTTCTTTTGCAACTTTTTCTCTGAAATCGTCACACTCAGCATAAGAATCAAAAATGCCAATCGGCAACCAATCGGCTTTATCTTCTCTCAGGCATGTTCTGAGGTTATGACTCACCATTTGCCCTACAGTGTGACGGTGAAAACATCGCTGTGCAATGCTCCATTCAAGAACTATCAAATCTTTAACATTCATAACTATCTCCTTAATCTGCCCATTTAATGAATCCGAACTCACCAATAGGCAAAATGGTGAGACCGTCCCGAACATCCACCTTGTATTGGCACCAAAGGGTTGTCGGGTTGCTATATCCTGGCTTTGGTGCTTTGCATTTCGTAATAGTGCATCTGCTTACTGGATAATCCTGCACACTCAATGTGCAAAACAAATGAGCTTTGTTTCTGACGTACTGACCGCCAGACCCAAACTCATCACCTTTCTTTTTTTGAATGTTTATGACGGTGATACCGCCCTTCATAGCATGGTGGATATCGGTTATTAGGGGGGCAATTTGTGTGAAGTCACCACCCGGCGGTTCTAAGTAGTCAATTATGTTCAATCCGGTAGGATCAATTAAGTCAGGAAGGGCATTCGGGGTAAACTTTGCAATCAGTTCAACATCCCAGTTTTCCATATCGTCATGGTGTTTTCTATTATACGCTTCAACTCGTCCCTTAAATTCGTCCTGCTCAATTTCGCTTGTGAGGTATTTTGTTTGGCCTTTATATTTGTGGCAATTCAATCTCGCCACGTTCATTCCGAAGGCGGTCTTTCCCGTGTTGGTTTCACCTGAAAACATGATGATACTGCTCGGCACCAACTTTACTGATTCGTGCATTCCCAAGGGTAAAGTCAAATCGACGGTTTCCGTTGAGGCATTTTTCCAATCCTGAACTTCATGGTCCTTGTCAACAATTCGGTACTCGCCAGCACGCTTTCCGGTCCTCTTTACAAGGCCCTCTTTCTCAAGACGGCCCATAACTACGTGAATTTTCTTTCTTTCTTGGGGATTGTTGGCGTTTGTTACCCACTGTTGTAGGTTTGTTACCGAGATGTTACCCGAATGTTGTTCTATCAATTCGCGGATGGCTTCAGTGAGTCCCTTCCCTGACACGTTTGCCCGGTTAATTGCGCTCTGAATCTTGAGATTTATCTCTTTACTATCAAAGGGTGGTGTGCAATTAGAACCTATAAATAGCAGATATTGTTGGATTTCTGAAACTGGCATTCCAGATTTGACAAGATAATTGGCGAGATGAAACAGCGTATTGTCACGATGACCGGCTGAAAATCCTATGTTGGTGGTTGTTGTCGAATGTTGGCTTTTGTTGTTACCCCCAAGTATAGTAGTATTAACTGAGTTACTCTTTAACTTATTATATATATATATATACTTATTAAAGAACTCTTTATAGGAAGGGGGAATGAAAGGAATTGCTGTATCTGAGATATGTAGTTGTTGTCGCCAGGAATATTCTTTGCCGTTGAAAATGCTGGGGGGTAGTAGCGCAAGACCGCCTTCACTTTTAATGTCAATGGATTGGTCATTGTCACCGCTGGAGGGTGTTTCAGGATCATAAAGAAAATGCCTGTGCTCACCACCACGAGGAGTGTCCACGGTAGGGGCCATCAAACTGTCAGGTGTGATTTCCTCGATCTTTTTAATGGCGTCATCGTCTTTATAGCTGTCTATATCAACCACAGTACGATTGCTGACTTTGCCGCATACGAGGCTGATATTGGCCCCTGGTAGCTTTCGTCCCCACCACTCTTTAATTTGGGTTTCATCGGCTGGTTGCTCTTTGTATTTCATCCATGAAACCATCGGCTTTTTTTCTTTGGAACTGGGGATAATGCTAAACCCATAATTCTTGTAGTACCAAAGTGCCGATTTGAGCATCTTTTCATTTCTGGTCATTGTATTTGGGAACTGCACAATGTTAGACTTTGCGGCATTCAGCATCACCGTTACCTTTCTTTTCCTCACATTGCCTCAACAACTCATTCCGGCCGCCGGTACTCAGCAACCGACAACCCGCAATGTTCCGCTTGTCTACGCTCTGACTCTTCTTTAGTCATTTTTATTTTCATGTCCTGGATTCCCCCCCCCCATCAGGTACTTACGTCACATGAACGAAATTCAGCAGTGATAAAAACTCACTATTGGTGGCTTGACAGGGTTTGACGTATGATTTAATAGCATGGGCGCTGAACAGAGTCTTGACTTCACACGGGTGTGATTATAAAGGCAAAAAAAACATACTGCATCACACATGTGTGAATAATGCATCTAAAAAAAATAAATGTATTAATCTTCTAAAATTCCCTCAATAAACTTAAGCTTCTCTGGCTTAATGTTCATAAGCTTTTCGATAAGATTGTCATTCGCATCAACCCAGGCTTGTTTTTTGAGCTTCTTGAGTTGATTCTCGGAAAACCGGATACCGCTTTTAGTTTCAATCTGCTCTGGCTTCAAGTTTAATCCCTTCCCCAATATAATAAGATAGTACGCTGAAACGTCACGTTCTTTTAATCCCTCGCCGCGTGGTGACATTCCGGCAGCGCGAGCGAACTCTATCCATCTGTTCTGGTGGAGTTCGGCTTTCTTGAACCAACTACCTTTATTGAGGCCGATCCTCTGCGCCTCATCCCACAGCCATGGGAAGTAGTTGTTGAAATTGGTTTCTGGTTTTTTCGTCGAGTCCATGATTTAGCTTATAGCACCGTTTCACACCTATGTCAAGAATGTTGTAAAAAATAATTCACACCTATGTTATTTTTTCCTTGCAATTTGTTCACACCCATGTTAATGTCTTTTCAACATCACGGCTTACTGGATCTCCCGCATAGACGGTTATCCGGTTTGCCGTTCCCGATACCGGGAAGAACCAGCCGGTTATCCCGCATCGGAACTGAGTATCAGCGTGTAACCATATAACTATCAATTAACCTTCAACCAGTCCCACAAACGCATTCACCCACCAACCACAAACACATAACCAGGGCCGTCGAGCCCGCAGGGATAATTTATCTTTTGTGTAGCATCGCTGCAATGACGTAGGGAAAGCGTCCGGGTAATCCCGCCGGACGTAAATATCACGGGACTTGTAATAGCAGTGGGAGAGTGGCCACGGGTTGCTCAGTCATTGCCGCCCGCCGAGCGGTCATTGGTATATCAATAATAACACGAGATAGGCCGGGGATTTCAGAGGTGATTTTCCCCGGCTGATTCTCAAGGGGGAGGGGGTTATGGAACACCACAGTGCAACATATTTCAGTAAAAAAGGGGATGGTCCGGTTGTTGTTTTCGGGAAGACCGAAGATCCTGGTTCACCATGGCAATACACTATACGGATCGGGGACGGGAAACAGATCGGTAGGGATATTGATATCCATATTGCAACTGAGTCAGACCTTATCAGGTTTAAAACCTCGGTGCTGGACGCATACCGGCAGCACTGTCTTAAGAGGGGGATATGATGGATATGTTATTGGTTCTCATTCTCTGGATAGCGCCACCTACAATAATATTTTGCGCTATTATGGCGATCCGTGAAACCCGTATCAACCGGCGCCCGAAAGTGCCTACCGCGTTCATCGCGTCTATGATGGACGTTAATGGGCCAGATCGGAAATGGGGTGGTGTGAAATGAGTAAGATCATTGACATGACTGGCAAAAGGTTCTGCCGTTTATTGGTTATTTCAACCGCAGGCAAAAGTAAAGGCGGAAAAATAATGTGGATGTGTAAATGCGATTGCGGTGAAATAAAACCAATTGCTGGACACCATTTAAGATCTGGAGCAACAAAAAGTTGTGGATGCCTTGATAGGGAAAAAGCAATCGAACGGTTCACAACCCATGGCGAAGCGCACAAAACAAGGGAATGGCAAACTTGGGTCAACATTAGAAACAGATGTTACAACAAAAACAACATAAGCTATCCAAATTACGGGGCAAGAGGAATAACTGTTTGCGATAGGTGGCTGGAAAGTTACGAAAACTTCTTAGACGACATGGGTCGATGCCCAGGCGGATGTACCATAGATAGAATAGATAATGACAAGGGTTACAGTCCGTCAAATTGCAAGTGGTCTACAAGGGCAGAGCAAATGCGGAACACTAGAAGGAACGTGTGGGTAGAATTTAAAGGGAAAAGGATGGTTCAAAAAGACTTCGCAAACCTAATTGGAGCAAAGCAAAACTCACTGCAAGCATATTTGAAAACACACACAATTAACGAAGCAGCTCAATACTACGGGGGAGAAAAATGCGTTTCACAAATGTGATGAACCTTCCCGAAGCCCTTGTTTCTGCGATATCAAATGATGACTACGATCCTCAAGGGGATATTTCGGTGACAAGTGTTATAGGACCACAGAAAATCCGTCAGCTTTCGGCCCGACACTCAAACGAAATAGTTGAAGATGCTTGCGATAGAATTTGGGCAATAGTCGGTCAAAACACACACCACATCATAGAGCGCATAAAACATCCAAACTCATTGCAAGAGGAACGTGTCAAAATGGTTGTTGATGGTATGACGGTTACAGGTCAACCAGATTTGTATGAAAACAAAATCCTTGATGATTGGAAAGTAACCAGCGTGTACGCAGTTTTGAACGGTGTAAAGCCTGAGTGGGAAAGCCAACTAAATCTTTACAAACTTCTCATGGAAAACGCTGGTTTTAAAGTCGAAGGGTTGCGGATAATTGCGATCTTGCGGGACTGGTCGAAATTCGGCCACTTGAGGTCTCAAAATTACCCCAAGAAGCAAGTTAAGATATTGCAGGTTCCCCTGTGGACGCACGAAAAGGCCATTGCCTATGCCAAAGGCCGCGTTGAGCTTCACAAGACCGCAGAAGCACTCCCAGACGACGAAATTCCAATCTGTACACCTGAAGAACGCTGGCACCGTGACGATAAATGGGCGGTCTACAAGGGCAAGAACAAGAAGGCCACAAGGGTTCTCAATTCCGAGGAAGAGGCCGAAAAGATAAAAGCTGTTTTAGAAGAAAAAACAGGCAAGGAACACCGCATTGAGTTCAGGGAAGGGGAGGACGTGAGATGCCTTCATTATTGCCCCTGCGCTCAGTTCTGCAACCACTATAAATCACTCGTACCGTTCTAAGGGGGAACCATGGAAGAACAAGCCGCATACGCACCGCCACAAATGCAAAGTTCGGATATTGGTAAGCTTGCCGAAGCTCTGGCAAAAGCACAAGCAGAAATGTCTGCCGCCAAAAAAGACGCAAAAAACCCGTTCTTTAAAAGCGACTACGCTACGCTGGCAAGCTGTCTCGGTGCTGGAAACCCGGCATTGAACAAGCATGGATTGTCTGTCACTCAGTTGCCAGGTTCAGACAACGGGAACGTATCAGTCGAAACAATCCTTATGCACATATCAGGTCAGTACATCAAGTCTAAACTGTCCGTGAAACCGGCCAAGACCGACCCGCAGGCGCTCGGATCGTGTATCTCCTACCTTCGGCGTTATTCCTATTCGGCCATAATCGGACAAGCCACGGACTCCGACGACGATGCAGAAGCGGCTACACACCGTCCCGACACCGGGAAGCAACCACCGAAAGCTGTGCCAAAGAAAAAGGAGTACACCGAAGCAGAAAAAAAGGCGAATTTCCTGAAAGCCGTAACACCGCTTGCTGAAAAAATGGGATCAGAGATATTCGACGCATTCATGACGGAACGAGGCGTAAAGAGCCTGGACGATATAAAAACAAGCAAGGATAGGGTAACGTTTATTGAAGCACTCAAAGCAGCATAACCCTTGCGGGTGGCAGTTGGATTGAGGATACTCGGTCGGCACTCGCATTCATCAAAGCCTCCTTTCATTAGGTTCAACAGTTCCCAAGGCTTAATCCCATGTGCCCGGTTCCAAACATGGGTTTTCTAAAAGGACGGTGATTAAAATTTGCTACGGTCATCCATTCTGCAAATACGAAATAAGGCACGGTGAGTTCGCCGGGGAGTGCAAAAAACCCAAAGGCGCTGTATGTCCTGAATCACTGGAAGATGAGGATACAGACGAATATTGGGACAGCCTTGAAAAAGACCCATGGGATGAAGCGGAAGGCATGAGGTATAGATGAAAACAATATCAGAACTCATGGCCGAACACCGGGAAAAAAATGAATTTTATGAGGGGTCACCGGTAGCACCGCTTCCAAGCTATCCAGAGCGTGAAAACGGCAACATGAAATCCTGGGAGTATTGGGAACAGGAACAGCGTGAAAACTGCCGCAGGTGGCTTGGCGGGGAGTTTTTTGATGAGTTGGATGCCCGAAAAGGGGCTTAATATCAACTTATCAGGTCAAATTGACCGGATAATCAATGGTTATGTGATTGAAAGATGGTAAAAGTAGGGGGAACTGAGCGACGGTGGCCTCATTAAACATTTCATCGCACGAGCGCAGGCACGAGGGTTGTCTTTGGAAACCTGCTACAAATGACAATCA
>Ga0180431_10007521_pt1 | contig 12666 bp, 8 predicted proteins | sample SS_ome_11_FD_132459 | JGI IMG/M metagenome (GOLD analysis project Ga0180431, IMG submission 132459) | Hypersaline lake sediment archaeal communities from the Salton Sea, California, USA - SS_1_MS_1 metaG | ecosystem: Environmental > Aquatic > Non-marine Saline and Alkaline > Hypersaline >... | reverse complement strand
AGGGAAACGCCTACCTGCGCGAGGTCGCGCGCTGGGCCGACAAGCCGGTCATCAACATGCAATGCGACGTCGACCACCCCTGCCAAACCCTGGCCGATCTGATGACCATCCGCGAGAAGCTGGGAGACGATCTCACGGGCAAACGGATCGCCGTCTCCTGGGCCTACACGCGGACTTATGCCAAACCGCTCTCGGTGCCGCAGGGGTTGATCACCCTCCTGACCCGCTTCGGCATGGATGTGGCGCTCGCCCACCCGCCCGAGTTCCGCCTCATGGACGATCAAGTCCACATCGCCCAAGAGAACGCGGCCCAGAGCGGTGGGCGCTTCTCGATCACCCACGAGATGGAGGAGGCCTTCCGAGACGCCGACGTCGTGTACCCGAAGAGCTGGGGCTGCATCGACCTCTTCGACCGCCCCGCCGAATCGCTGGCCCTGGGCGAGAAGTACAACGCCTGGATCTGCGACGAGGAAAAGATGAAGCTGGCCCGACCCGAGTCCATCTACATGCACTGCCTGCCCGCCGATCGAGGTACCGAGGTTGCCGACGCGGTGATCGACGGACCCCGCTCGGTCGTTTACGATGAAGCAGAGAATCGGCTCCATACCTGTAAAGCGCTCATGGCGGCGCTGATGTAGCGCGATGGCGGTCTTCGATCTCATCGTGGCCGGCGGGCACGTGGTGCGGGAAGACAGCCCGGAGGGCACGCCGCCGGCCCAGGACATCGCGATTCGCGGAGAGCGGATCGTGCACGTGGCGCCCCGGATCGACGCTCCCTGCCGCCGGCGGATCGATGCCGCCGGCCTTCTCGTGCTGCCGGGCCTGATCGATCCCCACATCCACCTGAGCCTTCCCATGAAAGGGACGTTCTCCAGCGATGATCCCGACTCGGGCACCCGGGCGGCGCTCTTCGGCGGCGTGACCACGGTGATCGACTTCACCCTGCAAGCTCCCGGGCAGAGCCTGGCGGAGAGCTTCGCGGAGCGGTGCGCCTTCTTCGCCGGTCGCGCCCACACCGACTATGCCTTCCACGTCAATGTCACCAGCTTCGGTCCCGACTTCGAACAAACGTTACCCGCCGCGGTCGCCGAGCTGGCCGCGAAGGGCGCGATCACCTACAAGGTCTTCCCCTGCTACTCGCGTGACAACCTGGCGATCAGCCCCATCCACCTGAGGGCGCTCCTGCGCGCAACCCGCGACCACGCCGGCTTGGTGCTCGTTCACGCCGAGGACGACGGGATCTTGAACCGCACACTCGATCGTCTGATCGCCTCCGGCCGCACCACCCCCCGCGACTACCCCGCGTCCCGTCCCCCGGAAGCCGAGGCGGCGGCGATCGCCTCGGTGATCGAGGCGGCGCATGAGGTCGATGCCCCCATCTACATCGTCCACGTCTCGACCGCCGCGGGGGTGCAGGCGATCCGCCAAGGTCGGCGGCACTCGAAACGTGCCGTCTACCTCGAGACGTGCCCGCAGTATCTCTTTCTCGATCACTCGGCCTACGAGGGCGACGAGGCCGCCCAGTTCATGGTGGCCCCCCCCCTGCGGGCACCCGAGAACCGCGCCGCGCTCCTCGATGCGCTCGCCAGCGGCGAGGTGGATGTGGTGGCCACGGATCATTGCCCCTTCCGGCGCGACCAGAAGTCGCGCCCGGGGGCATCCTTCGTCGAGATCCCGAACGGGTTGCCGGGGATCGAGACGCGTTGGCCTCTCCTCTACACCGAGGCGATCCGGAGCGGTCGCTTCGACCTGCGCGATCTCGTGCGCGTCGCCGCAATCGGTCCCGCGCGCATTCATGGGCTCTACCCGCGGAAAGGGAGCATACGCCCGGGATCGGACGCCGATCTCGTGCTCTTCGATCCCAACGCGCGCTGGGCGATCGATCCCGCGGAGCTTCACATGGAGACCGATTTCTCACCCTACGCGGGCAGGCAGGTCGAGGGGCGTGTGCGGACGGTTCTTCTGCGGGGACACGTCGTGATCGATCAGGGGTCGATGATTGCCCGCGGGGAGGGCCGGTTTCTGCCCCGGCCCGCTCAGTAGGTCCTCAACCAAGCTTCCGCATCCGCCACGTCCCGGAAGATGCGTCCATGCAAACCTCGATTGACCGCCACCGTCTCACCGAACGCGTTGAGTTCCGCGTGATCCGATTCCCGATCAATGAAGGCGATCCTCAGACTGCCCGGGGCCATGCTGGCGATCGCCCGCGTCACGGTGTACATATCGATGGCCGAACTTTGATTCGGAAAGTCCTCTTCCAGGAGAAGGGCCCTCACAACCCTCTTCTCGCACTCGGTGATGACCCGTTCCCAGTAGTCCAAGGAAACGGCAAGGCTGTCCTCCTCGCCAGAGACGTAAGCATAGAGGTAGCCCTCTCGATCCTCGAATCGAATCTCGTAGTCGGGCTTGTCTGGTGAGTGTGTCATCGGCTTACCTCCCTTGACCTATGAACCATCGGTGAGGTAGGTGCAACCCTTCACTCGGGTGGTGGGGCGGGCTGACGGTTGTACGCGGACGAATGCATCCAATGACCATCTCTTCGCGAAGCGCGTGTCTCAGAACCCGACCCAGCGCTGCTCGCAGTCACCGGAGGCACGCGTGGCGGCGCTACGTCTCTCCCGACGATGAGGCTTCTTCCGCGGACACCATGAGCTCTCCGACAAAACAGCTCGAGTTCTTCACGAAGAAGACCCGCCTCAGCTCCCCCGCCAGCTCCTCCATCCTCGCCGCGTACCCTTCGCTTCCCTCGGAGGATGGGGTCGCCAAACCGAGGAAGACCGCCTCGGCCGATGCGCTCTCCTCTTGGATCATCTCCCGCACCGTCCGATCCTTCGGCTTCACCATGACCCGCACACCGGCCTCGACCCGGATCTCCTGCAGCAGCCTCTCCAGGTTCCCTTCCGTCTCCGCCTTCATCTCTTCATTCGAGGCGATGCTCATCACCCGCACCTTCGCCCGCCGCCACTCCTGATTCCGGGTCAGCAGGTAGGCCAGCATCAGCATCAGATCTCCATTGCGCTGCAGCCCTCCCCACCACACGTGGACTTCGCCCCGGATCTCGCCCTCCGGCGGCGGCACGTTCAACCGTCCGATGACGAACGACCGCTCCAGGTTCTCCAATCTACGCATGATCCGCAGGAGCTCGATCAGCCGCACCCGGCTGTTCGGCCATCCCACGAGCACCGTATTGCTCTCCAGTACCCCCACCCCATGCGCCTGCGTCATCTCGGTGATGCCCGTCAGCTCTTCGTCCACCACGGCCACTTCGGCGAAGGCCATCAGGTGCTCCCGCTCCAGCACCGCCTGCATCTCCCGCTGCCGGGCGGCCGGATGCATCCGCTCGTCCAACAGGTCGCCCACCACCAGCCGGCATACGGAGACGATCCCCCGGTTCTGACTGAACCAAGTCCCGAAGCGGACCAGTTGGAGCCGCTGCTCCAGATCGGACGTGAAGACCAGGATGTGCGGCCGCCAATTGCGTGCGCTTACCGGCCTGCGGGCCAGGCGGATGAGTGCCCAACGGATGATCGATTCGTAGATCCCCCGACGGGCGTCTCCCCACGTCTCCGCGTGGTGTCGGCGGGAGAGGGCGATCCACAGCCCCGACTCCGCCAGGATCGCCGCCCCCCCCGCGATCGGATGGATCAGGAACATCGTCCCCAAGCAGGCGAGCCCCCCCACGAGGCTGATCGGCCAGGGCACCCGCAAGCGGGGACGCCAGGAGGGATCCCCGCCCAGGGTCTCGGCCGCGGCCACGATGTTCAGGGTGCCGTAGACGGTGAGGAAGAACATCGCGACGACGGGTGCGACCGCGTTCAGATCCCCCAATGCCACCGCGCTCAGTGCCAACGCCAGGGTGATCGCGAAGCCGGGCAAGAGATCCCGCCAGTGTCCGGTCTGACGCCCCAGAAAGCGAGGCAGCAGGCGGTCCATCGACAGGGCCTGCAGCGTCCGCGGCGCCGCCAGCATCGAACCGACGGCCGACGAGAAGATCGCCCCCCACAACCCCGGCAAGACCAACCAAGGCCCGAGCACCGCGATTCGGGTCCAGATCATCGGATCGTTGCGTAGCTCGACCGCACTCGCCACCCGAATCAGCAGAAACGGCAAGGCGAGATAGACCGCGAATCCCGTCAGTACCGCCAGAATCGATCCGCGGGGGATGGCGCGGATCGGATCGCGGAGGTCCCCCGACAGCGCCAGCCCCGCCATCACGCCGGTCACCGCGGGGAAGAAGACGGCGAAACCGGCCCAGAACGTCAGCTCCCCCGACGGCAGATGGACTTCGATGGGTCCTGCCCCCCGCATCTTCGCCCCCACCGCAAAGGCCGCCAGGGAGATGCCGATGAGCACCATCAAGGGCACCTGCGTTCGCAGCGCCAAACGCGCGCCGGGAATCGCCAGCAGCGCCACGCCTCCGATGATCACCGCCGCCGCCGCGGGAATCGGAATGGCGGGCCACACGATCCGCAGCGATTCCGCCAAACCGTAGGCATAGAGGGTTACCGAAAGCGCCTGGGAGAAGAAGAGCGGGAGCCCCAGGGACCCTCCCCACGAGACCCCCAGGCTCCGCGACACGATGTAGTACGCTCCACCAACTCCCACGCGCTCGTTGGTCGCGACCGATGAGAAGGAAAGCGTGGTGATCAAGGTGATCGTATTGGCGAGCGCGATCACCAGAAGCGATCGCGTCAGTCCCAGGTGCCCGACCAACCAACCCGACCGGATGTACATGATGACGCCCAGGATGGTCAGGATGGTCGGCGTGTAGACGCCGAGAAACGTGCCCAGCCGGTTCGGGTTGGATGCGGATGATTGTGTCATGGGACCTTCCCGACGCCTCAAGGCGAAGCGTGCGCCTTCAGAAGTCCGGTCCGTTCGTTGAAGGCCGTGATCTGCCGATCCCATGACTCGGCTTCGGCGTGCACCGCGACCCAGAAGTCGGGATCCCAAAGCTCGCGCAGCTCCTCCACCGTGCGGCCCTGCTGCTCCACCCAAGTGAAGTACTTCAGGTTGTGAATCGCCTTGCGCTCGGGATAGGTGAGCTCGCGCATGTTGTCCGTGCCAATGCCTTGAAGGTAGCGTCCGAAATGACGGGCCGCCCGATCGGCATCGTAGGGGCCGTGAAGGTTCCGCTGCTCGACGATGCGTGACTGGTAGAGCTCGGTCGAGTCGGTGAGCGGGGTGATCAGCCAATCGCGCGGTCCCAGCTCGTAGTACTTAGCGGTCTGAATCGCCGCGACCAGGTTGCAGATCGAAGAGATCCCCAGGAGCGGCAGGTCCTTGACCAGCTCTTCGGTCATCCCTTGCCGAACCAGATACGCGGTCCCGGCCGGCTCGTTGAAGAGCCGCAAGAGCGCCATGCATTGCTCATCGTCCACCGCGCAGACCATGTCTGTGTTGCGCACGTTGTGTACCCAGGGCACGTGCTTGTCGCCGATGCCCTCGATCCGGTGGCCCCCAAAACCGCATTGCAGCAGCGTCGGGCATTGCAGCGCTTCGGTGGCGACGATCAACATCCCCGGCGCCCGTTGCTTCAGGTAGTCCCCGGCGGCCAAGGTGCCCGCCGAGCCGGTTGCGCTCACGTAGGCCGCCAGCCGGTCCCCCGGGGCGGCAATCCGCTCCCAGACCTCGGAGGCGAAGGATCCGGTTACATGGTAGTGCCAGTTCGCGTTTCCGAACTCCTCGAACTGGTTGAAGATCACGATCGCATCCCCTCGTTCGGCACGCAGCTCCCAGCACTTGTCATAGATCTCCTTGACGTTCGATTCGCAGCCGGGGGTGGCGATCACCTCATCGGTGCCGATCTCGCGCAACCATTCGAACCTCTCCTGGCTCATCTCTTCGGGGAGGATGGCAACGGCGGGGCAGGCCAGGAGTGCGCAGTCGAAGGCTCCGCCGCGACAGTAGTTGCCGGTCGAGGGCCACACGGCCTTCTGGCGCGTGGGATCGAACGCTCCCGACACCAGTCGCGGGACCAGGCACCCGAAGCCCGCACCCACCTTGTGGGACCCGGTAGGGAAGTACTTGCCGACCAACCCCAAGATCGGGGCGGGCACCCCGGTCAGCTCGGGAGGGAAAAGGATCCAATTGCCGTGGCCGAACTCGCCCCCTTGCTTGCACGGCTCGTTCTTCCAGGTGATCCGGAAGAGATTGATCGGATCGACATCCCAGAGGCCGACCTGCCGGAGCCGCCGGCGGATCGGAGCGGGAAGCGTCTCGGGGTGCTTCTGCTGGGCGAGGGTGGGGATGATGATCCCCCGCTCCCGGCAGCGCTCCACGCTTCGGGCCAGGATATCCTCGTTGATGGTGCGATCGGGCTTCATGGCATCTCCTTGTCGCGTATCTCCCCGGAAGATTGCCACTTGGCGCCTGGGCTGCCAAGGGATTCCTCCCCGAACCAGCCACCGCCGGCTAACGATCCGCACCGACGACGACGATATCTCAATCTAGGAGCGCGAGTTCCGCCCCCCAGGCGAGCTGCGCCCCGGGCCGGAGGAGCGCCGTACGAGGGCGGCTTCGACGCCAGGAAGGGGAACCGGGGATGTTCAGGGTCCTGATCGTGGACGATTCGGCATTCGCTCGAGCCAAGGTTCGAGGATGGCTGCAGGACGCGGGACATCTGACCGCTGAGGCAACCAATGGAGCCGAAGGGCTCCGGATGGCTTTGGACATGCTGCCCGATTGCATCGTTCTCGACCTGCTCATGCCCGAGATGTCGGGTGAAGACGTCTTGCGGGCCTTGCGTGCCCAAGGTTTGGAGATCCCGGTCATCGTCTGTTCGGCCAACATCCAGGACGGGATACGCCGCCAGTGTGAGGAGTTCGGCGTCACGAGCTTCCTCGCCAAACCGCCGGGGCGGACCGTTCTGCTGGAGGCGATGGAACGCGCTCTTCCGCCGCGCAAGGAGGCCGCTGGATAATGCTTGAGCCCGTACAGCTTGACGTCCTCACCGAGTTGATCAACATCGGAATCGGGAGAGCCACCTCCATGCTGAACCAGATGGTACAGCTGGACATACGGCTCGACGTCCCCTCGATTCGGATTCTCACCGCCCAGGAACTCCGGCAGGAAGCAGACGCGTATGGAGACGATATCTTCTCGATCGTGCGGCTCGGCTTCGAGGGGTGCTTCCACGGCACCGCCCAGCTCGTCCTTCCCGCCACAAGCGCGACGCATCTCGTGGCCGCGGTTACGGGCGAAGAACCCGACTCGCCCGATGTCAGCGCGCTGCGGGGGGCAACCCTCAACGAAATCGGAAACATCCTACTTAACGGGGTGATGGGCTCACTGGTCAACTCGCTTCAGGGACATCTAGACTTCGCGCTTCCCGAGTACCTGGAGGACACCGCTCCGCGGACCTTGGTCCCCGGCACCTCGCAGAACGACGAAATGGTCCTCTTCGCCCGGGCCCGTTTCGCAACGGAAGACGGCAGGATCGACGGACAACTCATCGTCTTGTTCGAGGCTGAATCGACCCAGACACTGATCGATTCGATCGACAACATAACACCCGACTCCATGGCGGGATGATGGATCTGGACGCCCTCATCGAAGAGCGTTTCGCGGTGCTCGATCGAGTTCCGGTGGGGACATGTGTGCTCGATCCGGACTACATCGTCCGGCACTGGAATCGGCGCTTTGAATCCTGGACGGGAATCCCCCGGGCCGACATCCAAGGCAAAAGGATCACCGAATTCGTCCCCTCGTTGGATGATCCGAAGTACACCGATCGGTTGAAGATCATCTTCGCCGGGGGCCCGCCGGCGATGTTCTCCTCCCTGCTTCACAAGCACGTGATCCCCGCGCCCCTGAAGGACGGCACGATGCGGATCCAGGATACGACGGTCTCCCCGATCCCCACCCCCGAAGGCGAAGGATTCTGGGCCCTGCTCGTGGCTGAAGACGTCACCGACCTCAGTCGACGGGTACAGGATTACCGGGAGATGAGGGACCGGGCGGTCGGCGTGGTTCGCGAGCGGGAACGGGCCGAAGGACTGTTGACTCGGAGCGAGAAGCAGTTCCGGGGGCTTTTTGAGTCAGCAACCGTGTTCATCCACCTGCTGGACACGGAAGGAAGGATCCAGCAGTCGAACCCCGCGGCCATCCAGGGAACGGGCTATACGAGGGAGGAGCTGCTCGGCCGGCACATCACCGACACACTCTCCCCGCAGTGTCGGGAAGCTTTCATGACCCAGCTGCCCTTCCTCCTCAAGGGGGAAACGCGGCGCCGCGAGATGGAGGTTCTCTGCCGGGACGGGAAGGCGATCACCGTCGATTGTGCCGCATCTCCGATTCGGGGAGACGACGAAGAGGTCTCTTCGATCGTTGTCATTCAGCGGAACATCACCGCTCAGAAGCGGGCCGAAGAGGAGCTCCACCGCGCTATCGAGCTCGCTCGCGCGGCCAACGAGGCCAAGAGCGAGTTCCTCGCCAACATGAGCCACGAAATCCGGACGCCCATGAATGCGATCATCGGCATGACCGATCTCGTCCTGGGGACGGATCTCGATCCCACGCAGCGCGAGTACCTGAACATGGCTCTCTCGGCGGGGGAATCATTGCTTCGCGTCATCAACGACATTCTCGACTTCTCGAAGATCGAGGCCGGCAAGCTCGAACTCGACCCGATTGAGTTCAACATCCGCCAGCCTTTCAAGGACACGCTGAACGTGTTGTTGGTCAAAGCCCAGGCCAAGGGCATTCGGCTGAGCGCCCAGATTCCCGACGACGTCCCGGAGGAGTTGATCGGGGATCCCGGACGATTGCGTCAGATCCTGACCAACCTTATCGGCAACGCGATCAAATTCACCGAAGAAGGGTCGGTCGATGTCGAGGTGAGTGTACTGAAGCAAGCGGCGGGACGCCTGGAATTGCAGATCGCGGTGAAGGACACAGGGATCGGCATCCCGCCCGAGGTTCAGAAATCGGTCTTCGAAGCGTTCGCGCAAGCGGATGGATCAACGACCCGGCGCTTCGGCGGAACCGGCCTGGGACTCACCATTTCCGGCAAGCTGGTGGAGATGATGGGCGGAAGGATCTGGGTAGAGAGCCAACCGGGGCAGGGTTCGACCTTCTACTTCACCTGCAAGTTCCAAACCCCCGGGCACGCCCTGTCCGCTCCCGAGGTGTTGTGGGACTGCGAGGGTGCGCGCATCCTGATCGTGGACGGCGACGCGCGGCGGCGCGCGACCACCTGCGAGTGGGTGGCCAACTGGGATATGGAACCGATCGGCGTCGGCACCCGGCCGACCGCCATGATCGCCCTCGAGGAGGCGCTGCGCGTCGAACGCCCGTTCGGGGCCGTCTTAGTCTCCCATCCGATGGCGGGTCTCGACGGCTTCCTCTTGGCGGAACAGGTCAAGGAACACCCCCAGCTCACCGACACCACGGTGGTGCTGCTGACCGCCGCCGGTAACCCCGGGGATGCCCGGCGGGCGCGCGACCTGGGAATCTCCGCCTACCTCACCAAGGCGCACGAGGAGGCGATCCTGATTCGGGGCCTTCTGCAGAGTCTGGCGGCGGGGCCCAACCCGCGCCGCCTCATCACGCGACACACCCTGCGCGAGGGGCACGGTCATCATCGCATCCTCCTTCTCTCCGACAGCAAGGCGGAACGCGCCCGCACCCACCGCCTTCTCGATTGCTTCGGGTACGCGGTGAAGGCCCTGGAAGCCGATCCCCGAGCCCTCGACACCGTCGGTGATCAAGAACAGCACGACCTGATCATCCTCGACATCCGCAGCCGCTGCCCCGGCGGCGCCGCGGCCGTCCGTGCCCTCGGCGAGCGCGGCCTCCGGCTCGGAAGACCGGTGAGGATCTTGGCCTTGGTCTCCGCCTCACGCCTGGAGGAGGGCCAGCTGCTCATCGAACCCGATGTCGACGAGTTTCACGAACGGCCCTCGCGGTCGCGCGATCTCCTGACGCTGGTCGATCAAGCCATCACCCCCTCCGACCAGTCCAAGACCGCCTAGCGCAGGTGCGTGATCAGAATCCGGAGACCGATCAGGGCGAGGACGATTCCGCCCGCCACCTCCATCCGCTTGCCGAATCGGGCTCCCACCCGGCAACCCGCGTGTACGGCCACCCAGGAGAGGATAAAGGTGACGATCCCGATCGCCGCGCAGGTTCTCCAGATATCGACGCGCAGCATCGACAGCCCCAGACCCACCGCCAGCGCGTCGATGCTGGTTGCCACCGAGAGGAGGATCAGACTCGTGCCCCGCGAGACGTCGCCCGGCTGGACCGAGGCGCGATCGAAGCCGGAGCGGACCATCCGAGCGCCCACGACCAGGAGAAGGCCGAACGCCACCCAGTGGTCCACGGCGGAGATGAGCTCCGCGATCTGGGATCCGGCCAACCACCCCACCAGCGGCATCCCCGCCTGAAAGAGCCCGAAGTGAAAGGAGAGCCGGAGGGCCGCCCGATGGCCGCGCGTGCACCCCGACGCCCCGGCGGCCAGGGAAACGGTGACCGCATCCATGGCGAGCGCCACCGCCAGCAACAGGATCTCGAGCGCCGGCATCAGCCCCGATCCCCCGGCCGGTCGAAGCGGCGCATGAGGCGGATCCGATGGTGATCGCCGCTGACATCGAACCGTCGCTCGAGCGCGGCGCGGAACGGGCTCGATGAAGCGGGCCGGCCGTTGATTTCCTCGACGAGGATCGATCGCCGGGGGCGGACCTCGCGGGTGAGTTGGATGTTGAGGAATCCCAGCAACTCCCCTAGATCCCGATCCCCCGGTTCGGTGCGGATCTCCAGCCGCCGGCCCCGGCGGCGCGATACCACCACCAGCTCCCGTCCGCGAAAGACCAGATGGGTCGTCACCACGCGGTGCGGCAGATCGAGCCCCTCGAGACTCAACCCGCACGGAGACGCGGGATCAGTGGCATTGACCCACCAAATCCGCGTCTCCCCCCCCCGTTCCAGCAGCGCCGGGGCGATGAACTGCAACCCGCGGATGCCGGAGAAAAAGTGGCCCCCGATCACCTCGCCGCCCAGCTCCAGAACCCTCAGGGTCCGGAAGAGCCGCCGCCACTGAAGCGCCGGAACCTCGCGCGCCACCAACTCGCGGAAGAGTATGCCGTAGCGATCGAGGAGCACGCGGGCCCGCTCGCGATTCCGTTCCTCCTCTTCCACCGGATCGGCCGAGTCCGAACAATCGGGGACGCGAAACCAGACGCCGGTGAACGCCCTCCGCGCGCGCCAGTCCGAAAACCGGGCGCGAACCCGCCGGCCGGCGGGCGGGCGGCGCGCGGGCGGCTCGCGGAATCGAAACCCACTCGCAATCGCTTCTCTCAAGGCGGCGGGCGAATCGTTCGTCACCCGGCCGCGCCAGGTGAGATCCCACAGGGAGCGCGTGAGGTCGCCCGAATCGGCCCCGGGGCGCCGGGCCAACAGGTCCTCCAGAGAGAATCGGCCCGGGATGTGGGGCAGCAGATCATCGTCGGATGTCCCCTCGGTCGATCCATCCCCGTAGAGGTCCCACTCCGAGGCGGGCGCGAAGAAGACGCGCCGCTCGCCCTGCCCGTACCACTGAAGCTCGGTCTCGGCGACGAGCTGATCGAGCCAGGATGCGCGATAGGGCATCAGGCGCGCCGGCAGGATCTCCTCTTCCCACAACCGATCCGCGGCGAGATAGCCGAAGAGGCGCTCCATCACGTCGGGCAACGCCTTCGCGCGTCCCAGCCGCTGCTGCCGCGCCAGGAAGGGGGCGAGCGCATCGGGGGGCAGCGGCTCGACCGCCGGTTGGGCTGCTGTGCGCATGAGCCGCAGCAACCAGGCCAGGTTGCGGGCATCGCAGACCTCGGGCTCTCGGGCGCCGTCGGTGATCTCGTCCAGAATCACGCCGCCATCCTCGTGGAGCTGCGCCAGGGCCGAATCGACCGGCCGGCCCAGGGCGCGCTCGAGATCGCTCCTCGTCCGCGGGCCGTCATGGCGAAGGGTGCCGCGCAGGAGGGCGACCAGCGGCTCGTCCGGCACCGGAGGGTCCCGGAGGCGGGCCAGCGCTTCCCGCGCCTCGGAGCTGGTCGGCGATCCGTCGAGCGCGGCGGCGCCGAGTCTCGGATCGGAGAGTCCGAGGGCCCGGCGGATCCACGCCAAGTTTTCGATCGCGCAGACGAACCGCCCGTCCACGCCGATCACGCGCGCGCCGATGCCCTCCAACACCTCTTCGCGACACAGATCGTGATCCCGCTCCATGGCACCCAGGAGTTCATGCCAAACCTCGGGCTCGATCAGCACGCACTCCTTCACGTGTTCAATCAGCTCCTGGGCACCCGGCGGCGCGTAGCCGGGAGCGATGCGCTGCAGCTTCCCCCGCAGCTGCGCGACCAGAGCGGGCGGCACCCGCGGCCGGAGGTGGGATGCACGGACGATCTCCTCGATCAGATCGGCTCTCATCTCCAGCGGTGAGCGCCCGGGGGCATCGGAGGCATACATCAACTCGTTCGTTCGCCTCCAGATGATCTCGGCCGCAAAGGGCGAGGGAGCCTCGCACGTCACCTCACTCACCGCCACCTCCCCCGCGGCCACACGATCCAGGCGATCGTGCAGAGCGGGAAGATCGAACTCATCGCGCAAGCACGTTCGATACGTCTCGAGGAGGATCGGGAAGTCGGCGTACGGTTCGACCGCCCGCTTGAGCTCCTTGGCCCGCTGGCGATT
>Ga0180431_10007520_pt1 | contig 12667 bp, 13 predicted proteins | sample SS_ome_11_FD_132459 | JGI IMG/M metagenome (GOLD analysis project Ga0180431, IMG submission 132459) | Hypersaline lake sediment archaeal communities from the Salton Sea, California, USA - SS_1_MS_1 metaG | ecosystem: Environmental > Aquatic > Non-marine Saline and Alkaline > Hypersaline >... | reverse complement strand
CGGACGCGCGCCCATTGCGGATCCTCTCGGAGTTTCTTGAGCCGTATAGCCGGTTCCGCCGGCTCAAGGTGCGCGACACGGTCGTCTTCTTCGGCTCGTCGAGGGCCGAGAGCGAGAAGACGGTCAAGGCGGAGCTGCGCGCGTTCGAGGAGCAGCGTAAGAAAGCCCGCGCCCGATCGAAAAAGGCGAAGGCCGAGCGGGAACGGCTCGAGATGCGGCTCAAACTCGCCCGCTACTATGAGGAGGCGCTCGAGCTGGCCAAGCTGCTCACGCACTGGGCGAGACGGCTCAACGAGGGGCGGCGTTTCACCATCGTCTCGGGCGGCGGGCCGGGGATCATGGAGGCGGCGAACCTCGGCGCCGCGCGCGGCGGCGGCAAGTCCATCGGGCTCAACATCAGCATCCCGCTCGAGCAGGACCCGAACCCGTACATCAGCGACGGGTACAACTTCGAGTTCCACTACTTCTTCATGCGTAAGCTGTGGTTCGTGTTTTTGGCGCGCGCGATGGTCATCTTCCCCGGCGGGTTCGGCACGATGGACGAGTTGGTCGAGGTGCTCACGCTCTGCCAAACAAGGAAGGTGACGAAGAAGGTGGCGATCGTGCTCTACGGCAGCGAGTACTGGGACGAGGTGCTCGACTTCGACGCGATGATCCGCTGGGGCACGATCGGCCCCGAGGACCTCAAGCTCTTCCACCGTTCGGACGACCCCGAAGAGGCGTTCCGGTACCTCAAGAAGGAATTGAGGAAGTAGCGGCCGCCGCCCGTTTGTGCTCGGTTCGAGCTACGCGCGTCGCGTGGCGAGCGAGTGTGAACGCACCTACGTTCAATGAGAAGTGGGGGGCAATACGATGGCTTTCAAGGCGGCAGTTGTGGTGATGGCGCCGGACGGCGATCCGACGAAGCACAGAGCCTCGATCAAAACGTCTAAGCTTGAGCTGACGACCGTGGTGACGGAGTTGGCGAATTTCGAGCGGACGGTGGATGTGTGCAAGGCGCTCGTTCAAGATGAGGGCGTCCAATCCATTATTCTCTGTCCCGGCTTCCATCATGCGGCCGTGGCGAAGGTCGCCGAGGCCGTCGGCAAGGGTGTGGCCGTGGGCGTGGCCCGAGGCGACGTGCCGAGCGGCATGGTCACAGGTCGCATCCTGGCCGAGGAGGGCTGGTTCCCACAAGGGCATTAGGCTCGCTGTGGCGCCATTGCCTTGGCCAGGCACGGGAATGCGTAGCCCCTCCGGTTGTGAGCCGGCTAACGGCTCCATAAGCTAAGACGGCCTCATGAGTTCAGCCGCCAAAGACCTATGTTCAGATACGCGGCGAATGAGACCCACAACAGATACGGAACGAGCAGTGCGCCGGAGAGCTTTCGGAGTCGCCAGAACAAGATCAAAGTTGCGAGGATCGCGGTCCAAAGCACGATGATGTTGACGAGCGCGAGCCCGATGGAGTGTGCGCCGAAGAAAACGCACGACCATGATGCGTTGAGTGCGAGCTGCACGATAAACAGGATGAGAGGCATCCGCGCTTTCGGCAGCCCGGGATTCGACCACACCAGCCATGCCGACACGGCCATCATGAAGTAGAGCAAGGTCCACACGGGTCCGAACACCCAACCCGGCGGCGTGAGCGCCGGCTTCGTGAGCTGCGCGTACCACTCGCCGGTCGGGAAGATGGCGCCGGGAATCGCCGCGCCGAAACACAGCGCCAGAAAGACGATTAAACCCAAGTATCGTCGAAGGCGCGACCGTTGCATGTGCTCGTTAGTCCTCATCCGCAGGATGTGCTTCTTTTGCCTTCTTACTAAAAAAAGAAGCAACGAGCATGCCGACGCCGAAACCGAACAACGCCCCGGCGCAGGTCGAAGCAACGGAAACGTTCCATGTGATGAGGTCCCAGTTGATTTGTGACGCGTCCCCTCCACTTTCCCGTGCCGGAAGCAGGGCGGGCGGCACCAGCCCCCAGGCCAGGAACCCGATCACGACGCAGATGGCGCCTAGAATCGTCATGGACTTGGTGCTCATTGAAGACACTCCACGCGAGGTGAAGCTTCGAATATCCTACTCTTCAGGGCGCCGCCCTTGAGGGGCGGCGTGGTTCTCGGGCGAGTTGCGTGTTCTCGTGTTGTAGCGTCTGGAAATTTCTCTGGCGATCTTTTCACAAAGAACCCCAGGGCCGTCCATGTCTTCGGGCAGGCGGTTGCCCTGCTCGATTTGGACGTCAAACCGGCCGTCGCTCGTGGTAAAGACCAAGAAATCTCCTCCGCCACCGGAGCCCAAAGCGAAACCTGCTATAGCTTTTCTGCCGATGTTCGGCAAAAGATAGGGCGCCCACCGCATGTCAGGCGGGTTGTCCTTATCCATGTTCCTGACGATTCTCTTGTGCCACTCGTACCTTTCCGGGTCCAGCAGCACGCCCGCGCGGGCGATGGTGATGGTGGCGTACGCGCTGCATTCGGGGTGCTCGGGACCGAAAAGGAAGGTAGCGTCGTAAGAGCGCTTCGTCGGGGTCTGGCTCATTGCGAACTCGAACGGAATATCATGCTCACAGCCTTCTCGGATGAGGTCCTCCGTGACGATTGGGTCGAAGGCGGCGAATCTCGACTGAGGCAAGCAGGAAACGAGCACAACAGCCAGATAGATGGGCCAGAGTGCTAAGGAACGGTTCGAATGTCGAGTCATGTTTATCTTTCCCCGACTAAGGTGTGCGTTCACGTGCCGCGTGGCTGTGTGCCGAGGTTTCCTCTCCACGGGTGGTGCTATTCGGACTTGAACTTATTTTGCTCTTCTTCTGTGGGTTGACCGCTCCAATAGAACTGTCTTCCAGTTCTTGTGTCGAAATACATTCTGAGCCCTTGGCTTTCCACCCAGTGGGACCCATCGCCGTAGTTCCCCCACCTGACGTCGTGGGGGATGTAGCGGCCGTTCTCTGCCTCGGCCTGGCGTATATCAAGGTACTTTGTTATGGATACTGCCAAGAACACGAGAAAGGCGACCCATGAGATGACGAAGACAGCGCCAAGAGACGTCGTGATGGTCTTGTTGCGGTCGGTGGTCATTGAAACCTCCTTTCATCATTGAACGATTGAAACATGCGCTTTTTCAATGCTGACGCCTAGCAGGGCTATTGGAACCTACGGCTCCTTGGCATGTCCTGGCTTGCCGAGGCCACGGCGTTTCTCCCTCAAAGGCGCTACGCGCCCGAGAGCGCACGGTGTTACATCGGGACCGGCTTGCCGACTCGCCGAAAGATCTCGACGAGGATGGTGTCTTTGTACTTTTCGGCGAGTTCTTCGGCGTCGCGCTTCGCCTCGGGGGTGCCGTTGAGCGAGGGGATGTGGTGGGCGCCCGGGTTGGTCGTAAAATGCTTGTTGACGAACTCGTCGAGGTCGGCGAGCGCTTTCGCATACAGTTGAATCCTCGGTTGCCGCTGCAACGCCTGGAGACGCCGCTTTGCCTGGCCGATTGTCGCGGCCGGGCCGGGGAAGCGCGAGAGGAACAAGGCCCATTCGTACGCCCATTCGGGCTCCGTGTCGAGGCGCTGCTCGATCTCCGCGAGCAGGCGCTGGGCGAATCGGTCTCGCTCGGCCAGCAAGACCTTGTCTGAATTGGTGGCCTTCCTGAGGCAGCAGCCATTGAACCACGTGATGGCGTCGGCAAGGAGGTTCTCGTCCGGCCATTGATGTTTGCCCACGTAGAATCTGAGGCGCGAGTCCTTGTTGTCGATCTCTTTGAAGGTGCAGGCCATGTCCCAACGGTTGAAATCGTCCGTGCCGCAGAGGCCGTAGACGATGACCTTGTCCGAGAGGGGCACGTCGCCGTCGCCGGCGGCACACGGCAACACGCCGGCAAGGTGTGGCTTCTCCGGGCGTTCCGCGAGGTGAAAAGCCCTTCGGGCGCCACCGGAGCAGCCGGACGAGTAGAGCCGCTTGTCATCAACGGGCAGTCGCGCGCGGACGTCCTCCACCATGGCCATGATGGCCTCGGTGGAATGTTCGAAGGAGTTCGTGGACTGGACCGATGTGGCGAGGATCCAGCCATTGAACTCGGCCCCCTTGACGTACCGTTCAAGGGTTTCCTTTGTCCCGCCGCCGAAGCTCATGATGAACATGACCGGCCATTGCCGGTTCATGTGGAAAGACGTGGGCAAATACAAATGATACGACCATCGCGGGTCTTTCTTGGTCTTGATCGCGTCGGTGATCTCCCCGGGCGGCCACGGCGCCGCTGCGGCATTCTGGGAAAAGTGCTGCCGGAGGTATGCCTGGTCCTGTGCGCTGAAGTTCGACAAAGGAACTGTCAACCGCGCGCCGGCCGCGTTTTCGAGGACCACATTACCGCCGTCCATGCTGACGGCCCGGGCGGTGACCTTCCGGCCGCGCGCGTCCGTCCACGTGCGCATCTCGGTCGGCGCCGCGACGGCACCGAGCGTCCAAGCAAGAAAAAAGAGTGCGAATAGTTTTCTCGGCATCGTCATTCTCCGTGCGCTATTCACGGATCCTTTTTCCTATGGCATGACGGAGCGTTCGCCCATTTTTCGGAAGTGGTTGACGAGAATGGTGTCTTTGTACTTTTCGGAGAGTTCTTCGGCGTCGCGCTTGGCCTCCGGGGTGCCGTTGTTCGTGTGGTGGGCCCGCCGATCCGTGGCAAAGTGTTTCTTGACGAACTTGTTGAGGTCGGCGAGCGCGGCCGCATACAGCTGGATTTTGGATTGTTGTTGGAGGGATTTGAGGTGCGTCCGTGCTTTGTTGACGGTCGCGGCCGGGCCCGGGAAGTCCGAAAGGAACAACGCCCACTCGTAGGCCCATTCAGGCTTGCTCTTGAGGCATCCCTCGATCTGCGCGAGCAGCCGCTGGGCGAACTGGTCTCGTTCAGCGATCAGGGTCCGGTCCGTGTTCGGCGCATTCTTGAGATAGCACCCGTTGAGGTAGGTCATGCCGTCGGTCAGGTAATCGGGCGGCGCCCACGTATGGCCGCCGAGGAAGAAGACCAGGCGTGATGATTTGTTCCTGGTCTCTTTCATGGTGCAGGCCATGTCCCAACGGTTGTAGCAGCTCGTGCCGCAGAGACCGTAGATGACGACTTTGCTCGAGAACTCGCGGGGATAGCCGCCGGCGCCGCAGGGCAGCACGCCGGCAATTCGACCCTTCTTCAGTTCTGCCGCGAGCCGGAACGCGACGCGTGCACCGCCGGAGAAACCGGTCGCATAGAGGCGTTTTTCGTCGATCGGCAATCGTTCCCGGACGTCGTCGAGCACGGCGCTGACGGCCTCGACGTTACGGTCATAGACGTTCTTGGACTGGACCGGCATGGCCAGGATCCAGCCGTTGAACTCGGCGCCCTTGCTGTAGCGGTCGAGGCCCCGCTTGACGCCCCCTGTGGGGCCCATGGCGACCATGACGGGCCATTGCCGGTTCATGTGAAAGTTTTTGGGGAGATACAAGAAATAAGACCACTCAGGATGCTTTCGCGTTTTGATCTCGTCCGTCGTCTCGCCGACCGGGAACGGCGCCGCTGCGGCATCTTTGGAGAAATGCTGCCGGAGGTACGCCTGGTCCTGCTTGCTGAAGTTCTGAATAGCGATGGAAACCCGGGCGCCGTTGGCATTTTCGAGGACCACGACCCCGTCGCTCATGCTGACGGCCCGGGCGGTGACCTTCCGGCCGCGCGCGTCCGTCCAGGTGCGCATCTCGGTCGGCACGGCGGCGGCGCTCAGCGTCCAAGCAAGTAGGAACACGAACACGAACAGCTTTTGAGTCATCGTCGTTCTCCATCGTGATGGTAGCATGGCGCGCACGGAACGCGTCTTTGCGCAGCCTTTTCCGGATTGTTGCCGATGCGTTGGTTGTGCCCTCTCCCGAGGCGGTCTCAAGCGCCTAATGCCATCAGCAGCATTGGGCCGACGACGGCGATCAATGCGCCAAGCAGCGAGACGCCGAAAGGTTTTGCCGCGTCACGCCAGTGTATAATCAGGAATACCAGCGATACGAACGGTATGAACAAACAGCCCAAGCCCCTCTTGTTGCTTTGGCGACAGGCGACACCGAGAAACCATATCCCGCCCACGACGGAGATGATCCAGCCAATCACGGCCGGAACGGCCAGGATGGCTTCGTTGTGCTCGCGGTGCATGAAATGTTGCAAGACGAAACACCCATCCGCTTCGCAGAGGTTCCGGACCAGCACCGTGATTGTGGTGCCGTTTTCTCTTTCGAGAACCACCCCATCGTCGGTGAGACGGATCGCGCGGGCGGTGACCTCCCGGCCCTGCGTGTCCGTCCAGGTGCGCATCTCGGTCGGCGCCGCGTCGGCACCGAGCGTCCAAGCAAGTAAGAACAAGAACACGAACAGCTTTCTCGTCATCGTCGTTCTCCGTTCGGATTCCTGTCGCACAACGTTACGCGTCGGGTGCGGCGGTCAGCCGGGACCCGGAAACGGCTCGTCCACCGCTCGTTCAGCTTGAACTGGTCGCGGGCGTTTTCGGAGGAAATGGATAACGATTCCCGCAACACCAAGCATCTTCAGGCTTCCAGAGAGCAGACGCGCTTCAACGAGTCGCATGCCGTCCGGTAGCCAGCCTATGGCGAAAATCACGATGGATGTGGCGAGGATGCGTCTTTTTTTGGAGGCGAGCCACAGCACGCCACTGCCGCCGGCAACGATCACAATGCCAATCGTGAGCTTGACGGCCCTGTACCACTTCGAGAGGCCGAAGGACGACTCGAACAGGGACGGGATCCAGTTCGAGTCGCCCTCAAGGCCGTTGAGGATTTCTGCAAGGAGCGATTGAAGTTCGGCCTTCCGCTCCATTCGCCCGGCGAGCTTCAACTGGATCGCCTCTTCTTTGAGCGGCACCTGCACGTTATAGGTGACGAACATCATCCCTTCGAGCTCTTCGCGGACCTCAACACAATCGAGTTCGAATGGATGCCAGTTCGCCGTCATGAGCCTCCCTTTGAAGCCCGCCGGCATGTCGTGCGGGTCGAGCCGGTTGCGGCCCAGGGTGCCGCGCATTCTTTCGATGAGCAAGACGATGTCGGGCGCCTCATCATTGGGGTTACCACGGATGAACGCATGGACGGTGTCCGGGGTCTCGCCAACGAGCGCCGGGTATTTCTCGAAGCCGTCCGGGAGGCGAAGAGTGAAGTGAAGCGTCTCGTCCTCGATGCGCTCCGCCGCATATGATCTCGGGCAGAGGCCCGGCAAGAGCAACAGCCCGGCCAGCCCGGCCACAAGAGCCAAATACATTCCCCAAAATCTGTCACTCATCCGATTCATCAATAGCCGTCCCTTGGCGACCCAACAGTGATTATCGGGATCAGGCCAAGATCGCCATGCGTGTCCATTGGTCTGAGAGTACCCGTGGAGCATAGCTCACCGCGGGCAGGCCATGGTTGCTTTGACGTCGTTGTGGAGCAAATGTTCCTGCACGGCCCAGCGGGTACCTTTTAGCACAATTGTAGCGTCGGGGTCAAGGAGGAAGGGCGGTTGATGAGGGCCGCGGCGGGGGCGGCGTTTATTGTGTGGCGTGGCCGAGGAGCTTGACGTAGGTGACGCAGCCGCGGCTGTCCATGCCGAGCTGATAGACGGCGGAGTCGCTCTGGCGGTGGAGCTTGACGGCGGTGGTTTTGAAGGCGACGACGGCGTACTCCTCGTCGCCGACGGCAAAAAGATCGCCCTTGGCGTAGGTGTGGCCGTTGATGGTGATCTTGGTGCCCGTGACCATGGGGATGTGGAGGTCCTTGAGGTCGTCGGCGCCCGCGTCGGGCTCCGTGATGGCGTGGGTAGTCGTATCCGCAGGGGTGCGAGCGGTGGCGCGAGCGTTGCCGAGCTCGTCGAGCGTTGTCTCGCCGCCGACGTAGGCGACGGTGATCGAGCCGGTGTTGGTCATCTTGAAGCTTGCGCCCTGCGCGCTGCCGGCCATTTTCTGGGAGAAGGTGATCTCGGAGTCGAGCGGGGCGCCGGTGGCGATGTCAACGAAGACGATCCCGTTCATCGTCATGTCGAACTGCATCGGGCCGGCGGGGGCGGGGTTGTCGAAGGCGGCCTCGACGCCGATCTTGAGGCATGGCCGGTTGCGGTGCGTGAGCTGCTCGAGGACGGTGTAGGTCGCCGTGCCGGCGACGGTGGCTTCGCCGCCGGGCAGGCCCGTGTTGCTCAGCCCCTGCGTGAGTTCGCGCTTCCAGGTGTCGCCGGGGCGGACGGGCTCTTCGGGATAGATGACGTTGTTGTCCAGAAGCTGGGAGAAGTCGGCGCCCTGGAAGCTCGCGCCGAGGCTCTCGAGGTTCGTGATCTCGAGGATCTCGCCGCGGTCGCTGAACCGGGCGACGAAGGGGACGTCGAGAAGCGTGCTCAGGTCGGGGAACTGCGCGAGCTCGGGCGAGCCCCACGCACCGCCCATGATCTTTGTGCCGTTGCGGTATCCCTCGAGGCCGTGCTCGTCCATCGAGAAGGTGATTTTTTCGGCGCCCTGGATGGTGTCCATGCGCATGTCGAAGCCGTGGAAGCGCAGTTCGGCGAGCATCGTGCCGTCGTCGCGGCGCTCGGTCCCCTTGATGCTGAAGGGGCAGCGGATCGTCATGGTCGTCGTGACTTTTTGGGGTGCGTCGGCGGCGGTCATATTGATGCGCATGTTGAACTTGGCGCCGGCCCTGTAAACCTGGACCTCGCCCGGCTCGATCCGGTAGCGCAGGAGGACCGCGTCGTCGCCGAACGCGAGCGAGGCGAGACCGACGATGAGTATGATGAGCAGGATCTGGAATGTGCGGCTCATGGGGGCACCTCCGATTTGGGTATCGCCCGGCGCGGCGAGACAGAGTCTCCCGCCTCCCTAGTGATCGGAGGGCGGCGCCAGGACTTTAGGCGGGAGGGTGGCAGGCGCTCATGTTTCGAGCGGCTCCAGTTTTGGCCTGGAACATTGACCTTGGCGGGTGTGTCCGAACGGGAAGACAATCGTGGCGACCCCGGCGGCAGGAAGCGCAGCGCGGCAGGCCCCCCTTGGCTGGCATGACTCGGGAGGTCGTTGTGCGGGTCCGTATAGGGCGGACGTCCTGAAGGTCGCGGCTGATGCCAATCGCTGGAAAGGAGGAACGAATGAAACGCAAGGTGGTCCTGCTCGTGTGCTTGATGGCACTGGCCGGGGCGGTTCTCTTGAACGGTCTGGGCGCTGGGCCGGGCGTCGCCGTGCCGGACGTATCGCTAGATGCGGCGACTGTTGTCGATGAGAATACCCGGTTTGCGCTCGACTTGTATGCCGAGCTGAAGCAGAAAAAGGGCAATCTCTTTTTCTCGCCGTACAGCATGTCGGCGGCTCTCGCGATGACGTACGGCGGCGCACGAGGCAACACGGCAACGGAGATGGCCGAGGCGCTTCACTTCACGCTTGGTCAGGAAGTCCATGCGGTCTTTGCCGAACTGGAAACGAGACTGGGCGAAGTGCACAAAAAAGGGACCGTGCAACTGCACATTGCCAATTCGCTCTGGCCGCAGAGGGATTACCCCTTTCGTGAGGAGTACCTTGCTCTGATGAAGAAGGAGTACGCTGTCTCCACAACGCCTGTCGATTACACGGTGGCGACGGCGCGTGAGGAAGCCCGAAGGGTCATTAACGAATGGATTGCAAAAGAAACGAAAGACAAAATCAAGGATCTCGTTCGGCAACAGGATTTGACCGATTTGACTACCCTGCTCCTCGTCAATGCGATTTACTTCAAGGGCGACTGGGCGAGTCAATTTGATCCGGACCAGACCAGCATGTCGGATTTCGCCCTGCTCAGCGGTGAGACAAAACAAGTGCCCATGATGCAGCAGAAAGGGACATTTGGGTATGGGGAGTTCGAAGATGTCCAGGTGCTCGAGCTGCCATACAAGGGCAAGGAACTCTCGATGTTCATCCTCTTACCCCGCGATCCGAAAGGGCTTGGCGATCTTGAAAAGGCGCTGTCGGCGGAGAATCTCGAGACCTGGTTGTCGGGCTTACGCGAGAAGGAACTGCGAGTCCACTTGCCGAAATTCAAGATCACTTGGGGGACCTTTGACTTGAAGGAGCCCTTGATGGCGCTGGGGATGAGGGATGCTTTTATCGACCGGCAAGCGGACTTTTCCGGGATGGATGGAACAAGAGAGCTGTTTATTGCCCACGTTCTTCACAAGGCGTTTGTCGAGGTGAACGAAGAGGGGAGCGAGGCGGCAGCCGCAACTGCCGTTGTCATGGCGAAGGGCATACCTCCAGCGTTCGAGGCGGACCATCCGTTTGTTTTCCTCATTCGCGAGAACACCACGGGAAGCGTGCTGTTTCTGGGCAGGGTGGTTGACCCGAGTGTGGATACTTGAAATAGGAACAGTCGCCTATTCGGCGGTCTCTTGGGCCTTGTATTGGTTGTAGGTTTTTTGGCCGCCGATGTAGGTGATCGTTGACCGGCTCTCGAGGTCGAACTCGCCTTCGGCCTCGCCGCGTGTGCCTTCGAGGCGCTCGGTGCTGTTGAGCGAGACGGCGAAGGTGACGCCGGTGGCGAAGTCCACGATGGCGGTGCCGGAAGCGCTGTGTTCGGCTTCGAGCTCGCCGCCGACGTTGGCCTTGGGCCAGTCGCCCTTGATGCCGACTTTGAGGCAGGAACGCTTCATGTGTGTGACGGCCTCGATAGCGGTGTAGGTCTCGGTGCCCTCGAGCGTGTAGATGTTCTTGAAGTTGATCGGGTTGGCCGCGACGAGCTCCTGGGCGACCTGCCAGGTGCTTCCTTTGACGATGGGCCCCTCGGGGAGCACGACCCAGGTCTGGAGGAGGTGGAGGAAGTTCGCGCCCTGCAGGAGGCGCTTGATGCGGCCGGGCTCCTCGAGGTGCGTCACTTCGGCGCGCGGGCTCATCCGGGTCTGGAACGTGCCGCCGAGGAGCGCCGGGAAGTCCGGCGCGTTCGGCAGGTTGAGCCCGCCCCAGGCCACTTCCTGGACGAGCTTGTTGCCGTCGTAGATCTTGATGCCGCTGCGGTCCATCTCGAAGCGGCGGCGCAGCTTGTCGCGTCCGGTGTCGCCCGACATCTCGATGTCGGCGATCATCTTGAGGTCGAGGATCTCCATGGTGACGGCGATCGAGCCGTCGGGGCCGGTGTCGCCCGCCGTGAGGCTGAAGATCATCTCAAGGTGCGCCTCGGCCTCCGTCTCGCGCTCACCTCCGAGGGGGCGGCCTTGGCCTCTGATCTCGGTATCGGAGATCGCTCTGTACACGAGCACCTGCCCCGGCTGGAGGGTGAAGCGGAGGGTGGTGCCCTGGGTCTCGCCGGCGACGGCGGTGCCGGCGGCGAGGGCGACGATCAGCAGCGTTGCGAGCCCGGCCATGCGGTTCATTGTTCCCTGTCTCCTTTTATCGCGGTCATCGCGGCGGCCAGGGGATCCTTGCGGAAATTCTCATGCGGTTCTGCCGCGCCTCTGGCGCTTCGGCGGGGCCGGGGGGCCCCGCCCTACAGCGCTGCCGCTTCTGTTGTGCTCTCCTCATGTAGGGCGGGTCGCCCCCGGCCCGCCGTCCAATCAATTGAACGCGAACTTCTGCAAGCACTAAGCCTCTTCAAGCATCTTGTGGAGGTTGGTCATGCAGATGCGGCTCGAGGCCTCGGCGCTGCCGGCGGAGATGTTCGCGTTGGGGCTGCGGACCGTGGCCTCGTCGAGCGCCTTGTCGGTGCGCCAGTGGGTCTCGAGCGAGAGGTAGCCGTCCCAGGCGTCGCGCTTGAGGCGGGCGATGAGCTCGGGGAGCATGGCCTTGCCCTCGCCGACGGCGCAGTACTTGTTGCCGCCTTTGCGGCCGATGACGCCGTCGCCGTCCTTGATGTGGCAGATGGCGAGCCGGTCACGGATCGCCTCGAAGCCGTCGGGATAGACGGGCTCGGGGGCCTCGGCGTCGAACATGCCGTTGGCGGGATCCCAGATGGCGCCGACGTTGGTCGGTTCGACCTCGTCGAAGAGCCGGGCGAGCAGCTTGCCGCCGCCGATGTAGGCGCTGCCCTCGTTCTCGATGCCGAGGGTGAGGCCGGCCTCGCCGACGAGCTCGGCCGCGCGCGTGATGTGCTCGACGATTTTCGGCCAGACGTCGTCGAGGGCGACGTCCGGCTTGCGCCAGAAGGTAAACGCCCGGACGTTCGGGCTGCCGAGCTCGAGGGCGGCGTCGCAGCAGCGCTTGAGGATGTCGTAGTGCTCGTCCACTTCCTTTTTCGAGTCGAGGGAGCACTTGAATACCTGGCCGGCGATGTCGTAGCACTCGAGGCCGTGCTCGTCGAGAATGGCGTGGACTTCCTTGAGACGTTTTTTGGGGAGGTCGTGGGCCTTGGTGTCCCAGATCGAGCGGAGCTCGAGGCCGTGGGCGCCGATCTCGCGCGCGACGGCGGCGGCGTGGCGGAAGTCCTGTGAGATTTCGTCGGAGAAGACGCCGAACTTCATGATGCGGGTCCTTTCGTGGCGGCGATTCGTTGATGTTGTGTGCGGGGTGAAGTAGCATACGGGGCAAGGCCTGTCAACGCGGCGGGCGATTTTTATGAGACGGAGGGGCGAGGATGCATCTCTACCCCTGGTGGTGCAATTACGGGTTTGACAATCCGGCACGGCGGCTGTTCCAGAAGCCGACGCGGATGCTGGCGCCGTATCTGGGCGAGGGGATGACGGCGCTGGACCTGGGGTGCGGGATGGG
>Ga0180431_10007519_pt1 | contig 12669 bp, 8 predicted proteins | sample SS_ome_11_FD_132459 | JGI IMG/M metagenome (GOLD analysis project Ga0180431, IMG submission 132459) | Hypersaline lake sediment archaeal communities from the Salton Sea, California, USA - SS_1_MS_1 metaG | ecosystem: Environmental > Aquatic > Non-marine Saline and Alkaline > Hypersaline >... | reverse complement strand
TGAACCTCCCGGAAGAAGGCCTCCAACACCTGCCGCATCGTCGGCTCACCAATCTCCTGCAGCTCGTACCGGACGCGAAGGGCCGGCTGCTCGATGTTCACGATCCGGCGCAGGTCGATGGGCGTCCCCACAACGACCAGATCACACGGCACCTTGGCGATCGTCGCTTCCAGGTCCCGCACCTGCTGCTCGCCGTAGCCCATGGCCGGCAGGAGCGCGCCGATGTCGGGGTACTGCTCGAAGGTCTTCGCCAACTCACCGACGAGGTAGGGCCGGGGATCGACGATCTCGGCGGCGCCGTACTTCCGCGCCGCCACCACGCCGGCGCCGTACTTCATGCCGCCGTGCGTCAGCGTCGGGCCATCCTCGACCACCAGGACCCGCTTGCCGCGGATCTGCTCGGCGTTCTCGACCATGAGCGGAGAGGCCGCATCGATCACGCGCGCCCTCGGGTTGAAGCGGGCGATGCTCTCCCGCACGGTTTCGATCCCCTCGGGGCCGGCCGAGTCGATCTTGTTGATCACAATGACATCGGCCTGGCGGAAACAGGTCTGCCCCGGGTAGTAGCTCAACTCGTGGCCCGGCCGGTGCGGGTCGACAACCGTGATCGTCAGATCGGCCTTGAAGAACGAGGTGTCGTTGTTACCCCCGTCCCAGATGACGACGTCCGCCTCCCTCTCCGCCTCGCGCAGGATCGCCTCGTAATCGACCCCCGCGTAGCAGATCGTGCCGTTCATGATGTGGGGCTCGTACTCTTCCATCTCCTCGATCGTACACTTGTGCTTCGCCAGATCATCAACAGTAGCAAAGCGCTGCACGCCCTGCTTGGCCAGGTCGCCGTAGGGCATCGGATGGCGAACAGCAACCGCCGTCTTCCCCATGTCGCGGAGGGTTGCCGAGAGCTTCCGCGAGGTCTGGCTCTTGCCACAGCCGGTGCGAACGGCCAGGACCGAGATGACCGGCTTGGAACTCGCGGCCTCGGTCTTCTCGGGTCCGAGGATGCTGAAGTGGGGCCCCAGGGAATGCACCCACGATGCGAGCTCCATCACCTTCTGGTTCGAGAGGTCCGAATAGGCCAGGACGACCTCGTCTACATCGTGCTGCTCGACCAGCTCGGGAAGCGTCTCCTCCGGCACGATCGGGATCCCCTCCGGGTAGTGCTCTCCGGCCAGGACGGCCGGATAGGTTCGCTTGTCGATCCCCGGGATCTGGGCGGCGGTGAAGGCGAGCACCTCGACCGACGGATCCTGACGGTAGACCATGTTGAAGTTGTGAAAGTCTCGGCCCCCGGCCCCCAGGATGATGATCTGCTTACGTCCGTCCTTCATGCGTACGACCTCCTCGCCCCAACCCATACTTCGAAAATCACAAGCCAGGGAGTATACCAGGGATGCCGCCGGGTGTCAAAAGCGTGCGAGGACCTAGCGAGAACCCTCGGCCAAGCGTTTGAGGATAGTGGTGGTCGAGTACTCCTCGTGGAGAGGAACCCGCACTACCCGCCCTCCGCTGGACTCCACCGCCTCGCGGCCGATGATCTGATCGGCGGGATAGTCCTCGCCCTTGACGAGAATGTCGGGGCGGATGACCTCGATCAGGGAGCGCGGCGTATCCTCGTGGAAGAGGACGACGTAGTCGACGGCTCGAAGGGCCGCCAGCTGCCAAGCCCTCGCATCTTCAGGGATTACGGGGCGCCCGGCGCCCTTGAGCCGCCGGACCGAATCGTCGGAATTGAGCCCCACGACCAAGCGGTCCCCTTCGGCCGCCGCCGCCTCCAGCAGGGCGATGTGGCCGGCGTGGAGGACGTCGAAACACCCGTTCGTAAAGACGATTCGCTTCCCGGACCGCCGATCCGGCTCCAGGAGACGCAGGAGTGCCCCCACGTCGACCACCCGTTCGCGTGACGAGGTCATCACATCTTCCCCCTGCTCGGCTCGGGGGCCGAGCGTTGCAGGCTCTCGCGGATGCCGGCCAGGGTGGCCGTCGCCGTCCCCAGCTCCCGAATGACGAGACCGGCGGCATGGTTGGCCAGGCGGGTGGCATCCTCCACCGGAAGACCGGCGGCGAGCCCCATCGCCAGCGCACTGACCACGGTATCCCCGGCACCGGTGACATCGTAGACCTCCCGCGCGACCGAGGGGATGTGGAGCGGAGAGGCTTCGCGGTAGAAGAGACTCATGCCGTCTTCCCCGCGGGTGATCAAGAGGTGTTCGGCACCCAGGCTGTCGAGCAGCCGGGATCCCGCATCTTCGAGGGATGCCTCATCCAGAATCGGCCGGCCGGAGGCGAAAGCCGCTTCCTTGAGGTTGGGGGTAAGAATCGTGACCTCCCGGTAGCTGTGGAAGTGGGTCTCCTTGGGGTCGACACAGATCGGCAGACCCGCCTCGCGGAAGCGAGGCAGCCAGGTCTCCAGGAATCGATCGCAGATCACACCCTTCCCATAGTCGGAGATCAGAACCGCCTGCACCCGGGCCAACGCCTGCTCGACCCGCTCGGAGAGCTTCCGATGGAGCACGGCGCTCAGGGGGCGGATCTCCTCGCGGTCTACCCGCACCACCTGCTGGCTGCGGGCGACGATACGGGTCTTCTTGACGGTGGGGCGCCCCCGGTCGACCACCATCCCGGTGATCGGAATCCCGCGTTCCTGGAGCGCCGCGGTCAGTTGCCGCCCCCCCTCGTCTCGGCCCACCACCGAGATCAGGACCGGCTCTCCCCCCAACGCCTTGACATTGTGGGCCACATTGGCGGCCCCGCCCAACCGGGAGCTCTCACGAACCACCTTGACGACCGGAACCGGGGCCTCCGGTGAGATTCGGCTCGTCTCTCCCCAGATGTAGTGATCGAGCATCGCATCGCCGAGGATGAGCACACTGCACCCGGCGAGCTTCTTGGTGGCGGTACAGAGCCTTTCGTTGTTCCGTTTCACCCCACGAAGTTGACCACAGGCGCGGGCGAGGCGCAACGGTGCATTGAAAGTCGCGCCCAGCGCTCGTATGATCGTCTCTTGCGTTTCCTGCGTACCGAGGAGGTTAGCCATGTCCGCGTCCGATTGCTGCCCGGCCCCGACCCTGAAGCCGGGCGAGACCCTGTTCGGGTTTCGTGTAGAGCGTGTCCAATCCGTACCCGAGATCCGCGCCGTCGCCTATGTCATCCGTCACGAGGCCACCGGCGCCCAGGTGCTCCACCTTCACTGCGAAGACCCCGAGAACCTGTACGCCATCACCTTCCGCACCCCCCCACCCGACTCGACCGGGGTCCCGCACATCCTCGAGCACTCGGTCCTGGCCGGCTCGCAGCGGTATCCGCTGAAGGATGTCTTCAACGAGCTCTCGCGCGGTTCTCTTGCTACCTTCATCAACGCGTTCACCGCGCCCGATTTCACCACCTACCCCGTCTGCAGCCAGGTGCGGGCCGACTTCTACAATCTCGCCTCGGTCTACACCGATCTCACCCTGCGCCCCTTGATCACCAAGAGCACCTTCATGCGCGAGGGGCACCACCTGCAGCCGACCGACGAGGGGGACCTGCGGATTTCCGGAATCGTCTACAACGAGATGAAGGGCGCCTTCTCCACGGCCGAGCGGATCTCCCAGAGCACGACCCAACGCGCGCTCTTCCCCGACAACGCCTACGGAGTCGAGTCGGGCGGATTGCCGACCGATGTGCCGCGTCTTACCTATGAGGAGTTCCGGGACTTCCACCGCCGCTACTACTCCCCCACCAATGCGCGCGTCCTTTTCTACGGAGACCTCCCCACGCGCGACCATCTCGAGTTCTTGAGCGGTCAGCTCGAGGGCTTCGGAGCGATCGATGTCGATTCGGCCGTGAAGCCGCAGCCGAGGTGGAGTGCGCCCCGGCAGGCCGCGGCCGAGTACCCCGTCGGGTCGGATGATCCGACCGAGAAACGCACGACCGTCAATATCGCCTGGCTCACCGCGCCCTCGGAGGACATGGAACAGCGCCTCATCCTGGAGGTGCTGGAGGAGGCACTGGTCGGCAATCCCGCCGCACCGTTGCGCAAGGCGATGATCGACTCGGGACTGGGTGAGGATCTCTCGCCGTTGACCGGGTTGGGGAATTGGTACAAGGAGCTCCCCTTCTTCGTCGGCCTGCGGAACACCGACCCGCAGAAGGCTGAAGAGATCGAAACTCTCGCGCTCGATACGCTCCGGAGCATTGCGCAGGAAGGTCTGAAGCGAGAGCTTCTGGAGGCAGCGATCCACCAGGTCGAGTTCAAGGGGCTCGAGATCACGCGCCGCCCCATGCCCTTCTCGATCAACCTGCTCTTCCGCACCCTCACCGCCTGGCTCCACGACAACGACCCGCTGATGCCGCTGACCTTCCCCACGCTCATGGCCGACTTGCGCCGCAAATGGGAATCCGATCCTGGTCTCTTCGACCGCGCGATCCAGACCTGGCTGGTCGAGAATCCCCATCGCCTCCGCGCCGTCATCACGCCGAGCCGCACGCTCGCCGCCGAGCGGGAAGCGGCTCTGAAGGCGGAGCTCGCCGACCGGCGGGCGACGATGACCCCGGCGGAACTCGACGAGATCCGATCGGCGGCCGAGGCCCTCCGCGAGGAGCAGCAGAAGAAGACCACGTCCGAGGACCTGGCCAAGCTGCCCCATCTCGAAATCACCGACATCCCGCGCGAGGTGGAGCCCATCCCATCCGAGGAGCGAGCGGTTGGCGGGGTGCGCATCCTGGAGCACGATCTCTACACGAATGGGATCGCCTACATCGATGTCGCCTTCGATGTCTCCGACGTGCCCGAGGCCCTGCAATCCTACCTTCCCATGCTGGGTGGTGCCGCCACCGGCATGGGTGCGGCCGGTCTCGATTACGAGGCCTTCGCCACCCGCAAAGCGCTTCTGACCGGGGGCATCACCCACGAGCTGTCGGCCGATCAGTCTTTGGCCGGCCCGGGCACCGTGCAGATGTTGACGCTCCGGGGTCGCGCCCTTCAGCGGAACGCGGCCAGCCTGGTGGCCCTGGTGAGCGACATCCTGGTGAGCGGCGATCTCGCCGATACCGCGCGGCTGAAAGACATCCTCTCCGAGCACCGCAACGGACTCCGCGCGGCCGTAGCCCCGGGGGGGCACCGCTTCGGCTGGCGAACCGCTGGCTCGAGCCTCTCGGACGCCGGCTGGCGCGATGAGCAATGGCACGGCGCGTTCCAGCTCCTCCGCCTGGGCGAGTGGCTCAAGGCCTTCGATGACGATCCGATGGCCCTGGCGAGCCAGCTCGCCGAACTCCGCAAACGGGTCTTCCGACGGGGGCGCGTCGTGATCAATCTGACGGGCGATCGCGCGATCCTCGATGCCCTCCGCCGCCCGATCGATGAGCTCATCGCGGCCTTGCCGGAGGGCGGCCATGTCGATCAACCGGTGCCGGTCAAACGCCCCTCACCCGAGCCGCTCGGCATCGCGATCCCCGGCGAGGTGAGCTACGTCGCCCGCGTGCTGCCCGTGCCGCGCTACACCGAGCCGGCCGCGCCACTCCTCTGGGCCATCTCCAGCCGCCTGGGAAAGGGCTACTTCTACAAGAAGGTGCGCATTGACGGCGGTGCGTACGGCGGCATGTGCGTCTACGGACCGATCGCGGGCCAGATCGCCATGCTCTCCTACCGCGACCCGCACCTGAAAGCGACGCTCGATGTCTACGCGGGGGCGATCGATCACTTCCTGGACGAGGAGATCAGCGATGAAGAACTGCGCACGACGATCATCGGCGCCGTGGGCAAGCTCGATCCACCGCTCGACCCGGCAACCAAGGGCCGCGAAGCGTTGCGGCGGATGCTGATCGGCCTGACCGATGATGATCGGATGCGTTTCCGTGAGGGAGTGCTCTCCTCGAACGTCGAGGCAATGAAAGCCTGTGTGCGCGATGTGCTCCCGGCCGCCTTCGAGCGGAGTACAACGGCGGTCTACGGCCCGGCCGAGCGGATCGAGAAAGCGAACGCGGAGCTTCCAGTCCCCTTCACGATCACGCCGATCGACTGACATCGCTCCACATCGGGTGTTCCTGAGCGGTGACCGGGACTCTTGGCCCCGGAGTGCACATCTGCTAACATGAGAGCCGGGTTGGGTCCGCAGGTTCCCACTGATTGAGGAGGCGACTGTAACACGCCAACAGGAGGTGTGGTCATGCCCAAATCCCGTGCTCTCTTTCTCATCATCCCCATGATCCTGTCCCTCGTCACCACCGCCGCCGCCGATCCGAACGACCTCGCAGGCGGCGTCCTCATTACCCACTACGTTCCGATGGGTGAGCGCTACTACCCGCTCGGGTGCGACGGCTACATGCAATACGCCCGGATCACGACCTGCTCGGAGCAAGACCCGACCGTGATGCTGAACGATTTTGCCAACTTCATCGAGTGGTTCGTGCTCGCGGCCTGGGCGGAGGACAAGGTGTTCTGCGGCGCCGAGTTCGGGCTGGGTGAGTACGATCCCTCGATGCTCATCTTCCTCGACCACGGTCCCTGCGGGCCCGATGCCCTCTGGATTCCGACCAGCGATCCCGACTGGCCGGCTCCGAATTCGGGGATCGCGATTGCCTGGGGGCGGGACAATTCCCCATCAGGCAATTTCGTCCCGATCTACCAGGCCGCCTGCTACGCCTACGGCCCCTATTACGGGTCGACATCCGTCCCCCTCGCACCGGACCCTTCGCAGGACTTCATCGGGTTCGCATCCTGCGAGGTTCCCTCGGTTCTCTACCCCGCTGAAGACTGGGGAGTGCTGGGCATCAACGAACCGGGGGTGTCCGTCTGTCCCGCCGGCTGGATCGATGCCGTGGAGGAGACGACCGACCCGGATCCCTGGATCGCCAGGCCGGCCCCGAACCCGTTCCACGCCTCGACGCGTCTGAGCTTCCGCATCCCACCCTCGGATGGCGTCGAGATCGGTATCTACGATGCGTGCGGCCGGCTGGTTCGGATGCTCCCCGCCGAGCCGGTGGTCGAGTGGGATGGTCGCGATGCCGCCGGGCTGCGGGTGCCGGCGGGCTCGTACTTCTGCCGCATGACATCAGGAGACCGAACGATCGCCCAGAGGGTGGTGGTGGTCGATTGACCGACGTCTCGTTGCGTCGGGATCGAGTGCGGAACCGCGCGCCCTGGCTTGGCGGCCTGATCCTGATCACCGCCTCCGCCATGAGGCTCTACGCGCTGGGGCGCGAGGCGCTCTGGTGCGACGAGGCCTATACCGCCCTCACCGCGCGCCTGCCGCTGGGTGAGATGATCTCGCGTCAGCTCCGGACCGATGATGCGCCGCCCTTCTTCTACCTGCTCGAGATGCTGGTCACCTCACTCGCGGGCACCTCCGAAGCGGCGGTGCGCCTCGTGTCCGCCGCGGCCGGCATCCTCACGGTGGTGCTTCTTCTGCGGTGGCGCGATCGCTGCGCAACGGCATCGGCGTTCTTCGGGGCCGCCTTTGTCGCGGTCGCGGCCTACGGCGTCTTCCACTCCCGCCAGGCACGCTCCTATGCCCTCCTGATCTTACTCGCGTTGGTCCTCGTCCTGAGCGCCAAGGACCTCCTCCTGGGAAGGCGCCGATCGGGATGGTGGCTGGCGGTGAGCGGTGTGCTCCTCTGCCTCACCCACCACGTGGCCGTGATCCTCGTGCTCACCAGCCTATGCCTCTGGCCGATCGGAGGCCCCCGCCGCCCCCCCGGGCGATCGTGGCTGCTCTGGCACCTCCCCCCGCTCACTCTGTGGGCGGGGCTCTGGCTCGTCGCCAGCCGGCAGTTCGAAGTCCACTCGGTTCTCAATGCCTGGACCGCAACCTACTGGAAGACCCATCCCCTCTGGCTCGCCCCCTTCTACTCGGTCGGGATCTTCGTGCCGGGCGGCCTGCCCGCCTCTGCGCTCGGCACCGGATTCGCCACGGCCGACGGCCTCTCACCGGTTTGGATCGTCCTTTCCGCCGCGCTGGGCTTCGCGTGCCTCCTCCTCGTCCCCTGGCGGGCACGGGAACCCGCCGAGAGGCGGGAAGCGCTGCTGGAGGCCGCGTTCCTCGTGCTGCCGCTCTTCGCCCTCCTGGCCACCTCGCTCGTCGTCACCCCCGTCTATATCCTGACCCGAACCGACGCCCTCGCCTATCCCGCCTTCGCGCTGCTGATCGGGCGCGGCTTGGCGCTCGCCCCGCGGCGGGCGGCGGGAGGGGTGCTGCTCTTCTGGATCGCGATCTCGCTCGCCACCCTCGCCCCCACCTACGGGTGGGGAAACCTCTCTCGGGCCAAGCAGACCGATCGGCGCTTGGCTCGGGATCTCGCCGCCGATGGCCTGACGTCCGACGACTGGATCATCCACACGTTCATGACCTCCCCCTCGATCGAGTACTACCTCGACCGGATGGGCGTTGCGCACCGGATCGCTTGGTTCCCCGAGGTGGGAGCAGACAACACGGCATCAACCTGGCCGACGCCGCTCGATTCGCTCCCGGCGTATGTGGAAGAAGCCGCCGATCTGCGGCGCCGAATCGAAGAGGCGATGCCCGACGACGGCGTCGCCTATGTGTTCGGGTTCGTCGAACCCGTTGCGGCGGAGGCGATCGTGAAGGGGCAAGGGATCCGGGTGCTCACGGTGGATCAGATCGGCTATCCGGTCAGCGCTCTCGTCTACGCGCTCCTGGGAACGCAGCCGGCGACGCCCTTCGCCATCTACCGGCAGGACTACGTCGGAGGCCAGCGGGTGGTTCTGCGGATCCCGCGCGCTTCCTGGGCGCCCCCGGCGACTAAGCCTCCGGCGCCAGAGAGCATGCGCTAGCGCCCCCGCGGTTGCGCCAAGTCCGGTCGCAGACGCACGGCCTGCTCGTAGTCCGACCGGGCGCCCGCCTGGTCCCCCTGCTGCGCGCGAATCCGGCTGCGCTGCAAGTAGGCCATCGCGTGCCGGGGATTGAGCGAGATCACCGCATCGAGGTCGGCCCTGGCGCCGGCGAAATCCCTCTGCTGCATCCGTACGCGCGAACGATTGAGGTAGGCGTTGGCGAACTTGGGGTCGATGGCGATCGCTCGGTCGAAGTCATCCAGGGCCTTCCCCACATTGCCCAGCCGCGACTCGGCCACTCCCCGGTTGACGTAGGCCGGGCAGTAGTCGGGCTTCAGACGGATCGCCTCGGTGTAGTCAGCGATGGCGCCGGTCAAGTCACCCAGGGTCTGGCGGGCGTTGCCGCAGTCGTAGAACAGCGCGCCGCTTTCGGTCCCCAGGCGGATCGCGGCCTCGTACTGCTCGACCGCTTCCGCCAACCGGCCCGACTTCGACAGGATATCGGCCATGCAGAGCACCGTCGCCGACAGGTCGGGCCGCTCGTCCAACGCCACCCGGCACTCGGCTTCCGCCTCGGCATACTCCTCCTGGAAGAAATGGGTGTAGGCCCTCTCGAGCGTCGCATGGATCCCAATCAGGTCCTTGGGGTCCTCTTTCGTGGGGTCGAGATCCATGCTCTCCGAGACATCTCCCCCGATGTATCCCAGAGAGGCAAGCTGCTCCTGCGTCTCGGCGTCCAACTCCGCCTGGGAGCTGGATGCTTCCTCCAGCGTCGCCTCATCGATGATCTGGAGCAGCCGGTCGTTCAGAACCGTCGCCCGCTGCCGCTCCTCGCTGGCGAGATTCCGCGTCTCGGCCGGGTCCGCATTCAGATCGTAGAGCTCCGGGCGGGTCGTGCGGATGTACTTCCACCGGTCGGTCACGACCCCCAAGAGCGGATTCGCCTCGTACCGCGTTGGCCACAGACTCTCGCAGTAGAGAAGGCGCTCCTCCTCCGGGGGCGCGTCACCGTTGAACCAGGGAGACAGATCTTCTCCCCGCACGACCCCCGGTGGATCGATGCCCACCATTCCACAGACCGTGGGCACGATGTCGACAAGTCCGGCCACGCGCTCGATCCTCCGCCCCTCGCTGCCGCCCGGGAGTTTGAAAATCAGGGGCACGTGGATCGCGGCCTGGTAGATGAAGTAGGCGTGTTCTGCCTCACCGTGCTCCCCGAGCATCTCGCCATGATCCCCCGTGATGATCAGGAGGCAATCGTCGTAGAGCTCCAGTTCCTGCAGCTCGGTGATGACCCGGCCGATGCAGTCGTCCGTGTAGGCGATCTCCCCGGCGTAGAGGTCATCGCCGAAGCGCATCGAGTACGGATGGGGCGGTTCGTAGGGCTCGTGGGGATCGTAGTAGTGGAGGAAGAGGAAGAACGAGTCCTCCCGGTGGCTCCGGAGCCAAGCGACCGCCTTCTGGGTGATCTCGCCACCCATGCACTCGAGGCCATCCTTTACGCGGCGCGGATTTCGGAATTGGTCGTCGTAGCTGTCGAATCCCTGCTCCAATCCTCGATCGGCACGGATCACCACGCTGCTCACGAAGGCCGCCGTTCGGTACCCCAGAGGCTTCAGGAGCTCGGGAAGCGTCTGGGTGGCATCCCCGAGATTGAAGTGCTGGTTGTCCCGAACCCCGTGTGTGGGTGGGATCGTCCCGCTCAGCATGGAGCTGTGGGCGGGAAGTGTCATCGGCACCGGGGAGATCACGTTGGTGCACAGAACCGCTTCTTGCGCCAACCGATCGAGATTGGGCGTCGTCCTCCCCCGGAACCCGTAGCAGCCGAGGTGATCGGCGCGGCAGGTGTCCATGCTGATGAGGATGATCTGCTGCGGGCGGCCTCCGCCGCTGCCGCAGGAGGTCAAGAGCGCGCCGGCGGCGAGACAGGCGAGCACGATGAGGACGACATGCATGGGGTGTTCGGTTTTCATGGGCACTCCGAGGGTTCGGTCTTCCGTTCCGTGAGCGTGACCTGCACCGGCCAGTCTAGCATAGGACTCGGAGGGCTTGAATCGGACAGGACTTGATCGAATACGATCGCGTAACCTATTTTCTATGATTGCGTTAGAGAATCCGGCCTGAGCGCGAGACCGAGATGGTCTCGTCAGCCCACCCTGGGCGGAACCGGCTTGGACATCCGCGGAGTTGCACCGGCGCAATGAGGGTCGCCGTCTTCCTCCACTCACCCCCCCAACAACCCCTGCTCCCGAAACGAGAAATACCGCTCCCCCGCCAACACCACGTGATCGAGCACCTCGATCCCCACCAACTCCCCCACCTTGACCAGCCGGGTCGTGATGTCGATGTCATCCGCGCTCGGCGCGGGATCCCCCGACGGATGGTTGTGCACGAGAATCAGGTTCGCGCTCCCCTCGCGGATCGCGCGCTGGAAGACCTCGCGGGGGTGCACCAGGCTCGCGTTGATCGTCCCGATGCTCACAATCTCGAGCAGGCTCGGCACGTGTCGAGTCGTGAGATGAATCGCCAGAAAGTGCTCCTTCGATGCGGTCGCGTAGGCGCGGGCATATTCGTGAACATGGCGCGGAGAGGAGAGGACGCGGCGCCCCTCGCCCTGAAGCGCCCGTCGGCCCAGCTCGAGGGAGGCCCGCAGTCGGAGCGCGCCCGCCGGGCCCGCCACGGCCCGTAGCCGGCGGATGCCGACGCAGCGCAGGCGCGCGGCCGACGCGCCGTCGAGCAGGCGATCGGCCACATCGATCGCCGGCGCCTCCCCCCCGATTCCACCGAGCACGATGGCCAACAACTGCAGGTCGGTCAGCGTCTCGGGATTACACCCGAGCACCTGGGGTGGGAGGACCGCCTCGCTCACACCGAGATAGCAGGCCTCGTTCTTCCGCCTTCTCATCGACACCTCCCAGTGGAGGTATCTAGCAAGGCACGTGCCGCTCGCCGTCTAGTCGGGATGAACCAGGGCGCGGGCGAAGTCGACCGGCTGGAAGGCCTCCAGATCCTCGATCGTCTCCCCTAGACCCACGTACCGGACGGGCACGCCCAGCTGGTGGGATACCGCGAGGATCACGCCCCCTTTGGCGCTACCATCGAGCTTGGCGAGGATGATCGCGGTCACCCCCGCCGCATCCGAGAAGTGCTTGACCTGCGACAGTGCGTTCTGGCCCACGGTGGCGTCCAGGACGAGAAAGGTCTCGTGCGGCGCGCCCGGTTGGGCCTTCTCGATCACGCGTCGGATCTTGGTCAGCTCGCTCATGAGATTCGTGTTCGTCTGCAGGCGACCAGCGGTGTCGACGAAGACGACGCCGGCGCCGCGCGACTGGCCGGCCCGCACACCGTCGAAGGCGACCGCGGCCGGATCGGCGCCGCTCTGACTGCGGATGATATCGGCCCCGGCGCGCCGGGCCCAGACGTCGAGCTGCTCGAGCGCGGCGGCACGGAAGGTGTCGCAGGCCACGACCATCGGTTTGCGCCCTTCCTGGTTGAACTTCCAGGCCATCTTGCCGATCGAGGTGGTCTTGCCCGCTCCGTTCACACCGACCATCAGATAGACGAGCGGCTGGCCGTCGGGAACCGCGGGGGAGGCGTCCTCCGAGACGCCCCCGGTCAGAACCTCGGTCACCACTTCTTCGAGGATCTCTCGGGCGGCCGCGGCGTCGGTCACCCCCCTCTCCTGGGCCAGAGCGCGCAGGCGGGAAACGAGATGCTCGGCCGTCTCCAGACCAACGTCGGCGCAGATCAGCACCTCTTCCAGCTCCTCGAGAACCCCGTCATCCAGCGTGCGGCCGCCGCTCAGGACGTCCTGCACGCCCTCGACGAGGACCGACCCGGTCTTCTGGATCCGCCCGGCGACTTTCTTCCACAGCGATACCACCTACGGATGTCCTCCTTTG
>Ga0180431_10007518_pt1 | contig 12670 bp, 10 predicted proteins | sample SS_ome_11_FD_132459 | JGI IMG/M metagenome (GOLD analysis project Ga0180431, IMG submission 132459) | Hypersaline lake sediment archaeal communities from the Salton Sea, California, USA - SS_1_MS_1 metaG | ecosystem: Environmental > Aquatic > Non-marine Saline and Alkaline > Hypersaline >... | reverse complement strand
CTCAATACTCATCTCAGGGGTGACAGTAAATGGATTTGGAGTCATGGCATCGGCCACAGTTGTGGCTGAAATCTTCTGAGCCTCCTTTTCGATATGCTTCATAGAGGTCAAGGGAATGATCCCGTCCAGAAGAGTAAAAACAGAGGGGATTGGAAATCTTTTTTGCTGAGTGATCAGGTCACTCTGGCAAAGGATACCCACCATTTTCCCAGTCTCATCCACCACGGGAACACCGTTGACGCGTTTTTCTAAAAGGAGCTTTGCAGCATGAGCGATCTCCGTATCAGGCAAGACAGTGATCAGATCTTTTGTCATAATATCTTTTACCTTAATCATTAAATCACCTCACTTTCATTCACGAAAAAACAGGGACATCCATAATTACATAAATAATTTTTGTTTAATGTTGATTGAGTTATTTATTTATAGGATATGTTTCTATTCATGCGCTGAGTGCCTCAATAACCGCATCTGGTTTTTCAGCCGCTATCTTAAGTAAAGCACGAGCGGGGCCTTCGGGACTCCGCCGACCCTGTTCCCAGTTCTGAAGTGTGGATACGCTTACTCCGATCATTACAGCAAATTCTGACTGTGACTTTTTCAACCGGAGGCGAATACCTTTAATGTCAGCAGGACCGAATCGGAAAACCCTGCTCGCCTTCATTTCTCCGCGTTTGATTTTGCCAGCCTGCTTGATACTCTCTACAAATTTATCGAAATCCTTATTGTTCATTTAAATTCCTCCTTGACCAACTTACTTAATTCCTTTATTTGCGCTGGAGTAAGATCCTCCTGCCTGGGATTAAAACCCCTTTTTCAGGACGAAACAGCAGAGCAAGTTGTAAAGCACGATACTCTTTGTCCTCAAGTAAGTTATAAATCTCTCTCGTAAAGATTGGAGTCTCAACAAAACGCATGTTTAAATATACGCCAATGACGTATGCCTGTCAAGAAATTGCTTGCAGAGTGTTTGCGGAGTGCATTCTGAAGGAAATCAATGCCGAAACATAAATAGGGGACATCCTGTATTCCCCCTTTACAGTTTGATTAAAAAAATTCATGCTGAAATAAATAGTTAATTACTTAAGCCTGACCCTGTTTATTTGTCGTTTTCCAAGCCTTGCCCCCTTATCCGTTTCCTCCAGGAATAATGAACGCTCTATACTGATGCCCCGAAGATAAGCATTGTAATAATGAAGCATAGATAAAATAGTATTAACACTATCCCTTCTCTTTTTCTCAATTCCCAATCGCTTTTGATGAAAACGAGAGTCAGTATTACCAGAAATATGAATGCTGGAGCAGTAATTTTCAGAGAGATGGCGCCAACCTTAAGAGGATAAATGAGAGAAGATACCCCCAATATCAGCAGTGTGTTGGTTATGCACGAACCTATGGCATTCCCTATGACTATATTCCCCAGCCCCTTTCTTGCAGCGCTTATGCCCACGCTCATCTCCGGCAGGGTAGTCCCTATGGCTATCAGTATACCCAGGACAGCTGCCGGTACCTCAAACAGCTTAGCGAAGTATATGGCATTATCAACAAGTAATTTCGCGCCGAATATTACCAGGGCGCCGCTTGCAATGATTATCCCGAGGTCCTTCACAGTGCTTCCGGAAACCTTATCCGGCACTGAACCTTCCTCTATCTGTTGAACCCTTTTGAATATCCCTTTTATCGTAGAGAAATAACCGAGCTTCAGGAAGTAGTTCGTGAACTTTATAAATCCAAACCTGCCTTTGTATTCCGGCTTCGTCTCGAACAGGAAGATAGTATATGCGATAAAAATAGCTATTAAGACGCCGCCTTCTATACGTGAAATAGTCCCGTTGAACATGAATACAATGAGAAGGACCGCCACCGCAAGGATAAAATATCCATCACGTTCCAGCATCTCCGTGTCTGTCCTTATTGCCGCTATCATTGCGGAAATACCTATAATGAGGGAGAGATTGGCTATATCAGCACCCACTATATTCCCCATTATCAGCCCGCTTTCATGCTGAAACGATGCGAAAATGGCAGAGACCAGTTCAGGCAGTGAGGTGCCGACCGCTACTAGAGTGAGGCCTATCACGAACTCTGATATTCCAAGCCGCTTTGCAATCCGGGAAGCCGCATTAATGAAAAAATCAGAGCCCTTGACCAGCATCACGAGGCCTATAACCAGGAGAAGAATATTCGATATCATACGACCTTTGGTTTAAAAAATAATCCGGCATTAATAATACCGATAATAATTGTAAAGCAGAACAATACTAATAAAGCTCCCAATATGAATAATGCTATCTTCTTCTTATTTTTCATCTACCATATAACGCTACGGCCCACAGGGAGCCCTCTTTTTGGGCGATCCAAATAGGGGACATCCTGCTATGCAAATCAGATTGTCAAAATTTATTTGTGTATACTATTTTTTTATAGTTTCTCTTTTTCTTCCGAAAAATTCCCGACCCAAGTCAGCTATAGCGCTCCTATTGTCACAAGTGCATTTTTTATCTCTTCAATTCCTTCAGGCGGCAGAGGAGACTGCGGTGATAGCGGAGCACCCACAGGATACCCCTGAAGCTCAAGCCCACCCTTTATACAAGCAGCAAGGTTGTATTTGACAAAGGCCTGGTTCAAATTCCACAGACGGCGCTGAAGCTCCATCGCTTTGTCCCAAGCCCCTTTACAACATATCTCGTACAATTCGACACTCTGCCGCGGGGCAATGCAAGCAGGGCCTGACATCCATCCTACGCCACCAAGGAGCATCACGCAGGCCGGAATGTGTGCAGAAGCAGCGAATACCTTCATCCTTCCTTGCACACGGTTGTAAATCGAAAGAAGGCGTCCCGTATTAAAGGAGGCATCCTTAATGTAAAGGATGTTTGGGATATGACTCAGTCGTTCGATTACAGAAAGGCTAAGGTCAGATCGCTGGAAGTTGGGGTTGGTATATAGCACTACCGGAATAGAAACTGCCTCCGCGATTGCCTTGAAATAGGCGAAGACGCCATCATCGGGTATTGGAAAATAGGATTCTAGGATAGCAAGGATGCCATCACAGCCCAGTTGATGGAAGGCACGCGCTTGGGAAACAGCATCGGTAATAGTTGTTGATGCCACACCGGCCACCACCGGGACGCGATTTTTAGCTGCATCCACGACAACCTCGACTATCTGACGCCGTTGTGGCCATGAGAGATAGGCGAACTCGCCCGTCGAACCTAACGGCGTCAAGCCATGTACGCCAGCCGTAATAAGGTCGCCGCAAAGACGCCCCAATACATCGCTCTTTATCTCTCCAGAAAGATCAATGGGGGAAACAAGATACGGAAAAACACCATGAAAAGCTTCTTCGGTCATCACAATACCTCCATGTAGATTAAGATTCCGCTACGGATAAGCTTACCTAAATCAGAAGAGAAACACAAATAAACAGAATCGTTTTTTTAATTTTTCCTCGGCTCACATTGATGCCTGCTGTTTTCAGATTTCATGCCTCATATGTCGTTTGTAAGCGAATCCCTCATCATAGTGAAAACTAATGATATCCTATCATGTTTTATTATACTCCATCAACTCAGGAGAAGCTTTTTCTCTGAACGCTCTCGAATCGATTTCTTGATTTGTAAATCGTTTTGGAGCCAGCGTTTCGCTTACAGATCATACCGAATTTTTTATTGACCGGAAATGGCCTTTATCTTACACTTTCTCTTGCATAAAAAGGATTCAATGTAACGTGATTTGTCAAATACATGTTTAAAGGAGGATGTGCTGATGTATACAACAGATACCATTAAAACCTCAGGAGAAGATCTTGAGATTACCTTTCTCAAGCATGGAACCCTGATGCTTACCTTTGGCAGTATGGTGCTCCATGTTGACCCGGTAAGTGATATGGCGGATTACAGCACGCTGCCAAAAGCGGATATCATCCTGGTCACCCACGAGCATTATGACCATTGTGACATCAAGGCAATCCAAATGCTCCGCAAACAGGGGACCGTGATAATCGCATCTGAATCCTGCACTCAGCAGATCGGCGATTGCATTGTCATGAAAAACAACGAGGTCAAAACGGTGCAGGGATTACCCATAGAGGCAGTTCCTGCCTATAATATCGTTCACATGCGTTCCCCGGGCAGCCCCTTTCATCCCAAGGGCGTGGGTAATGGCTATGTGATTACCTTTACTGATACAAAGGTATATGTCGCTGCTGATACTGAAAATATTCCTGAAATGAAGGAGCTTTCCGGGATTGACGTTGCATTCCTGCCCATGAATCTTCCCTATACCATGACACCGGAGATGGTAGCTGATGCGGCACGGATGTTTAATCCCAAGATCCTTTATCCCTATCACTTCGGCGAAACTGATACCTCAAAGCTCGTTGATCTGCTTAAAGATGACACGGAAATCGAGGTGCGGATTCGGGATATGCAGTAGCCCTTAGAGTATGGGCATCTGGTCGGCGGTAAGATTGTGCCACAGAAATCCTATGTCCTTTATGGTGTGTTGTTAAGTCGTTTTGGAACTGACGTCCCGCTTTAGCGCTTTAAATGACGTATGCCTGTCAGAAATTGTATGCGGAAATTGTATACGGAGGTATTCTAAAGGAAATTCATGTGGTTCATTTAAGCTAACCTGCCATTAGGAAGTAGGGGACATCCTATATTGCGTCCCTCTTTCGTCCCTCTTTGTCACAAGGTTCGAGTTTCAGTGCCAGAAAGAATGAATATTGATAGGGCGTCTAGTTTACCGAATTATTAGATGCCCCGCTTTTCGATTCACTAGTCCCAAGATCCTTGAGCACGCCCGTGGCAGTTACCGACAGAGCCCGCCCCGCATGTCGAAAGATCGTAGTTCACATCATTTCGGATGGTTTCAACCGGATTTCCTTCAAAAGCCGGCGTATCCAGACCTACAAAATGGCTCGTGTCCAGCTTCGTTGTGTCATGACACGCGGTGCAGCTGATACCCTGAGTCAGTACGTGCGCTTCGTGTTTGCCTGAGTTATAGCTATTGAATTCGGCAGTTCCTAACTGATGGCACGCTGCGCACTCTGTGTTTATGTCCAGGTCACCTGTCATCCAGTCAGGTGTCGCTTGCCCGCCGTGGCAACTGACGTTACTGCAGCTCCAGCTACTCGCATCATACTCTGCCGTCCCGCTTTTCGAATCGAAGCTGGATACAAAAGAAACGTCGGCCGGCTCGGTCTCGTCGAAGTGTTCTACGGTGTCGGAACCGAAGCCGTCATGACAGGCAATGCAGGCGCCCGTAACTTTGGGTAGCCCGTTATGCTCGTTGTGGGCCCCCTCACGGTTGGGACGGGTGTTGCCCGATGGCGCCCCGTCATCGGGCGGATTGTTGTGGCAGGAGCTGCAATCAAATAGGTCCAAGGGCGAACCGGCTATGTGGCAGGCCATACAGCTTGGGCATGTGCCCCTACCTAGCAAATCACTTCCATGACAAAGCCTGCAGCTGTCAATATAGCTGTTGGCATCTGCTTCGTGCGTCGTTACATAGCCCTCGGGATGAGGATGTGACGTACTGGAAACCGGATCTGCACAACCAGAAGCCAGCAAGGCAAAAAAGAGGGAAAGCATAACGAATTGCCAGAGGTGGTGGGCCGAATTTCTTTGTATGCGAAGGTTAGCCATGACACCTCACACATGTTTGTGATGATTTAGGATTTCCATGACACCGAAAACAAGGGGTGGGATCAATCCTGCCGTCAATGCGGTGACGGGTCAGGTAGTCGCCTCGGTGCGGCATCCTGCGGTAGGTGTCGGTTTGATTTTTAATCGAGGGCTTCAACTCAGTGCGGGCAACATGACAGTCATTGCAAAAACTCTGCCGGTGGCACATATTGCAAACCCGGGCACTTCGGCTCGCCTCGTGGCCGTGCTTGTTCGAAAAGTAAACGGTGTGGTCGTACCGCTCAAAGATAATGCTGTCCTCCTCAGTCTCATGGCATTCCGTGCACATTTCGTTTCTGCCCACCTCGTCGGGGTGAGCCACTGGAATTGAATCCCTCTCCTCCGGAACAGCGCAGGCGAAAAGGATATAGAGGCAAAGGCACAGCCACGCACATAACGCACCGATTCGTTTCATGGTTGTTTTCTCTCCCTAAAAATAAACAAGTATCTGAAAAGCATTGTTGTTTCCTTAGGTTACTCTGACGATCCAGTGCTATCAAAATTGTATGTGATGTTAAGCATGCCTCGGAAATCGCTCTCGAAAAAGGGATCCGCGCTGAAATCACCCGACAGTTTAACCTTTACGGTATCATCTAAAAAATTCTTTCCCGCTCCCAAGGAGACAAATATGGATCGATCTTCGCCCTGTACCTCCTCGTTGTAATGCGCATACACAACATCCGCCGTAATAAAGCCCGGTGGTAAGTCTTTGTAGGCAAAGACCCGCCCGAGATAGTAGCGGTTATCGCTTGCGTCGCCGTTCATAAAGCCCAGCTCAACGCCCAGCTCAGAGGGCGCATCCCATCTCCAGACCATGAGCCCTGAATAGTACTGGGCAGAATGTGGCCTTCTGTCATAATCATAGTATTTCAACTTGGCACCAAAATCAATTGTCTCGGTGATACTGTAAATCATATCAGAGCCGAAAGTAGTGATGGCTTCTTTGGTGTCGGACAGGAAGCGGAACGGGTTTGCACTGTTGTCACCCTTGATCAGGAAGTCTTCGTACTGGAAATAGTCAAAGGAAAGGCCTATCTGTGCTTTCCCGATTTTAGACATCCCTTCGTATGTATGCTCCGCCCACCCGTCTGTGACAAGGTTTCGTCTGGAACGACCTGCAACCGAAATCTGCCGCGGCAGGAGCAAAGAAAGATCGAAACCCGCTTCCTCCTCGTCTCGATCGCCGTCGTTTGCCACATACTTAAAGAAAAGGCCTATTTCGTATCGGTTTCCAGAGTGGTTGGCGATTCTACCGCCAACTGTGGCATCCCCGCTGCTCCCGTCCGTATCTCCAAGGGATATCGGCCGCCCTCCGTATGCCATAATTGAGGTGGAAGGGGAAATATCCGTGTTCACCAGCACTCCATCCATGCTTTCATTCAGGGCCCTTTCAAACACGTACTGCCTCCCGAGTCGCACCGAAAAGTTGTTGAAAGAGCTGGCGTACTCGAGATACCCGTAAAGGAGTTCCCCTTCGGTATCATCGGCAAAGAAACCGCTATTTTCTAAATCGTGTCTCGCCCAGCCGTAAGAATGAAACGACAGTTCTTCCTTGGAGAGATTCCTAACGTCCAGCCGGAGATATTCATACACGGGTAAGATATTCTGTTTTCTGTCTTTCCCGTTTTCCCTAACCTCGCGCTCAAAAATTCGAAGGATGGTCTCCGATTGGAAACCCCAGTCACTTGTGACGCCTGGAACCGGCAAGAATACAGTAAGAAAGATTCCGTTAAGCAGTAATAACTTCAAAGCAGATCTGATCTTCATGAAAAGCTCTCCAGACAAAACCACACGCTGTGCAGCAGTGAAAATACAGTCAAACAGGTAAGGGGTAAGGGCTTTCCGAAAAAAATTGTTTATATAGCACAAATTTCAGCCATTTCAAACAAAATTATTTTCTTCGTTGATGAGCTGGAAAATGTGCGGCTGAAGCGTGATAAAGGCCTTAAATCTCCACTTTGATAATAAACATTTCGGTTTTTGCAATGAGATGATAGGAAATTGTTTTTTGAACCAAAGGAACAGTAACGCAAATATCAGGAAAATTTCAACATTTTTTTCTCATTTTCTCCACATTGACCCTTTCTGAGCAGAAGCACCATTCTTGAGACCAACGTAATAGCAAAAAATGTGGCAGGTTTGATCTTTTGCGGTTAGTTTCAGTATTTGCCAAAGAATGAGCAGAAGATAGACAGAGCTCCCCTGTAACCCTTATGGCCACAGATCACAGAGTGCTCAATGCCAAACCTTTGGGTGACGGCGGACCAGGAGTGGAAGTGGAGGGATAGACGCTGGTAAGAAAATAAGTTGACAAAAAAAAACGAAAATGGGAAATAGACCCCATGCCAAGAGAAGCCCACCTTGACGTACCTGGTGTATTGCATCACACTATGATTTGGGGGATAGAGCATCGATATTCATCAATGAGGCCTCCTGGTGTAGGGTTCTCGGTCGAAAGGAGAGAAGTTATTGCCCGTGAAAATGGGCGAAAGTTAATCAAATAACCTTTTTACTTTTTTACCAGCATCCCCATTCTGCCACGTTATTGAAGGAGGTTCCCTTTATGACATGCAGGAGAAGTTTATCGACTGTACTATTGTTTGCCGGCCTGGTCTGGGTAATCTTGGTCCTTCCATGGATGGCCGTTGGCCCCGCGTTTGCGGATCCCAGCTGGGATCTGTGGGACTGGCAGCAGCAGCATAAGTATCTGAAGGATGAGGTCGATCGAGTCACAGTACATGCTCCCCCCGATTTAAAGAGTTCAACCCGTCCATATATCCGTGCACTTGAAGAACTGGCCGCCTTGCGCAAACAAGCACTTGAAGGAGCCCAGGAAGTTCAGGCGTCAAAGGATCCCAAGATAAGGGCCATGTTCGACGACTTCATGGATGTGGTTGATTTTGCAACGGGTTCCGGCAATATGTTTCTTTGGCTGACCGAGTCCACCTTGTTTAGGTGGTATGGGCCTCAAGAAAAAAGGGCAGAAGCCCGCGACCTCTGCGATGCAGGGCAGTGGATTCTTCAAACGGAATTGTACGGCAACGAGCTTTATGCTGCAGCGAAACAACTTAATTTCGATCACACCATTGTCCGCAGGCTCTGCCAGGCTTTGTTGGAGCGAGCCCTTGAATGCATTGAACAGGGAGACTCATATGTGCCTTCTTGGCTTTGGCCTTTTGGGTGCGTTAGCCATAAAATCGATTGGAACCTTGTGTATCTCGATAAAGTTCGAAAACAGGGTCAATTTTTCGAACTCGCAAAAGAAAAGCAAAAAGCCGATGAGTTGATGAATAGATACCTTAAGGATGCTTTGTGTTACCGCAAGGAATGCAATCGTCATCCTCCCCCAGGCTATCCGCATAAATGGTATTTGGACAAGGCCAGACAATACAAGCTTCTTGACGCGATAAGCCATATTGAGGGGTTTTATGCGACTATTTACGGTAAGGTAGAAGTCAAAAATAATGGAGGCCGTGAACCGGCCCCTGGAGCTTCAGTCCGGGTTTTTTCGCCAAAAGACAAACAGGAATGGACCACTACAGCCGACGCAAACGGGAAATACCGGATCAAGGGTGTCATCCTTCACAAGAAATGCTCTCCTTTTATGATTTCAGCGGAGTACCAGGGAGATAGAGTAGACACGTCCTATACCGGCCCACTCAGTGAACCCGACAGTTCCTATGAATATGAGAAGGATCTTCTCATTGACAAAAAAGCGCGTCCAGATACCGCTATCCTCAAAGGGAAATACTATTACCATCGTTCCACCGCTAAACAAAAAGAGACCAAGGAAATAGAGGCCACGGTTCGACTGAAGCTGAAAGCCTTTAGCGCAGATCTGTGCGAGGTGGTTTCAACTGAAGTTATTTCTTTCTCAGGCAAAGAAGAAGGCTTCTACGACGGTGAGAAAAGAGTGGATTACCAGTTGGTGTCTGCCAGTGTATGGGTTCCTCCATCGCTCGGAAAGGCCACTATCGGAGGAATTACTCTAAAAAGAGACGAAAAGACGAAAAAGGTTATTGCGGCGCAACTTCCAATTATTATCCTGGACCTCGAATGGTCCGGCTGTTGCGACACCACTCCGACAGAAAAGCTGACCATCGGGCCGGTAACAGAAGAAGACAAGGAAGAAAAGAAACGAAAAAGAAACGAAATGAGAAAAATGAGGAGGGAGTCGCGAAAAGATCTATCTAGATTAGCGTCGGCATTATGGGGGACGTTTCACAAAGATTTCAAGGTCAAAACCGGCAATGGCATTAACCGCTTTGGCGGGAGCGGAGAAGATGTCAAACAACGAACAACCAGTATAACTAAGAAAAACTATGAGTGGGAAATTTACCTGAAGAAAAAGTAGTGGCCGTTAACCATCAGAGGCTTCTTGAATCATTGCCCGAAATTGTTCAGCTTACTCTAACGTTGCATAAACCTTTGGCCTAAAAACGCTTCACTCGCTCTATATCAGGCCATCAAGGGACGATTGGGGGTTTTGCATTCAATTTTTATGCAACGTCAGGGTTTATTTTGAAAACATCAAAGTGATTGAGGTTTTCCCGCTTCGTTGACCGGCAGTGAGTAATAACCCTTTTTTTTCCTTGTACATTGAAAGTGAAGCGACGTTACTCTTTGCTACGGCCGTTTTCACACTCCAGCCTCTGCTGGTCATTTCCGTCTTATAAAAGTTCATTACCTTTTCAGGTGAATCGTTTGTTTCCATTGCGGCTAAACCTCGATTACCCTGCATTGTAGACCTTATAATTTTTGCACCTTCATACATAGGGATTTCTCCCCCTAAAATCTCCTCTTGCCCCTCCGACAAAGACGGCCTGGATGCGGCTTTGGCGGACTTTTCCACAGGCTGGCGGGAATCGGCTTTTGACTTTTTCTGCACCGGGGTGGGCAAAGGGGCTTGCGCCCCTTTGGTCTCGAGAAGTTTAACCACCTCCTGGTGGCCTTTCTCCCGGGCATAGTCAAGGGCGGTTTTACCCGCTTTGGTCCTGGCGTTTACATCAGCACCATTGGATAGCAAGAGTTTTACGACATCCGCAGACCCATTCTTGGAGGCACTCATGAGCGGTGTTTCCCCACTATAGTTTGCATTCTTACTGATATAAGGGGCGTTTACGTCGGCTCCTTTTGACAACAAGAGTTTGATTATTTCAATTGCGGCATCCCGGTTTTTACTGATTTTGCCGATTGCTTTCCATAAAGGCGTATATCCGTTCGATTTGAGCGTGGCGTTTACATCCGCTCCTGACTTTATCAGGACGGGCGTAATCGCCACCCAATGTTCTCGGTTATCGAGTGCCTTCAAAAGTGCTGTCCATCCATACTTGTTTGTATAATTAATGTCAGCGCCCCTGGCGAGCAGCATCTTAACCATTTCTACATCGGCCCTGTTGCTGGCTTTTATTAGGACACTGGTTCCATCCCCTTCCAGCGTGGCATTGACATCGAGTCCATTGTCGAGAAATGCCTTGATTTTATCCATGTCATTATTCTGGATGGCCAGGCTGATCTGATTTTTTGTATCTGTCGTGAGCTGAAAAGGTTCACGCTGATCGAGCCTGACCTTGACCCCGCTTTTCTTGGCAACAAATATATCAAGAGTCTTGATGCCCTTTTTGGCGGGGTATTCCAAGGTTTTGGTCTGTCCGTTTTTGAGCACTGCTTCGGCCTCGTCAATCTTATCTTTGTAGTCCCCCTTGTAGAATGTGACCTTGACTTTGGACTCAGGGCCATCCTGGCTATCACTGGTTATGATGAGCCGTAGTGGGCGGCCGGCGTCTACGATAAGACCTTCCTGCCAATCATGAGCGCCGGTCATGATGAAAAAACTTTTCGTTTTATCTTTGGCGAACGGGGATTCCTCGGCCAGGATCGCAGCAATGACTTTACCCTTTTCGACCCTGACGGCAACCTCTTCAGCCTTGTTTTGGAATCCTAAAAGAGGTTCTACGTTATTCCTCAAAGAATAGGTCTCCTCTATGTCCATTTTTATGGGCCGGCCGTTCCGGAAGGCCTTGATAGTAAATACGGACTCACCCTCATTCAGATTCTTCACCTTAAACCTGATCGAACGACCGATTTCACCAGCGGCCAGATTTTGGGGAGGGATTTTGACCCTTATCTCACCTCTCTGGCCGATTCGCCGGGCCCAGGGCAACTCCCCCTTGACCTTAGTTGTAACCACGGGTAGAGCCTCCCCTTCTTTGTCAGCCTTGACTTGGCCAGCTTCAACGCTATTTATGCCGATAAAGAAAAAACCCGACCATAGTATGATACAAAAAAGACATAGACATCTGTCTGCTCTCATGATTTTCTCCTTTTAGTTAACCTGTAAAAGTTTCCTCTTTTCTGGATTTTCCAAATAGTGCCCACACCCCGAGCACAATAAATAGGATGCCAATACCTGGAAAAACTAAGTGCACGAATCTGATTTTTGTTTCCAGAACAGCTTCCCCGATATTATCAGGTTCATAATAAACGGTTACTTCTTTCCCTACCGGATAACGGTCCACGATCTCCCTGGCGTTCTTGGGTTTGTGAAAATCTTCAGAATCCATCCAGAGAAATACTTTATTGGAACGATATTTTCTTCCTTCAACCGTGTAATTGTAGGCAATAGTAGGCAGATATACGAATCTCGCGACCATGCCTTTTCTGCCTGGCAAGGTGTTGGTTTCCAGCCTGTCGGTCTCGACAACTTTCGAGGAGATAATAATTCCGGGGACCGTGGGCCAGTTCCGGCATTCCCATATTGACCTGAGGTCGCCAGTCAGGAAATAGAAAAAACTTAGACCCGCCAAGATAAAAATTAAGCCCACGTATCGCGGGGGTTTTTTAATGTAGAGTCTGGGTTTTTCCCTAGTAGGTTTCTCCTGTGATTTTGCGTCTTCTGATGATCTTGGCTCTTCTGATTTTGCCTCTTCCATCTTTACTTTGAGCATCTCTTTCGCAAGCTTGAACCTGTTTTTCATTTT
>Ga0180431_10007517_pt1 | contig 12670 bp, 9 predicted proteins | sample SS_ome_11_FD_132459 | JGI IMG/M metagenome (GOLD analysis project Ga0180431, IMG submission 132459) | Hypersaline lake sediment archaeal communities from the Salton Sea, California, USA - SS_1_MS_1 metaG | ecosystem: Environmental > Aquatic > Non-marine Saline and Alkaline > Hypersaline >... | reverse complement strand
CTCCGGTGGCGGAGAAGCCTCCGGTGACGGAGAAGCCTCCGGTGACGGAGAAGCCTCCGGTGATGCCAAAGCCCCCGGTGGTGGAGAAGCCTCCGGAGGTGGCAAAGCCTCCGGTCGCGGAGAAGCCTCCGGTGGCGGAGAAGTCAGTGGCGGAGAAGGCTCCGGTGGCGGAGAAGCCTCCGACGGGGCCAAAGCCCCTGGTGATGGAGAAGCCCCCGGTGGTGGAGAAGCCGCCGCCGGCCCGGCGAGCACAGCCGGCACCGCCGCCTCCCACCCCCACGAAACCGATCGCGCCGGTGCCGACACCGGCCACGCGGCCGTCTGGAAAGCTCAGGGCGAAGCCGCCTCCGAAACGCTCCTCCGGAGCATGGGTAGGTGCGCTGGTGGCTCTGGTGCTCCTGGCGGTGGGTGCGGTGATCTTCTGGCCAGACCGGCAACCGTCTCAGGATTCGGCGGACTTCGCCTCCGGAGAGCCTGAAATTCAGCAGGTCGCGCCGACACCTCGCTACGATACGCAGGCGCACCGGAGGAGCGGGGAGACCCCGGACGCTGGGGAGAGCGAAACGATCCAGGCGTACGTTCGGGAGCGAATGGTGGCGGCGGCAGCATTCTGGGAAGACGAGGACTATGAACGAGTCGCCAGCCTGCTGGACCGGATTCTGCTGGTCGAACCGGACCACGTCGAGGCCCTGGAATTATCCGAGGATCTCCGGCGACGGCAGCAACGCCGGCCGCGACCGGCCCGAACCACGCCGTCCTACCAACCCGCGCCGGCCAGGGAGCGGGGGGCGTCGCAGGAGCAGTCCCCGACTACCAGGAAGGGTGTTCTTGATATTACCTTTCTGACCCATGTCGCGGAAGGTCAAGTGGCGGTCTACGGCAACCAGAGTCTCGTTTTCCAAGAGCCCTTCGATTTTCCAGATAAGCGCACGTTCAAAAGGAAGTTGTTGAAAAGCCCGCGCAGCCTCAGTACGACCCTTGTCCTGCCCGCCGGCATCGTGGAGTTGAAGGTCGAAGTCCTGCTCTCCAAAATCAAAGGGGAGTTGCGAACCCAAACCCAGACCCTGAGCGGTAATGTATCGCCTCAGATCAAGCGCCTCTTGAAGATCACGGTGTCGGAAGAGAACGTGCTCAGCGTAGAACTGCTGTAGCCGTTTTCGTTCTTCGTCTTCAGCTACGAACGTCCGCGATGCTTCAAGCGGAAGCGAATCATTTCCAGGAGCATGCGCGGGGGATCGGTAAGCGGGTGGACCCGTGAGGCCGGGGAGTTCTCCCAGGTCACTCCCACCTCGACGATGCGATGACCCCGCCGCCGGGCCAGCCACACCAGCTCGACGTCGAAGGCGAAGCCGGGAGTCACGAGATCCGCAAAAAGCGCGCGCGCCGTCTCCCCTCGCAGCAGCTTGAAGCCGCATTGGGTGTCGTTGATCCCCCACACCCCCGCCAGGCGGATCATCTTGTTGAAGGTCTTGCCCATCAACTCCCGGTAGAAGGGCTGGTGGATGGTGATCCGCGAGCCGGGCACCGCCCGGCTTCCGATCACCACTTCGGCCTCGTCGAGATGGGGCTCGAGCTTGGCGATCTCCTCGATCGGCGTCGACAAGTCCGCGTCGGTGAGCAGCACCCCCTGGCCGATGCTTTCCCGGACGCCGCGCCGGGTCGCCGCGCCCTTGCCCTGGTTTTGCGGCACGCGCAGCACCTTGACGCCGCGCTCGGCAAAAGCCTCCGCCACGGCGGCCGTGCCGTCGGTCGAGCCGTCGTCGGACACCAGGATCTCGTAGCTCAACGCGCGCGAGTCCAGGTAGCCGATGATCTTCTCCAGGGTGCTCCCCAACCGCACCTCTTCGTTGAAGGCGGGGATGACGACCGAAAGCTCGGCTCCGGGGCGATCTGGCGTGGTGTCGGAGGGGCTCATGGTAGGAGTGATCCGTTCTGAGGGCGACCCTATCACCCGCGGCCGGCAGAGGCCTCCGGCAGGGGGATCAGGAGCCAGTCGCCCACCGCGAGCTCGCGCATGGCGAACTCAAACACCACCAGCTTGGTGCGCGCCAGCCGATCGCGTCCCGCCGCGAGATCCCGCGCCAGGCCCTGCCGCGACGCGGAGGCGCCTCCCGCGTTGACGGCGATGCGATCGACGCGGCGCTCCAGGTGAAAGCTCAGCTGCTCGGCGAGTCCGGCGTCCCGGCCCCACCTGAGCTCGGGTTGCGAGTAGACGTTGGTATAGCTGTCGCCGACGACCAGGATCTCGGCGCCTTTCCCGGGCTCATTCCCGGGCCGGGCACCCACTACCGGGGAGATGTGCACGGTTTCCTGAGGGAAGAGATTCTGCCAGCGGGGTAGCCGGAGCGTCCGCACCAGATCTCCCTGGGAGCTGTGCACCAGCGACTCGCGCCGGAATGGGGCGGGGTGGTCCTCAAAGGGTAGCTCCAGCAGGCGAATGCGGTCTGCCAGCTCCTTGGCCACCGCATCGACGCCTTCCGGGCTCCAGTGGGAATCGGTGCGCAGGAATGCCTCGCGGCCGGCGTCGCGAGGGACGCGGCTCAAGGTGCCGGTCGGGTCGAAGACGAGCACCCCATAAGCCTCGAGCTCGGAGCGAAAGGCTCCGAAAGACCGATTCTGCAGGAGGGGTCCGCCGGCAGCCGGTCCTCGGAGGGCCCGCCGCGAAAGGGGCTCGGGATGGATCATGGCTTTCGTCGGCGCCGGCAGGACGAGCAAGCGGATGCCGCGCGCTCGGAGCTGGCGGTGGAAGTCGAGAATGGCCGGCAGCGGATTCGGCTGCGGCGGCCGGCGCCAGGACGGTCCGGCCTGACGGCGACGTTCCAGCGCTCGCCCAGTGAGAAAGCCCGGTCCGATCAGGTAATCGACGCCCGGCCACAGATAGAGCCAGCGGTCACGGCCGAGGTAGACCTCCTCGTTGCCGACGCCGCCCAGGCCGGAAAGCAGCCACTGGGCCGGGCTGAGCACCAGCTCCATGATGATCGACTCGTCCTCGATGCGTCTTTCGAGCTCGTCCATCCGTTCGAGGACGGCACGGTTTTTCGCCACCGGTCCCGGGGTGGCGAGTGCCGCTCCGAGCGCCTGCCGGAAGCGACCGAACGGCGCTGCGGCGCGATCCAGGTCCGGGGCCGGCACGAGCGAGCGGGCGATCGGTACGGCCAGCAAGGTCACGAGCCCGGCCGCCACCAACAAGCGGGCGACGGGCGGCGAGACGGCGGTGTGCCCGATCTCGACCTGGGCCAGTTCCTGACGTCTTAGGTAGCGGTCCATGGCAGTTCGATCCGGCTCAAAAGATGAAGTAGATGAACGGGTTGTAGCCCTGGATCTCCATCGCCACGAGCGCCAGCCAGAGAAGACCCAGGCAACCCAGGGCTTTGGGCCAGCTCAACCGGCGCGTCCAGTCCCAGCTCTGGGGTGCCGTCCACACCACCAGCGCGGCGACGGCGAAGGTGAGCAGGTAGTAGGGCTGGTAGAGGATGCCGCTCAAAAGCGCCGTAGCCGGCCGGGTCGCAGCCATCCCCACCATGCTCCCCAGGTAGGCGATCGCCTCGGAAAGCGTGTCGGAGCGGAAAAAGACCCAGGAGACGAGGACCAGCAGGAAAGTCCTCGGCACCCGCAGGGCATCCGGCAGCTTCTCCCCGGCGCGCTCGCCGCCGCGAAAGCGTTCGAGCATCAGCAGCAGGCCGTGAATGCCGCCCCAGATCATGAAGTTCCACGCGGCGCCGTGCCACAGCCCGCCGAGCAGCATCACGATCGCCAGGTGGAGATAAGTCCGGCCCTGGCCTCGGCGGTTGCCGCCCAGGGGGATGTAGAGGTAGTCGCGTAGCCACCGCGACAGCGACATGTGCCAGCGGCGCCAGAACTCGGTGATCGTCCGGGCGCGGTACGGTGAGTCGAAATTCTTGGGGAAGACGAACCCCAGCATCAAACCCAGCCCGATCGCCATGTCGGAGTAGCCGCTGAAGTCGAAGTAGATCTGGAAGGCATAGGCGACGACGCCGTACCAGGCGTCGAGGAGGTGGAGCGCGTCGGCGCCGAAGGCGAGATCGGCGATCTTGCCGCAGGGATTGGCGAGGAGGATCTTCTTGGCCATGCCGAGAGCAAAGAGCGTCAGGCCGCGGGCCGCCTTCTCGAGGGTGTGAGTGCGCGCGCGCAGCTGATCCGCCACCTCCGAGAAGCGGATGATCGGGCCGGCCACCAGCTGCGGGAACATCGCCACGTAGCAGGCGAAGTCGATCGGGTTGCGCAGCGCCGCGCAATGCCCGCGGTAGACGTCGATCGTGTAGCTCATCGACTGGAAGGTGTAGAAGCTGATCCCCAGCGGCAGGGTGACGCGCAAGAGCGTCTCCACGGCGAGAGCGCCCCAACCGAGCCACGCCACCAGGCCGTTGTAGCTGTCGACGCTGAAGTTGAAGTACTTGAAGAAGCCGAGAAGCGCCAGGTTGGTGCACACCGAAACCACCACCGCCAGCCGCTGGCTGCGGTGCCGCTCCCCGCCTTGCGCAAGCGCCTGGATCGGCTCGCGGCCGAGGAGGCCCCGGCGGGCGATCACCAGACCGCAGACGTAGTCCACCGCCGTGGAAAAAAGCATGATCAGAACGAAGGGCGGATTGGCCCAGCCGTAGAACAAGTAGCTCAGGAGCGTCAGTCCCAGGTGCCGGGCCCGGCGCGGCAGCGCATAGTAGACCGCCAGGGCCAGGGGCAGGAAGTAGAAACAGAACAGGTGTGAGCTGAATACCATGCATTGCGCTCCCGAGCGCACGGTAGCACAAAGGGCGGACTTCTCACCACGTTGGAAAAACGCGGGAGCGCCGGCTTCCAGCCGGCTCGTCGCCGAAGCGTTACGCGTTAGGAAAGCCCTCGATCGCGCTGGGAGCGCCGGCTTCCAGCCGGCTCCCTACCGTGGGCTTCGTCCACGGTCGCGCTGGGAGCGCCGGCTTCCAGCCGGCTCCCTACCGTGGGCTTCGCCCACGGGCCGGCTGGAAGCCGGCGCTCCCAGCCTCGTGCTGCGGCGTCCCCGGCCAACGGGCAGCGGATCAGCCTTCGCTTTGGTTCCATTCCGTAGCCTGAATCGACACTCCAAGCCATAAACCAACATTTTAACAGCCAAAACAAACAACCCATGGACTGCAAAGATAGCGCATGGACGGACCGCAGCCGCCGGCGCTGGCAGGTGCGAGCCGGGGGCAAACCCTGATACGCTTGCCGCGGGAGATGGAAGGTTGGAAGATGCCCCACTGCTCGAGGTTCGGGAGCTGAGCGTCCATTACCGGACGGATGACGAGACGCCGGTCCGAGCGCTCGACGCCCTGAGCTTCGAGCTCGCACCCGGCGAGACCATGGGCGTGCTGGGGGAATCGGGCTGCGGCAAGACCAGCCTGGCGCTGGCGATCCCCGGGCTTTTGCCCCCGGCGGGATCCATCGCCGGCGGCTCCGTCCGCTTCCGTGGCCAGGAGCTGATCAAGCTCGATGAACGGCGCCTCGAGCGGGTGCGCGGAGCCGAGATCGGCCTCATCTTTCAGGAGCCTACCCTGGCGCTTCACCCCACGAGAAGGGTGGGGAGCCAGATCGTCGAAGTGATCCGGGCCCACCGGCCTTGGGGAAGGCGACGCTGTCGCGACGAATCCGAGGCCTGGCTCGCCGAGGTAGGCTTCGCCGCGGGTGAGCGGATCGGCGATGCCTATCCCCACCAGCTCAGCGGCGGCCAGCGGCAGCGGATCGTCATCTCCCAGGCCCTGGCCTGCCGGCCTTCGCTGGTGATTGCGGATGAACCGACGGCAGCGCTCGATTCGACCACCCAGGCGCAGATCCTGGCCCTGCTGCGCCACCTCAAGGAGCGATTCCGGATGGCGCTTCTCTACATCAGCCACGATCCGCAGGTCCTGGCCGAGATCGCCGATCGCCTCCTGGTGATGTATGCGGGTCGACGGGTCGAGCAGGGGCCCCTCGAACGGGTTTTCCGCAAGCCCCTGCATCCGTACACCGAGGGCCTGCTGCGGTGTATGCCGCCGCTGGTGGCCTCCTCCCCGGCGGGCGGCCGGCGGGAGCTGCCCGCGATCCCCGGCAGCGCGCCCGTGGTGCGAGACCCGGAACCCGGGTGCCGTTTCGCCCCCAGGTGTCCGTACAGGATGGAGCGTTGTACCGCCCACGACCCGGTCAGGCTGCGCCCCGAGCCGGGGCACAGCGTGTGGTGTTTCCGACATGACGAAGACGAACCGGACTGACGGCGAACAACGGCCCGACCGGGCGCCGGAACTGCTGATCGCGGTCCGGGATCTTTCCAAGATCTATCGCCGCGCCGGCGGGGCCGGCCGGTTGGCGATCACCGCGCTGGATCGGGTGAGCCTGACGATTCCCGCGGGCTCGATCTTCGCCATGGTGGGCGAGTCCGGAGGCGGCAAGTCGACCCTGGCGCGCTGCCTCGCCCTGCTGGAGCGGCCGGATGCGGGGGAGATCCTCTTCGCCGGGCGGAGTCATGCGTCGCTTTCGCGGCGGCAGCGAGCCGCGGTGCGGCGACGCATTCAGCTGATCTTTCAGGATCCCGCGGCCGCGATCCATCCCCGCTTCTCCGCCGTGGAAGCGGTGGAGGAGCCGCTCGTGATCCAGCGCTGGGCGGATCGGCCGGCGCGCCGCCATCGGGCTCTGGAGCTCCTGGCCGAGGTCGGCCTCGGCCAGGAGCTGGCCGCGCGTTCGACGCTCGAGCTCAGCGGCGGCCAGCGGCAGCGGGTGGCCATCGCCCGGGCCCTGGCGGCCGGTCCGCGGCTGCTCATCCTCGACGAGGGACTCGCCGCTCTGGATCTCTCGATCCAGGCCCAGATGGTGAATCTTCTCCTCAAGCTCCGGCGGCGGTACGCCCTCACCTACCTCGTCATCTCGCATGATCTGCGCCTGGTCGGCCACCTCGCCGACGAGGTCGCGGTCATGCACCGGGGACGCATCGTCGAGCGCGCCTCGCCCCGGGAGCTGCTCACCCGTCCCCGGCACCCCGCGGCCCTGGCTCTGGTGCGCTCGATGCCGTCTGCGGGAGGAGCGAAGCGCGGATGAGATACACCGCGAAACGATTCCTCGCGGGGATTCTCCTTCTCTTCCTGGTCTCCGTCCTGACGTTTCTCCTGGCGGAGCTGGCGCCCGGGGACTTCCTGTCGGAGATGCGGCTCAATCCCCAGATCTCCGCGGAGACCGTGGAGGCGCTGCGGACCAGCTACGGGTTGGACCAGCCGCTGCCCCTGCGCTACCTGCGGTGGCTGCGATCGATCGCCAAGGGCGAGTTCGGTTTCTCCTTCGCCCACAACCGGCCGGTGGGGGCGCTTCTCTGGGTACGGGCTCGTAACACCCTGCTGCTGACCACGACGGCGACCGCTCTCGCCTGGCTGATCGCCATTCCCCTGGGGGTGTGGATTGCCTCCCGTCAGGGCGGTTGGACGGATCGCCTGAGCCTCGGGGGCATTTCGGTCCTGCAGGCCACGCCCGAGCTCCTCCTGGGCTTGGGGTGCCTGCTGCTGGCGGCCCGGAGCGGTCTGTTTCCCACCGGCGGCATGGTGTCGTTGGGTTTCGCGGAGCTCGGATTCGCGGCGAAGCTGCGGGATCTTGCCGTGCATCTGGCGCTGCCTGCGGCCGCGCTGGTGCTCGGCAGTCTGCCGATCCTCCTGCGCCATGTGCGCTCCGCCCTCGTCGAGGTGCTCGACGCTCCGTTTGTTCGCGTCGCCCGCGGACACGGCATCCCTCGCCGCCGGCTGCTCTTCCGCTATGCGCTGCCGGCGGCGGTCAACCCGCTGATCTCGCTCCTGGGTTTCTCGATCGCGACGCTGGTTTCGGGGTCGTTGCTGATCGAGATCATCATGAGCTGGCCGGGGCTCGGGCCGCTCCTGCTCGAGGCCATTCTGGCGCGCGATCTCCACGTGGTCATCGGCTGTATCCTGCTTTCCGGGTTCTTCCTGGTCGCCGGCAATCTGCTCGCCGACGTGCTCCTCTACCTGGCCGATCCGCGCATCCAAACAAGCGGCACTCCGAGGTAACCATGGCGCGGAAGTCCCAATCGCCGAGGGTAAGACTCTGGCCGCCGGCCGTCGTCCTGGCCGTGGTCTACGCCCTGGCGATTGGCGCCGACTTCGTCGCCCCCTACGATTACTTCGCCCAGAACCGCAGCCTGCCGTTCGCGCCGCCGGCGCGGCTGCACTTCGTCGACCCTGCGGGCAACTGGCACCTGATCCCGTTCATCCATCCGCTGGTGGAACGTCCGGGAAGCTACGGCGAGTACGTGGAAGATCGCAGCCGCATCTATCCGCTGCGCTTTTTTCTTGAAGTGCCCTCGGGGCAACGCGGCTTCCAGCGCTGGAACCGGCGTCTTTTCGGGGTGGACGAGCCGGCGCGCCTCTGCCTTCTCGGCACCGACGGCTACGGCCGGGATCAGCTCTCGCGTCTGCTTTACGGCGCCCGGATCTCGCTGTTTGCGGGCCTCCTGGCCGGTGGGCTGGCGGTGGCCCTGGGGCTTGCGCTCGGGGCCGTGGCGGGCTACTACGGGGGCTGGATCGACGAGCTCCTGATGCGCGGAGCGGAGCTCTGTATGACCTTGCCGTGGCTCTATTTGCTGCTCGCCGTGCGGGCGTTCCTGCCGCTTCACATCACGCCGGTCGAGGCGTTCCTGCTCTTGATCGCGATCATCGGCCTGATCGGCTGGGCGCGGCCGGCGCGGTTGATTCGCGGCGTCGTCCTGAGCGCCAAGGAGCGCGACTTCGTCCGCGCCGCCCGGGGATTCGGCGGCGGTGATCTCTACCTCCTGCGGCGGCATGTGCTGCCACAGACCTTCGCCGTCGCCCTGACCCAAATCGCGCTGCTCGTCCCGCAGTACACCCTGGCCGAGGTCACGCTCTCGTTCCTGGGACTGGGAGTGGCGGAGCCGGTGCCCAGCTGGGGCAACATGCTGGCAACGCTCCAGCAGTATCACGTCATGGTCTCGTACTGGTGGATGTTCTTTCCGGCGGTGGCGCTGATCGGCGTCATCCTCAGCTATCATCATCTGGCCACCGTGGTTCAGAAACGCCTCGGCGTCGTGACCCTCTGACGGAGGAGCGGATGGCGGATTCCCAAGATCTCACCCGGCGCGAATTCATCATGTCGAGCGGCGCGGTGCTGGTGCTGACCCAGGTGCCGTGGACCCTGGCATCGCCGGCATCCGCTGGAGCGCCGGCCACCGGCGCCTGCGGCAGCGATTGGATGGCGGGGCCGGGTAAAGCGCGCTATCGCATCGACGGACTGGCCAAGGTCACGGGCCAGAAAGTCTTTGCTTACGATTTCCGGGCCCGCGACCTCGACGGCTGGCCCCCCACCGAGCACCATGCCCTGATCCTGCGCGCGGTCCGTGTCGATCGCGTCTACGAAGACCTCGATCTGAGCGTGCTGCCGCCGGCGCTCCGACCCCTCCGCACGATCACCGCCGAGGAGCTGAAGCGGGATCGGCTGACGGTGCCGAAGGCTTTTCCGGAGGTGCTGCTGGCGGAGAAAGGCACCGCGCCGGCGTACCTCGGGCAACCGCTGGCACTGCTCATCTTTGGCGACGGCCGGACGATGCGCAGGGCCCGCCACCTCCTGCGGCGCAACCCCGATGCGGTGCGCTACGGCGCCCCCAAGGCGCCGGCACCCGCGAGACCCTACCAGCCCACCACCCACCTGATCCGCATCGCCGGAGAGCCCGAAGACGGCTTTTCCCAACGTCGCGACGGTCCCCACGATCCCACCCGAGCCGGCCGCTCCGATCCCCGCGGTACGGTGGACGAGCGGGCCCGCTACTACCAGGAGCAGATCGCCCGCGACGTCGCCGCCCGCGGCTTCCGGGTATTCGAACGAACCTATGCCACCCAGGTGGTCGATCCGATGTTCCTGGAGCCCGAATCGGGGCTCGCCTTCTACGACCGCGCCCGCGGCCGCCTGCACCTCGTGGTCGGTACCCAGAGTCCCCACGGCGATCTCGAGAGTCTCCATCAGCTCTTCTACGACGAGGCGAAAAGCGCCATCCGTCCGCGCGTCATCGCGCTTCATGCCTGTTGGTTGGGCGGCGGCTTCGGCGGCCGCCTCACTTCGGTTTTTCCCGTCCTTCTGGGCCTCGCGGCGGCCTACGCCGACGGCCCGGTGCGCCTGGCCTACGACCGCTTCGAGCAGTTCCAGGCCGGGCTGAAGCGTCATGCCGCGGTGCTCGAGGAGAGGCTGGCGATCGATGAGGCCGGGCGTTTCCAGGCCCTCGAGGCCACGATCACCTTAAACGGCGGCGGCAAGATCAACCACAGCCCCGCGGTATCCCGGCTCGCCGGCATCTCCGCCGCCAGCGCCTACTCGCTGCCGCGCTCGGCCATCCACGCCTTGGCCGTGTACACCCCGGCCCCTCCGGCGGGCTCGATGCGCGGCTTTGGCGCCACCCAGGCGATTTTCGCGGTCGAATGCCTGGTCGACGAAGCGGCCCGCGAGCTGGGCCGGGATCCGATCGCCCTGCGCCGCGGCAACCTGCTGCGCGACGGGGATCGCACCGTCACCGGCGCGGTGGCCCGGCCGCCGGCGCGTTCGCTCGAGATCTGCGAGCGCGCTTCGGGCGATCCGCTATGGACCGGCCGTGACGCTGCCAGAGCGCGCTTTGCCGACGGTCCGAGCGCCTATGGCGTCGGCTTCGCCCTCGCCCTCAAGGCATTCGGAACCGACGGCGACGGCGTCCTGGCAGCGGTCGCCGTGGACGCCGACGGCACGGTCGAGGTGAGAACCCCGGTGGTCGACATGGGCAATGGCTCGGCCACCTCCTTGGCGCTGATGCCGGCCTCGTACGTGGGAGCCAATGCGACGCGCATCCACCTCGGGGCTATGGCCTTCGATGTTCTCGCCCTCGAGACCGAGCGCCCCGCCCCCCGCAAGCCCGAGTCGTCGGGGGCCTTCTTTCCCGGGAATCTGCACTGGACGCCGACAATCATCCAGGCATCGGGGGCTTCGAGAACCGCCTTCCACCACACCCACGCCGTGGCTCAGGCCAGCCGGGTGGTGTTCGAGAGCGGTCTTCTGCCTGCGGCCTGTGCCCTTTGGGGCCTGCGGCCCGACGCCTTGTCCGCCGGCGAAGTACGTTGGCGGAACGGATCGCTGAGGGCGCCGGATCGACCGCCGCTGCCTCTCGCCACCGTGGCCCGCCGCGCCCACGCCGACGGCGGGGTGGTCAAGGCCATGGTTCACGGCTATTACAGTGAGCGTTGGGCCGAGGCCGATTTCATCATCGACCACCGCCGCCATCGCTGGCCGATCGACGCGTTGGCCATCGCCCGCGCCGGCAGCGACTACGCCCTGCTCGATCGCCGGCAGGCGTCGTTTCCTCTTCCGGAAAGCGAGCACAGCGGCCGCACCCTCTATGCGGCTGCGGGCAGTCTCGTCGCCGTCGAGGTCGACCGCACCTCGGGGGAGGTGAAGGTGCTCGAGGTGGTGCTCCTCGTCGACGCCGGACCGTTGATCCAGCCCGAAACCGTGCTGGGGCAGGCCGAGGGCGGGGTGGCCATGGCCATCGGCTGGGCCCTGCACGAAGAGTTGCCGCCGCTCGCAGGCGGGGCGGGCGACGGCACCTGGAACATGCATCGCTACGCCGTTGCGCTCGCCGGGGAGGTGCCGCTTGAGCGAATCCGCATCGAGCTCCTGCCGGCGCAGCAGGACGAGCCGACCAAAGGGATTGCCGAAGCGGTCATGACCCCTGTCGCCCCGGCCATCGCCAACGCGGTGGCCGATGCCACCGGCTGCCGCATCCGTTCCCTGCCGATTACCCCGGCCAAGGTCAAGGAGGCGTTACGTTCCCGATGAGCGAGACCGAAGCAACCATCACCTTGTCGCTGACCGTCAACGGCAACAAGATCGAGCGCCGCGGCGTGCCGGCCGAGCTGCGGCTCATCGACTTCCTGCACGAGGAGCTGGGGCTGACCGGCACGAAATACGGCTGCGGCATTGGCCGTTGCCGCGCTTGTACGGTGGCGGTGGAGCGGACCCCGGGAGCCCCGCTCAGGACCTTGCGAAGCTGCATGGCTTCGATCGGCTCGGTCAACCATCAGGCGATCACCACGGTCGAAGGGTTGGCCCGGGGTGAAGCCGGGGATCCGGCAGGCCTGCATCCGTTGCAACGGGCCTTCCTCGACGAATTCGCCTTCCAGTGCGGCTACTCCACTCCGGGTTACCTGATGGCGGCCTTTGTGCTCCTTGACGAGCTGAAGCGTCGGCCGGTGCCTCGGGACCAGATCGAGGGGATCATTCACCGGGCGGTGGGAAAACACGTCTGTCGCTGTACGGGCTATCTGCGCTATTACGCGGCAATCCGCAAAGTCATCCTGGCAACGCCGGGAATGGTCCAAGCCGGAAGCTCCTGACTCAACGGTCGGCCGGTCCCGATAGACCCGGCCGGTCCCGACAGCCCCAATGATTGATTTGGGTGCGGATCTTTTGGAACGACGCCGATCTCCTCTTTTTTTCAATAGTTTAGATCAGGTCAACGCAACGGGAATGGCATGTTTCGGGGACGTATGGCTGCCCGAGGCCGATACATTGGTTTTTTTGCCCTACGCAACCTAGTGTCCTGTCCCAGAAGTCCCTTGTCAAATTCGTCGGGTCTCCACGCCCCTGGCGGCGTTCGACCTCCTCGAATTAGCGCTGCTAGCCTTGATTCCCACGG
>Ga0180431_10007515_pt1 | contig 12672 bp, 10 predicted proteins | sample SS_ome_11_FD_132459 | JGI IMG/M metagenome (GOLD analysis project Ga0180431, IMG submission 132459) | Hypersaline lake sediment archaeal communities from the Salton Sea, California, USA - SS_1_MS_1 metaG | ecosystem: Environmental > Aquatic > Non-marine Saline and Alkaline > Hypersaline >... | reverse complement strand
GGTGACGGTGTCCGCCGTGATCGTGGCGTCGTTCATGTCCTCGCTGAAGGTCACGGTGACCACGGTATTGATCGATACACCCGCCGCGCCCGATGCGGGCTGTACGGACAAAACGGTGGGGGGAGTGGTGTCCGCCGTACCGTCGCCGTCGTCTCCTCCTCCTCCCCCCCCGCATCCGGTCATGAAACCCGCGAGAAGGAGGACCGTTATTATGGAAAAGAACAGTACGTAAAGGGCTTTTCTAATAGTCATCGTTTTTCTCCTGACGAACAAAAGATTTATCGTTCAGCAGAAATATCCGGCAAATTACCATATCATGGAAAGAAGTTAACAGCAAGGAAAATCGGGATAAAAATAATTTAAAAAAGGCGGGGTCCCTATTGCTTCGTATCGACCACCTCGAATACGGCACCGTGATCGTCCTGGTACACGCGTTTGAACAGGCCGGGATTGCCGAGCATGTACCGGTAGAAGTTGCGGTTCTTGGAGATGTTTTCCACGTGTACCCACCTCGAGCCGAACGTGTTTTTTATTATAGGGTAGGGGTCTTTTCGAAGCCATAGAGCGTCGAGGTAGCTTTCGTAGAGGGCTTTGTCGTACTCATACATGAAGAGAGGGTCGTGACCCATGGTGTACACGTTGTGCGTGTTGTAGAAGAAGAGCTGCGGGAAGGCCCCGTAATTGGCTATGAACACCTCGCTTCCGGCCGGGGTATTTTCCAGGAGCCAACGGGCGCTGCCGGAATTATCGATCCGCTCTACGCCGTCGAAATGTCGTTCCAGGATGTAGAAGTCCGTTCCCATGAGCACCGCAATGAACGCCCAGAAAATGATTCCGCGTTTAAGACGTTTCATTTCCAGTGCGGAGAACGCGAATCCGCAGAAGAGCACGGCGCAGAGTATGAAATAGTCCACGCCGCGGGAGTACTTCGTAAAGAGAAGGAAGAACACTCCACTCAGTACAAAGAAAAGGAGGGTCTTGAACCCGATGTTCTTCTTTTTTAAAAGCAGGAGAAGGACGATTACGCACAGTACCGTAAAGATACCCCATGACTGGAGCAGGAACTGCCAGGAGCCCAGCGGCATCCACTCGAGGTTCGGCTCGAGCCCGACCCCGGCCAGACCCATCTTCACGATCTGTACGTAGAGCACGCGAAGATCGGTGGGGAAGTAGGGATTAATAACGAGCCCCGCGCATATTCCGGCAAGGCAGAACACGGGGGGCTTCCACTCGATCCGCCTGTAATAGATCGAGGACACGAGCGCGTAAACGAAAACGATGATCACGAGTATGGGGAAACCGCTGTAGCTCAGAACGAAGACAAAGCTCATGACTCCGAGCCAGAGGCCCTTTTCTTCCAGTAAAAGAAACAGACAGACCAGACAGAATATCATGGCCAGCGCGATGGGTCTCAACGCGAGCAGCCGTGTGAGGAAGAGGTGGCTCCCGGCCATGAAGAGAAGCGACCAGAAGAGAGGACGGCGTATTTCGTACCGTATAAGAAACCAGTGCAAAACGAGCACCGCTCCGGCCGCGAGAAGGATAGACGCTATCTTGGCCGATACGATCAGATTTCCGAAGGTCAGGGGAAGGAGCAGTATGTGGTAGAGAAAGTGCATGTCGTAGAAACGATCGGCAAGTATGGTACGCTTCAACCAAGGGAAGGTCCTGTACGGCCCGTTCTGCCGGATCATCTGCGAGTACCGTATGTGAAAGTAGTCGTCCTGCTGAAGGTTGTCGTATGAGAACTGAAGGATGCTGAAGAACACGAGCGAAATGAGGAGTACGGGCACGTATCGTACGAGCCATTTGTGCTGAATGGAGCTGTGACCGCTCTGTAGGGAGGTTTCATCGGTCATAGAGCTGTCGCGGCCTCCATGATAAATACCGTGCTCAGGTGTGTTTTTTACCGTATATTAAACACATGCCCAGCCTATTATATCCCTGTACACCGTTCCCTTCAACTTATCCGTGTTCGGAACCAGTCCTGTTCAGTACGCGGCATGTTCGAAATTATCACGGAAAATGATATGAACGGACGGAACTGGACAGCCTATTTTATCATCGGTATACTCGCGCTCGGCGTTATCATAGTCGGGCTTGCAGTGGCCTTCTTCTTCTTTCTGCCCATAGTCGGTGTGATCCTTCTCGGTTTGATCGTTTACTATGTCGTCAGGATGATTGGCAGGATAAAGAGAGACCGTACTCCAAGGGAGGGAACACGGGTCATGAAGTCCAGCTACACCGTGCTGGACGACGAGAAGCAGCCGCCCGGGGAGTAACGGCGGATTGCTCCCTTACTCCTTCTTTGTCCCAACTGATAATCCAGGCTTAAATAATTAAAAACCGGCAATCCACCTTACCGCGGTCCATACCGCACATCCGCACCAGAAGAAGAAAAAGGCCCAGGGCCCGTATCTCGAGAAAGCGAGGCTCTTCTGATGTTCCCGGTCCTTTCTGACGTCCTCTTCCACACCGGGAATTTTGTCCCTGTCAAGCGCCAGTACATTCAGCTCCTCCGAGTGCTTTATCAGCATTCGCTGTTTCAATATCCACTTTTCAAGGGTACGGTGCGCAGCGTTGATGGGAGCCAGGAGTACGAGCACGGTAAACATGCCGATCACGATGGTGAGAAAGGTGGGCACGATCACTCCGCGGAAATTGGCAGCCGTATTCAGGATGCCGTAGGGCACCACGAGGAAGGATTGGCACATCACGAGCATGGTCGATCGCATGGCGAGGAGGTTGAACTCGTGTTTTACCTCGTCCCGGTAGAAACGCAGTGTTTCCAGATCAGACAGAATGGGGGGACCCCTTCTCTTAATAAATGGAAGTCATGATTCAGTTAAATATACCTTTTTTCGAATAGACGGGCAGGTTTAAACTTTCAACCGATTCATGGATATCCTTCGGCTTGCAATTTAGCCGGGTATGGAGTAGTATAGGCAGACCCGCTCATACAGTGAGCGGTGCCCTGCATCGTCAGGCGGGGAAAAACATCGGACGGAGAGCGAGGAACCTGCTAACCATGAAAATGAGGAAGCTGTATATTTTTATTTTTTGGGTCTCGATCCTGCCGTGGTGCGGGCAGGCGGCCCCGGGCCAGGATCTGCCCCCGCACGTGAGCCCTCTCGAGTTCGAGTTCTCGCATCTTATCATCATACCGGAAACCCTGGCCGATCAGCTCTCCGGGGACGCGCCGGGCGGTATGGATTTCGTGGTGTACGATGTCAGGGAACCCGGCGCGTACGATAACGGGCACATTAAAGGCGCGGTGAACCTTCCGTGGGAGAGCGGCGCGCTCACCACGAGGTTCGAGGAGATACCGAAAGACAGGACCGTGATACTGGTGAGCGAAGAGGGGAATACGGCCCTGGAAGCGCTCGCCTTTCTCCTCCAAAAAGGGTTTTCCGACGTTTTCAGCATTGAGGGCGGTATGGCGAACTGGTTCTATCCGAACCTGCTGGAATAATGTCGTCTTTATTATAAATACGGGGGAGTTGGCACCATGAAACCGATTCGGGTAGCGGATATCGAAACACCGGCCCTTCTACTGGACCTCGACTTGCTGGAAAAAAATATTCTGAAGATGGCGGATTTCGTTCGGAGCAGGGGGATCGATCTCAGGCCCCATTACAAAACGATCAAGTGTCCCGTTATCGCGCATCTTCAAATCAAGGCCGGGGCAAAGGGCATCTGCTGCGCTAAGCTGGGAGAGGCTGAGACGCTCGTTCACGCGGGAATAGACGACGTGCTCATCGCGAACCAGGTTGTGGACCCGGCCAAGGTGATGCGGCTCGCAGCCCTTGCGCGCGGGAGGAGGCTCGCGGTAGCCGTGGATCACCCGGATAATGTACGCGACCTGTCGGCCGCGGCCTCGGTTTTCGGTTCGACCATACACGTGCTCGTGGAGGTGGACATCGGCATGGGGAGATGCGGGGTCAGAGAGGCGGGGGAGGTGATCGCCCTCGCCCGGCTTATTGAGTCGGCGGAAGGACTCGTTTTTTCGGGAATACAGGCGTACGAGGGACATCTCATGCACGATTCCCGTGAGAAAAAGCTGGAGGGTGTCCGCGAGGCGTCACGGGTGCTGGAGGGTATCATAAACGAGCTCCGCAGAGAGGGGATGGAGGTGGGGACGGTGAGCGGCGGAGGTACGGGAACGTACGATTTAAAGGGAAACGGTACGGTGTGGACCGAGCTGCAGGCCGGGTCGTACGCACTCATGGATACCACGTACCGCGACCTCGGCATCGAATTCGATACGGCCCTGAGTGTCCTGGCCACGGTTATTCACAAGCGGCACGGCATGGCTGTTACGGATGCGGGAATGAAGGCATGCTCCGTTGATATGGGTCAGCCCCGCATAAAGGGATACGAGGCGCTGGAAGTGGCACTCCACGAGGAGCACGGGGTCGTTCGCGACCCCCACGACAGGCTCGAAAGGAACATGAAGGTGGAGTATATACCGGGACACTGCTGTACGACCGTGAACCAGAACGACCGGTATCATTGCATCAGGAATGGCGTGCTCGAGGACATCTGGCCCGTTACGGCGCGCGGAAGGACCCGTTAGAGCCGTCTCAATCCGGTTTCTTGATCTCTCTTCCCGCTTTCTCGTCCTTCATGAGCTTGTATGATATCGAGTCCACGAGGGCGAGCCAACTCGCCTCCATGACGTTTTGAGAGACTCCGACCGTACCCCACGAATCGGTACCGTCCGTGCTCTCTATGAGCACGCGTACGGCGGCCTCGGTCGCCTTGTTCGTTTCGAGCACCCGTACCTTGTAATCCACGAGGCGCATCTCACTCAGCGTGGGATAGAATATAATGAGGGCTTTGCGGAGCGCCTTGTCCAGCGCGTTGACCGGACCGACGCCCTCGCTCGCGGTGAGCTCCTTCTCGCTGTCCACCACGACCTTTATCGTAGCTTCCGAGAGCGGCTGATGCTGCGGGCCCCGCTTCTCGGTGATGACCCTGAATCCCTCGAGCGAAAAATAATCTCCCCACTTCTTGATAAGCTTCTTTAATAGAATTTCGAGAGAACCCTCCGCACCCTCGAACTGGTATCCCGAGTCCTCGAGCTCCTTGATCTTCTTTAAAATTTCCCTCGTTTTCTTCGAATGCTCGTCAATGGCCGTCAAATCGATTCCGAACTGGGAGGCTTTGAAGTATATGTTGCTCTTTCCCGCGAGATCGGAGACGAGCACCCGGGTCTTGTTGCCCACGAGCTCCGGATTTATGTGCTCGTAGGTTTTCGGGTGCTTCATCATGGCATCCACGTGTATCCCGCCCTTGTGCGCAAAGGCGGCTTCCCCCACAAAGGGCATGTGGAGATCGTGGCTCATATTGGCGAGCTCGCTCACGTACCGGGAAACCTCGGACAGCTTGCGCAGGTTTTCGTCCGATATACAGTCGATGCCCATCTTCAGTTTCAGTATGGGGATGATCGAGCAGAGGTTTGCATTGCCGCAGCGCTCTCCGAAACCGTTCATCGTTCCCTGGACCTGTACCGCGCCATGGCGAACGGCTTCGATGGTTACCGCGACACCGAGCTCGGAGTCGTTGTGCGCGTGTATACCGAGCGGAGAGGATACGGTCCTTCGTACTTCCTCGAAGAGGGGACCGATCTCGCCCGGCAGGGTCCCTCCGTTCGTATCCGCCAGCACGATTATTTCGGCCCCGCCCCGTTGGGCGGCAAGCAGTGTCTCGATCGCATACTTCGGATTGGCACCGTACCCGTCAAAGAAGTGCTCGGCGTCGTAAATTACCTCCATGCCACGGGATTTCAGAAAGGCCACGGAGTCCTCGATCATTTCGATGTTGTGATCGAGATCGACTCTCAGGGCCTCGGTCACGTGCAGGTCCCAGGCCTTGCCGAATATCGTCGCGGTGGAAACCCCGGATTCAACTATGGCCAGCAGGTTCGGGTCCTCATCGGCCCTGTTCCTGGAGTGGCGGGTGCTGCCGAAGGACGTGATCCTGGCGTTTTTTAACTCCGTCTTCGCGATTTTCTTGAAGAAGGCGATGTCTTTCGGATTGGAGCCGGGCCATCCTCCCTCGATGTAGTGTATTCCGAGTTTGTCCAGCTCGAGGGCAACCTTCACTTTGTCGTCGCTGGAGAAGGTGACGCCTTCCCCCTGGCTTCCGTCACGCAGTGTTGTGTCGAAGAGCATAACCATACCGTATTACTCCATGCTGTTCATGTGTATTCTGTTGATTGCGTTGAGGAATGCGTTTACGGACGCCTCGATGACGTCGGTCGCTACGCCGAATCCCCTGTAGGTCCTGCCGTTTCGCTCAACCGATATGGTCGCGCTCCCCATAGCGTCCTTGCCGCGCGTGACCGCATTGATTGAGTAGCTCGTAAGCTTGATCGGCGTGTCCGTGATTTTCTCTATGGCCCGGTAAAGGGCATCCACGGGACCGTCTCCGGTGGCCGCTTCCTGTATGAAGGCGTCTTTTTTCCGGAGCTTCACCGTCGCGGTCGGTATCATATTGTTTCCCGTTACCACACTGAAGTAATCGAGGTGGAAAACTTCCGGAAGTATGTTCAGCTCGTCCTCGACGAGCGCTATGAGGTCCTCGTCGAACACCTCCTTCTTCTTGTCCGCGATCTCCAGGAATTTTCCATATATTCTGTTGAAGTCCTCCCTCTCCAGCGCGTACCCGAGCTCCTTGAGCCTCACCGTCAGCCCGTGTTTTCCCGAGTGTCTCCCCAGGACGAGGGTGGAGCGCTGCAGCCCGATGGACTCCGGGGTCATGATCTCGTAGGTCATACGGTTCTTGATGACGCCGTCCTGATGAATTCCCGCCTCGTGCGCAAAGGCGTTTTCCCCGACTATGGCCTTGTTCGGCTGTACCGACAGCCCGGTAAAATTGACGATCGTCTTGCTGAGATGATAGATATGCTCTGTCTTGATTCCGGTCTTCAAACGGTATACATCCTGCCTCGTCTTAAGGGCCATGACGATTTCCTCGAGCGATGCGTTTCCGGCGCGCTCCCCGATGCCGTTGACAGCCACCTCAGCCTGGCGGGCGCCGGTGCACAGCGCCTGCAGCGTATTGGCCGTGGCCATGCCTAGGTCATTGTGACAGTGCACGCTGATGATGACGTTGTCGTTGATCGGTACGTTCTCCATTAAAAAACGAATGAGCTTCGTGTACTCCTCGGGCATTGTATAGCCGACCGTATCCGGAACGTTGATGGTCGTGGCGCCCGCTTCGATCACGGCGGTGTATATGTCTTTCAGGAATTCCCAGTCGCTCCTCGTTGCGTCCTCCGCGGAGAACTCGATGTCGTCCACCATCGATTTCGCGAGCTTGACCGCGGATGTGGCAAGCTTGAGCACCTCATCCTTCGACTTCTTCAGCTTGTAGGTCATGTGAATGTCGGAAGTCGCTATGAAGGTGTGTATTCTCTTCTCTTCCGCGTTCTTCAGCGCCTCGTAGCAGGTCGTGATGTCCTTATCCACCGCTCTGCAGAGCCCGGCGATAACGGAGCCTTTTACCGTATCGGCAATTCGCTTTGCCCCTTCGAACTGCATGGGTGAAGAGATGGGAAAACCCGCTTCTATGACGTCGACCCCCATTTTAGCGAGCAGTTTGGCAACCTCCACCTTCTGCTCGATGTTCATACTCGCTCCCGGAGACTGCTCTCCGTCCCGCAGGGTCGTGTCGAATATAATTACCCTATCCATTGTGTTTTCCTCCCGCCCGCACCCCTCTGCTGATGGAGGCCCTTCCGGTGCGTACGATTTCGATTATGCCGAAGGGTTCGAGGATGGAGATCAATGCCTCGATCTTGTCGGCGATTCCCGTCGCCTCGAGCGTAATTGATTCATGGGATATATCCACGACTTTTGCCTTGAACACGTCCGTAATCTGGAATATCTCCTGTTTCCGCGAAGGGGACGCCTTCACTTTTATGAGGATGAGCTCGCGGTGAACGGACGGTATGTTCGACAGGTCCCAGACCTTTATGACATCGATGAACCGGTTGAGCTGTTTCTTTATCTGTTCGACGACCTGGTCGTCCCCCTTGACGACGATGGTCATCCGTGAGTACTCGGGATTTTCCGTCTCGCCTACCGACAGCTCGGTAATATTGAAACCGCGTCCGCTGAACAGTCCCGCAATGTGCGCAAGAACGCCGCTCTTGTTTTCAACCACAGTCGCAATCGTGTATTCTCTGTCCATATACCCGCTCCTTTCCTTTTATGCGAGGAGATAATTTTCGGCATCTTCCTTCGTACTTATCATGGTCTTGATTGGCGCGCCCGCGGGTACCATGGGCGTCACGTTCTCCTCTGGGTTGACGGTGAATTCCATAACGACCGGCTTTTTCGTCCCGAATGCATCGGCCAGCGCGTCCTTTACATCGTTCTTTTTACTGATTCGCATGCCGGTTATGGAGTAAGCTTCGGCGAGCTTCACGAAGTCGGGCACGTAGGGCGGGCAGTCCTCCCCCGGATTGCAGCACTCGGCCGGACACCGGGCGTCGCGCCTCAGGCAGGTCGCGGAGTATCGGCGGCCGAAAAAGAATTCCTGCCACTGCCTGACCATACCGAGATAGCCGTTGTTCAGTATAGCCACCTTGATGGGAAGCTGATGCTGGGCGATGGTTCCCAGTTCCTGTATGTTCATCTGGATGGAGCCGTCTCCCGCAATATCGATAACCGTGGCGTCGGGATGGGCGAACTGTGCCCCGATGGCCGCCGGGAGTCCGTATCCCATGGTTCCGAGCCCGCCCGAGGTTATGAGCTGGCGCGCGTGGTCGTATTTGTAGAATTGCGCGGCCCACATCTGGTTCTGTCCCACCTCAGTGGTAATGATCGCCTCACCTTTTGTAAGAGAGAATATCTGCTCGATGACGTACTGCGGCCTGAGAACGTCGTCGTCTTCATAAGCAAGGGGATGGTCCTTTTTCCACCGGGAAACCTCGTTGCGCCATTCGTCGATGTCGAGCTTTTTCGCGAGCTTCACCATCTCCGCCAGTGTGGGCTTTGCGTCGCCGACCACCGGGAAATTTATCGCTACGTTCTTACTGATGGACGCGGGGTCTATATCTATGTGTATGAACTTCGCGTTCGGTGCGAACATCGAGAGGTTTCCCGTCACACGGTCATCGAACCGGGCTCCGATCGCGATGAGAAGGTCGCATTTGTCGACCGCGTAATTCGCGGCCTTTGTGCCGTGCATCCCGAGCATGCCGAGAAAAAGCGGGTCCGTTCCCGGAAAGCCGCCCAGACCCATGAGCGTCAAAGTGACCGGTATACCCGTCTTTCTGGCAAACCCGGTGAGCTCCTCAGAGGCGTCCGAACCGATGACGCCGCCTCCGGCGTATATAAGCGGCCTGCGCGCCTCCATTACCGCTTCCATGAGTCTCTTGATCTGCCGGGGATTTCCCTTCATGGTCGGGTTGTATCCCGGGATCTTGATTTTCTCGGGGTATTCGAAGTCGATCTTTGCCGCGATAACGTCCTTGGGCAGATCGACCAGAACGGGACCCGGGCGGCCCGTGGTCGCGATATGAAAGGCCCTCTTCAATATGACCGGCAGCTCGGCCGGATCCTTGACGATAAAATTGTGCTTCGTCACCGGGCGCGTGATTCCCGTGGTATCGGCCTCCTGGAACGCGTCGTTTCCGATCATGGCGGTCGGGACCTGGCCGGTGAGCGCAACGACCGGTACGGAGTCCATATACGCGGTTGCGAGTCCGGTTACAATGTTCGTTGCTCCCGGCCCGCTCGTTACGATACAGACACCGGGCTTGCCTGAGCTCCGCGCATATCCGTCCGCGGCATGGATCGCTCCCTGCTCGTGTTTGGTTATAACCATATTTAACTTCTTGTCGCCGTAGAGCGCGTCGAAGAGGGGGATGACCACGCCTCCCGGTATTCCGAAGAGCGTGGTGACCTTTTCTCTGTGAAGCACTTCCACGATGGCCTGGGCTCCGGTCATTTCCATCTCATTCTCCTTGTTGTCTGATGATACATGCGGCCTGTTCGGCTCATCCGTGTTTTACCGTTAAAAGGGAGATACCCCATAGAACTAGAGCGGGAACACGGCACCATTTGCCGCCGAGCTCACGAATCTGGAGTAGCGGTACATGTACCCGGTCTTGATATTGGGTTCCCGCTCGCCCTTCTCCCTGATTTTCTTCATTCTTCCCTCGATTTCCCGGTCATCGACCTTGAGGGTAATTTGTTTCTTCGGGATGTTGATCTCTATCCGGTCTCCCTCCTCTACTGCGGCTATGGGGCCGAAGGAAGCGGCTTCCGGGGATATGTGTCCCACTGATGACCCCCGGGTGGCTCCGGAGAAGCGGCCGTCAGTGATGAGCGCCACGGATTTATCGAGTCCCATTCCCGCAATGGCCGATGTCGGCGTGAGCATCTCCCGCATACCCGGTCCACCCTTGGGACCTTCGTAGCGGATGACGACGACGTCTCCCTCGTGAATTTTTCCGTTCAGTATGGCGTCGATGACGTCTTCCTCCGATTCGAATACCCGGGCCGGACCCTCGTGGACCATCATGGCGGGAACGACGGCCGCGCTCTTGACGATCGAGCCCTCGGGCGCCAGGTTCCCCTTCATCACGGTGAGCCCGCCCGACGCGTGGCGCGGATTTTCGATCGAAGCGATTACGTCTTGGTCCCGAGATTCCCGGGACCGGATAAGCTCGGATACCGTCATTCCGGAAACGGTCGGTATTTCCGTTTTAAGCAGGTCCTTCTTCGAGAGCTCATGCATCACCGCACGTATGCCCCCGGCCCTGTGCAGGTCCTCCATATGGTCCGGACCGGACGGAGCGAGGTTGCACAGATGCGGTACACGCGCGCTCAGAGTGTCGAAGTGATCAAGAGAGATATCCACTTCGCCGTAGTGTGCGATCGCGGGGATGTGCAACGCGGTATTGGTTGAGCCGCCTACCGCCATATCCACGCTTATGGCATTGTGAAACGCGTCATCCGTCATAATGCTCCTCGGCAGGACGTTGTCCCGCACGAGCCGCATGACCGCTTCTCCCGTTTTCTTCGCCAGCCTTATCCTGTCCGCGTGAATAGCGGGAATTGTCCCGTTTCCGGGAAGGGCCATGCCGAGCGCTTCGGTGAGGCAGTTCATCGAGTTGGCGGTATAGAGGCCGGAGCAGCATCCGATTCCGGGACACGCATACCGCTCGATTTGATCGAGCTCTTCCTCGGTGATCGAGCCCATCTGAGCACTTCCCACGGCTTCAAATACATCGTCAACGCCGAGCTTCCTGCCGTTGAGCTCGCCCGCGAGCATGGGACCTCCGGATACGACGATCGAGGGGATGTTGAGCCGCATCGCGGCGATGAGCATGCCGGGAACGATCTTGTCGCAGTTTGTGATAAACACGAGCCCGTCGAAGGGGGTGCCCATGGCGACCGTTTCGATCGAATCCGCGATGAGCTCGCGTGAACCGAGGGAGTACTTCATCCCGATGTGGTCCATTGCGATACCGTCGCATATTCCTATGGTGTTGAACTCGAGGGGAACTCCGCCTCCCGTTCGGACGCCTCCCTTGACAGCATCGGCCAGCGTTTTCAGATGCAGGTGGCCCGGTATGATTTCGTTCGCCGAGTTGACTATCCCGATCAGGGGTCGCGTCAATTCATCTTTTGTCAGTCCGAGCGCGTAGAGCAGAGACCTGTGCGGTGCGCGCGCGATTCCTTCAGTAATGGCGTCACTTCTCATAAGCCCTCCGTTTTTTTAAATAAAAAAACCCGCTGCAGGCAGCGGGTTTATCTTCGAATCCTCCGCTGCCTAGGGCATGGGCGGTACTACAATAAGGCTCAGGATAATAGCGGACAGTGATAATTTTATGCCGGTATGAATCATATTTCTTTATCTTTTCGTTCGTAAAGTTTAGTTTAAAATAACCTGTGAGATTCGTTTGTCAAGAGAAAAAGCAGGGAAGCTGGATTATCCATCCCGAAATAGTACCGATGTGGAAACAGGGATCGAATGTAGTCATATGAAAATTCTTTTAGGGATTAAATCATATGTATGATGTCCTGGGTATCGGCTGCCATGCGATCGATTTTCTCTGCAAGCTCGATTCCTATCCGGAGGAAGATACAAAGCTGGAAGTGTCTGATATCGAAGTGCAGGGAGGAGGCAATGTGGCAACCGCACTCGTGGCCGTCTCCCGTCTCGGCGGCAGTGCCGTGTACCACGGGGTAGTGGCGAACGACGCATACCGGGAGAATGTTCTTTCCGGCCTGGACCGCGAGGGAATCGATACCGGTTTCATTACCACGAAAGAGGGAAAGACGCCTGTCGCTTTTATCATGATAAACAGCATGAATTCGAGCAGGACGATCATCTACTCCATAAAGGGTGTCCCGCAATTTCTCCCCGGGGATATCAACCGGGAGCTCTTCGGCAAGACGCGTGTCCTGCTCACGGATTTCTACTATCCGGCGGCGGCTCTGGAGGCGGCACGTATCGCCTCCGGAATGGGCATTCCCGTTGTGCTGGACGCTGAGAAGCCGTGCGCGCTTGCGGGCGAGATAATGGCCCATGCGGACCATATTATATCTTCCGCCGGATTCGCCCGCTGGTATACGGGCAGCACGCCCGACGATCCTGTCGAAGAAATGCTCCGTTCCTTTGCCGGGCTTCAGCCCGCCCCCTGTATAT
>Ga0180431_10007514_pt1 | contig 12674 bp, 2 predicted proteins | sample SS_ome_11_FD_132459 | JGI IMG/M metagenome (GOLD analysis project Ga0180431, IMG submission 132459) | Hypersaline lake sediment archaeal communities from the Salton Sea, California, USA - SS_1_MS_1 metaG | ecosystem: Environmental > Aquatic > Non-marine Saline and Alkaline > Hypersaline >... | reverse complement strand
GAAGTACAAGGACCCGGAGATGGCGGTCAAGGTCAGCTTCCTGACGGCCGAGGCGATGTTCAACATGGGCAAGGCCCTGCGGACCGGGCCTCGCAAGGCCCTGGCCAACGAGTACATCGCCCGAGGCAAGGCCATCCTCCAGCAGGCCCTGCACGACTATCCGAACACGACCCTGGTCGCCCAGGGCGAGTTCCTGGTGGCCACGCTGGCGCAGGAACTCGGCAACTACAGCGAGGCAAGAGGCAAGTACTCGGAGGTCGTGCGGCGCTGGCCGAAGAGCCCGTACGCCCCCAAGGCGCTGTTCGCCAGCGCCCAGTGCTACGAGGCGGAGAAGAACTACGAACTGGCCATCAACGAGTACGTCCGCGTGACGTACCTGTTCCCCGACAGCCCGGAGGTGGTCCGCGCCACGCTGCGGATCGGCAACCACTACCTCCGCCAGGCCAGGACCGCCACACAGGCCAAGAAGCCCGTCGAGGCGGCCGAGGCCTATGCCGTCGCCGGGCGCATCCTGGAGAAGTTCCACGAGAACCACCCGAAGCATGCACGAGCGGCCGCGGCGCTGTTCCTCTCGGGAGAGTGCTACCGCCTGTGCGCCAGGTATCCCGAGGCCATCACCGTCTTCACACGCGTGGCAAAGACGTGTCGCGACGACAAGGTCATCCGGGCCGAGGCCATGTATTGGAAGGGCGTCTGTGCCCGGGAGATCAAGGATTATGTCATGGCGTACAAGACGCTGAAGCGGCTGACGTGGGACTACCCCGAGTCGAAGCAGGCCGCCAACGCCAGGAAACTGATCGGCGGGGACGAGTTCGAATACCTCAGGCCCGCCGAAGAAGAAGACCAGTAATCGCCGAAAGGACATTCTTTCATGAAGGCAAGAGACAATCGGCACAGAGACGCAGAGACACAGAGAACCCATGGGGTGCTCTGCGTATTTGCAGCAGCGGCGGCACTGGTACTCGCTACCGCGCCGGCGGCCGGGGGGCTGGCCGAGGCGAAGAAGCTTCTGGCTGAGAAGAAGTTCGACCAGGTCGACAGGGCCCTGGGCAGGGAACTGCAGACCAAGAGCCCCTCGCCTGATGCGCTGCGGGTCAGCCTGGACGCAGCCATCGGGGCCGGGCGATTCGTGACCGCCCATCGCCGAATCACCCTGCTGCTCAAGGTGACCGGCGGGCGCGACCTGAACACCGTCTACGAGGGCGCGCGGATCGCCGAACTGGTCTGCGAAAACGGCGTCGCACTCAGCCGGTACGTCGACTACGCCCAGCGGCAGAACGCCCGCAGTGACAAGCTGCGCCACGCGCTGACGTACCTGGCCGTTCACGGCAAGTTCCCGCAGTTGTATGGCAAGATCCTGCGCCTCTACGGCACCGACGACGTGTCGTGGTCGCTGGGCATCGGACTGCTCGGTCGGCTGGTGCAGGACGGGGAGGTCAACCCGACGTTCGACATGGCCCAGACGCTGCTCGAGAAGTTTCCCTCGCCCAGGCGCGTCACCGAAGTGCACAGGCGCCTGCTGTACGCCGCCGAGAACAATCGCCTCGGGCGAGACGACCAGAATGTCTACGTCCTGCCGATGCGCATCATCACCCGGACCGTGCCGTCGGACTACGGTCCGTTTGCCCGGCTGCTGGACCGGGCGGCGGGCAAGGTAAGCAAGGAGGACCTCCTGTCGATCGTCCTGTCGCACCAGCAGGCGTCGAAGAAGCCCCTCCCCGAGCCGGTGCTCAGGCATCTCCGCCAGATCGGCGCGCTCGGCTCGCAGGAGAAGAAGCTGGCCTTCGGCCGGAAGATCCTCGCTCTCGAGGCGGCCTGCCGAAACGCGAAAGACCCCCGCGCCTGGACGGACTTCCTCTACCTGCTCAGGGATCAGCCGGGCGAATTGCGGATCAAAGGCCACGAGGTGATCACCGAGGACGTTGCTGCGCGGCTGATAGACTCGGCGGCCCCGGTGGCGAAAGGCTCGAGGGATCTTCGCCACGCGATCCTGCACTTCGCCGGTCGCTACCTGCTGACGCGCGAGCGGCGAGCGGCCGTGTATCGCAAACACGCGGCGATCGTCCCCGCCGATCAGGTCGATCGGATCCTGCCGGACCTGCCCGCCGAGGGCCCCGAACGCAACAAACGCATCGCCGAGGCCAGGCGCGCCATCGACGCCTTCCTGGCCGGCAGAAACCTCGCTGACGTCGTCGGCGCCCACGCGAAACTGATCCACTGGTACAACCAGACCGGCGACAAGAAGGCGCTGCTTTCGGCCGCGGACAGGTACATGGACCTCTACCCCGGCTCGTTCCGCGCCGACACCATTCGCGAGTACGTCCTGAAGAGCAAACTGGTGACGACCGGAGAGAAGATCGCCCTGGTCCGCAAGCATCTCGTTCGCGCAGGGGCCGGTCAGGGCAACGCCCCCATGAGCCAACTGGTCCGCCATATCAAGGCCCTGGCCAGGAAGACCCCGCAGTACCAGCCGATCGTCGACTTGGCCGCCGCCGGCAAGCCGGGCACCGATGTCCTGTCGCGGCACGCATGCCTGACTGCTGCCCAGAAGCCCAAGCGTGGTCGCGAGCAGGTCGCCGTGGCCGCGGCGACGGCGTTCGTCAAGGAGTACGGCAAGCGCGTGCCGCTGGGTCCCGAGGCGTGCAAGACCCGCGACGACGTTCTGGCCCTGAGGATCATGACCCGGTGCTATCAGCAAGCCCGGGGCAAGGCCCGGGCCTTGGCACAGGTGTGGCTGGAGCATGCCGCCGGGCCCGGCTCGATGCTGCCCGACTTGGCCGGCCTGGTGCCGGCCGACGTCCTGGCCAAGACCATGGCGCGCATCGGCGGGGCGATCAAGAGCGGCGATCCGCTCTGGGCCAGGTTGGCGCAAGTGGATGGCGTACTGCCTGACGGGTCGACCCCGCTGGGCAAGTTCTACGCCACGATGGGGCCGGCCCTTGCCTTGAAGCATGTGGCCCGGCAGAGCGGCTACCCGCACCTGGGCCGGGGCAAATGGTCCAACAAGCCGGAGACGTTCGTCCGCGAACTGGACAAGGTCGTCGCCTTGAGGGGCTTCAAGACGGATGACGCGGCCGTGGCGGGATTCGTGATCGAAAGCCTCGTTCGCCACAGCGCCAGGACGGCGGTGAGCGACAAGACGGTTGATGCGGTGTGGCGTGCCTACAGGGCTGCCGGCGGGGCGGACGACGCCCGCGCCCGGGCGAACATGCTGCAGATAGCCCTGCGGACGAAGCGCGACGCGCGGATCGCCGCAAGCCTCAAGGCCCTGCTGGACAGCGTGGCCCGGCTGCCCGCGGTCGAGCAGGCACGGCAGATCGAGAGCATCTTCGACTTCCTCCACGTCAACACGGAGCAGGGCCGCGACAAGGCCGGACCGTATACCGTAGCCGTCGAGAAGCTCGCCGGCGTCTACGCCCGCATGACGGATGCCGACTGGGTCATCCACCGCGCCAAGAGCAGGATCGTCAGCGACATGGTCGACTTCGCCGGCAAGAACGAACGCCAGCGGGGGGAGTACAGCAAGGACGGACGACTCATCAAGGCGACCGACCGGATCGCCGCGATCCTGGTCTCGCGTCTGGCCGCCGGCGCCCGAATGTCCGACAGCCGGGCCTTCGGCACGCTGGTCAGACGCGCCAAGGCCGACCTCGAAGAGGCGGTATCGAAGAACCTGTGGCAGCGGGCGGTCCGTCTGGCCGGGCTGACCTTCCGCGCCATGCGCGGCAGCCGGGACGACTGGGACAGCGTCTATCGCCAGGACATCATCGATCTGGCCGAGAGGTTCGAGAAGGCCAAGGCATGGGAGATGCTCCACGTCGTTCTGACGCACCTTCGCCAGGTCGACCCGCCCAAGGCCCTCGAACAGGCCGTCGCGAGATACCGCACCGTCGCCGCCAACAACATCACCGGGCTCGTCGCCGTGTCCAGGGGCGACAAGACCTACCCGCTTCACCAGGCCGCTCAACTGCTCGCCCTCGGCAGTGAGACCCGCGCGTGGCACCTGACGCGGACGCGACTGAACCTCTTGAAGGCGTCATGGAGCCAGTTCGAGCCCAAGTACGTGGCGTGGGTCATCGACCAGATGCGCAAGAACAAGATGAGCAAGGAGGCCCTTGAGCTGGCTCTGACCGTCCTGCTGAGGGAGAACGAGCTGGACCCCGAGACCGCCGCACGCATCCTCCTGGCCCGGGGCGATATCTACCGCGACCAGAGACGCAACGACCTGGCCAGAATCGAGTACCGCGCGCTGCGGCAGTCGCCGCGATATCGTGAAACCAAGGCCGGAACCCAGGCCACCTACCACCTGGTCAACCTGATGGTCGATACCGGTCAGCACACGACCGCGCAGCAGCTCATCGAGCGGCTGATCGACTCGGTGGACCTGCCCGTCAAGGCCGAAGGGTACTTCCTCATGGCTCGGCTGGCCTACGAGCAGAAGAACTACGAGGCCGCCGCCGAGAACATCGACAAGGTCCGCACGTGCGTCAGCGACCACGTCGAGGCGGAGTTCCTCGCCGGACTGCTCAAGCTGAAGCTCCCGGGCGGGATGATCAATCCCGAAGTGGAGATCGGCACGGCGGCCACCCGGCGCATCCTGATCCCCGGTGAGGAACTGTCCCTCAAGCTCCAGGACGCCAACCTGTCGATCGCCCGCGACCAAAAGGCCATCCCCATCGTCGTCAAGACCACCAGCGGCAAGGACGTCGAGCAGGTGGACCTGCGTTCTCTGGTCGGCAGCGGGAGTCTGTTCAGCGGCGTGCTGCGCACCGCGCTGGGACAGGCCAAGCCGAACAACGGCGTGCTCGAAGTGACCGGCGCCGACCGCGTCAGCTACGTCATCGCCAAGGCGTTCCAGGACAAGAACGACATCAACTACCCCCCCAAGTACCTGGAGATTCGCACGGTGGGTCAGTTGGCCGCCTCGGCGGGCCAGATCCTGACGCCGGAGGAGATCGAGAAGCGTCGCCTGGAGCAGGGCCTGGCCTCGGCGGCGTCACCCCAACTCCAGGAGGCGTGGAAGCGGGCCGTCGGCAACATGGTTCGGCCCGGCAACGAGATCTACCTCCAGGTCCACGATATCGACCGGGACGTGAGCAACGGCAAGGACACGGTGACGGTCAAGCTGACGACAACCAACGGTGACGTGATCGAGGCGACGAAGCTCGTCGAGACGTCGGAGCACTCGGCCATCTTCCGCGCCGCCGTCAAGACCGCCGTGCCCCTGCCCAAGGCGATGGCCTCGGACACCTTCGAGGGCAAGACCCCTTCGACGGCGATCAACTCCTCTCGCCCCGGCGACTGGTCCAGCCTCGCCGACGGCGCCAAGCCCAAGTGGGTCGGCGTGGACATGATGAGCTCCCACGAGGTCAAGACCGTGACCGCCACGCTGCCGGACGTCTCACGGATCAGGAGCGTCCGCCTGATGGCGCGGCTTGCCCGGGCCGACCGCGAGATCGCGAGCTACCCGGTCACCGGCGTGCAGCGCGCCCTGCGAGCCGAACGCTTCGCTGACAAGGAGCGGACCAAACGCGTCTCGGAGGCTGCGGTGACGTCGCTGTCCGCCTCGCCGCCCAAGGGCATTGCGGCCGTGCGGTACAGCGGCGTATTCGTGGCGCGGGTGGCCGGCAAGCACACCTTCACCGTCAAGACAACCGGGCAGGTCAGCCTGTCGGTCGGCGGAAAGGAGATCATCGCCCTCAAGCCCCCGCCCGCCGGGCAGGCTACCTACACCGGGCAGGCCGACATCGCCATAGACGATGCCGCCATCGCAGGGCGCGGAGAAGTGCCGTTCGTGCTGCTGTACGTCCCGGCTGCCAAGGTCAACACCAGGAATCTCTCGCTGACCTGGTCGGCCGGCGGCAAGTCCGGCCCGGTCAACCCCGCGAGGATGTACCCCGGCGGCCAGGCGCATCGTCGTGACGAGGTGGCCGTCCGGTACGCGCGCGTGACCGACGCTCGCAGCGCGCCGAACACTGGGGCGGCGATCGCGCAGTACTTTGCCGAACTCGGCCGGCAGGGCACGGTCTACGCCGCCGGCCCGTCGTACTCGGGTCCGGCCGCCGACCAGGGGCTCCTCCAGATGACCGGCAGTTTCTACGTGCCGAAGGCCCGCTACATGACGCTGAAGCTCAGCGGCAAGTCGTTCGAGAACGCCTTCAGTTGGGGCCGGCTGTTCATCGACGGCAAGGAAGTCCTGGTTCGCAAGAAGTGGAAACCCGCGCCCGGCGTCGCGGCGATAAAGCAGCCCGAGCCGACCGCAAGGGTCAAGCTGACCAAAGGCGTGCACCGCCTGCGGGTTGCCGTCCGGGGCTACGGCGTCTGCGCCGCCGACGTGCTGTACGAGAGCCGGCCGGGTGAGTTTGCGCCCATGCCCGCCTCGTGGTTCTCGGTGGACCACCACCCGCAGATCGCCGCGAGCGTCTCGCCGGAAGGGCACATCGCGGTGCGCAACGGCAAGTTCCTGTGCGAGTTGACCGCCCCCACGCGCCTGCGGACCGTGCGATGGGTCTTCGATGACTACGAAGGCAACGCCGTAGCCGTCAGCGAGATCGGCGTGGTCGACGGTGCAGGCAAGACGCTGATCCCCGTCAAGCGGGACTTCACTTCGGGCACGACGAATGACGTGCTCGAGATCGCCCCCGGCGACAGGGTGACGGCCCTTTACATCGACGAGAAGCGCCCCGAGGGCGGCTCGCCGAACCGCAGGGCCTCGCTGGCCACCGGGTACTACAACGGCTCCATCATCATCGCCAACGAGGTGATCACCGACACGGGCGGAGGCATGTCGACGGAGTACTTCCCGGCGCGGCGGTGCGGTATCGGCGACGCGCTGGCCATCCTGGTTGACGAGGCCGACAACGACACCTCGCCCAAGCGCGACACGATGGACGTGCTGGTCGAGACCTCCGGCGGACAGACGATGACGCTCAAGGCGCTGGAGATGCCCAGCGAGATTGCCAAGGACGCCGAGGGCAAGGACGTCGAGGCGCACCACGCGGGCAAGTTCCTGGCCCTGCTGCGTCTGGGCAAGAAGGCCGGCAAGGGCGTCTTGCCCATCAAGCCCGGCGACCGCATCACCGTCAAGTACATGGACCGTGAGAACTCCGATCCCGGCGTGGCCGTCTACCGGCGATACGAACTGTTCGAGGGCGGCGACCCGCTGGTCGAGCAGATCGATTTCGAGCGGTACACCTCGCAACTGGTCCGCACGGAGGTCAAGGCCGACCGTGGACTGCTCGGGCCGCGCGCGACACGCGAGGCGCCGAAGTTCACCTTCGTACGCGTGCTGACACCCACCGACGCCCCGCGCGAAGGGGCCAAGGGCGACGACCCCCCGGTCACCAGCATTCGCGGGCCCCTGAGCTTCTCGATCATGTATCCCGCAATGGCCAAGCACACCGCCAGCACCATCGAGGCGATCGTCTGGGCCGAGTCCGAAATCGAGGCGGCCAAGGCCGCAAAACCCAAACGCGAGCCGAGAACCCTCAAGGTGCAGATGCCCTGCGGGGCCGCCGGACTCGACGAGGGGGTCTTCAGCGCCGAGGTCACGCTCCAGGTCGGCCTGCCGGGGGCCAACGTGGACGCGCAGATCGACGAGGCCCTGGCCATACTCGATACCCGCACCGGCGCCGCCCGCCGGCGGGAAGAAGCCCCCGAGACCGCCGACGTCCTGGTGGTGGTCCCGGGCGACACCGTTCACGTGACGTACAAGGATCCGGCGACCAAGAAGGAGATCACCGCCCAGGTCCGGGTCCTCGCCGAAGGCGGCCTGGAGATCCTCGACGCGAAGCTTCAGGTCGAGTTGGCCCAGATCCGCCTGGGCGAGAAGTTCCACCTTCGCGTGGACGACACGGACCGAGACACCACGCCCGAGCGCGATACAATCAAGGTGAAGGTCGCCAGCGCATGCGGCGACGCGACGGAGCTGACTCTCACCGAGACGCTCGGCCGGTCGGGAATCTTCACCGGATGGATCGAGCCGAAGTTCATCGGCGACAAGGTCGACGGCAAGCTGCCCGAAGCCGACAAGTCCGACGACGTCCTCAGCGCGTTCTTCGGCGACGAGATCGCGTTCGAGTACGTGGATCCGGCGGGGGTGAACTCGGCGGTGCCGGTCGCATACAAGCGGCTCGGGCGGATCAGCGAAGGTTCGGACGCCCGGACGGACCTGTTCTCGAAGCAGTTCCGGGACTCGGAGATGGCCGTCAAGACCAGTTTCCTGATGGCCGAGGCGTTGTTCGAACTGGCCAAGCAGAAGCGCGAGCTGAAGGCCCCGGCCGAGGCCGACAAGCTCATCGCCCGCGGCAAGGAACTGCTGGAAGTTACCATACGCGACTACCCGGAGACGAAGCTGAAGGTGCAGAGCAGGTTCCTTCTGGCGAACCTGGCCCAGGAACTGGGCAAGCACAACGAAGCGATCGCGAAGTACTCGCAGGTGATCGCGATGGCCCCGCAGTCCGAGCAGGCGTCGAAGTCGCAGTTCAAGCTGGCCCAGTGCTACGAGCAACTCGGCAAGTTCGACCAGGCCTGCGAAGAGTACGTCAAGGTGACCTACGTCTATTCCGCCAGCCCCCTGGCGCCCAAGGCGCGCATGCGCATGGGGGGCTACTACATGACGCTCGGGCAGAAGCTCAAGAAGGACGAAACAAAGCTCCCCGAGGCGATGCGGAGCTTCCGCGTTGCGGCCAGGATCTTCGCGCAGTTCCGGTCGCGCCATCCGGCCCATGCACTGGCGGCCAAGGCCCTGTTCCTCTCCGGGCAGTGCTCGATGGAGCAGAAGGACTTCAGGACCGCCGCCAAAACGCTCGCCAAGGTTATCGAGGACTATCCGGCCAACAAGGCCATACGCGCCGAAGCCATGTACTGGTGTGCCGAGAGCCTCTACAACATCCGCGACTACAAGGGCGCGTACAGAATGTGGACCGAGTTGATCTGGGCCTACCCGGAGGTTCGCCGGGCCAAGGAGGCCCGCGGGCGCCTGGCCAGCGACAAGCGAATGATACGCATCGCCGAGCAAGACCGCATCGTCGGTGAAGAGCAGTAGACCCGGACGCAGAGGAAGCAGAGGCAGCAGAGAAGCATTGAAAACCGGGAATCGGAAACTGGAAATGAACAGGCGCGGATCTCCACAGAGACGCAGAGAGACAGAGAAGAAACAACTCAAAGGCTTCTCTCTCTGCCCTTCTGTGCCTCTGTGTCAGATGACGTACGAGAACAATGCCCCACAGCACGTGGCGTCCGCGCACAGATTCTTCATTCTCAATTCCTTGCGTTTTTTCTGTTGCCTCTGCGTCTTGCTGGCGGCCTTGCCTGCACCGGGCGCGCGGCGGCGAGACAAGCGGCACCACAACGACGGCGAAAAGTACATCCCCACCGAGACGTACCGCGAGTTGACGGTCTTCGAGCGTGCGGCGTACGACAAGGCGCTGAAGATGCATCGCGAGGGCGAGTACCGTGCCGCGGCCGAGCTGTTCCGCAAGTTCGCCATGCAGTTCGAGGACTCGGTCGGCATGCCATACGCCATGCTCATGGAAGCGCGGTGCATGCACAAGGACCGCAAGCGGATCACGGCGATCAAGAAGTACACCGAGATTCTCGACTACTTCCCCGAGGCATCGGTGATAGCGGCCCCGGCGCTGTACTACCGCGCGGTGGCCCGGTTCGATAACGGAGAGAAGCTCCACGGGTACAAGGACTACCGGATCCTGTGCGAGAATGAGGCCTACGTCAAGCACGCCCTGGGCATTCCCGCCATGCTCGGCCTGAGCAACTACTATTACGCCAACAAGAAGCAGGATCGGGCCGTGGCCTACTGGAAAGCCCTGCTCAAGCGCAACATCGACCACCATACGCGCAGGGACCTGTTGGCCAAGATCCGCCGCTGGTATATCGAAAACGCGAACTTCGCCGGGTACATGCGGTTTCGGCTGAAGGAGGCAGACCCGGCCGACGCGTCGACGTTCCCGGCCCAGCTCGTGGTGATGAAGGAAATGGTCCAGACGGTTGACAGGACCAATCGCGAACTGTCCGGCAAGCTGTTCAAGTACCTGCTCGGCCGAAAGAGCGTCTTCGCCGCGGCCAAGTGCATGCTCAACGGGGACGAGGGCGGCAAGTACTCCCAGGGCTTCTACGAGACGGCGCTGTCGTTCCGCAACGCGGTCGACAGCAGCGCGTTCGACCGCCTGGCCGCCCAGGCCGTCAGCGCGTTCGGCGCCCTGACCAAGGGCACGGAGCGCTACTACCTGGTGGGCTGCGGGTTGGCCGAACTGATAGGCGGCTCGTCGGGCGACAAGATCAACGACGAGATGGTCAAGCAGCTCGGGATCGAGAAGGACCTGGGCAAGTACGTCGGTCGTGCGTGCAAGGTGGCCGCGGGCGCCGGGGGGCGAACGCGAGAGGTCCTCCACAAGGCCATCGTCGCTCGCATGGGCAAAGAGACCGATGACGCGAAGTTCCTGTCGATAGCCATGGGCCTGGATGCCGAGGGCAAACTGAAGGACTCGAAGGCCTTCAAGCCGATGGCCGTCCAGATTCTCGCCCGAGTCTCCCGCCAGCCCAAGGGCAAGGCCCGCGACGATCTGTACATCCGCTACATGCCGTCCTGGAGCGGTTACGAAGCCGCCTACAAGCTCGTAGGACGGATCGACGACGTGAAGCGGCGCTTCATGCACCTCCTGGGCATGCTGTCGCACAAGCACAAGTGGACCGAGTACGTGCTGGCCCTGGACGCGTTCGAGAAGAACACCCCGTCGACGCGTGAGGGGATCGAGACGAAGAACTGGATCCGCAAGCGCCGGGCGTGGGTGTATCACCACAGGGTCCGCCGCTGGGACGAGGCCATCCAGTTGTACCACGCGATCAACGAGCCGCCCGGAACGCTCTGGGGCATCCAGGACTGCTTCGGCCACCTGAAGAAATGGAAGGACCAGTTGCGGATGCTGGGCGAGATCGAGACGTCCTTCCCCCGCGAGGGGCCCCGGGCCGCCCAGGCCATCGTCAGGGTCTACCAGAAACAGAAAATGGACAAACAGGCCATCGCCAAATGCCGCTACATCATGAAGAAGTACAAGGAAGAGGGCGTTTCCTCCTGGGCGCACCAGGAATTGGAGAAGTACGGCAAGGCGACCGGCGGTGGGGTCATCGATCCGGACTGAATCACCGAAGAGAACTGATACGCTGATTACTCGTTTAGAGGAAAGCACGATGAGAAAGACGATGAAGACGACAAGCGTTCTGAGTTGTGTTTTGGCCGCGACGATTCTCGCCGCCACGTGGGTGCCGGCCCGCTCGGCCCCGCCGCCGAAGGGCAAGGCCGCCCTCCAGGCGGTCAAGGCCAAGAAGATGCTCGCGCGAGGCGTCGAACTGCTCGAAAGCGGGCAGGACGAACGCGCCGTCAAGCTCCTGATGTCACTGCCGAGGCTCTTCCCCAAGAGCCCCACGCGCTTCAAGGCGCACATGGCGCTCGGGAAGCACCACAAGGACAAGGGCAGCTTCGATCTGGCCATCAAGCAGTTCAACGCCGTCAAGGGCACCGAAGACGCCGACATGCAGGCCGACGCGCTCTACCAGACCGGCATCTGCTACTTCAACATGAACCGCTACGATAACGCGTTCGCCGCCCTGCGCAAGGTGACCGACGAGTACGCCGGCACGGTCTACGCCAACGAGTCCTTCTATTACATCGGGCAGTGCCACTTCAAGCTCGGCCGTTGGGCCAAGGCCGTCGAGGCGCTCCAGCGCGTGGGCACCAGCGTTTCCAGCAGCCCGCAGGATAAGAAGGCCCTGGCCGCAGAGGCCGGACAGCAACTGTTCTTCAAGGTCCAGGACAAGGACCTCGTCGTGCTCAGCAAGGACGGGACGGTCACCGCGACGGTCAAGGCCGCCAGCGGCGACGAGGAAAGCGTCACCCTGGCCATCCTCGGCAAGGACCCCAGCCAGTACATCGGCATGGTGCCCACCAAGCTCGGCAAGGCGGTCAAGGGCGACGGCACGCTTCAGATCATCGGCGGGGACAGCGTGAAGGCCGTCTACGTCGACCAGAACACCGCCGGCGGGGAGAGGAACCAGAAAGTGCTCGCTTCGGTCAGCATGGTGTCGACGGCGGCGGCCGGCTTCACCAACGGGGCATACCGCGACTACGTCGAAGGCGTCATCGGGAACACCGAGAGCTTCCTTCGCGTCAAGGATATGGATCGCGACACCACCCACGGCAAGGACGCCATCGATATCGCCGTCTCCACGCGATACAAGGTCAAGCAGGAGGCCGCCGATATCGTCGCATCGGACACCGACTACGCCGACCAGGAGCGGCGCGAGGTCTGGAAGGTCCGCGACACGGTCACGGTCACGCTGCACGAGACCGCCGATCACAGCGGCGTGTTCGTCGGCAAGCTCGTCCCGCGAATCGTCGACGACCCCACCGGCATCAACCCCGGCGACCAGTCGCTGTCGGCCATGAAGGGCGACGAGATGGTCTGCGTCTACATTGACGACCGCCACATGGGCGGGCAGGACCCCGTCGAGGTCAAGGGCACCACCAAGGTCCTCATCGGCAAGCCGAACGACGTGTCCATCCGGCACTGGCTGGTGGACGACCCGGAACAGAAGGCCAGGAAGAACCTCATCGAGGCGCGGATCTACCTGAAGCTGGCGGGCATCTTCAAGGACGTCGG
>Ga0180431_10007509_pt1 | contig 12683 bp, 7 predicted proteins | sample SS_ome_11_FD_132459 | JGI IMG/M metagenome (GOLD analysis project Ga0180431, IMG submission 132459) | Hypersaline lake sediment archaeal communities from the Salton Sea, California, USA - SS_1_MS_1 metaG | ecosystem: Environmental > Aquatic > Non-marine Saline and Alkaline > Hypersaline >... | reverse complement strand
GCAACTGGGTGCTTCATCCCCGTCCTCCTCGCTGTCTCGCGGCTGAGTGGTAGTGTACCCTATTGCCGCGAGAATGCAAGTTCCAGTTATGCAGTTGCTAAAGTGCGGTCAAAGGTAATGCTATACGAATGAGATCCCTGGCGATACGTTCTACATCCGTGTTGAGTCCTATTCAGGCTATGGCAGCCCTGATTCGTTCTACGATCTGACAGTCCAATGCAATGCCGGTGGCAGCGGCCCGCCCACTCCTGGGAGCGAGCCCCCCCCGCCCGCAGACACTTGGACCATAATGCTCTACCTCAACGCCGAGGATCCCAGCTTTGAATCGATTTTGACTCAATACAGAGAGGACATTGAAGCGTTCATTGGCAGTAAGGGCACATTCCTCGACGTGGTGATCCTCTACGACGGCCCGGGCGATGGTGACACCACTCGATACCTGGTGCAGCCTGACGGAGCGTACAGCCCCAATCAGAACAGTTGGAATCTGGGCGAACTCAACATGGGCCATCGCGACACACTGGCCAGCTTCGTCGAGTGGGTCATGGAACGTTACCCAGCCGAAAACTATTATCTATCCATCGACGACCACGGTGATGGAGTCTACGGCATCAGCGTCGATTCGACCTCCAATAACGATCTACTCACACCGGATGAGGTATACGCTGCTCTAAAGATCGCAACCCTCAACGGTGATCCCAACCTCCGAATCGGCATCCTGGACTATGAGGCCTGTCTGATGGGACTGACCGAGAATGCGTATGACCTCAGAGAGTGGGTAGACTATGTGGTGTTCTCCGAGCAGATCAGTTGGGGCATCAACACCTATCCACTTTACTTCCACGACCTGGCAGCGGACGACACGCCGCTCCAAGTCGGTCGGCGGATCGTCGACCGCTACTATGCGGAAGCTCTCGCGACCAACAACGGCAGAGGGTACCCGCACACCATCTCCCTGATAGATACCAGCCAGATAGGAACGGTCAGCACCGCGGTCAGTGATCTTGGCAACGCACTTTTGTCCACATCCACCATCACTGACGTTAGGAATGCACGAAGCAGATCACAGGCCTTCGCCGCCGACATCGACGCCACGAATCCAAGGAGGGCCGAATATATCGATCTATGGGATCTAGCCGACGAGGTTATGGATTTAGCCGCCCCACAGGCTGCGGCCGTCAAGGCCGCCGTCGACACCGCGGTCGTCCACGAACGGCATGCCAGTGGCGGGGCCAGCGGCTACATCTGGGATCACAGCGGTGCACATGGCCTGGCGATTTACTACCCACCCACCAAGTCATCCAGTGCCTTTGCGGGATATGCAGGCCTCTACCAGATGTGCCAGGATGGCACCTGGGATGAGTTCCTGGATTGGGCTGTGCCCAGTGGGGACCGACGTGGTATGAGCGCCAATCGTGCTGAGATCAAGTTGACCGATAGCGAAGATGCCTTCGCCTTCAAGTACATCTATCTGCCGGCGGTGTTGAGAATGGAATAACGTCTTGCTCAGGCAGACTTTCTTCGCTGAACCAACCATCTCAGGCTAAAGACCGGCTCAGTTTGATAGAAAGCAGACCTCTTTGCAACCAGGTCTGCTTTTTTTTCTCGAATCGGGCGCCAAGATTCTTCGTTGTCTGCGCCCTAAACCTAAACAGGAGAGATGAATCTCTGGCAGCCGAGTCTATTTTCTCTCCTACGCGAACGGTAGACATATCGGTTGCCACGTAATAGGTGCACATCATGTCCGACTTGTTGCGAACACTGGCTGCTTACGTTCCACCGCCGATCACCCGTGTCACGCTGAGCGAAACGTCCCCGGTCCCCCCCACCCAGGCCCGGGCCAACCGCTTCCCTGCCGCCATCCTCTTTGCCGATGTCTCTGGCTTCACCCCACTGACCGAGGCGCTGGCGCAGAGGGGATCGGAAGGGCCTGAGGAACTGACACGTTTACTGAACAGCTACTTTGGCCGCATGATCGCCGTGATCGAGGGACAGGGGGGTGATGTGGTCCAATTCAGCGGCGACGCGGTGACCGTCGTCTTTCCGGCCATGGAGGAGGATCTGGGCATCGCCACGCGCCGGGCCAAACAAGCTGCAGAAGCAATGCAAGGGGCGATGGGCGAGTTTGCCGCGTTGGAAACCAGCACCGGCCCCGTGGCCCTGGGGATGAAGATCGGCATCGGCGCTGGCGAGATTCTGACAGCCCAGGTGGGAGGTGTCCGCGGCCGTTGGGAATACGTCATCGCAGGCGACCCATTGCGCCAGATGGCTCAGGCCGAGCACCAGGCCGAACGGAGCCAGGTCGTTCTCAGCCCGGAAACCAAGGCCCTCATCGCCCCCCACGCCGTCGCACCGCGTCCCCTACCACAACCAGACTGGGCGCGCGTCCAGAATCCAGCAGCAGTGGAAGCTGTCCTGCGAGCCTACGTTCCTGGCGTGGTCATTGCGTGGCTGGAGGAAGAACTGCAAGAGTGGCTGGCCGTGCTGCGGCCGATGAGTGTCCTGTTCATCGGCATCTTTGGTATTGACTACACGCAACCTGGCGCTATTGAGAGGCTACATGCGTTCCTGCGCGCCGCCCAAGAGATCATCTACCGCTACGAGGGCAGCACCAACAAGCTAGCCGTGGATGACAAAGGGACCGTTCTGCTGGCCCTGTTTGGCGCGCCTCCCCGGGCCCACGAAGATGACCCAGCGCGCGCACTGCATTGCGCCCTGGACTTGAAGGCGATGGCCAAGGCACAGGGGCTTCAACTAGCCATCGGCGCGGCCACCGGTCGCGTGTTTGCCGGTCCAGTCGGCAGCAAAGCCCGCCGTGAATATACGGTAATGGGCGACACGGTTAACCTGGCATCCCGACTGATGGGAATAGCAGGGCAGGGCCAGATGTACTGCGAGTATGAAACCTATCGGGGGGCACGCAGCAAGCTGGCCTTCGATCTCCTCCCAGCGGTCCGCGTCAAGGGCAAAGCAGGGCTCATCCGCATCTACCGCCCTGTGGGCAAGGCCAGCAAACAGAAAAGGGGAAAAGCCAGCGGTGTGTTGGTGGGACGTCAGACCGAAGTGGCCAGGCTCGCAGCTTGCCTGGACGAGGTTCGAGCCGGTCACGGCCGTATCTTGCTCATCGAAGGGGAGGCCGGCATCGGAAAATCGCGACTGGTGGAAGAACTGGGCCGGTTGATGCAAGAGCGTGGCATTGCGGGCCTGATGGGTATGGGACAAAGCATCGAGCAACAGACGCCCTATCGCGCCTGGCGAGATATCTTTGCCTCCTACTTTGACCTGGACGAAGTCGATGATCCGGCGGAGAGGCAACGCCGGGTCCAGGATCACGTTCGCGATGTGGTCCCTGACCTGGTGGAACGCATTCCCCTGCTGAACGACGTGCTGAGCCTGGGCCTGCCAGAAAACGAGTTGACCACCTCTTTGGACACCAAACTGCGGCACGAGAGCCTGATCTCCCTGCTGCTGGCACTTTTGCGCGCCTGGGCGGGCGAAAGGCCGCTGGTTCTGGTTTTGGAGGATGCCCACTGGCTCGACACGCTGTCGTGGGACCTGGCGGTGCAGGTGGCACGCGCATTGACGGTTGTCCGGGTACCCCTGCTCCTGGTCGTGGTCATGCGCCCTATGGAGGACGAGGGGACGCGCATCGAACCACGGATCTTGGCTGGCATGGACGAGACCGAACACCTGTCGCTGCAATCCCTGTCGCCAGACGAGATGCTGGCGCTGGCAGCGGTCCGGCTGGACATAACTGACGAGAGGTTGCCGGAGGCCGTAGCCAAGTTGGTCCGAACGCGGGCCGGAGGCAACCCCTTCTTCGCTGAAGAACTGGTGTACGCGCTGCGCGACAACGGCCTCATCGCCATAGAACTCGAGGAGGGCCAAACCCGCTGCGTCGTCTGCCACGACCTGGACCAGGCTGCCCAGGCACTCCCTGACACCATCCAGGGCATCGTCCTCTCCCGCATCGACCGGTTGCCGCCCGAAAAACAGTTGACACTAAAAGTAGCGGCCGTCATTGGACGCACATTCATCTTCACCACGCTTCACGACACGCTGGGCGAGCATATGGAAATCAGCCGCCGCTTCCTGAAAGGCTACCTCGACGACCTGGCCCACCTCGACCTGACACCACTGGAAGCCCCAGAGCCGGAACTGACCTACATCTTTAAGCATATCATCACCCAGGAAGTGGCCTACGAGACTCTGCTCTTTGCCCAACGACGGCAACTACACCGCGCGGTAGCCCGCTGGTACGAGCGTACGTTTGGCGACGGCACCGACCAAGCGGCAGGGAGAGAAATGGAGTCATCGCTAGCGCCCCATTACCCGCTCCTGGTCTATCACTGGCACCAGGCCGGGGAAAAAGATCAGGAACGCCATTACGCAGGACTGGCCGGCAAGTGGGCGGCGGCTCAATTCGCCAACGCAGAAGCAGCGGGCTATTTCAGCCGGGCGCTGGAACTCACGCCCGAGACCAACAGGGCTGCGCGCTACGACCTGCTACTGGCGCGCGAAGCCGTGAACGACCTGCAGGGAGAGCGCGAGGCGCAAGCGCAGGACTTGATGGCACTGGCCCTCCTGGCCGAGGATGCGAACAACGATCGCTGGGGAGCAGAGACTGCCCTACGCCAGGCCAACTATGACGAGGCGACGAGCGACTATGCGGCCGCTTTGGAGGCCGTGCAGAGAGCGATCGTGCAGGCCGATCGGACCGAGGATTTGGCGGATGATACAGAAGGATTCATCGCGTGGGGCAAGGTGCTCTGGCGCCAAGGTGACTATGACGCAGCGCGGGTCCCACTTGAGCGCGCCCTGGCCATGGCGCAGACCACCGACAATCGCCCTTGTGAAGCGAAAAGCCTACAGGCTCTTGGCAACGTCTACCTGTACCAGGGCAACTACCCTGCGGCGCAGGAACACTACCGGCGGGCGCTGGATATATGCCACGCCACGGGCTATCGTCAAGGTCAGGCCGACAACCTGACCAGCCTTGGCACGACCCACTACGAATTGGGGAACTATCCAGCAGCACGCGACCACTATGAACAAGTATTATCTATCTTTTGCACCATCGGCGACCGGCGAGGCGAGACGATGGCACTCAACAACCTGGGCACCGTCTACTGCGATCTGGGCGACTATGCAGCAGCGCGAGACTACCACCAGCAGGCGCTAGAGATCCGCATCACGATCGGCGATCGCTGGGGAGAGGCGAACAGCCTGGTCAACCTGGGCCTAGTCCATCACGGGCTGGGGGAGAACGAGGCCGCCCGAGAGTACTGCCGGCAAGCGCTGGCGATTCAGCAAGAGATCGGGGACCGGCGCGGAGAGGGCTACAGCCTGACCTATTTGGGGCACGCGTTGGCCGAGCTGGGCGAGCTACAGGCTGCCGCCAGGGCCTACCGGGAAGCGCTACACCTGCGGCGCGAGATGGGCCAGAGCTCCCTTGCGATCGATGATCTGGCCGGCCTGGCACGCATCGCCATGGCGCAGGGCGATCCACAGCAAGCGCTCGAGCACGTGAGAGAGATCATGGCCTGGATCGAGACCAACGGCTCCGAAGGCATCGAGTATCCGCTCCAGGTCTATATGACCTGCTATCGCATCCTAGATGCGACGGGCGGGAACGTGCCTGCCACCAGGCGATGTCACGCCATACTCTCCAAAGCGCACACTGCTTTGCTGGAACAGGCCAGCGAAATTGGCGACCCGACACTACGGCACAAATTCCTGGAGAACGTCAAAGCCAACCGTGAAATCATGGCCGCCTGGCAAATGCAAGAGCCGTCGCTGTAGGGTCCATCTGGCAAGTCACACTGCCCCTACCGGTTGGTCCGCCTTGCGCACCTTTCGGACAGATCTTTGGACGTTTACCCCCGACCTACCCACCTCTAATCAGCGCAACGACCAGGCAGACCAGGCCCAGGATAGCGCAGTATACGGCGAACGGGTACAGGCGGTGGCGCTGCAGGTAACGCAGCAGGAAATGGATGCACGCGAAACCGACGACGGCGGCCGCCGCGAAGCCAATGGCGAGCGTCGGTACCTGCGCCGCCAGGCCACCCATCTGTGCCAGATCCACCACCTTGAGGAGACCCGCGCCGAGGATGACCGGAGTCGCCAGGAGAAAGCTGAACCTGGCGGCAGGCTCCCGTCGCAAGCCCCGCGCAAGTCCAGCGGCGATCGTCGAGCCGGAGCGAGAGACGCCGGGAAAGATGGCGAGCGCCTGGGCAAACCCCACGAGAAGCACATCGGGCCAGGCGAGTGCGTCGAGATTGCGCTCGCGGCGCCCCAAGCGCTCACTGGCAGTCAGGAGCGCCGCCGTGACGAGCAGGAACGCGGCCGCAGCAGCGGGGCGGGCGAACATCTCCTCGAAAAAGTCTTCCAGCAGCCAGCCGATCAGCGCTGCCGGCACCGTGCCCAGCAGGATGAACCAGGCCAGGCGGGCGTCTCGGGAACCTGGCGAAGGTTCAAGGGATGGTTCTGCCCGCAACCTTCGCAAGGTTAGCGCACGCAAGGAAAGAAAAGCCGCACGGACGAGGCAGACCCAATCGCGCCAAAAGTAGGCGATGACGGCCAGTGCTGTGCCCCAGTGAACGACGGCGTCGAATGCCAGGCCGGGCGAAGCCCAACCCAGGAGCCACGGCACGAGCACCAGATGCCCCGAACTACTGACGGGCAGGAACTCGGTCGCTCCTTGAAGGACGCCAAGGAAAAATGCCTGGAAAAGGTTCACGATGGTTGCTCCTGAGTGCTAGATCATTGGTACTGGATACCGGATACCGGATCGAGGGCCAGACGAGCAAGGATGGCAGCGGCATCCTCGGAAGCAGCGCGCCTCACTCGCCCCCGCTGCGCCACGGTCGGCAGCGCATCGACGGCGACGATCCGGTCATTCTGCACAACGACGCGCAGCACGGCCCCCCAGCGGCAGTCGACCGGGTAGGGCTGGTCAAACAAAAAGTTGCCCAGGCTGTACGCGACCAGGGTTTCACCCACCCACTCGGCCCGCTGCAGGACGTGAGGGCCGTGACCGATGACCAGGTCGGCGCCAGCATGCGCCAACGCCTGGGCGACCGCCCGTTGGCGCGGGGAAGGCGAGGCCTGGTACTCGCCGCCCCAGTGGATCGATACGATGACCAGGCCACCCTGGCCTGCCGCGGTGGCCACCGCTTCCGCCGCCGCGTGCACGTCGAGTGGCCCGACGCTGTCGTCAAAGGCCAGGAAACGGTGCGCTGGCGGATGGGTAGACGGATAGATGCGGCCATCATCTACCAACCCGACGATTCCGGCTCCCCCCAGCGTGGTCATCACCTGGGCCAGCCCAGCCGGGCCAGCGTCCAGCGCGTGGTTGTTGGCCAGAGAGACGACATCGAACCCGGCCCCGCGTAGCGCAGCGACGGCCTCCGGAGGTGCTCGCAGGTCATAGCGCCCTCCCATCCCACCTGACGGAGGGACAAACGGTGCCGTCGTCAACGGCGACTCCAGGTTGGCGAACGCCAGATCAGCCCCGGCCAGCCAGGGCTGCACGTCAACAAAGGCCGCATCCCAATCCCCATCCAGACCCTGAGCAACCCCCCGTCCGAGCATCACGTCGCCGACAAAGGCCAGCGTGAGAGTAGGGGGAGCGGGCTCACCGGGCAATGTGAGACAAAGGTAGATGAGGAATGAGTAGATGAGGGATGAGTAGATGAGGGATGAGTTGCGCGAGTCCGCAGGCTTGTTCCCTCTCTTCCTCATCTACTCGTTTACCCTTCACTCGTTTACTCACTTACTCTGCACTGAAACTGGCGGTCCACCCCGGCCGTTCCGGGGCCTCACCGGCCGCGATCATCCCCTGCCAGGCCTCGTCAGTCAGCCGGTCGTCCATCGGCCAGGGAAACTCATAGTAGGAAAAGACGCCACCTTTGGCGATGTGCAGCCCTCCATTCCCGTCAGGGACAGCGACATAGATCTCAAAGATACGGCCGATGGCCTCCTCGAGCACCTCGTCGGCACCGGTCGCCACGTCGGCGACGAGGGCCGCCTGATCCTCCTCCTCGAAAAAGGGCCTGCCCTCCCCCTCCTGATCGGCGGCGGCCAGCGTCATCGCCTCCAGCTCGCCGCCATAGAACTTGATGCGCTCATAGTCCTCCAGCGTCAACGGCTCGCCGGCCAGCTCACGCTCCGATACGTCGAGCAGGAAGGTGAGCAGATTGTCCAGGCGCATCAGGTTCGCCTCGGTGTTGTCGGTCAGCAGATCGCGGCTCTGGAGCCCGTCGTGCGTCATGCGGGTCAGTGCCAGCAGACGGGCGTATGCCTCCGGGTTGGGCTCGACCCATCCGTGGGGCGGCTCGGGCGGCGGCCCACCGCCCATCTCGGCCATGGCCTGCTTGGCGTAGAGGATGGTATCATGCTTCAGTTCAGTCCAGGATCCCAACGCTGCGTGCAGGTCCTTGCGCACCCAGGCCTGGGTCTGCATAAAGGCCGGATACTGCGCGTCCTTCGGCTCCAGCAGCGGTCCAAAGGAGTAAAGCCAGGTCCAATACAGGTTCTGGGTCCAGGAGTCAAGTTCCAGCGCCGAGATCTCGTCGCGCAACTTGGCCATCTGCTCCAGATAGTTGACAAAGGCGGTCTCGCCCATCTCGTCGAGGATGGCATAGGCCTCTTCAGAGCCCAGTGCGGCCATCACGTCGAGCCCCTTGGGCAGCCAGCGCGGATTGTCCATCGTGCCCACCTCGCGCCAGATGAGCTCCTCAAAGATATACGCATCCAGGACAAAGCGCTGGCCCATGAAGCGGAACCCCTGCGTTACCTGCTCCTTGTCCTCCCAGATATAGACCCACATAGAGTTGATCTGCGGAGGCGGAAGCTGGCGGGCGGCATCGACGAAAGCGGCGAACCTGGATTCGTCGGCGACGTCCTGGATAGAAGCGCCGGGGCCAAAGACCGCATCCCACAGCGCGCCGTACTCGTGAAAGCCCAGATCGTCCGCCTTGCCGACGATAAAGACGGTGGGGTCATAGACCCGCGCCCAGACGCCAGCCGCCGGCCGCCCTCCCACGTCGGTGTTGCGCAGGATGTAGGTGACGATGAGCGCCATGCGGGTCTCGTCCGGCTTTTCCAAGCGCATGTTGATGCGGCCATACCACATCATGGCGCGAAAGTAGCGCTGGAGCTGCTCGCTGCGCGTATAGTGACCGCGGGGGACGTACTGGGAATAGTCCTCGCACATGCAGGGCTGGTCGAGGCACTCTGGGGGAGGCTGGGGATCGCACGGATCGCAGTCTTCGGGGCAGTCCGCGCTAAAGATCGGACTGCGGCCAAAGCCTGCGTGCGCGTCGATCAGGGCCAGTTCTCCCTGCACCAGGTCAGCGACCTCGGGCGGGGTGACGGCGTCGGGATTGATGAGCGCATCAGCGACGGCAAAGTAGGCGACGACGCGGCGGGCGACGTCTTCCAGTTGGGTACCCTGCAACCCGGCGTAGAGATCCCGGGCGGATTGAAGACAGGCAGCGGTCAGCGCCCGGATATCGGGCTCAAAGCGCTCCCGCTCCAGGTCGCGCAGCATCTTGTCAAAGAGCAGGTGGTAGACGTGATAGACCGAGTCCGTGGTGACAAAGATGGGTAGCTCATCGTAGCGGGCGTTCTCGTACAGTTGAAAGAACTCGAGCCACTCGCCCGGCGCGACGACGAACCCGTTCTGCGCGACGAGCGCGCTCTGTGCCTCGCTAAACGCGAACAGATCATAGTTGCCCAGGGCCACCGGGTCCAGGGGCAGCGCGTAGCCCTCGTAGGCCGGGGGCAAACTGACTGTTATCTCGGGGTACGCAGCAAAGCCCGGCCCGCGTACGTTGGCGGGCGGAGTCGGCGCGGGTGCGGGGGGCTCGGTGGGTGGAGCCACGGTAGGCGACGGCACGGCCGCCGGATCCACAGTCTCTGGAACTGGCGTCGGCGTGGGGGCATTGCAGGCCAACATTGCGACAATGAGCATGAAAAGTGCGATGGCATAGGCTTTCGACTGATGCATCGAACCACCTCCTGAGGCAGAATGAAAGACACAGGAACCAAGATGCAGGATACAGGACGCAAAATGCAGGACAAGTGCAGGGCATCGTTCTACCGTCTCAGCGGATCAGTATGTCCAGTTTACCATCATCGTTTCCATCGGTCAAGCGCAGGTGGCGGAAGGTGCCCGGTGGCGAGCGGTAGTCGAGCACGAAACCAAAGCCATTCCAGCGCCAGACATCGACGTGCGTAGCCGGGCCAGCCCGGCCGGTGGCATAGTCCCCCTCGAGCGTCACGACCTCGTCCTGCCGGTCGCCATCGACATCACCCACCGCCACAGCCAGAAGCGGCGCAGGCAGGGCCGACCCGGCCCAGATCTCGCGTCCATCGCGGGGATCGAGCAGGATGAGGTGACAGCTATCGCCTGCCGCATCGTGAAAGCCGGCGATGGGACTGGGAACGGGACTCCAACGCTGGATGGGCCAGTCGCGCCAGGGGCGCCAGACGAGGAGGAGCCATTCGGGACGTTGGTCGCCGGTGACGTCGGCGAGAGTCACGGCGGTGACGTGCCAGTCAGGAGGAATGGGGGGGAGACAAGGGGACAAGGGGACAGGGGGAGGGGGCGAGAAGGAGGCAGGAGGCAAGGAAGGGGGAAGCAGGACAAATGAGCCATCTACGAAGGCATAGACCTGCCAGGGAGGCATGGGAGCGGCGCAGGGTAACAGCAGAATGGCAAAAACGATGATCACCCACAGGAAGCGCACCAACACCTGCCGTTTGGTCATTTGTCATTTGTCATTGTTCATTCCGCCTCGGTCATTCCACCCCAGTCATTCGTCTCTTCTGCCAGAACGCTTCCCGATACGCCTGGAACCGTCCCGCCAGGATGGCTTCGCGGATCTCGCGGGCGATGGTGAGCATCAGGTGCAGGTTGTGGAGGGTGAGCAGGTGGTGGCCCAGGATCTCGTTGGCGCGGGTCAGGTGGCGGACGTAGGCGCGGCTAAAGTGGGTGCAGGTGTAGCAGGTGCAGCCAGGCTCCAGGGGTGCGGGATCGTCGGCGAACCGGGCATTGCGCAGGTTCAGGCGGCCCGGCTTCGACGAGCCCAGCCCAGAAGCTCGTACCAGTGCGCCACCGTTGCGGGCCAGCCGGGTGGGGAGCACGCAATCGAACATGTCCACGCCCCGCGCCACGCACTCGACCAGGTCCTGCGGCGTGCCGACCCCCATCAGGTAGCGGGGCTGGTCAACCGGGAGGATCCCATCCACGAGTTCCAGCACGCCGTGCATCTGCTCCTTGGTCTCGCCCACGCTCAGGCCGCCGATGGCATAGCCATCGAACCCCAGGTCGTTCAGAAAGCGGGCGGATCGCTCCCGCAGGTCGAGGAACGCCCCACCCTGGACGATGCCAAAGAGGGCCTGGTCAGGGCGGTTCTTGGCCGCCCGGCATCGTTCGGCCCAGGCGTGGGTGCGGGCCAGCGCCCCGACGTTGTAATCATAGTCGAGGGGTTCGGCACACTCGTCGAGGCAGGTGATGATATCGGATCCCAGGTTCTCCTGGATGGCGATGACCCTTTCCGGCGTAAAGCGATGCTCGGAGCCATCGATGTGGGAGCGGAATGTGACGCCATCGGCGTCGATCTTGCGCCGCTGGGCCAGGCTGAACACCTGGTAGCCGCCGGAATCGGTGAGGATAGGGCCATCCCAGCCCATGAATCCATGCAGGCCGCCCAGACGGGCGATGCGCTCGTCGCCGGGGCGCAGGTAGAGATGGTAGGTGTTGGCCAGGATGATCCTGGCATCCAGATCGTGCAGGTCGCGGGGCGAGACCGCCTTGACGGTGGCCTGGGTGCCGACGGGCATGAATATCGGCGTAGGGATCTCGCCGTGGGGGGTCTGGAAAAGGCCCGCGCGAGCGCGGCCATCGGTATTCGAGAGTGTGAATTGAAACATCCTCTGTGCTGACCTCCTGTGTGCACGCGGGATTATACCCTACCATGGCCTGCCCGCAAGCCAGCCAGACATCTTTTCTCCATGAGAGCGAGAAAGAGGCCCGTGTGGATGCAAAGACACATCCCCCTTGTCCTCGTTCCATCTCGGTGCTACAATACCCCCGTGGTCAGCAACGCCCATCGAGCATCCAGTATCCAGCATCAATCATCGAGCAAAGGAGTGCACACACAATGTCTCCGCCAAGACCTGACCCACGATCTGACTTTCTCGTGCGCGCTGATCTGGAAAAAGTCGAGCCCTTCGTCGCCGACCTGATCCGCTGGGAGGCCGAGCGGCAGGCGCGCAAACTCATCCTGATCCCATCCGAGTCGACCGCCCCCAGGGCCGTCCTGCAGGCGCTCGGCTCCGTGTTCCAGAACGTCTACGCCGAGGGATATCCCCCGCTGCGCATGACGCGCGACCCCGAGGAACGGCTGCAGGACGTGGCCTGGCAGTTGGCTTCCTACCGCCGCTACGCCGACCGGCGCTTTTACAAGGGAGTGGATTACGTCCACTTTGTCGAGTGCCTGGCCCAGCGGCGATGCGCCCAGCTCTTTGCCCACGGCTCTATCCGACCGGAACACATCCACGTCAACGTCCAGCCGCTCTCGGGCGCGGCGGCCAACCTGGCCGTCTACTGGGCGCTGATGGAGCCCGGAGACACGCTGATGGGGCTGGACCTGTTCCAGGGCGGCCACCTG
>Ga0180431_10007506_pt1 | contig 12685 bp, 5 predicted proteins | sample SS_ome_11_FD_132459 | JGI IMG/M metagenome (GOLD analysis project Ga0180431, IMG submission 132459) | Hypersaline lake sediment archaeal communities from the Salton Sea, California, USA - SS_1_MS_1 metaG | ecosystem: Environmental > Aquatic > Non-marine Saline and Alkaline > Hypersaline >... | reverse complement strand
CGCCGCCAACATCCTCGACGCGACCTTTCGCGTCCGGTTCACCGGAAACGAAGACCAGTACGGCAACGCGTTCCTGCGCCAGATCACAAGCCCCTGGACCGCCGCCACCGTGCCGTTCAACCAGGCAGTCGGCGCCCAGATCGACGGCGGCTTCCTGCCCGATCCGCCCGTAGCGGGCGCGTACTACGAGGTCGACGTCACGTCCGTGCTCCAGGCCTGGCAGACGGGCGGGGCCAACCCGGCGGAATTCCACGGCTTCAGCATTCGCGGCTCAGAACCCTTCACGCTGACGTTCAAGGACTTCCACTCCCAGGAGTCCGGCACCGGCCCGCAACTGGTCATCACGCAGGCGCAAGCCCCGATCCCCGAGCCGATGACGATGCTGGCCGTCGGGATGAGCGTTGCTGGCCTGGGCGGGTACGTCCGCAAGCGGAACGTCCCGTCGGGGCGCCGACGCGGCTGGATGTAGATGATGCCGGACAACTACACGCAACACACGCCCCGGCCCCTCGCGGACCGGGGCGTTTTCTATGCCAATGGTGCGCAGGGCGCTGACGCTGCGACATCCGGCTTCGGTGAGGTTCCGGCCTGATGGTGCCTTGGGCGGATCGGGCGTCGGTTCGTCTGACCGATGCCCCCCAACCCCTGACCGGCAGCCGAGACCACCGACCGCGGGCGGGGCGGGAAAGCGACGACGCGGGACAAGGCCGCGCGTGCGACAGGACGGCTGCGCAGCGCAACCCGCTTCGGCCAGACCCGTTCACCCGTTTACCGGTTAGCCAATCAACGAGCCGTTGGTGATTATACACAACTTATGGGTTTCGCAATGTTCCACTTCAAGAGAGTGCAACCGACTCGTGCCGAATGGGATGTTATGTAACTTACTATATGATAATGTTTTATGTTGGGTTCTCCAGCGGTTTGCCGTGCACGTTTGCGCGAAAAGTGGAAACCTGTGTAACATGGAACATGTCACGTTCGGGCCTCCGGGGGTATACTCGTCATGCCCGCCGGGGCTGTTCGGGCTCCATCGCAGGCGCGACTTCAAGACGATTGCGATCCGGGACAACGTGATCGAGTGCAAGGGTCAGGCCCGGCCGCTGTTCCGCAACAGCCAGAGCTACTCCGCGGCGGTGGAGAACAACAGGCTCGTCAACGTGTCGGACGCCGGGAAGCTGGCCAACCGCAAGACCGGTCGGCCGAGCGGGTTAGCCAAGCCTCTCAGGTTCGCGTACGGCGTGCATGGCGCGTTCACCGTTGACGGGTGGAATGCAGGACCGACGGTGAGGGGCTCGAGCGGAGTCGGCAAGGGCGAGCGAGCGGCGCGGTGCGACCTCCCGGCTGCCGGGCGCCGGTTACGATCCCCTGCCCGTTCTTCTCAGGGCTTGGGCCTGGAGGTCCTCTCGTGAAAGTGCGGGCGCCCGCGGGGGGCCATTTCGCAGGGGGCCGGAAACGGGATACCGCGGCCCTTGGGGAAGGTCAGCACCAGCGTGCAGGCGCCGGGGCGCTTCATCTTCGGAAGCTGCCACTGTTTAATGACGGCGGTCAGGGCCTTCTGAAAGGCGGGGGATTCCTTCTTGGGCAGGGCGATCTTCACGTGCCGCACCGTGCCGTTCGGGGCGATCTCCAGCCGGGTCGATACGGTCTTGCCCGTCATTCTGTGCTGCGAGCCGAGCAGCCAAAGGTGCAGCGTGTACTTCGTCGCGATGTGATCCTGGACGGCCTTGACTTGTTTGGCGGTGAGAAGCCTGACAGCCGGTCGGGTGGTCGGGCGCGTGGTCGGCCTCGTTGTGGGTCGCGTCGTGGGCCTGGTGATCGGTCGCGTGGTCGGTTTGGGCGGTGCCGCGGGGCGAGTGGTTACCCGTATCACCGGTTTGCCGGGTTGGTCGAGAGGCTGGGCCACCATCTCGCACACCTCTATCCCGGGCTTGACAGGCTTGACAGGCCAGGGCGCGGGTTCGGTGGGCTCGGTCCGGCGCTGGCCGGCGGTTGGGCAGTTCACGGCCGAGACCATGACCGCAGCCGCCGCGGTGGAGACGACGCGTCCCAGCCCCTTGTCGCCGGGGCGTGCCTGCTGCCCGCCTCGGGAGTGCATCATCGCAAGGAGCACGTCCGCCTGGCGGTCGAGCTTCTTGTCAAACCTGGCGCGGGCATCGCAGAGCGATTGGGTGACGTCGGCGACGTCGGCAGCCTGGGCGGGGTCGGCGACCTCGGCGAACCGGCAGATCGCCTCCAGAAGGTCCGCGCTGTTGCCGTTCAGCCGGCGAATCCACGACGCGATCTTCTTCCTCAGGGCGGCATCGGCCCGGGCCGGATAGAAATGCTTCAGCACGTGGAAATCGAAGTCCAGCGTCATCGCCATCAGGTTCATGCCGGAAAGCTCGAAGTTCCGCGGCGTGAAGACCTCGCGGAAGATCTCGTAGGCCAGTTGAGACCGCTCGTCGGCGATGCGGTAGGCATAGCCGAAGTAGTCCCCCAGCAGGCGGCCCTGCCGGCGGAGGCGCCGTTCGAGGGCCGTGCCGCTGTAGACCTCGGTTCGGCAGAAGTTCAGCGGGACGTCGGCCTGTTCGGCGATGAAGCGGATGTTGTCGCGCAGGTCGCCGATCGTGCAGTCCGGCTCGAACATCAGCAGGTTGAACGTGACGTGCACGTCCGTGTCCTTCAGCAGCCGAAGCGCCTCGTGGTTCTGCCGCCGGGTGATGCCCCTACCGAGGGCCTTCAGGCCCGCGACGGCATTGGACTCGACGCCCAGGAACACGCGGTACAGGCCGAGTTCCTTCAGTGCCGCGACGGTCTCGGGCTCGATGCTGTCGGGCCGCGCCTTGACCTGGATACCGATCTTGCCGACGCCGTGGCAGTCCAGCTCCCGTTTCAGTGCGGTGAACCGCTGGATGTTCCGCCTGGCCTCGGGCAGAAAGAAGTTGTCATCGTGAAAGTTGAAGAGCCTGATCCCGCGTTGATGGTACAGCCCGGCCATCTCGCGGGCCAGGTTCGCGACGCTCCGCTGGCGGAACCGCTTGCCGCCGATCTTCCGGTGCCAGGCGTTGATCGAACAGAAAGCGCAGTTGGCGAAACACCCCCGCCCGGCGAGGATGTTGGCGATCGGCAGATCGAAGTACCGGTGGAAGCTGGCCGGACGTGACGGGAAGGGCAGTACGTCCAGGTCATCCAGCGGCTTGCGCTGCGGCGTGTGGACGATCCGGGCGTCCGGGTCGCGGCAGGTGATGCCCGGGACCTCCCAGGGGCGGTCCAGCGCGCGGGCCAGGTCCACCATGGCCTGCTCGCCTTCGCCGTGCAGGACGGAGTCCAGCGTGTCAAACTCCCGGATCAACTGCTCGGCGTGGAACGACGCGAAGTGCCCGCCGGCAGTGATATGCCCGGCCAACCCGCCGGCGCGGAGCGCGCAGGCCAGCTCCAGGTACTCACGCGCCCTGGCGGTGAAGACCATCGAAAGCCCCACGACGTCGGGCCGATATCCAACGATCTCCGCGGCCAGGGCCGGTATCTGCCACACGTCATGGAAGTCGAAGATCCTCGCCTCGTGCCCGGCACGGACGACGCTGGCGTGGATGTAGCGCAGCGCGAGGTTCTCTTCGAGTTCCGGCCCGATCAGCACAACCTTCATGGCGGCTTCTCCTCATCGAAAGCACGCCCCGCGGCCCCGCGTGGCGGCACCAGTAGTCTGACGCCCCGCCTGACGAGTTGTTCCCCGTCCCGCCCCGCGTTCCGGGATCAGTGTTTTGCCAGGGGCGTGTGGCGCATGACGGCGGCGAGCATATAGACGGTGAGGGTGTTTCGCAGTTCGTAGCCGCCCTTGCCGGAGCCCCAGGTGTAGAACCCGCGCGGCTGTGCGGTGTTGGGGTGGACGCCGTCGCGGCTGATGAAGGTCCCGTCCCACGTGCCGCCGGACTCAGCCATGATCGTCTCGAAGTACTCGATCAGGGGCATTTTCAACTCGTCGGCCAGCTTGTGGATCACCCGGTTGCACTGGGCGACGTTCTCCATACGTCCGCGTCGCGGGGGAATCGTCGTCAGGACCACGATGCAGCCAACGTCGTGGCAGGCTTTTACGATCGCACGAAGGTTCCGCTCGTACGTCGCGGCGTTCCAGTTGCGCCCCACGTCGTTCGTGCCGATCATCACCACGGCCAACTCGGGCTTGTACGTCCTGAGGACGCCGGGCACGGCGCGAAGCAGATTCCCGCTGGTCCAGCCCGAGTAGCAGCCGTACTTCTGCCCGCGGTTGCGGATGGATTCGGTGATCCGCCGGCGATGGTCGTACAGGAGGTTGTCGGGGTGTTTCTTGTAAGTGATTGGCACGGCGAAGGCCCGGGAGTAGGTGATGGAATCGCCGAGGCAGGCCCAGGTGCCCGCCTTGCCGCGAAACCGTTTGTGGATGCGTGCGGCGGCATCGGCCCACGCCGGGCGGGTCGTGACGAGCTTCTGAAGGCGTGCGCGGGTCTTGCCGCCGGTCGCAGGGGTCGGAAGCTTCTGGGCCGGCTCGCCGCGGTCCGCGCCGAACGCCGCTTTGGGCGGGGACTGTGTGCCCGTGAACGGCTCGGGCCCGCCGAGCATGCGCCGCGCGACCTGTCGGGTGGCTTCGAGGCGCACGTGGTCCACCTCCACCCGCGTCACGCCGGCGTCGCCGGGATAGGCGCGCCACGTCATGCCGCGGTAGTCAGCCAGCGGCGCGACGGCTCGGCGGAACTGGTCTCGCGTCAGCCCGTGCTTGCGGATGGCCGCCAGGACCAGCTCGACGTCCTGCTGCCCGCGGCGAAACGCCTTGAGCCGAAGCGACGGATACACGCCGAGGCGCTTGACGGGCGCGTACTTCGACTGGCCGTTGTACATGAGCGTGTAGGACGTCTTGCCTTGGGCATGCCAGTCGTCGGCCCCGCCGACGCACAGCCAGGGTATGTGCCCGTCGGCCCCGTCCAGGAAACTCACGACGCGCGCGGCGGCGTAGCGGACGTTCGGCCAGTCCTGGCGCGACAGCCCGCTATACTCCCACACGAGCTGCGGTCCGTCGCGGAAGGGCCTGCCGTCGTAGCGGTCGGCGTTCCGCCCGATGACCGTTCCGTGCTGTCCGGGTCCGCCCCCGACGATCAGGTCCATCGTGCGGTCGAGGGTGTGCCCCTGGTACATCGGGTAGGACACGTCGACGCGGAAGACGATCGGCACGTTACCCCGGTCGGCCATGCCGCGGCGGAACAGCCCGCCCAGATACGCCACGGCCGCGAAGTCCCCGTAGTACACCGGCTCGTCCAGCCGCCAATAGCAGATCCCCAGGCTCCCGTCGGGGCGCTTGTAGTGGCTCTTGTTGTTCAGATAGAGCTGCAGTTGCGTCCGGGTCCAGCGTTTGGCGCGGAAGTGCTTTGTGAAGTCCGCGGCGACCGACAGCACGCGGTTCTCGAAGGCCCTGGAGAACATCGGCTCGTAGCAGGGGTTCTTCCGCCGGTCGTGCTCGTACATGCCGGGGGCGTTGATGTGCGCGGGCCAGCCCTCGTGGAAGCACAGGCCGAGGTGTGTTTGCGGCTGTTCGGCACGGTGGTTTCCCTTGAAAACGCTGCCGTCCAGCAGGGGCCCGTAGCAGGTGTCGAAGGCCGTCCAATCCGTGATGCGTGCCCGTCCGCCAATGACGGAAACCTGTGGCACGGGCCGCTTTATATTCCCGTTGTGGCTGTAGTAGACGCCGTTGAACGTGCAGCGGTTCTGGTGGGCCGTGGCCAGGTAGTCGTAGAAGACCCGCCGGAACGTCGCGTTCGTGCCGTCCGGACCGGCGCGGGCGCCGGCGTACTGATACGTCCAGCCGCAGTAATGGTTCAACTCGACGACGTAGTTGATCTTCCGGCTGAGCTGGTGGTCGCAAACGTCGACGCCGACGGGCAGCGTTATCGGCTGTGCGCCCGGAGCGGTGACCACCACGCTGCCGGTGTGCCTGCCGACACGGGCGGTGCGGTCGACCAGCAGGTCCACATAGATGGACTGGACCTTCTGGCCGGGGACGGCATTGTCCGCGGCCGGAATGTCGACGGCCCCCTTCGACAGTGCCAGATCCACCAGCGGGTCGGGATAGAAGTTGCCGTTCTGGCGGACGTAGTACTGGCGATAGAGCGTGGCCTTGATGCCCTCGTCGCCCTGCCAGCGGACGGTGAGGCCCTTCAGCGGCGTCGGGCGCAGGTTCTCGACAGCCAGTTGGAACGCGACCCACTCGTCGCGGCAGGCGGTCAGGCCGATGCGCCTGCGCCGGCCGTCCCAGACGGCGTTGCCGTTGCGGTATGCCCCCCCGCGCGGTTTGCCGTAGCCGCCCTCTTCCATCAGGTTGCCCGTAACGGGATGGACCTTCAGCAGATCCGGATACGCCCAGACACGAACGGCGTCGTTCGCCGCCGGGGCGCCGCTGCCCAGCGTGTATCGCGGGGCGGCCTTGGGAACCTGGAATGTCGGCGTGACACGTGCGGTGGTCGTCGCCGAAGGCGATCGGTTGCCTCCCTCGTCTACGGCGGCGATCTCGACGCGCACCTGTGCGCCGGGCTCCAGGCCGGCCAGGCGCATGATCTGCCGGGTCCCGGCGGTAGCCGGTTCGCACATCATCCAGGCCGGCATGCGTTTGCCGTCGGCGCGGACGTCGTAGTACAGCGCCCGCCCGCGGGGGCCGTCGTCGCCGCCGGCGGTGATCTCCAGGAGCACTTCGCCCACCTGGAGATTGTCCCGCCAGACGGTCCGCACGCCCGGGGCCGACGGGGCGGTCCGGTCGGTACGGGCGGCCTCGACGGTCAGCACCGGCGCTTTGCCGTGCTGGGCCCGCATGAAGATGTACGGGTTGTGCACGCGCCCGGCCTGGGTGCCGAGCCACTTGGCCGAGCGCCGCCACCCGTCGTGTTCGCTGATGCAGAACCCGTGCTGGTCTCCGCCGGCGGCGGCTTCGACCACGCGCGGGGCGACGGCGATCTCGTACCATCCGCCGGTCTTTACCGCCCGGGCGACGCACGAGCGGCTGCCGCCCAGGCCGTTCGTGACGTGGGCCAGGCTGCTGCCGGACCACGCCCAGGGCGTGTCGGGCGACCGGCCGGCCACCCAGGTGGCGCCGTTGTCGGTCACCTTGGCGAACCGGGCATTCCTCCCGCCGGTCCAGGGCGCGGCCACCGTCGAGACGCCCACGCGGAGCAGGTCGGCCCCGGCGTCGGCCACGCGAAGCCGCGCACGCGATACCGTCATGCCGCGAATCGCCGACAGGTCGAAGTTCACCAGCACGTAGTCTTCGGCGCCCTTGATCTTCCCTCGCGCGGCGCCGTTGCCCCCGTTCATCCGCTGCTCGCTGACGTAACTTCCGACGTGACAGTTGTCCGTCGCCGTGAAGGTGAACGTCTCGCCGGGAGCGGGCGACACAACGAGGCAGGCGCCGGCGAGAAGGACCATTGTTCGGCGCATGGCGGAACGCTCCTTTGGGTCGGCCAGTAGTCCTGGGGCTCCCTCCCGACGACCGGCGCCAAGAGGCGAAGCCCGGCAGGTGACCCCAGTCAGTTGCTGGCGCTCCATCATCGGGTCGGCGGGAGGCACTGTCCAACAGTAATCCGCCGTGGCCGCCTGCGCCGCCCGACATCGTCAATCGTCAACCGGCAATCCGAAATCAGTAGTCTTCCAGTTCGACCGCCGGTTTGGGCTCGTCGTCGGGTTTTCGCAGGCCGCCCAGGCCGAACCAGGCGCCCACGCGGTACAGGCTGACGTACAGGCTCGGGACGACCACCAGGGTCAAGACGGTGGCGAAGGCCAGGCCGAAGATGACCGCCACGGCCATCGACGCCCACCACTGGGACGACTCGCTGCGCCAGGCCATCGACATCGTGTGGAAGTCGAAGCTCGCGCCCGTGGCCATCGGGATCAGCCCGAGGATGGTGGTGGCGGCCGTCAGGAGGACCGGGCGCAGCCGGGTCACGCCGGCCTGGACGGCGGCGTCCAGCAGCGCCAGCCCCCGCCGCTGGAGCTGGCGGGTGTAGTCCAGCAGGACGATGGCGTTATTGACCACGACGCCGGCCAGGCTGATCACGCCCACGCCCGTCATGATCACGCCGAACGGCATGTCGCAGGTCAGCAGCCCGGCCAGCACGCCGATCAGGCTCAGGATGACCGTCGTCATGATGATCAGCGGCACCGAGAGCGTGTTGAACTGGGTCACCAGGACCATCACGATGATGAGCACGGCGATGACGTACGCCTTGCTGAGGAACGTCATGGCCTTGTCCATCTCTTCCTGCTCCCCGGCGAACTGGAGTTCGTATCCGTCCGGCAGGTTCAGCGCAGCGAGCCTGGCCTGAACGTCCTTACGGACGGCCTCGGCGTTGGTGCTCTCGGCATTGTCGCCCGTGATGGTGATCACGCGCTTCTGGTCGAGCCGGCTGATCGTGCCCAGGCCGCCGGTATAGGCAAACGTCCCGAGCGAACTGAGCGGCACGGCCTTGCCCCCCTCGGTGGGCACGCGGAGGCGAAGGATGTCCTCGATGTTCACCCGCTGGTGTTCCGGCAATCGGACGGTGATGTCGTACTCGTCGTTGAACTGGCGGTACGTGCCGACCTCGTGTCCGAAGATGGCGGTTTTGAGGAAGTTGCCCACCACCGCGGTATTGACCCCGAGCAGGGCCGCCTGCCTGCGGTCCACCCGGAAGGCGAGTTCCGGCCTGGCGGCCTCGAAGTCGCTGCGGAGGTTGATGACGCTGGGGTTCTCGGCGACGGCGCCCTTGACCTTCCTGCTGATGTCACGGAGTGTGGCGAAGTCCTCCCCGATAACGCGCACCGTCACCGGCGCCCCGGTCGGCGGGCCCTCCTGGGCCTTCTCGACCTTGATCTCGGCTCCGGCGAGGTCCGCCACGGCCAGGCGAAGGTCCTTGAGCGCGTCGGCGGACTTTCGCTTGCGGTCCTTGTAGTCGTGGAACGTGAGGGTCAGGTTGGCCACGTGCGGCCCGGTGCTGCCCCCCCCGCCGAACAGATCGCCCCCGCTGCCGCCCGACCCGACATTCGCCACCGCGTACTTCAGGTCGTCCGCGATACCCGCCGTGCGCGACTCGATCTGCATGGCCATCGCGTTGCTGCGGTGGATATTCGTGCCTTGCGGGAAGCGGGCGCTGACGATTCCGACGCGCGGGTCGATGTCCGGGAACAGCTCGATGCCGCGGTTGTATTTGCCGAACACGATCGCCATCCCCACCAGCAGCAGCGCCGACAGCGCGACCGTCGCGGCGCGATGGTGCAGGGTGATGTCCAGGAAGCGGCGGTAGACCCGCTTGCCCGGCCCCTCGCGGTCGGCGCGGCGCTCTTTCCGGCCCCCCGCGGCCAGCGAACAGATCGTCGGCGTGATCACCATCGCCACGAACAGCGAACTGCTCAGCGTGACGATCAGCGTCATGGGCAGGTATTTCATGAAGTCGCCCATGATGCCCGGCCACAGCAGCATCGGCGCAAAAGCCGCTATCGTCGTCGCCGTCGAGGTAATGACGGGCCAGGCCACCTCGCCGGTGCCCTTCATCGCCGCGTGGAGCCTGTCGTAGCCCATCTCCACGTGCCGGTAGATGTTCTCGACAATCACGATGGCGTTGTCCACGAGCATGCCGAGGGCCAGGATCAGGCTGAACAGGACCACCATGTTCAGCGTCATCCCGAAGGCCTGGATGACGGCGAAGCTGATGAGCATGCTCATCGGGATCGCCAGGGCCACGATCATGCTGCTGCGCCACCCCATGAACAGGACCAGGACGGTCACCACCAGCACGAGGCCCGAGAGGATGTTGTTCTCCAGGTCTCTGACCATCATGCGGATGTCATTGCTCTTGTCGTACGTGATTTCGAACGTGACGAAGGGCATCTTGTTGCGGGCACGGTCCAGGATGGCCGACACGCCGTCAACGATCGGAATGATGTCGGCGCCGATCCGCTTCTGCACGCTCAGGGTGACGCTGGATCGGCCGTTCAGCCGGGCGAAGCTGGCCCGGTCCTTGAACGTGTCCGCCACACGCCCCACGTCCAGCAGGTAGATCGGCTTGCCGTTGCGCTGGGCCAGCACGAGATGGTCGACCTCCTCGGGCTCGGCAAACTCGGCCGGCACGCGAACGTTGAACCGGACGCCTTCAGTTTCCAGGCCGCCCGCGGAGATGTTGACGTTCTCCGCCGGGATCAGTTGGAGCACCTCGGGAATCGACAGCCCGTACGCCACCAGTTTGTCCTGGTCGATCTCCACGCGAATCTCGCGCTCCAGCCCGCCGAGCACGTCCACGTTCAGCACGCCGTCGATCTTCTGCTCGACCGTCTCCTCGAGCCTCTCGGCGATGGCCTTGAGCCGCACCAGCGAGACCGCCCCGGTGATGTTCACCATCACGATCGGCAGCTCGGCGATGTTGACCTCCCTGATGAACGGCTCTTCGGCCGCGTCCGGAAGCTCGGGCTTGGCCTGGTCGACCTTGTCGCGGACGTACTGCATGGCGTCGTCGATATTCACGTCGGGCATGAACTCGACGGTGATCGTCGAGAGGCCCTCGGCGCTGGTCGAGCGGATCTCCTTGACGCCCTTGAGGCCGGTCAGCTCGTTCTCGATCTTGATCGTCACCGCCGACTCGACGTCCTCCGGCGAGACGCCCTCGTACGTCGTCGTGATGATGACGATCGGTATTTCCACGTCCGGCTCGCTCTCACGCGGGAGCGTGGCGTAGCTGAACACCCCGGCCACGACGATCAGCAGCATGAGCACGCCGACCGTCGTGCGGTTCCGTATGGCTGCGTTGGATATCAGCACGGGTGCACTCCCGGAGGGTCATGGCCTCGGCGGCTTCGAGGCGACGGGCGATGACGGCCGCGATGTCGCGGCGGCTTCGGCCACCTTGACCGGCTGGCCCTGGGCCACGTAACGGTGCCCCTCGACGATCAGCCTGTCCCCGGCCCGCAGCCCGCTGCGGATCTGCACCTCGCGACCCCGCCAGATGCCCAGGGCCACGTCGCGGCGCTGCGCCTTGCCCTCGGCGTCAACGACGTACACCGCCCGCCCGTTTTCCAGCGGGATAACGGCCTCCAGGGGCACCATGATGGCCTGCGGGATGGTGCGGCGGTGCAGGCGAACGCGGACCGGCTGACCGCTGTGAAGGTCCCCCGAGGCGTTGTCGACCAGCAGTTCCACCCGCGTGGTCTTGGCCCCCGGGTCGGCCAGCTTGCCGATGTAGTCCACCGTTCCGGTCAGCCTCGGCCCGTCCTGCCCGGCGCTGAAGTCCGACAGGACGGTCTGCTTTTGCCCGGGTGCGACGAAGCGAATGTCCCGCTGGGGCACGTCCACGACAACGCGCATCTTTGCGACGTCCACTATCCTGACCACGGGCTGCCCCACGGCGATCAACTCGCCCTTCTCGAACAGCACTTCGTCGACGACGCCGTCGATGGGCGCGGAGATCGTCGTGTAGCCCTGGTCGAGCTTCACCGCATTCCGGGCGGCCTCGGCCTCGGCCAAACCCGCTTCGGCCTGCTTGATGCCCGCCTCGGCCGCCTTCAGGGCGTCCGTGGCCCGCTTGAGCGTGAAGTCCGTCTCGGCGCCCTGCCGGACCAGCGTGGCCGCCGTGTCCACCTCCAGCTTGGCCAGGTCGCGGTTGGCCTTGGCCTGGGCGATCTGCGCGCTCATGCGTTTAACCAGCGCTTCGGCCTGGGCAAGCTGCACCGCCAATCGCTCGCCGTCCAGGACGATCAGCTTCGCGCCTTCGGTGCAGGGCCGGCCCTCCCTGCACACGACGTCCACCAGCGTCCCGCTCACGCGGGCCGGTACCCTCACCGTGCGGTCGGGCTCCACGACGCCGGGCAGGTCAATCGTGTCCGGCAGGTCGCGCGCGACGACCTCGCGGACGACGACATTCGTCAGGGGCCGCCTTGTCTTGGGCTTGTTCTCGTCCCGCGGCGGCAGTTGCGTCAGGGCGCCCACGCCGACGGCGGCGAGCAGGACGACTGCCGCCCCCAGCCAGCGGCGCCGCTTGCGATGGACCTCCTCTGGAGGCGGCGCCGGGGGCGGCGTCGATCTGCGCTCCGCGGGCGACTGGACGTCCTCTGCCGGCCGGGGCTCGTCCCCAACTGCCTGGCTGCTCTTCTTGCCGTCGGGGTCATCACTCATCGGTTGTTTCCTTTGCATCATCACCGGCGCCGCCGCCGGTCAGGGCCAGGACCATCCCCCGCTTGATCGCCGCAAGGAACGTGTCGTCTATCGGCGCTCCGAGGCCCATGATCGCGTGGACGATCAGCCCGTCCGTCGCGGCCATGATGAACGCCGCGGCCAGCGCCGCGGCGATATCCGGGTGGAACTGCCCGGAGGCGACCCCTTGGGCGACGATCGCGGCCACCCTGTCCCGCCAGCGGGCGTAGGCGTCCCGGAACATCTCGTTCATCCGGCCCGACCCGGTCCCGCGGGCCGCGGCCGCCCAGAACTCCAGCGTCAATGCGCCGATTCGCTTGTACTCCTCCGCACGCGTGAACCACAGGTCCATGTACCGGTCCATTTTCTCCACGGCCGAGCCCGGTCCGACCAGCAGGCGGTCGAAGTCGGCCTCGTCACTGGCCAACTGCTCGGTGAACAGGTCCATGAAGATGTCCTGTTTGCTGTGGAAGTAGTTGTAGACGCTTCCCTTGGCAACATGGGCCTCGGCGGCTATCTGATCCACCGTCGCCGAGG
>Ga0180431_10007505_pt1 | contig 12686 bp, 8 predicted proteins | sample SS_ome_11_FD_132459 | JGI IMG/M metagenome (GOLD analysis project Ga0180431, IMG submission 132459) | Hypersaline lake sediment archaeal communities from the Salton Sea, California, USA - SS_1_MS_1 metaG | ecosystem: Environmental > Aquatic > Non-marine Saline and Alkaline > Hypersaline >... | reverse complement strand
GAGTAGAAGGTTGTTAGCTACTACATCTACCACACGCCACGTACCATCCTTGTGCCTCACCCGCAACTGCGCATGACTTCTACTGGCGTCAGATGGGGACTGGATCATTTTGGTTAGCCTATGGGCTGCACTGGACATATCTTCCGGGTGAATAACACCTAGCGAATCCTTGCCGATAAATTCTCCCGGTTCGTAGCCGAGGATTTGTGCGGCGGACTCGTTCTCGTATATAACCTCCAGCTCACTGCCAAGGATGACGATGCCGTCCGGAGAGTTCTCTACAAGCGCTTGGAAGAAGTCCTCATGTCTATGAGGCGGCTCTTTAGGCCGTATGCCATCTACCTCCAATGCCTCCAGTTCAGCGATTCGTCGCCGCAATGATGCTAATTCGTGCGATGGTTTCTCCTCCCCATGTCCAAGAGATCGCAACGTCTTTATCATTCCAGAATCTACATTTGCCAGCAGGTCAGAAGGCATCTTTCTAGCAAGTCCAAAAAGCTCATCGGTTGCCGCATCATCGGTATCCAGTGCCTCGGACAAAGCCAGAATAGTCTTCTGCCTCGGCGGAGGCATGACACCGTTTTCAAGTTTACTGACGTATGTATAACTAATTGCTGCCCTTTGTGCCAGTTCTCTCTGGGTCATGCCTTTGGCTTTTCTCAGTTCCCGCAGCCGCTGCCCAAATGTCATTATAATGTCCCCAGATACCATACAGTAATGCTACAATTTGTTGAGCTGATTGTCAACTGCTACCAGATGGATATTACTACGCATCTCGGAAAAAGAGGCCTTGCTCGCCGGTGGTCAGTTAGCAGCTCTGGCTCTCAGGTGTGGGAATATGGCTTGCGGGTGAAAGCGCGCACCGATAGCTGAATTATGGTGAAGGACCATACTATAAGTACAGTGGGCGGAGAGCCCCGCTTACTGCTGTCGTTCCGAGAGCATCAACTTTGCTATATGAGGGAACGCCACAACTGAGGCTGCTCCTCTTCAAATAGGCGGAAGGCGGTTGGCCGAGCGGGGATTATTAGCTCGGTAGTCCCAGGCCATATTTCCCGGCGATGATATTACGGGACATCTCGCTGGTGCCGCCAGCAAGGCTCCAAGCCCTTGCGCTGAGATACATGTGCCTCATCCTGCCGCCCAGCTGCGCCCACTTGGATTTTTCATCCAATTGCCCGTATAGCCCGAGGATTTGCATACCCAGGTTGCTCAGGTCCTGAGCGACGCGGGCGCCATGGATTTTATTCTGGCAGCTGGGAACGACGGTTATCATTCCCTGGCTGATCATCCAATTTATCCTTTCGCCCATATTGCGCCCGACTTCGATCTCTATAGCCATCTCAGCAAGCCTGTTACGAATGATGGGATCCTTTGACAAAGGCTGGCCATTGACGTGGGTCTCCTTGCAGTACTGCACCAACTGGTCGAAGTATCTCCTGGCATTGTGGAGTATGACCAGCCCATAGGTTCTCTCGATGGCGAAGGCATGCATGCTCACATCCTTGCCCTTGTTCTTCTCCCCCAGCAGATTCTCCTTGGGGACCCTGACATCGTCGTAGAACACCTCGCAGAAGGCGCCCAGACCGGTCATCTGCGTTATCTGGCGCAGGGTTATACCGGGACTCCCAGGGTCGATGATGAAAACGCTGATCCCATGGGACTTCTTGGGGGCGTTAGGGTCGGTCCGGGCATAGACCACGCACCAGTCGGCGTGGTGGATACCGGTGTTCCAGATTTTTTGTCCATTGAGTACATAGCAGTCCTCTTCTTCTACGGCCTTCAACTGGAGGGCGAACATGTCTGAGCCAACATTGGGCTCACTCATGCCAATCGCATATTTGACTTCACCGCGGGCAATGGGAGGGATGAATCGTTCCTTCTGCTCCTCGGTGCCGAACGCCAGAATCAGGTCGCCCTGAACTACGGCAGGGTCCATCCCCGGTATCCCCCGGTATATAAGCTCCTCCTTGAGGATCCAGTCCTTCGCCAGGCTATCCTGACCTCCGTATTCCTTGGGCCAATTCAACCCTATCCAGCCTCTAGTTCCCAGCCTGTGCCATACCTCCACGGCAAGCGGGTAAACCTCCTCTCTCTCCTCCTCTTCTGGTCCAGGGTCTACTCCATACCAGTCAGAAGGCAACACCTCATTAAACACCTCCTGAATGAAATCCCTTACCTCCTTCTGGAAGGCTTTTTCCTCTTCAGTCATAAGAAAGTCCATCATACTCCTTTCGCTGGCCTAGAGCCCCAGTTGTTGAGCTACAACCTCCCGATGATAATCGGCATCCCCGAAGAATAGCTCCCCGGCCTTCGCCCTTCTGAAGTACAGCTCCAGGTCGTGCTCTCTGGTGAAGCCGATTGCGCCGTGGATCTGGTGAGCTTGTGTTACCACCCTCCTGTAAGCCTCGCTGATCCATCCCTTGGCAACAGATATCTCATTGGTGCAGGGGAGACCTTCGCTGAGCTTCCATGCCGCTTTGTATAGAGTGACTCGTGCACTATCGACATCGATGGACATATCAGCCAGATAATGCTGGATGATCTGGAAACTGCCAATAGGTCGGCCAAACTGTATCCTTTCCTTGGCATAATCAGTAGTCATCTCCATGACCTGCTGATCCCCACCGACCATCTCTGCACACTTGGCGAGGGCTGCCCATTCAATGATTCGCTGCAGCATTCCCCAGCCTCCCCCCCGTTCCCCCAGCATATTTTTCTGAGGCACTCGCACCTTCTCTAGGGTCAATTCACACTGCTTGTCTCCAGCGATGGTACTAAGCAACACGGTGCTTATGCCAGGGCTCTTGGCATCTATGATAAAGAGGGTGATCCCTTCTTCAGGATCAGATGTCTCTGCTGTTCTGGTGACACAGATTACCCAGTCCGCAATGTGGGCGTCGGGAACGAAGAGCTTTGTCCCGCTTATGATGTAGTCATCCCCTTCAAGTGTGGCCGAAGTCTCTATAGAGGCAGCATTATACCTGGCACAGGGCTCAGTAAGGGCCAGCGTGAGGATTGCCTCTCCTTTGCATATCTTGGGCAGGATTTGCCTCTTTTGCTCCTCTGTTCCCCATTCTAGTACGGATAAGCCGCCCAGTACTACAGTGGAGAGGAAGGGACCGGGAAGGCAAGCGCGCCCCATCTCCTCCACGAGTACCACCAGGTCAAGGAAATTGAATCCCCCGCCACCATATTTCTCTGGGAAGGGAAGACCTAGCCAGCCCAGTTCAGCCATCTCCTTCCACAGCTCAGGGGAATATCCCCGTTCGTCCTGCTCCATTTCCCTAACCAGGGTCTTGGGGCATTTGTTCGCCAGGAAGTCACGGGCCGACTTCCGAAGCATTTCCTGTTCTTCAGTGAAAGCTAGATCCATAATCTTTCTCCCATATCCGCGATTTTTTCTTTTCTCAACAAGGTTAGTCTCTTGACTTTAGCAGAGAGAGTATATCTCATCTTGCGGCAATACGCAGACCATATTGCCCTCTTGCCTCTATCGTCAGTAGGACCTCCCGGGTAACAATGAGTTGCTTGTCAGGCAAGAAAATTATAGAAGAGTGAAGCTTACAAGCAGCTCTGGACATCAGTAGGGATTAGTCCCTGGACAGATAGATGGTTTTTGCCATTACTATTCAAACAACAAAATTGAGACGTACCGCTATAATCGCTGCCTATTTAGTGGCGGAGCGATAATCTTCACTGCGAAGAGATATATCGCTCCGCCTTATTATGCAATATACTATTTAGTCATCGCCCAACGATGCAAACGGCGATGGTGCACGCCGGCGGCATGGCACCCTGATTGTGGGTCAGCCCATAGTTGATGTTCTTCAGCTGGCGCGGTCCGGCCTTGCCCTGGAGCTGCTTGTACATCTCGTAGATCATGCGCAGGCCTGTTGCCCCGACAGGATGGCCGAAGCACTTCAAACCGCCGTCAGGCTGGACTGGCAACCCGCCATCCAGATCGAAGAAGCCGGATTCGATATCTTCCTTTACTTTACCGCGCGGACTGAACTGCAGGTCCTCCATGATAGTAGCCTCGGTGATGGAGAAGCAGTCGTGCACCTCTGCCATGCTGATCTCCTCGCGGGGGTTCTTCACCCCTGCCTCTGCATAGGCCGCCAGGCCGGCGCGGTAGGTTTCCTCCACGTGAGTGAAGTCATACTCCGGCTTTACCGGTCCCTCGGCAGGGCCGACACACATGCGGATGGATTTGATGAATACCGGGTCATCTCTGAACTTCTTGGCGTCTTCGGCGCGGCACACGATGGCTGCCGCTCCGCCATCGGAGACGCCGCAGCAATCGAACAGGCCCAGAGGCCACGCTATGATCGGCGCATTAAACGCCTGCTCGACCGTGATTTCACGATGGAAGTGGGCTTTAGGATTGAGATTGCCATTGTGGTGGCTTTTCACCGAAAGTCTCGCCAGCATTCGCTTGCCGTCATCCGGTGATATATTGTAGCGGGAGAAGTACCGCGTTGCCAGCATGGCGAAGATCGCCGGAGCGGTGGTACTAATGCCTCCGGTAGCGGTCGTGCCGCCGGGAGATACCGATACCAGACCAGCGTAGCCCATATCCTTCAGCTTCTCGGCTCCCACCGCCAGCGCGATATCACACACACCGCAGGCGACCGCGTAAGCAGCGTTGCGCAGGGCATCGGTGCCGGTGGCACACATGTTCTCCACCCTGGTTATGGGTTTATACTGCAACCTGAGACCGGCCAAGCCCAGCCCGGCCATGCCGGACACCTCCTGCCAATTGCCGACCCAGGCTGCATCGATGTCCTTGGGTTCAACGCCAGCGTCCTCATATGCTTCATATGCCGCATCGACCATAAGGTCGCTGACGCTCTTATTCCACAGCTCACCAAAGTGGGTGCAGCCCATGCCGATTATTGCTACTTTATCCTTTATACTCTCTGGCATTTCGTAATCCTCCTTTTTAGCCTCTCACCGGTCTTGCTTTCCAGTAATAGTTGTGTATGCCTCGGTCGTAGAACATCTTCCTGAATACCATCTCCACCGGCATGTCAACCTTTACCTGTTCTGGGTCGCGGTCTGTTAAATCGAACCAGCCTCGCCCCCCACCTTCAAAGTCAACAAATACCGGTGTTCCCGGTGGGTCTATAACGTCTGCCAGCAAGTCCAGCGAATACGTGTATACTTTAGCCTTCTTATCGGCGAAGCGATAATCTTCAAAGTTATCCTTTGTCTGGCAGTAATAACACACCCTGATAGGCGTCATACCACCGATGCCAAAGGGCATCTGGTACATAACGTGGCCGCAGGTCAGACACTTCTTTCCATACAGGCCCAGCACCTCCTTGCGGCTTCGCTTCAGCGCCGCCCATGATGCGAATGGTATTTCCGGGCGTCTCATACGCTCCACTGTGACCAGGCCGCGCCAGCGGAGAAATGTATAATACGGCAGGATCCTCTTAGAGTTGATGTGCCCCTTAATCCCACGGTGTGCCTTGGCATTCTTCTTCGCTATCTCTTCAGTGACCTCGAACAGGAAGGCATCAGCTCCATTGCCGTATTGAGCCAGCAACAGCTTATCTCCCGGTTTGGACTCTTCAAGAGCAGCCACCAGCATCATCATGCCCATGGCAGCGCCGCAGGTACCTATGGTCATGAAAAAGGGTTCCTGTATCTGCTCAAGGCCGAAACCGGCACCGACAGCCACCTTGCCATGCCGCCTGACATCCATCGGCGAGCTCAACACCAGCTTCGTTATGTCTTTAGCCTTAACCTTGCATTTCTTCATCAAGCCTTCGATCGCCTTGGGGAGCTGCTCTGAGTAGCCTTCATCCAGCATGTGACGGTCCTCCCACGCACGCACGAAATGGTCATCATGCGCCCGCCACTCGCCGGCGTACTCGTCGGATACAGTATAGCTGCCCAGTAGCTCTGCGATGACATTGGTGTCCCCTATGAGCAGAGCGGCAGCTCCGTCGCCATACATTGCCTCTCCCATGCCGGCCGGTGCCCCCATACGCGTTTCTGCAGCGGTAACCAGCATGTTCTTCACGCTGCCTGCCTTGGCCGCATCCAAAGCCGCAGACAGGGCTTCCGTCCCCGCTCGGAGGGAATTGCAGAAATCGGCAGTGCGGATGTCATCTCGCATATCCAGTGCCGTAGCCACTATCGTGGAGTTCTGCTTCTCCTTGTATGGTGAACAGGTGGTGGCCAGATACAGACCATCCACCTTCTTCGGGTCCATACTGGAGAGGCAGTCGTTGCCGGCGTCCCATGACATAGTCACTGCGTCCTCATCATAGCTGGCCACCGCCTTTTCCCCGGGGATGGGGAAGCCGCCCCAGGCCTTGTAGAACTCCTCGCGGATTACCCGATGATAGGGAATATAAGCGCCGTAAGAAGTTATCCCAACCATAAAAACCTCCTTCAATATATTCTATGGAAGCTAGCTAAAGCCTCCTTACATTACTCAGCCAGTTGTTCTAGCCGACCGCATCTGATTCGCGTAGTTTTTTGATCTTAGCATCATCATAGCCCATCTCGCGCAAGATCTCATCGGTGTACTGGCCGAAGCGCGTGCTCCAGATACGCGCCTCAACCGGGGAGTCCGAGATCTTATGCATCGAGCCAACCTGCTTCATCCGACCGAGAGTAGGATGGTCCAATTCGAGTATCATGCGGCGGGCCATCAGGTGGGTGTCGGATTCCATCTCATCTATATCGTAGACCGGGGCAACACAAGTGTCCTTCTGTCGCAGCAGCGCGAACCACTCATCTCGCGTTCTGGTAAGGAAGGTGTCGCGGAAATAGCGGAACATCTCCTCCTTTTTATCACCTTCATCGTACTGGTGGGGGATGAAATCCTCGCAGCCGAGAAGCTGGCACAGATTGGCGAAGAACCACGGCTCCAGCGCGCCGAGGCTGATGTGCTTGCCATCCTTCGTTTCGTATACGTTATACCACGGGTATTTGCCGTTAAACATGCCCTCACCCCTGTGGGGGACGGCGCCACCAAGCAGGTACGGGTTTATCTCCAGGATGTTCAACTCCACTACCGCATCGAGCATGGATACATCCACAAAGCGCCCCTGTCCCGTCCGCTCGCGGGAGAGCAATGCTGCCAGTATCCCTATGGCTGCGGACATTCCGCCGGCGGCAAAGTCAGCGAGCACTGTTCCGGGGATAACCGGCGCTCCGCCGGCAAGTCCGGTTAGCCCCAGGAGGCCGCCCATGGCAATATAGTTGATATCATGTCCCACAAGGTCGCGATAGGGCCCGGATTGCCCGTATCCCGATATCGAAGCATAGATGATTCGGGGGTTGATTCTTCTAACGGTATCATAGTCCGCCCCCAGACGCTGTGCCACACCGGGGCGAAAACCCTCCATCACCACGTCAGCAGTCTTAACCAGGTCGTAGAGGACTTCTCGCCCCGCCGGTGATTTGAGGTCGATCCCTATGGTGCGGCAGTTCCGCATGCCGGGGCGGGTGCCATCGTACAGCATTGTATAAGGGGCGCCGCGGCGCTCGGGGTGAGCCTCATAGACCTCAATTACATCTGCGCCTAGATCACCGAATGTAGTGGAGCAGAAAACGCCAGGGCCAAGCCAGGTGAGGTCTATTATCCTTATCCCTTCAAGAACCAGTGACATGGTGTTACTAACTTGAGCGGGGTTTAACTGCCACCCCTTATTGACTATCAACCTCTCCGATGCGTTTTGAAAGGTTCCCTCCAAGATGATAGCATTGCCCAGACAAATTCTCAACCGCCTCACGGGTCACTGGCATGGCAGCTAAGTCGCTACCTATAAAGCTTGGCAGCAAGCTCGGGAATCCCCAACCTGCTCAGCGTCTCCTTTGTCGGGCGGCCATCAGAGCCCAGACCTCTCACCGGGTAATACTCCTTCAGCATGATGTCGAGGTTAGGCGCCTGACCTGCAGCTCCACCGTCCTTGTTTGGCGTAAGTATCTGTCTCGGCAACCGGTCGTCCGCTGGAGTAATGCCCATAAGATTATCTATACCCCTCTTTGTGATCCAAATCCGCTCGCCGCATTCCTCTATCTCCTTAAAGGTATAATCGAATCCGCTGGCTGCGCTCAGCAATTCGGCCATGTCCTCCCCATTAAGCACAAATATAATCATATAGCAGAACACAGCGGCATTGAAGATTTGTCCCAAGTCTTGAGCATGCTTCACGAATATGGCGGCACCCTCGTTCTTCTTTACATCGATACCGAGGGGAAGCCCAATTTCTGGCCAGTCCAGGATAGTTGAGCTGATAGCATAGGAGGCATCATTGGTATGGCACGCCCCGCGAACGCCAGTGGCATATCCCAGGCCCGATAGGTAGTTCGCTCTGGGATCATGCATCGGAACCTCCATGCCCTTGATCTCGACGGCGTACTCGGAAGCCCCATTGCCGATCTTCTGAGCGGCACGCTTGGAGCCTTCAGCCAGCACATCGCCGAAACCCTCGCGCTTAGCGATCTTCTCTATCATTTTAAGTGCAGCAGCGGCGTCGCCCCACTTGAGCTCGATGCCATCGGTCTCTTTTGCCGTGATGATGCCATGCTCGAAGCAGTCCATGGCAAAGGCGATGGTCGAGCCGCAGGAGATGACGTCCAGCCCGAGCTGGTTACATACCTCGTTCATCTTAATGACCGCCGCCATGTCCCCGATCATGAGCAGGCTGCCCAGGCTGGCGACTCCTTCATATTCAGGCCCCGCTCCCTCCATTCCCTTGTATGGGCCGTCCGTGATGTGGACCACCCGCTTACATGCGATCATGCAACCGTGGCAGGCGTCATTGCCGAGGTAGAATTCCGGACCGCTGAGGACGCCCCCCTCGATCTTGGACGATACGTCGGTATTGGCGCCGACGGTCCAGTTCTTCATCGGCAGGTCTCCGGTCAAGGCACTTATAGCAAGTGCAGCATTAGTGCCCTGGGCTGTCAATACCTGAATAGCGATATGCTCTTTAGCTTTGTTGAGAACAATTTTGCGTCTGGCATTAAACCTCTCGGGATCGGCCAGGGGTATCTTGCCGCTTCCCTTAACGAATATCGCCTTAAGCTTCTTTGAACCCATAACTGCCCCCAGTCCACATCGGGCGGCATAGTTTTTCCTCTCGCTGGCCACTCCGGCGAACCTGACCAGTTTTTCCCCCGCCACCCCTATCAATACCTGCGAGCCCTTTTTCTTGCCACCGTGGCGCTCTTTGAGCACTTCGATGACCTCGTAGATGTTCTTGCCCCACAGGTCAGAGGCGTCCTCGATCTTCACCTTGTCGTCCTCAATAAGGATATATACCGGCTCTTTAGATGCTCCTTCGACGACGATCCCATCCCAGCCGGCCGACCTTAGCTCATTGGCGAATGTGCCTCCGCAACAGCTTTCACCAAAGATATTTGTTAACGGCGATTTAGCACATACGGAGAAACGTGCCCCTCCGGGAATATTTGTGCCACTGGTAGGCCCTGTTAAAATAAATAGAGGATTATCTGGTGACAGTGGGTCGACATCTGGCGAAACTCGGTCGAGCATAAGCTTGGCACCTAACCCGCTGCCACCAATGTAGTTACGTAATATATCCTTGTCCACTTTGGAAGCTTTAATGGAGCCGGTGGATAGGGTTACCTCTAGGAGTTTACCTTCAAAATCGGGCATCTCTACCTCCTCAATATCGATATAGATATTGATATAGATAATAACGCTGATATATAATATCGAATAATATTATCAGTGTCAAATTTGCATAAAGGATATCGGCGAAGCACAAGAAGTTTGGTGGGATGCAATAGCGGAGAGAGTGACTTGAATACAAGGAAATAACCACTGTGTTGTGTCATATATCTAAAAAACATAAACAATGCTCCTTAAAGAGCGCTGGATACAAGGAGGAGTGAAGGATGGTAAATGATTTATTGGATGATCCGGACTTTCAATTATGGGTAATGCTGATGCAGGCGAGCGACGTTTTCGCAAAAGCGAGGGCGAAAGAAGTGAAAAAATTCGGGGTTACTTTCCGACAGTCCGGCGTTTTATTCCATCTCGCAGCAAGCAATGGCAAGTCAACAATGAATGAGCTGTCCAGATGGCTTATGCGGAAACCGCATTCAATTCTTGTCATAGTGAACAGGATGGAAAAGGATGGCCTTATAACGAAAGAAAAGGGCAAGGATGGGAAGGGCCGCACGAAAATCGTTATAACAAAAAAAGGCATGCAAGCATATGATAAGTGCCTTACACGCGAATCAATTAGATCGACTCTGTCCGTTCTATCCGCAGGAGAAAAGGACCAATTATTTAGATCCCTGAAAAAAATCCGCGATCAAGCCTTTGAAGCCCTCAATGAGGTAGAGAGGTTTTCATACCCATAGAGTTTGACTGTAATGGGATTATGCCGATATCACTGGATTCAATCTATTTCATATTCTAACTAACAGAACAGTAGCATCGGCAAAGCACACGAGATTTAAGAAGGGAAGGTACATTTATAAGGAGGAGAAATGGCCAGAGAAAAGGTACTGCTGACAGGCGCATCCGGCTCGATGGGAGGGGATGCATTTAAGGAGCTGCTACGGCGGAAGGATAAATATGATATAAGGCTACTTCTAAGGCCGTCGCAAAAGAACACAAAGGCTTTCGGTAAGTTCGGGGGGCAGGAGGGCATCGATATTGTCTGGGGGGACCTCGGCAAGCTGGATGATGTTATGAGGGCGGTAAATGGAGTGCAGCATGTGCTTCACCCTGCAGCACTGGTCTCACCTGAAGCGGATCGCAACGCCCAACTATGTAACCGCTGCAACCGCATCGGAACTGAGAATATAGTCGAGGCCATAAAGCAACAGCCCGGAGGTGGGAAAAATATCACTCTTGCCTATGTTGCTTCGATAGCTATGTACGGAGACCGCTTGCCACCTGTGCACTGGGTCAAAGTGGGCGATCCGCTCAAGCCCAGCGTAGGCGACTATTATTCCATAACCAAGATGTGTGCCGAGCGTGCGGTGATCGAGTCTGGCCTGAAGTACTGGGCTGTCATGAGGCAAACATTCATCACCATCCCCAATATTTTCTCCCTCATGGACCCCATCATGTTCCACCAGCCCCCGGAGACCCACATCGAGTTCATCACCAGCGAAGATGCCGGCTACGGGCTGGTCCAGTCACTGGAGTGCCCGGAGGATTTCTACGGCAGAGTGTACAACATGAGCGGAGGCCCTTCTTGTCGTGTCGTTTTTAGCGATTATCTGGATCGATTCTTCCATCTGCTGGGCATGCCAGATTTCGGGAAGGTAGTGCCCCGCAATTGGATTGCCACCAGGAACTTCCACTGCTCATGGTACATGGATAGCTGGATACTCAATGAGTACCTGGGACACTGGCGCCAGTCCTACGACGATCACATGAAGCAGGTGATGCAGGCTACACCATGGATAGTGAAGAGGGGAGCCCGCCTAGCTCCACCGTTGGCCATCAGGCTGTTCCTCAAGCCGATGGCGGAAACGCTGCAGTGGATTAAGGATAACGATGAAGAAAAGGTCAAAGCCTTCTTCGGCAGCCGCGAGAAGTGGGAGCAGATAGGCGGGTGGGACGAGTACTCGTACGAAAAAGATACCCGAGACCTCAGAGTCGATGCTGACCCTCTGACTAAGGAATATACATTGAGTGATATGCAGCAGTTAGCCAAGTCCCGTGGCGGAGAGTGCCTCTCCAGAGAGTACACTGACCTCAAGACCAAAATGAGATGGAAGTGTGCCTTCGGGCACGAGTGGGACGCGACGCCGAAGCTGCCGCTCACCGGGCACTGGTGCCCCGAGTGTACGCCACCGCCCTGGAACTGGGATGCCATCGCCAAGGTCGATCCCGCCATCGCTGATGTATACTACTACAATCACGATAAGGACGAGTCCCAGTGCGTGGAATATCTGTTCTGTGCCTTGGAGTAAAAAGAGCTAATGCATGGCAGCTAATTACAGCTTGTTCCAATCTAACTGTTGAAAAGGTAGAGTTGAAAAGGGGTCGACGAAGCAGAAGGTGCTCCTAGCCGGTGCATCCTGCTCGATAGGAGCGAATCCCTTAATATGCTTATGAAAAAACAAGCGCGATATCGTGCTACTGCTCAGGTAACTTTTCCGGAATAGTGGAATGTATTCCTAAGTTTGGACAGGCAGGGTTAGGAGGACATGCTAGTCAGTATTTCCATAACCTCTACTGTACAATTCCAGGTTTTCACTCCACATCAGAGGTTTCCCGTGCTGCCTCTTACTTCAAACGCCGCCGATGGACTCATTCACCGGCTATCGTGTCCTCTGACTTCTGGGGTGTCTTGGGTATGGTAAAAAGGAATGTCGCGCCCTTTCCCAGCTCCGATTCCACCCATATCCGACCGCCGTGCCGCTCCACGATCCGCTTGCACACCGCCAGGCCTATGCCGGTACCCTTGTACTCCTGCTTCCCGTGCAGGCGCTGGAATATGATGAATATGCGATCCTTATACTGCGGCTCGATCCCTATGCCGTTATCTCGGAATGAGAACTGCCACTCTTCATCCTTATCCTCAACCGATACGTGTACGTGTGGCTTGACGCCTTCTGCCTGAAACTTGATGCCGTTGCCGATCAGGTTCTGGAACAGCTGCACCATCTGTATGCCGTCAGCCATGATGGTCGGCAGGGGGTCATGCGTTACCTCCGCGCCTTTC
>Ga0180431_10007504_pt1 | contig 12687 bp, 13 predicted proteins | sample SS_ome_11_FD_132459 | JGI IMG/M metagenome (GOLD analysis project Ga0180431, IMG submission 132459) | Hypersaline lake sediment archaeal communities from the Salton Sea, California, USA - SS_1_MS_1 metaG | ecosystem: Environmental > Aquatic > Non-marine Saline and Alkaline > Hypersaline >... | reverse complement strand
AGTTCATAGATAAATGTTCTAAAGAATTCACTTGTATACCATCTAGCTGCGATAACCACGGCCAGCAGCAGAATAAAAACCAGGACAATCAAGAAAAGCACCGGGTCAAGTAGCATGGATAGTCTAGTAAAAAGAGCAGGTACTGTTATTGCTGTTATGAACAATAAAATAGATGTGCAGACGGATAATGCAATAAGGAAAACCACGAGATTCGAGATGAAAAACGCAGTATATGCACTCACCTTGAATGGAGCGAATCTCCCAACATGCTCCTCATCAAGCATTTTTTTTATCACATACCTCGACTGATTTCTACCTACCTGGCGAAGAAGATATTATTTCTCTCCCAGGACTGCTTTCTTGATTTGCCTTAAGGCGTCGTAGTCTTCGCCTGCTTTGCTGAATATGTCGTTCATGTTCTCCACGAACCTTAAGACCTCTATTGGGGCGACCCAGACGTTTGTCTGTGATCTGTCGGAGGATAAGTCGTTTATGGAGTGCAGCGTCCTCAGGTGCAGGGCTCCTGGAGTACCATATAATGTCTTAGCTGCCTCAGCTATGTTGTCTGCTGCGATAACCTCGCCTTCGGAGTTTATTATAACAGCCCTCCTCTCTCTTTCAGCCTCAGCCTGCTTGGCCATCATCCGCTTCATGTCCTCCGGCAACTCAATGTCCTGCAGCTCTATTTTTGTTATGTCCACACCCCAGGGGTCTGTGGCAATATCCACTATCTCCCTAAGCTTATCCGCTATCTGCTGCCTCGCAGATAACAGTTCGTCCAGCTGAACCCCTCCGGCCACGTTTCTAAGGGCGGCCTGTCCGTATTTAGCGGTTGAATAGACTACGTTGTTCACGTTTATTATGGCCTTTTCGGGGTCGTATATCTTGAAATAGATTACTGCATTGATGTTGACTGGGACGTTGTCTTTGGTTATCACCTCCTGCTTGGCTATGTCCACAACCCGCTCCCTTATGTCCACCTTCTCCAGGGAATGGTATATTGGTACGATAACCCGCAGCCCGGGGTCCAGTATCCCTGCGAACCTCCCCAGGGCGAATAAGACACCCCGCTCGTATTCGTTTATTACTCTCAGGACCATCTTTTTTAGTCCACCTCCTCCACTGCCCTCAATACCTCAACCGGCACGACGAAGTTTATGGTGTTGCTTTGGTCAGATGACATATCATTTAGGGAATGCAGGCTTCTCAGGTGCATGGCTCCAGGCATCTTGTAGAGTTTTTTGGCGGCGTTGGCGAGATTCTTTGAGGCCTCAACCTCACCCTCTGCCTTGATGATGGTCGCTCTCTTTTCTCTCTCTGCTTCAGCCTGCTTGGCCATGGTCCTTTTTAGGTCCTGGGGCAGCTCTATGTCCATCAGCTCGATGAACTCAACCTTTATACCCCATGGGTCTGTTGCCTCATCCACGATCCTTTTCAGTTCGTCAGCTATCTTCTGTCTCTCGGATAGTAGCTCATCCAGTTCCGCCTCCCCTGCCACGTTTCTTAGGGAGGTCTGGCCGTATTTGGAGACCGCTGCCATGTAGTTCTCCACTTCCAGGAAGGCCTTCTCCGGGTTCTTGACTTTGAAGTATATTACTGCGTTAACGTTCACTGGAACGTTGTCTTTGGTCATAACCTCCTGCTTGGGCACGTCCACGGTCACAATACGCAGGTCCATCTTCACCATCCTGTGGTAGAAGGGTATTATGAGGTTGAGTCCAGGCCTCCTGACCTCCTGGTATCTTCCGAAGGCCAGAAGCACTCCTCGCTCGTATTCCTTGATTATTTTGACGAACATCGAGAGTATACCTAGAATAAAGGGTAGCCCGAAGAGCAATACGGGTATCCCGACAAAAAGCAGTCCGAATATGAAGTCGAAGAGAGCCATTTTGGATTAGGTTACATATCGATATCTTGACATGTTGCTATGGTTATATATTCTGCAATCTGGTATAAATACCTGATCTCATTTATCCACCAGCCCTACCTTCTTTATTAAAAGCTCGCCACGGACTTTATTCCATTTCTTCTCCGAGGAGGTGACTTCCAGCCTCTTATTAAATAAGGGGCCGTCAAGTACCAGGGTCTCGTATTCACCACCCTCTCCCCCAACATCAACACTAAATGTCTTGTTTAAGTCCTCTAGCTCCTTAAGGGCTTCTGAATCCAGCTTTCTGCCCAGCCAGCTCCTGTCAAGGCCTTCAGCTGCTACTGCGACAAAGATCACATCAAAGCCTTCGTCTATCAGCTCTCTTACAAGCTCTGCGTGATCTACCTGCCAGTAGGGGGCATATACCTGGAGATTAAGGGATTCACAGGCCTTGGAGACAATATTATGCTGGTAGTTGCTCCTCACTGCACCAACACACACCCCATCTATCCCGTACTCCTCTTTTATCTGCTTGAGAGCCTTCTCTAGGTCGGTGTTCTCCTGGGGGGGTATGCCTGAGGTCTTCCAGCTAACCAGCGGAATACCCAACGCTTTCGCACAATACTCTGTCAGGTGTATGTTTGGTGTGTGGTACATGTAGCTGTCATCTCTCTCGGATATCATCGATAGGAGAACAGGGACCTCATGCTCCATCAATCCCCTATATACTGCTAGTGTGGAGTCCTTCCCGCCGGAAAACAAAGCGCAGAGTTTCATCTCCTCTTCTGGTTGAATCTTTCGATTATCTCTTCCGGAACAGAGTCCAACACATCACCCATCCCGAAAAGCTCAGCTGTTAAAACAATCAGGTCGTAGGCTTCGGTTCTCGCATGCTCCCCGCATGTTTTATCTCCCCGGTATATCTCATCACCCCGCTCAAGGAGTTCACGGATCTCCTCAACATGCTCTCGCATCTCATCAAGAAACCATTTCCCATCCTTATCTGTAGGCAGCAGTCTGCTCATGTTAAATACTGTGTTTAATGTAAATAAAAAATCAATAATCCACTATTTAGTTTGTTGGGGGGATATAGTTAAAACATCATACATGAAAATGATTCCGCGAAAGGTTTTCCTCGCACAAGGTGCTGGTGTGCACAAGCAACGGATTGGGTCTTTTGAGCTGGCCTTAAGGGATGCTGGCATAGAGGGCTTTAATCTGGTTAAGGTTTCCAGCATACTGCCCCCGCACTGTGAGTTAGTGAGCAGTGAGGCTGGAGTGAAACTCCTTAAGCCTGGGCAGATTGTCTACTGTGTCATGGCCAGAAACGAGACAATAAAGAGCGGTGAACTTATTTCAGCATCCATCGGCTTAGCCTTCCCGGAAGATGAAAAGATACACGGCTACGTGTGTGAACACACTGCATGCGGGGTGGACTCTGGAGATGGAGCGGATACTGCACTGAATCTTGCTTTTGAAATGTATTCCACCAAACACGGGATTGAACCCGGGTCCAAGACCCTGGGAATCCATCAGGAAGCCAGGGGAACCGGCCAAGGGTGGACTACGGTTATTGCGGTGGCGGTTTTTATCCCCTGATTTATCTAACTGCATCTAATAACTTCTATGGCACTGCGCCTTATTGAGGTGATACTCCCCAAGGGTTCTGGAGATGATGTTGAGAGTCTGCTGGAAGAGTATCCCTCATGTGATCGATGGTTTGAGAACCTATTAGGGAATAAGATAAAGGTGAAGATTCTGATGGAGGCAGATAAAACCGAGCCCCTCCTAGATAAGCTGGAGAACCAGTTCTCTGGCGCAGACTGCTTCAGGATTTTGATACACTCCGTCGAAGCCACCATCCCCCGCGTGGAGGAACCTGAGAAAGAGGATGAGGAAGCAGATGATACCGAGAGAATCAGCAGAGAAGAACTTTACGCCTCTGTGAAGGATACGGCGAAGGTATCCAAGGCATATGTTGCCATGATAATGCTATCTTCTGTTGTGGCCTCAATCGGCATACTGGGCAATGATGTGGCAGTCATCATAGGTGCTATGGTGATAGCGCCCCTCCTCGGTCCAAACGTCGCATTGTCTCTGGCCACAACACTAGCTGACGGCTCACTGGCCAGAAAATCCCTGAAAGCTAATGCTGTTGGCATATCCCTGGCTTTGACCTTCTCTGTTTTTATAGGCTTTCTCATCCCCGTGGATTCCACCATACCGGAGCTAGCTTCCCGCACCAAAGTAGACCTACTGCATATTGTCCTGGCCCTGGCGTCCGGGATCGCTGCTGTTCTGGCCTTCACATCAGGCCTATCAACCATCCTGGTTGGGGTTATGGTGGCGGTAGCTCTACTACCACCAATTGTTTCCCTGGGGTTGCTGGCTGGCTCGGGGCAGTGGGGTCCTGCTACAGGAGCAATGCTACTGTTTTTAACCAATATAATATGCATCAATCTAGCAGGTGTGCTGACCTTCCTCCTGCAGGGAATCAAGCCTATAAGCTGGTGGGAGGCCGAGAAGGCTAAGAGAGAGACCCTTAAGGCAATAGTGGTGTGGGTTTTTCTGCTCATAACTCTTGTGGCCTTGATACTGCTATCTTCAGGCAATATTTAGGACTTATAAGCTCTTACTTTAATTATTTAACCTCTTCAACAGGGTAGGTGATTTAAATTCTGGACAAGAAATACGATCCCCACAGGGTGGAGCATAAATGGCAGGATAGCTGGTTGGATGATGGAGTGTACAGCTTCAATCCTGAATCCGGCAAAGAGATTTATTCAATAGACACCCCCCCGCCGTTCACCTCAGGGACGCTTCACATGGGGCACATCTACAACCACACGTGGATTGATATAGCAGCCAGGTACAAGCGGATGAGGGGCTTTGAGGTATACTTTCCCCAAGGATTCGACTGCCACGGGCTTCCAACAGAGCTTAAGGTGGAAAAAGAGCTGGATGTGAAAAAAGAAGACCGGGAATTATTCATCAAAGAATGCATGGAGTGGACTGAGAAAGCCATCAAAAGAATGAGGAAGCAATTTACCGACATCGGCTACTCCACCGACTGGTCTCTGAGCTACCGGACCATGGACGAGGACTACAAAAAACTCATCCAGGAAACGCTTCTTGAGTTCTACCGCAAGGGTATACTGTATCGAGCTAAGCATCCTGTGTTATGGTGTCCCCGGTGCGGGACTGCTCTGGCGAAGGCCGAGGTGGGTCACATCGAGAAGGAAGGTAAATTATATCACATTGATTTAGAGTGCGGGGGTCATAGGCTGACTATCGCAACCACGAGACCGGAGATGATGCCCGCTTGTGTTGGGGTGCTCGTTAACCCGGAAGATGAGAGATACCAGAAGTTCATTGGGAAGAAAGCCATGCTCCCCGTCTACGAGAGAGAGGTTCCCGTTTTGGGAGATGATGCGGTGGACGTTGAGTTCGGTACCGGAGTAGTGTATATATGCACCTTCGGGGATGAGCAGGATATCGCATGGCAGAAGAAATACGACCTACCTGTTATTGAGGCAATAGACTCAAGTGGATGCATGACTGAGATAGCTGGTAAATACGCTGATTTATCCATTGAGGAGGCCAGGAGCAAGATTTCAGAGGACCTGGTTGAAGACGGTCACATAAGGAAAATCGAGAAAATAGAGCATTCGGTTTTATCCCACACCGAAAGAAGCAACTGCAAAACACCCATTGAGCTTTTGCCCATGCAACAGTGGTTCATAAACGTCAAAGACTACTTAAAGGATGTGGTGGATGCCTCTGAGGGTGTGAGCTGGTATCCTCCGTTTATGCTGCAGAGGATGGTTGACTGGACTGAGGCCATGGACTGGGACTGGATTATCAGCAGGCAGCGCGTTTTCGGCACACCAATTCCCTTTTGGGTATGTGATTGCGGTCATATAATGTCGGCTGAAGATTTAGGTCTGAAGTTGCCGGTGGATCCCCGAGGTGAGGTAGTGGAATGCAGTGAATGCAAAAACAGCAAGGCTTGTGGGGTTGCAGACGTCTGTGACTGCTGGATTGATTCCTCCGTAACACCCTTGGTGATAGCTAAATGGCTAAGGGATGATGAATTCTTCAAGAGAGCTTATCCCGCATCACTTAGGCCCCAGGGTTATGAGATTATTAGGACCTGGGCTTTCTACACCATATACCGGTGTTTGATTCTAACGGGAGAAGCGTGTTTTAGGGATTTATTGGTTAACGGGATGGTTGCCGGACCAGACGGGAGGAAGATGAGCAAATCGTTGGGTAATATTATTGAGCCGGAGGAGCCGTTGAAGAAATACTGCGCTGACACCATACGACAGTGGGCTGCTGGGGGGACATTAGGTGATGATTATCCGTTTTCCTGGGAGGAATGCGATCACAGCCAGAGGTTCCTCATAAAGCTCTGGAATATCTCACGTTTTATTGGGATGCACTTGGAGGATTACAGAGAAGGAAAGAAGCCGGAGTTAAGGGATGTGGATTACTGGATTCTCGCAAGGCTCCAGAACCTTATCGGGGATTGCACGAGAAACCTGGACGGCTACGTATATAATATCCCGTTGACGGACATCAGGAGCTTCATATGGCATGATCTGGCTGATAATTATCTGGAGATGGTCAAGCACCGCCTCTACAAGCAGGAGATATACGGAGAGGGTGCGAGATATGCCGCCCAGTACACACTCAATAGGGTGTTGGAGACGATACTTCTTCTTCTTTCACCCTTCACCCCGCACATCAGCGAGGAGATATGGGGTTCTCTCTTTGAGGGAACCTGCTCCCTATCCAGCTGGCCTGAGGTGGATGAGGGTTTGAGAAGTGAGGATGCCTTAGTTAAGGGTGAGCTGTTTGTCGGGTTGATCTCTGAGATCAGGAGGTATAAGTCGGATAACAAGCTGTCGCTGGGAGCTGAACTGGAGAAGGTGGAGCTTTCGGTTGATGAGGATACGGTCTCTAAGCTTAAGGGGCTTATGGAGGATTTGAAGGCAACCGGCAGGATAAAGCAGCTTAAGGTTAAATCATCCGGTAAAGTGGAGGGTTTCAGGTTGGAGATTAGATGATGTTCACGAAAGTAGCTGAGAGGGAGGGAATTGAGGGGAACAAGCTGAGGAGGAGGGTTGAGAGAGGCTCTGTTGTTCTGGTTAAAAACGCGCTCAGAGACATTCAACCCCTGGCTATCGGCGAAGGCACCAGGGTTAAGGTTAACGCGAACCTGGGGTACTCACCGGATCGTATGGACGTTGAAAGCGAGTTAATGAAGGCGAATGTGGCCATAGAATCCGGGGCGCACACCATCATGGATTTGAGCGTTGGAGCAGGCCTGGATGATATGAGAAAAAAAATCATAAAAGAATCCACCGTTCCCGTGGGCACCGTACCCATATACCAGGCATTCATAGAAAAGAAAACAGACATGTCAAAGGAGGACATCCTCGCGGTGATAGAAAAAAACTGCCGCGACGGGGTTGATTTCGTAACACTACACTGTGGAATAACCCTAGATATCGTAGATAGACTAGGTGAGAGACTTATTCCGGTAACCAGCCGGGGCGGAAGCTTTCTGGCTGCGTGGATGATAAAAAACAAGCAAGAAAACCCCCTCTATGAATTCTTCGATGAAATCCTGGAGATCGTGAACGAATACGATGTAGTAATCAGCCTAGGTGATGCTATGAGGCCCGCATGCCTTAGGGACTCAACAGATGAGCTGCAACTGAAGGAATTATTTAATCTCGGAAGGCTAACAAAAAAAGCACGCAAAACAAAAACCCCAGTAATCATCGAAGGCCCAGGCCACATCCCACTGGATGAGATCGAATACAACGTTAGGCTGGAGAAGAAGATATGTGACAGCTCACCCTTTTATGTCCTGGGCCCTCTTGTTACGGATATAGCCCTGGGATACGATCACATAACAGGCGCCATAGGCGGTGCTATTGCAGCAATGCATGGAGCAGACTTCCTCTGCTATGTAACGCCCTCAGAGCATATGGGACTACCTGATGTGGAGGATGTGAAACAGGGAGTATTAGCCTCCAGGATTGCTGCTCACGCAGCAGACATCATCCGTCTAGGGGATAGAGGAATAGATGATGAGATGTCCAAAGCTAGAGGTGAGCTGGACTGGGAGAAAATGTTTGAGCTGGGAGTTGATGGTGATATTAAACGCAAACACCCTGAGCTGATGGATCAGCGAGAATGCTCTATGTGCGGGAAATATTGTGCGCTTAAGATTGTTAGAGAACACCTTCGAGCTCAGAGATAAAAAAAAAATAAGATGACTAAAAAAGACGATTTATCCGGTTGGTATCATGAGCTGCTTGAGAAAGCGGATGTTGTGGACGGCAGGTATCCTGTTAAGGGGATGCTAATCTACAAGGGATGGGGTTTGTCCATGATCAAAAGAATGCAACAGTATCTGGAGGATATGTTGGACTTAGACGGTCACCAGCCTGTTTTATTCCCTGTGTTGATACCTGAAGAAATCCTTGGGAAGGAGACAGAGCACATAGCGGGCTTTGAGGAGGAGGTTTATTGGGTAACACATGCTGGAGGAAACGAGCTGGAAAGAAGGCTTTCGCTTAGGCCCACATCCGAGACACCAATCTATGAAATGTTCAAGCTATGGATTCGCTCCCACACTGACCTACCCTTTAAGGTACACCAGAGCTGTGCAGTATATCGTTACGAGACGAAGCACACAAGGCCGTTGATACGGGGCCGGGAGTTTCTATGGAATGAGGGTCATTCAGCCCACGCAGACGGGGATGATGTTAAATCCCATATGGAAGAGATAAAAAAAATATATCTAAGGCTGATTAACGAGCTGCTATGCATACCTTTCGTGGTAAACAGCAGACCTGAGTGGGATCGTTTCCCCGGAGCAGATGAATCCTGTGCATTCGACACACTTATGCCGGATGGCCGTACCCTGCAGGTTGCCACAGTACATGATCTGGGGCGGAATTTCTCCAAAGCCTTCGGGTTAACCTTTGAAAACGAGAGCGGCGAGCATGAGCTGGCCTACACATCATCTTACGGTCCCAGCTTCGGCCGCCTGCTTGCCGCAGTAATCTGCATACACGGGGATGATGTGGGACTTATACTGCCTCCAAAAATCGCGCCATTGCAGGTGGTTGTTATACCAATAGTCTTTAAGAAATCCCAGAGGGATGAGATACTCTCCTATGCAGGAGATATAGAACAGAAAATGAGGGATGATGGATTCAGGGTGGCTGTGGATGATAGTGATGAGCGTCCTGGATCGAAATATTTCTTTTGGGAGATGAAGGGGGTACCCTTGAGAATTGAGGTCGGCCCCAGGGATCTGAAACAGGGGAAGCTCACCATTGTGAGGCGGGATACTGGGGAGAAGAAACAAATCGGTTTAGCTGAACTGGATGTTGAATCCATGTTCGAGGAAATCACTTCATCTATCCGGGAGAGGGCCAAGAAACGCTTCAGGGATGGGTTTCATACTGTGGGGGGTCTGGATGAGATACGCGATCATGCTGGTAAAGGCATTCTCAGAGTGGGTTGGTGCGGCAACAAAGAATGTGCCAACTCCATCGAGGAATACGTTGACATCTTATCTGTTAATGAAGAGCGGGCTGTGTGCGTTGTCTGCGGATCTGAGGGGGTTGAGGTTCTTGCTGCTAAAACCTATTAGTGTCTCGATATATGGACCTCTCTAGACTTGGTTATTTAAAGGAGTACCTACAATACATTAACTTGTTAAAATGCCAGTTTTAAAGAAACGACAGTCTAGAAGCCCTGCAGGAAGTGCAGGTTTGGTGAGGTATTTTGACGTAGACGAAGGCGGTCCGAAAATGGATCCCAAGGTTGTCGTGGGTGTTGTTGTTGCCTTGATTGTTGTCGAGGTAATGGTCTCGGTTATACTATTCTGAGGACCAGAAGCAAATCCACGTTCTCTTTATGTCTATATACAGCGTATTCTCTCTTTTTTTTTTGGCAGACGTGCCCGGGGGTGGATTCATCCACATGGCACCAGCTACCTGAATCCCTTCTCACTACCGCGACCTCACCAGCATTGTACTCCGTGGTTAGGGCTGCTCCCGCCAGGGCCTGACCCGGTTCCCGCGGAGACAAATCCAGTGAGACAATAGTTCATAGTTGAAGACCCAGACCAATACCAAGGGGATAAATCGCCCCCCAGGCTTCAACCTCTCCATGAGGACGATTTGAGAGGGTAGGAGACGCCCAACCTCCCGGTCTAGTCTACCATAATAAATAATGGATTTATTGTCTAAAAATCAGCTGATCAAACAGGAAACAAAAAATCACCCCCTAACCCTGAACTATTTATATCTGAAAATACAAATTATAGTTTATCATTATCGAATAATGAAATGAAAATGGATTCCATTGTGAGCGCGGCTCTGCAGCATGGAAAGCTGGAGCGGAGAGATTTTGACGAATTTGAGGGAGTTGAGAGGCCCAAGATTGTTGTTCTCGGCTCTGGAGGAGCTGGAAACAATACCATAAACCGTCTCGAGCATATAGGCATTGATGGGGCTGAACTAATAGCATCCAACACAGACAAACAGGATTTGAAGAAAATCAGCGGGGATATAACCCGGATCCTGATTGGGGCTAAATTGATGGGCGGCTTAGGCGCCGGGGGATTCCCTGAGTTGGGGGAGAAGGCTGCTGAGGCAAGCAGGCATGAGCTGGGTGATCTATTAGCCAAAACCCATCTATTATTTCTGACGGCTGGTATGGGGGGTGGTACTGGAACCGGTTCCGCTCCTGTGATAGCGGAAATCGCTAAAGACCAGGGAGCTATTGTGGTTGCCATAGTAACTTTCCCATTCAAGCTTGAGCGATCCCGTCTGGATAAGGCGAGGATGGGTATAGAGAAACTGAAAAAGGTAGCTGATACTGTTATAATAATAGACAACAATAAACTAGTCCAGTACGTTCCCAACCTACCTATCGATAAGGCGTTTTCAGTAGCTGATGAGGTTGTTGCCAGAGCGGTTAAGGGCATAACTGAGACAATAATGGAGCCCAGTCTTGTTAACCTGGATTTTGCGGACATTAAGGCGGTGTTAAATAATGGAGCGGTTGCTGTTATATCAGTCGGTGAAGGCGAGGGGCCGGATCGGGTTGAGAGAGCTGCTAGAAATACTTTACAACAACCTCTTCTGGAGGTTGACTACTCTGATGCTACTGGAGCCCTGATTCACATAACTGGCGGTGAAGATATGACCCTTGGGGAAGCGAACGCCATAGGTGAACTGATTACTGGCGAGCTAAAACCTGATGCTTCTGTCACCTGGGGTGCGAGGATTGATCCCAAGATTAGGGAGAAAATAGAGGTGATTGCTGTAATCACTGGCGTGAAATCACCCCATATAATCGGTGATGAACGCATTAATGAGTCTACAGCAGGCGCCTTCCTCTACACGGAGGAATTCTATAAGTGGGATAAGGGGCTCAGGGAAGTGTGAGAGGGAATATAAGGTTTTCTGTAAGATGAATGTTTTACTATCTGAGCTTGAATCACGGCTCTCTGAACTCAGGGAGGGCTTATCTGCTGAAGGGCTCACTCATCTGCTGGTTTCCAAAAAAGGCAACATCTGTTATTTAACCGGCATGGAAACCGGCGTGGCGGTGGTTGGCCCGGATGAGTCGATTCTCTGGCTGAAGGATTTATATATAAATCATCACAGCAGCCTGTATCTGGATGATAAATATCCCTTTGATGTTAGGGTCTATGGGGGCGGTGAGGTTTACAATTACCTGAAGGATGAAACACAAAGGCTTGGTGTCGAGAACGTAAGCGTTAAATCCTATAGGGATCTTGCAGATAAGCTGGGTTATAATCCCTCAACCACAGAGGTTGTTGAGTCCGCAAGGAGGATTAAATCCCCCTATGAGGTTAGTATGCTTAAAAAAGCAGCTTCAATAGCGGTGAAGGGGATGAATAAAGCCTTCGAGGTTGTTCGAATGGGGCTTTCTGAGGCGGAAGCTGCTGCTGAGGTGGAATCAGAGTTAAGGCGCAACGGCTCAGAGTGCCCTCCATTCAGGCAGGGAATACTTCTGGCATCAGGCAAATCTACCGCAGACATACACGCCAACCCATCTCAGGAAAAAATAAGAGATAACTCGATGGTTATCGTAGATTTAGGTGCTAAATACAATAATTATTTCTCGGATATGACCCGGACCATCACTATAGGGTCTGCTGGTAGAGACGAGAGGGATGTTTCCGAGTTCATACATAATCTCGAGCTGGAAACAATAGACCGACTGGAGGTTGGTATGCCCATAAGGGACATACACGATTTCGTGGACGGGGAGATAACAAGGAAGGGCTACAGGTTTTACCACTCCACAGGCCACGGTGTTGGCTTGGATGTGCATGAGAAACCAAGCGTCTCATCTGATTCATCTGATGTTGTGAGGGAGGGTATGGTGTTCACCATAGAGCCTGGAATCTACATACCCCAAAGGTTTGGTGTCAGGTTTGAGGATATGGTTTATGTTGGCAAAAAAAATATTGAAGTATTAACAAGATGAGAAGGGGAAGAGATAAAAGAGAACGTAGGGAGATTGTTTTGGAAAGGATTGAGTTACTCTTTGCTGAGGCGGGTTATTCTGCATTGGAAGGAGACCTTGATTCAGCTGACAGGTATGTTTTGTATGCGAGAAAGCTGAGCTCCAGAAATAATGTACCCATCCCAAGGGAGCTGAAGAGACGATACTGTAGGTACTGCTACGGGTATCTATTAGCTGGGAAAAGCTCTAGGGTGAGAATCAACTCCGCAAAAAAGAGGGTT
>Ga0180431_10007503_pt1 | contig 12688 bp, 17 predicted proteins | sample SS_ome_11_FD_132459 | JGI IMG/M metagenome (GOLD analysis project Ga0180431, IMG submission 132459) | Hypersaline lake sediment archaeal communities from the Salton Sea, California, USA - SS_1_MS_1 metaG | ecosystem: Environmental > Aquatic > Non-marine Saline and Alkaline > Hypersaline >... | reverse complement strand
TGAGATGCTATCTAAATTAGAGCATATGGGGTTCTCTGTCAATGTAGAAAACGAATCATCAGATGATGGATGGTTCGATGATGATTATGACGAGGACGATGAAAGCGACTTCGATGAAGATGATGACGAGGATGACGAGGAGTATTAGTGGATTTCTCCACTTATCAATCTATACCTGATTTAGTATCGCCCAATGCTGCGGCACTGGGCGATTGTCTAGAGGTTATGTCAGCTATACCTGATGAATCTATAGACCTTATCCTCACAGACCTTCCTTACGGAACAACTATAGCCAAGTGGGATGAAGTCATTCCATTTGAGCCTTTGTGGGAGCAGTTCAAGAGAGTAGCTAAACCAACAACAGCTATGGTTTTTACTGCAAGCCAACCCTTTACAACTCAACTTATAACTAGCAATCTAGATATGTTCAGGTATTGTCTCGTGTGGCAAAAGACAAGGCCGACTGGCTCCGTTCATGCGAATAAGAGACCATTGAAAGCTCACGAAGATATTGTAGTCTTCTACCAAAAACAGCCAACATACAACCCTCAGATGACCAAAGCCAAACGACGGAAAGAGAAGGAATATTCCGTCAAGGCTCATCCTACATTATCGCCGAAGCCCCTTACCAGACAGTTTGACAACAAGGGCATGGCATATCCAAGAAGCATTTTGGAGTTCGCTAACCCCAATCATGACAATATCAATCCCACGCAGAAACCTGTTCCTTTGTTTGAGTATCTGATACGGACCTATTCAAACGAGGGCGACACAGTACTGGACCCATGTGCGGGTTCATTTACCACTTCCATTGCCGCAAATAAATGCAAGCGGTCATGGATATGTATTGAGAAAAACGAAGAAGGTTTTGAAACCGGAATGGAGAGACTCAAAAATGTCAGATACACAGCAGACATCTTCGACGACTGAAACAGAAGTAAAGCCCCTTTCGTTTGACGAGCTTCGTGAGGTCAACGCCGCACGATGCGAAGAATGTTATCACGGCATCAACGATTGGAACCTACTCGAATGGTCTGGCGCGATGGCAGGCGAGGCAGGAGAAGCTGCCAACGTAGCAAAGAAGATCAAGCGAGAAGGCGGCGGAAACGATGACATATGGACACAGGCTAGAATCGAAGCATTCGCGGAAGAGCTAGCCGATACCGTCATCTACGCTGACCTGGCTGCGGCTCGGGCTGGCATTGACCTGGGCGAAGCCATTCGGAAAAAGTTCAATGAGAAATCCGAAAAACGAGGCAGCCAGTTCAGACTTTAAGCACCCGCAAGAAATCGCTTCGGGCGATATAATGGGGCATGACCAAAAAGGGAGGCCGTACTATGGCTGTGTTCGGATTCATTATGGCAGTGGCTAATGCTGCGCAGCTTGCTATCGCAGGGAAGCAGGCCATCGAAAGCGAGCAGGGACAAAAGACCATCAAAGCCGTAAAGAAGAAAGGTGGCGAAGTCGTTGAGCAAGCGACTGTTGCTGCTGTTACAGGTGCGGCGGTCGCGGGAGAAAAGGCCAAAAAAGCCAAGCGTGCTGTGGGAGACATTGCCTCCCAAGCGCGCAGCGCGGTCAACGAAGCAACCGACACAATCAAAGAGACCGTTAAGTCTCCGAAGAAGGCAGAGGAATCTACAGAAGATAACCAGCCTCAACAGCAGGCTGAACAACCCTCAGATTCCAAAAATCATCCGGCGGAAGACTGGAAGACTGACTAAAACCTCTCCACTGTCCCACACCCGCCAAAACCGCAACATCTTCAATACCTACCGCCTTGGCCGCAGAGAACCATATCTTTATGGTCTCTGTGTCCCATGCGCCATTATCGCCTGCGCCCTGCATCCAAAATGATGCGACCGGCTTGATACCTAGTTCAATAGCATACTGCTTCATCATAGCCATGTTTGCGGCATGGTAATCATACTTGTTACTCGCATCTTGCATATGAGTCACACGGGTACCTGCTTGGTAAGAATGAGCATCAAGAAAGCCCTGTGGAGCAAGAAGGCTCTTGAGCTTCTCATGGGTTCCAACAAGGCCTTCTGGTTTATCCCAATGGTTCTTACCAAAGAACTTGGCCTTTGGTACGTGATACCACGCTACCTTCGCATTTGGAAACGTCATCTTCATACGCCATAAAAATCCCTCAAGAGCAGGCAGGGACTTTTTATCCCAGGCATCGATCTCTTCTTCGGTAAACTCTTCTGCGGGGCCAGTATGTCCCCATCGTCCCCAAAACTCTCCAACAGGCACTATGGTTTCATTGTCAAGCAAAATATAGCCATCCCAATCGGCAGGTATATCATTGAGAAGCGATGCAGAAGCCGCGTTTGCCCATTCCATGATACCTTCAACTGTAAGCAGTTCATCTATCTCATAAAAGTGGTCTGCTCTCGTACTTGCATCATCAACAACGTAGCGGTATGGTCGCACCCTAATCTCGGATTGCGTATACCAGCGATAATCCTTCTCTGTTTTCTCCAGGTTGAACGTCGCCAGTTCTTCAAGCGGAAAGTTAACTCCAAAATGAAGCGTACCTGACTTGTTCAGTGGTCTGATATCCTGGTCATTCAAACGAGTGATTCTTGATACATTCGAGGCAGCTTGTGCAAAGTTTCTCTCCATTAGATTTCCCTTTCGCTAAGAGTTTACACAAAGAAAGCCGTCCTGATAAGGATGGCTAATCAAAGGCATAGTTTTTGGAGAGCGAATAAGGACTTGCAACGGTCCAAATGCACTTAGCTATTTAGAACCCTGTCGTGGGTTTGTCAGGATAGCGATTACCGTAGATAGAGCTGCGCCAGTCTTCTTCTGGCTTTGCCTTGTCGTAGTAGTAGTTAATGTGTGGGATGTTTGTGCGAGGCAAACGGTCACGAGCAATCTCCCACACCTTTGCTCGCAGCTTCGATACAACGATAGTCTTGGGCTGGTCTTCGTTTTTTGGACCAGTTAGCTCATCAATAACTTCTTTACAAGTCTCGATAACCTGCTTGTATACCTTCTTACATTCTTCTTCTTCATCCGCGCCAAACTTCCAGAACTCCTGATACCTCATAGTTCCGACATGCCAGTTATAAACGTGCAGAGAAATGACGTTTCTGTCATTGAGCTTCGTCATAAATGATTCGATACGAAAAGTGTCAACGACCCATCGCTGGTAGTCGCCTAGGTCAAAGCCCCACTCATCTTGAAAACGTGACTTATCACGGTCGAAAGTAAATCGACCCTGAGCAGTCTTGACAAGAGGTTTTTTAGGTTCAGTTTTTGCCTGGCGATACCAACTCATGTTAAGCTTTTCGGCAAATGATGCCTTAATCCTTGATTCCTCATGAGAATCCGAAGAAATATCGACCTTTGGTTCGGACTTCGCAGAGGTATACCATCCCATAATCCCACCATCGGTCCTTTCTGTTAGTTTGATTCAAACTTTCCCAGCGAAAGCCCTCCTTGTGAAAGTCTGCTATTTCTCCTTTTTAAGCCGATACGATCTGTATGCCTACAGACGTAAGAATGGAAGACCTATCGCCATCAGTCCCACTGGTCGCGACCGCTCCGCATGAACGGTGGGTCTCAGAAAGCGGAATCACTTACTACCGTAAGATAAAAGAACCACAACTGTTGCCTTTGGATAGCGAAGCTTTTCGCTCTATCCCTCAGCAACAAAAGCTTCTATGCTGGGCCATGACTAATGCAGGCTGTCCTGTTGTTCCATATACAACAGGCTCTCATCTTGATAGGTCAGAACTCAAAGACCGATTTAACATGCTCAAAAAGGATGAGATGGCTATTCGAACCAAGGGGACCACGCTAACCAATACTCAAACGGGCGAAAAGATAGATTTCAAGGACCGCTCATACAAACTCCCATGGAGCAAGTTTGATGTCTTTTTCGAGCGATATGAGAAGGCTCAGCATGATGGGTCTTTCTCATTTTTTGTACCATCAAACAAGGTTGAAGAGTGTGAAAACTTGAAGGCTAACAAGTACGAGTCCCCATTTGCTGAAATCCGCCATGAGCGGTCTGTCGGAGAGTTTGAACAATTTTCTATAGAAGTCAAATGTCCTACAGCAGAACTCAACGAGGCCGAATGGAATATATTGATGCAGTATTTGCTTCCGATTTTTATGAAGCGAGAAGGAGCGACAGTTGAAAACAGTCATAGCAGGCAGCCGATGGATTGATGACCCAGAACTTCTTCAATCAGCCATTGATGAATCAGGTTTTTCGATAACAACTGTCATATCAGGCGGTGCTGCCGGTGTTGATACCATGGGCGAAGATTACGCAAGAGCCAACGATATACCTTGCGAAGTTATGCCTGCAAACTGGGCCAAGTTTGGCCGTCGTGCTGGAATACTTAGGAACGAACAAATGGCCGATGAAGCTGAAGCAGTCATTGCCGTATATGACGGAACAAGCAGTGGAACCGCTCATATGATCAGCACAGCAGAATCAAGGGGCTTGCATTTATTCGTAAAAGAACTAACTGCCGATGAAATAGCAAAACTCAAGGCAGAGCAAGAACGCAGAAGAAAGGAAAGAAACCGTGGCCTTGTACAAGACATCTGATAAAGACGATAAACCAAACATGAGCGTATTTATGACGCTTGTTCGTGATTATGGGCCTGAGTCATCTCAGGTTCAGGCATATATGGACCGATACGCCAGCGATAGCGGCTTCATGGTTCGAGCCGCATCAGTTATAGAGAGAAGTAGCATAGGAGAAGAAAATGAACCTTCAGAGCATTCTGACTAAACAAAAGATTCAAGAGTGCGCAGAGCAAATCGTTTCTGCGTTTAGCTCCAAAGCCACACCCGACAACCTGGAAATGGATTTCCATATTGCGGAAGGCAAGATGAAGGGTGGGCTTGGCTCTCCAAACACTACCTTCAAATTTGACATCGAAGATGATTCTCCCATCGGAGAAATCAAGACGGTTATCAGCGAGGCTTTCGCCAGCGAGGACGCAACTGAAGCCGATGCTGCTCTAGTCGAACAGTTTCAGAAAGACCTCTGCGCTGAGCTTGCTCAAGACAAATATCGAGAAGACATCGGTAATTCCTTGAGAGGAGAATCAGGTCTAAATGTTCCAAGCTGGCTTGTGCCTATTGACAAAATGGTCTTTCATAACTGCGAGATTACAACAGACGCCGAAGGCGGTCAGTTGCTTCGCGTCCACAAAGAGCAAGACACAGGCACCGAAGGCGTTGCGCCTGACCTCTTGAAAACTCACCAAGAAACTGGTAAGGATTTCGATACAATAATCGCTGAGAGGAAAGCTTCTGGCGATTCCAGGTACGAGTTTGTAACGGGTGCAGAATTTGTTCGCTATATATTTGACGTTCATGTAGAGTTTGCGGCGGACTATTCCTTCTGCGAGTACACGGGCGATGTCGAAGACAAAATCAAAGAAATCATTGCATCCCAAAATAGCTGACATTCGGGTAGTCCTCTACCCTCACGAAGCCTTGTCAGAGCGAGCAGAAGAAGTCATCGATTTCGATGATGACCTGCGAGCAAGAGTCGATCGACTCAAAGAGGTTCTCAAATCATTCCCTAATGGACTAGGACTCGCTGCAACGCAAACCGCGTGGATGCAGCGGGTCTTTGTCTGCTATGACAGTCCTGAAGGCGAGAACGCACCAGGTGAGATTGCGGCATTCATCAATCCTGTGTTCGAGCCCGAAGATGGAGCAGAACCAATCAAAGCAGAAGAAGCCTGCTTGAGTCTTCCTGGTATTGGAGTTACTGTTTCAAGACCACTTCGCGGCAAGCTGACTTGGCAAGATGAGTCAGGCGAACAACATGAGCGACAGGTCGAAGGCCTATTTGCTCGCTGTGCGCAACATGAAATCGATCATATCGATGGCATCACCATTCTTGACCGCACCGATGAAGCCTCACTTAAAGCCGTCAAACCGCGTCTCCGAGGCCGCAAACGCTAGCCCTTGCGGGTGAAAACTTCATGGAGTAGTATAAGGATACTCGCCCCACATACGATAGAGGGCTGAGACCATACTGTCCACGAAGGGCCGCGTGTGTCCGAAAACACTTGGAGACAATCATGAGAACCACGCTTGGAAAGCTTGCGTTGCTTGTCGCCCACGCTCGCGACCGCTATCCAAAGGCCCTCAGCGGCGGCATGAAGCAGCGAGTGGCTATCGCGCAAGTGATGATCAACAAGCCCAAAATCATCCTCATGGATGAGCCGTTCAGTGCGCTCGATGAGGCGACTCGCGCCAAGTCAAACCGCATGCTTCTTGAAATGGGAGAAGAAAAACGCAGGGCCATTGAGGAAGGCCTGGCTCCGCCCTACACAGTCATCATCGTTACACACGAACTCAACGAAGCGATTTATGTCAGCGAGCGAATGCTTGCCCTGTCCCAGTTCCGTTATTGGGAAGGCGAGCATAAAGCATGTCCCGGCGCAACAATCGTGCTTGATCAGGAGTGCCCTGTGTATGACCCGCACGATGTCAAAGACCACACTGCATGGCAGGAGATCAAAGACAAGGCTATCGACATTGCGTTTGATGACGAGACACGACAAACCGAAAAGGCACTGCGAGAGGTCGAAGCTCGCATGCATACAGAACACTAAGGGCAACATGAACAGCACCAGTACCTCGATGACTCCTTCCCCACAGGAGTCCGTTTTCCTTGACTCTTTTCTTGAGCAGAAAATCAAGTTCATCGACCACGAAGACTTTGATAAACCTGACTTTGCTCATAAGCGATATCCTCTGAAGAAACAACCTGTCTGGACATGGGCAAGCGCAATGCTTGGCGAGTTCTCTCAAGAAGATATGGAAGCAAGCGAACTGGTCTTGCTGACCAAAGACGAAGAACGCGCCATGTTTCTCCATATGAACTGGCATCGAAAGACGCTCTACGACATTCAGCAACGATGCATCGCAGAAAAGCGTGAACCAGACAAGAACGAGCGTCGTAGGATTCTCAGGCACTACCGAAACGCCATGTACACCCGCGAACAGATTACGCTGTTCAATCTCGGTATGGTCTTTGCTGTCTCGAAAAAGCTTTACAGCAAGGGGCATGTTCAGAACCTTGATGCACAAGAGCGATGGTCAGAATGCCTTGCGGCGATGCTCAGGACAATCGATTGCTTCAATGTCGTGTTTGGCTACAAGTTTAGCACGTACTTCTTCAACGCAGCATTCAGAAGCATGCAACGACTCTCGATGAAAGAGAGCAAAATCGCCAAACGATACAAGGTCGCATCCTCTTTCTCTCGCGAAGACGAAGACCTTGAGTTCATGACTCAAATTGCCGAAGGCGATGATACTGGTCGTGGCTTTAGTCGTGGACCTAGAGAAGACCTGCTCGGCCATATCGAGCCAGATGCAATCAATATCGTCTACAAAATGCTCAATGAGACACCAACTGGCACGACAAGAAACTGTCCGACTCTCACGCCAGAAGAGAGGCTGTCATTCCTGCTGAGGCATGCCAATGAAGAGCAGTACACGCTTGAACAGATTGCTGACATGGTGAGCCAAGAACTGAAGCGAGATCGACCTACTAAAGAGCGCATTCGGCAGATGATTCAATCTGCAATGCGGAAAATCCAAACTCGCGTTGAGCATCGAGTCCCAGGCACCTTCCCTGAACGAGTGAAAGACGAAGAGTATATGATGGTGGGATGAACCGATACGGCCTCTGTTGCATCTCAGCCACCCTACAAGATAAAGGTCATCGCTTCCAGACGATGACATTCAAAAGGTTCTCATCGCTTCCTCGCGGTGAGGCCTTTTCTATTTTAAGCGAGCGATACGCGAACAACCTGCGCGTCATCCATGCCATTATGCAACAATGCGTAGATGAAGGCTGGACATATCGGGTCAGCAGCAGTATCTTCCCGCTGATGACTCACCCAGACGCCGGTATCGTCTTTGACGAACTCGATAACGCCGATGAGATTCGAGACCTCTTTGCCCAATGCCGCGAGTTGAAAGAGACTAGCGGCCTTCGTATCTCATGCCATCCAGACCAGTTCAACGTTCTCGCAAGCCTGAATGATGAGTCTGTCGATCGCACGGTCATCGAACTCAATCATCACGGTTGGTTTATGGACCAGCTTGGGGCTGAACGGTCGCATGAAGCTCCCATCAATATCCATATCAACCGTTCATCTGGCGAGCTTGAAGACATTGCTACCAGATTCCGTGACAACCTCACTCGCTGCGATGAGTCCGTCACGAGCCGCCTGACAGTCGAGAACGAAGACAAGGGCGTGTGGAACGTCCGTAACCTCATCGAGGTCTTCTATCCGATTGTCGGCGTTCCCGTGACCTTTGACAATCTGCATCATCTCTGCAACGACGGCGATATGACTGAGCAAGAGGCGTTCGAAGCTTGTCTGCCAACTTGGAATGATACCCGTCCATTGTTCCATTACTGCGAGACAATGCCCAACCAGCCTTTGCTTCGCAAACACGCTGATTATCCAGTTAGTTCACCCGATAGTTTCGGCCACGCAGTTGATTTCGATATCGAACTTAAGGCAAAAGACCGAGCTATCCAACGTCTTGCAAGTGAAACTAGCTCGTTGTAAGATTTGCTTGTTCGAAAAACAAAAACCTCTTGGACAACAAAAAGCCATGACTGCACTCGCAACAGCACAGCCCATCGGAAAAATCGATTCCTCATACCTGCCTTACAACAGCAGTCGGGGACGCGGACCTCATGGCGATGCGGTCGTTGATCATGTTCTTGCTGGCAAGAGAGCGAAGAAGGTTATTGATGACCTGAAAGCCAGTGCGCAATATTGTCATATTTCAAATGCGCACTCACGATTGGCTATTCGTATTGGCGATGATAAGCCAATTGTTTTCATTCTTGACTCTCATCTGTTTAGAAGTTTGCTTCAGCATTGGGGGATGTATGATGATGAAGGCATCCAATCTCGTCACATCATCGAGCTTGCAAGCGTTATCCTGACCTGATTCGCCTCAAAGCCAGGTCACAAGACCCCAACGCTATCGCTCTTGAACTCGCAGAAAATGAACTCATGCTCGAAGCGCTTTGGCGCGGAGAAAACGAGGGCTCTTCTGGCAATCGCATCGATGTTGTCCAAGAAGCTTACGGCTCGGCGGACTTCGATGAAGATGAAGAGGAAGAGGAAGAAGAAATCGAAGATTCCAGCGACATCAATGTTGTTGATGAAGATGAAGATGAAGATGAAGATGAAGACGAAGCATCCGACGAGGATGAAGAGTCTGAAGAAGAAGACTCTGATGAAGAGTCAGAAAACTCTGAAGATGAAGAACCTGAAGCTTCTGACGAAGAAGGCGAATGGGAAGACGAGGCCGACGAAGAAGCCGAGGCCTGGCAATCAGAGCTAACGGCTCCACCTGATTGCCCTTAACAAGCCCCTCTCGACCACTGTGGCGGAGGGGCTTTTCTGGTGAACGATTGAGAGGCTACAATATCGCCATGACGAAATACCTCACGACCCCAATCTACTACGTCAACGCAAACCCGCATATCGGGCACTGCTACACGACCCTGATGGCTGACATCGCTGCGCGCGCTCTACGACTGCATACCGATGAAGAGACACGCTTTGTCACAGGTACGGATGAACATGCCGACAAAGTAAAGTCTGCGGCTGAAACAGCAGAGGTGCCTGTCGCGGAATGGTGCGAAACGCATGCCCGCAATTTTCAGCATGCCTTCGCTGCATTCAACATCAGGTATGATGACTTCATCCGCACGACCGAAGACCGTCATAAGGAAACGGTTCTTGCCAACATCGGATACCTGATGGGCAAGGGTGACGTGTACGAAGGCGAGTTCGAAGGATGGTATGACGCGGGTCAGGAAGAATACGTCACCGAACATGCTGCTAAGAAAACAAACTACAAAAGTAGTATCACAGGCAGGCCTCTTGAGCGGCGCAAAGAAAAGAACTGGTTCTTCAGGTTGAGCAAGTATCGCGAAGCGATTCTGCAACACATTCGTTCAACAGAAGACTTCATTACACCAAACCAGCGAGCCAATGAAATCATCGCTCGACTCGAAGGCGAGATCAATGATATCCCCATTACAAGGAAGGTGCCTGGCGGCGGATGGGGCATCTCCTTGCCCAATGATCCTGAGCAGGTCATCTATGTATGGATTGATGCCTTGTTCAACTATCGCAGCGCTCTCAATGATGGCAGCGACAAACTGACCAAGAAGTTTTGGCCTCCCATCCACATCATCGCCAAGGATATCCTCTGGTTCCATGCCGTCGTGTGGCCTGCGCTGTTGATTGCTCTTGACCGACCACTGCCTGAGCGAATTCATGCTCATAGTTTTTGGGTTCATGACAACCGCAAGATGGGCAAGAGCAGCAACAACTTCGTGAGCATCGAAGGGCTCAGCAAGCTCGCGGGACAAGTCGGAACCGATGGCATCCGCTACTACTTGGCCTCTCAGGGGCCATGGGACGCCGCTGACACGAGCTTCAACGCTGAAGATGTCTTCGCCCTCTATAACGCTGACCTCGCTCGTGGCTTTGGAAACCTCGTCAACCGCGTGGGAAAGCTCATCGAGACCTACAGAGGCAACAGGCTCGTTCGACCGAGCGAAGACTTTCCCGACTACATGGAGTTCGCAACGGACGGCTTCGCCGTCATCAAGCAACTCGTCAAGTCAGGCAGAGACGCTCAGCAGTTGAACATCCCAAAGCTCGTTCGGCGAGCAAACAAAGTCGTGGATGCCGCGAACAAGATGCTGAGCGAGATGGAGCCGTGGAAGCTGGCGAAGCAAGATGACCCTGAATCTCAAGAGAAGTTCGATTGGTGCATGGTCTGCGCCGTTCAGATGATTCAGATTGCAGCGGCCATGCTACATCCCATCTGCCCCGAAGGAACCGCGAGGCTTCAGCGAGAATGGAACCTGAACTCATTCGAGAGTCTGGGCTCGTGTTCGCCGATTCTGACAGGTCATGAGATTTCAGGTCCGCTGACCCTGTATCCTGTCGCGGAAGCTGAACTCGCCATCGTCTGAAAATCTCGCGGATTCCTTGCGAGTGCCACATAGGATTGCTAGAATCTCTCCAACGCCGCTCAGCGGCACGAAAAAAGGGTCGGAATTTCCCTTTTCTCGCTTGACTTTCGGAAATCAGTGTGAAATACTGATGCCCACAAAGAAAAGTGGCCGAAAAGTTCGAGACGAGGGAGGAATAATCAACCCTCGCAAGTAGAATGATGAACCGAGGCATGTTGCCTCCCGAAAGAATGACTATGAGACAGTTCACCAAAGCCATTACGACCACAGCCAAGCAGCATGCTGTCGATGCGTTTATGCGTCGCTGGTATGATGCCAATGGATGCGGTACGAAGGGTCTTGGTGGACCTGCGAGCTTGAGGGAGCGTAACGGCTAACTCGTAAAGCGAACAGAAAGAACCACCAAGGCCCTGAGCAGAAGCTCGGGGCCTTTTTCATTGCTCGATGGTGTAGCGGCAACACGCTTGACTCTGAATCAAGTATCCCAGGTTCAAATCCTGGTCGGGCAGTTTGACAATCAGTTGCGCCGGTAGCTCAAGGAGAGCAGCAGGATTCCAAATCCCGTGGTTGCGGTTCGATTCCGTACCGGCGTGTTACAACTTGAGGATGAAGCTTATTCGGTAAAGCATCACGTTGCCAACGTGAAGTCTTGCGGGTTCAAGTCCCGTCATCCTCTTTGATAGTTTGGCCGTCTGCCCGAATTGGATTAAGGGTCTTGGTTGCAACCCAAGTATGTCCGGGTTCGAATCCCGGGGCGGTCTTTGAAGGTGAAAGGAAAAGAAATATGCTCATTCGATTGAAACACAAACCGACACTGAAGGCATCAAATACCAGAGGGTCGGTGGCGCAATTAGGCAGCGCAGGGGACTTTTAATCCCAGGGTTGCAGGTTCGATTCCTGTCCGACCCATTTTAAGAGTGAAAGCATAAAGATCACAAAAACCACAAACGATAAGAAGGTATCTGACAAATAATCGGGAGCCTTCTTATGAATGGAAAAGAAAAAGGAGAAAAAGCACAAAGAATTGTCATCGGAGAACTGGCTAAACTTGATATCAATGTTGCCATTCCTTTAACAGATAATCTTCCATGGGATTTTATAGCCGTATACAATGGGCTCCATCGCATACAGGTAAAATCAAGCGAAGAATCAAGAAAGATAAATGCAACAGAATTTAGCTTAAGGTCTACAAACTGGCATAAAAGAACTCAGAAAACTTATTCAGCAAAAGATTGTGATGCCATTATCTGCTATGACTTCAAAGATGGCTCTCTATATCTTCTAGGAGTTGAAGACTTTTCTGGTAGAAACTCTTTTACAATAAGAAAAAGTACTTCCAAAGGAAAAGGCAATCAAATAAAAAATGCCAACATGCATGATGATTTTTTGTTGACAAAAGAAAGATTAGAGACCATTTTCGGCCCACTTCGCGAGATTGATGTAGTGGTAACATGACTGCCTTCCAAGCAGTTCTCAAGAGTTCGAATCTCTTATCTCGCATTTGAATGCAAATTCATAGGAACCTAGGCTCGGATGGGTCGAAAGTTCCAGCATCTTTGACAAGTGAATAGCGAGTAATCAGTAAGTCTCATCGCCGTGTGCGCGACAGCGCCACGGCTTACGCTCTCTTGGTGCTAGTGGTAACACACTATCTTGGTACGATAGG